>Ga0156446_1151_pt1 | contig 26501 bp, 22 predicted proteins | sample RifOxyA2_FD_108089 | JGI IMG/M metagenome (GOLD analysis project Ga0156446, IMG submission 108089) | Candidatus Melainabacteria bacterium RIFOXYA2_FULL_32_9 | reverse complement strand
CTGCTTGAGAATTTAATATCTTTTTTGAAGCTATATGTTGAAGGGCCGGTTTTTTCTATAAAATCCATCCTTAAAATTTCACACTTAAATCGACCAACATCAATGTTAATACCTAGAATTATTTCATATAATTTGTGCAATTGACTGATGGTAAATTGTTCAGGCAAAAGCTCGCTTGCAATTGGTGTATTTTCAAGTTTTTTTCGTAATGTTTCAAGTGCACAATCAAGAATTAAGTTATGGTCGAAAGCAAGATCAGGTAAATCACTCATATTAAACCATTTTACATCTTTAGCATCGCTTTGAGCTTTAATTTTGATATTTACTGAATTAACAAGAGCGAAATGGGCAATGCTTATTACTCTGCCCCTTGGATCTCTGCCTGGTTCGCCAAAGGCATGCAATTGCTTCAGGTAAATATCCTGGACTCCGGTTTCTTCTTCCAGTTCTCTTTTAGCGGCAGTAAGTATGTCTTCATTGTAATCAACGAATCCTCCCGGTATTGCCCATTTATTTTCAAATGGAGATGACTTTCTTTCAATTAATAACACTTTTAAGTCTTCATCAGATATAGTAAAGACTACTATATCAACTGTAACAGCAGGATTTTTATGAGAATTAGCCATATTTATCCCCTTTTTTTATTCAATACCGAATTTATACCCTTGAACAATTGGAATTCTTCTGCCACTTCCAAATGCTTTTGTTGTAACTTTTAAACCTAAAGAAGCTTGTCTTCTTTTATATTCATTATTGTTTACTCTTCGTATTACGTCATTAACAATGGATTTATGATATTTTTCAGCTATTTCATCGGCTGATTTATTTTCTTCTACAAACTCTTTTAAAATATCATCCAAAATTTCGTATGGAGGCAGTGTATCCTGGTCTTTTTGATCAGGCCTTAGTTCAGCGGATGGGGCTTTTGTGATAACAGCATCTGGAATTATTTCCTTTTCCGAATTTATATGATGAGCGAGTCTATATACCATAACTTTTGGGACATCAGATAATACAGCCAAGCCACCTGCCATATCCCCATATAATGTGCAATATCCAACTGATAGTTCTGATTTGTTGCCGGTACTGATAAGCAGGGAGCCGTATCTGTTTGAATATAACATTAAAATATTAGCCCTGATTCTTGCCTGAAGATTCTCTTCAGCCAGATCCATCAAAATTCCCTGGTCTTTCTGGACATTATTTATGTATGAATAGAACATATCGGCAATTGGGATATTTAAATAGTTTATTCCCAGATTTTCAGCAAGTTGTTTAGAATCTTCTACGCTTCCCTCGCTGGAATACATACTTGGCATTGTTATACCGAGTACATTCTCAGGTCCTAGCGCAAGGCTGGCAATTGCAGCAGTGACAGCAGAATCGATTCCGCCTGATAGTCCTAATACAACTTTTTGAAATCCGCTTTTATGACAATAATCTTTTAATCCTGTCACCAGAGCTTTTAAAAGACTTTCTTCTTCGGTATCAGATATTGGTTTTATCTCGCCTGAATTAGTTTCTGTGTCATAAATAATCAGATCTTCTTTAAAATCAGTTCCTCTGGCTTTAAGTTCTCCCATTTGGTCGATGACATAGCTGACTCCATCAAACAGTAAATCATCATTACCGCCAACTTGATTAACGTAAATCAGGGGAACTTTATGTCTTGTAGCGATATTTTGGAGTATTTTAAAGCGGTCTTTTTCTTTATTAAGCCAGTATGGAGATGCAGACAGATTAATAATAATATCTATACCCTGCGATGCTAATTTTTCTACAGGATTAAAACCATATAAAGGTCTTTGCCAATAATCTTTATCATTCCATATGTCTTCACATATAGAAATTCCAAGCTTTTTGCCTAAAAATTCAACAGAATTAATTTCTTTACCGGGCTCAAAGTATCTGGTTTCATCAAAAACATCATAAAAAGGCAATAAACTCTTATAATGCCTGGATATAATTTCACCTTTATAAATCAATGCAGCTGCGTTGTAGTATTTTCTTCCAAATGGCGCAGGATTTACATCGACATAGCCGCAAATCACACCTATATCGTTAGTGAAAGGTTTTATTTTTTCAAGTTGTGCAAGGTTATCCTGTACAAAGCTTTCAAAATCCAGTAAATCACGAGGAGGATAGCCTGTAATAGTTAATTCTGAAAATATTACAAGTTCAGCACCGGAATTTTTAGCTTTATCAATATAGCTGATTATTTTATTTACGTTATCTGTCAGGTCTCCAACTTTTGTATTTATTTGGGCTAAAGCTATTCTCATTTTTCTTCCAATTTACTAATTATCTCTTCAGTTTTTACCAGTTTTGCGCCATGATTTACCATTTGTACGATAGCATATTCTGTACTTAAATCATTAATTCCTGCTATGGCGTCTTCAACTAATTGTACTAAAAAATTTTCTTTGAGTAATCCTAATGTAAATTGTTTTACACAGTAGTCAGTTGCTACCCCAAAGACTACGAAATTTCTCTTATTTAAAGCTTTTATCAGTTTCATAGTGTTGGGATTGCTAAAAGCGCTAATTTGAGGCTTTTTTATAATAAATTTATTAGTTTTCAATTCTAAATGGTTAATTTCTTGAGGTTCAATAATTTGATAATTATCATAAGTGGTTTCTGGAATTTTTTGCCACCCCCAGGTTCCAGGGATACAATGTGGACTAAATTCTCTAAATTCAGGGTCGTTTTCACTATGAGAATCCATAGTTGAAATTAGGGTAATATCATTTTTTACCGCAAAATTTATTAGTTTAGCTAAGTTGATCCTTATATTTTCAGACTGTAGAATATATAGGCTGCCTTTATTATCAAGAAAATCATTCTGCGTATCTATATCTACAAAAATAGTATCAGATTTACTCACTTTGATGCTCCTTTAATACTTGATTAAATTTATCCTTTAATTTCTGGCTTATTTCTACCTTTGTAACCGGATTACAGTTAACTCCAAGAGATTTTTTATCAAGCTGGGTTAAATTACTTAAACAATATTCCTGAATTTTTGTCATTGATGGGTTTGGGGTTAATTGTTTTCCATCTTTGACTGTATGAACCAGTAATTGTGTAGCATTATCAGAATAATCTTCTTCTATATCTGCAACAATATCGTTAATCAGCTTATTATTCTCATCAAGAAAACGCCAAACCAGTTTTTTACCTGGATAAGTAGCTTTATTCTCGCTAAATTTAGCTTTTTGTATTAATTTATTATCTTTCTCAATTTCAACCAGCTTGTAAATCCCATTAAAGAAAGGTGCATCTGATGATGTTGCAAGAGTTGTTCCTACTCCAAATACATCTATTGGAGCGTCTTTATCTATTAATTTCTTTACTTTATACTCATCTAAATCCCCGCTTGCAATAATTATTGCATCTTTTAAACCTGCATCATCAAGAATTTTTCTTGATTCTACGCTTAATTCATATAAATCTCCGCTGTCTAAGCGTACTCCTCGTATTTTCGGAGATATTTTAACAGCTTTTTTAACTCCTTCTACTGTATCATATGTATCAACCAGCAGGATTGTTGATTCGGGGAAAGCTTGAAAGTATTTTTCAAAAGATTCTCGCTCTTTATCAAAAGCCAGAACCCATGAATGAGCTATCGTACCATAAGCAGGAATTCCAAATTTATAACCGGCATATGCATTTGATGTACCAATGCATCCTCCAATATAGGCAGCTCTGCCTGCTAAAGCTGCGGCTTCAGGTCCGTGAGCTCTTCTTGATCCAAACTCAATCACTTTGCGATCTTGAGCCTCATAAGTCACTATTGATGCTTTAGTTGCTATCATACTTTGAAAGTTAAATACTGATAATATATAGGTTTCAAGAAGCTGTGCCTGAATTATCGGTGCAGTAACTCTAATAACAGGCTCGTTTGGGAAAAATACAGTACCTTCTGGCATCGCCCAAATATCACCTGTGAACTTGAAATTCTTTAAATACTCAAAAAAATCATCTTTAATATGGCTAAAAATTTTATTTTTTCTTAGGTATTCAATTTCATCATCAGTAAACTTTATATTCTGAACATAATCCAGGATTTGTTCTAATCCTGCTGCTATAAAATAGCAGCGATTAGGTGGGTATTTTCTCGTAAATACCTCAAAAGTAGCTATTTCGTCCATTTTGTTTTGGAAATATCCAGCCATCATTGTTAGCTGGTATAAGTCAGTTAAGAATACACTGTTTATCATAATTTGCTCATTTAAACTTGCTTAATATTGAAAAGTTTAAACCATTTAATCGCAAATTAAAGCCATACATTGGCTAGTTAAGGGTAAAGCGTATGGTAAAAATTTGTTAACATTTTTCGAAAATCCGAAATTTTGGGTTTAGAATAGAAATTTCAGGGCATATATCCTTTGTATATAGCCTCATTTTTATCCTCCACTCCTTCCTCTGTTGTAGACTTATCCACCTTGACCGGTGGTTTTTTTTTGCAAGTAAATAGGTATTTTGCAATCAAATTATAGCTATTTTCGCCTTCAATTTGCTGCTAACGTGTCAATATAAGTTCACATTACATTAGTTGGTAATAGACAAATATCGACTTATAAGGTGAAATCGTCATTCCGAGATGGCTGAGAGTCTATCCAGGAAATAAAAAACGTACAGTTGTCATTGCGAAGATTCCTTCGGAATCTTCGCAATCTGTCTATTTAACAATTAAAAGCTATTATTTAGAATTGGAAAGATCGCCACGGTTTCTAAAAGAAACCTCGCGATGACATTGCGTATTATTGAGAGAATTGATGACATAAAAAAGTGACTGTGTCATATCATAATGGTAGAGGTACTATTGGAAGGATTATTAACTAATTACAGTGCGAAGTACCTCACAATAACCATACTTTCATCAGTTCTTGTCCTTTATCCATATTTAATGTCCTACGAAAGTAGCCTTGAAACCTTTGCATAATTAATCAATCCAGTAGTTATACATTATTTTTTATGTAATCAATTTGCTCAGGGGTAAACTCATATAGCTGATACACAGCGTTATTAAGGATATTATCCAGAGTAGCAAAAGTAGAAATATTTAGATTGGCTTTTAGTGATATTAATTTTTCTGTTATCAGTGAGAATAAGCTATGTATAGAGGAATAATCTTTTGTATTAATAAGGTTTTCTAAAATAGATTCCATTCTTTCAAAATCATTATTATCAAGAATTTCTTGATAAATTTCATTGTCATTATTCTGGTCTGAGATTAAACCAACATCATATACAGGTAAGAATCTGGCGAGTTCCGGAAAAACATTCAAATCTCCCGATAATAAATTCTTAAAGTAAAAGTTTATAAGATTGGAATTAATTATGCTTAAAGCGTAATTAATGTTGATATAGTTAAATCTTGAATTTTTGTATACGTATCCTCCTCTTGTATAGGCATTTTTATCTTCCTGCCATTTGTAGGAATTATCATTATCAAGCTCATCTGATATTTTTATTCCTCTTGAACTTAAAATATCCGGAGTTATTTCAAGAAGATTTTTTTTGTGTATACAATTGATTATTGAATGGTTTGTATAGAATTTTTCCTTATCCAGACTGGCTATAATTCCTTTTGTAGCTGTGACTTCAGCTATTACAATTTTTTCTGATTCAAAAAGTTCTGGAAAAGCAGGTCTGTGGAGTTTTAATTCTCCATCAGTTAAGTATAATAAATAATCACCAATGTATGAAATATTGTATCTATTGATATTACCACCTCTTATAAGGGGTTTTAAGTGATTTTTATACGATTCAGGAATGAAATTAGGATTACTAAAAATAAATTTCTTGGCATTTCCAGGTTGAGCGCCCCAGCTGACGTAGCATAATTTGTACAATGGAAAGCTTTTAGACTGAATTTGTTCAATAATTTCTTGTTTATGAATATTCCAGCCAATTCTAAATGTGAAATTATGCATATTTAAATAGGATTCTTGATTAATAAGACTGGTTTTTTCTTTATTTGAAGAGATCTGAGTGACTTTGATATTGCCGATATCTTGCTTACCACAGTTAATTATGATAATTATTGGCAGAACAGTGGCATTCTTGAATAAATTTTGATTATCGAAGTTGATAATTTCTTTGATGCTATGATTTTTCAAAATTAGCTCTCTGGATTTTTTAGCGTAGCTCTGGGTTAAAAACTTATCAGGAATAATAAAAGCTAAAATCCCCTCCTCCAGGAGTAAAGTTTGAAGCGATTTTTCAATAAACAACAAGTAAGCATCAAATCTTCTAAATGCTGATATGTAGTTGCTGACATAATGTTTTTTCTCTGTTTCTGTAAGGTTTTGAATGTTTAAATAAGGTGGATTTCCAATTATTAAGGAAAATTTGGATTTATTATTTAAGAATAGTTTGCTTGAGTCTAAATTATGGGGATAATTTTCAAGATTATCAATTAAAAAATTCCCGCTAATTATGTTGTCAAAATGGTCTAATCGTTCACTAGCTAAGAAAAGGATTAATTTTGTTACATTACAGGCAAAATCATCTATATCAATCCCGAAAATACAGTTTTTCAGGATTAATCTTTTTAAATCTTCAGGATGAATGCTTTGATTAAGACCTTCTAAAGCTTTATCATATAAATTATAAAATACCTGTAAAAGTATATTACCCCCGCCACAGGCCGGATCTAGTACTTTAAACTTTAATAAGTCATTTAAAGAGGTTATTTTTTCAAGCTTTGGAGTGAGACTTGAATTTATTAGCCTGTCAATTAACTCAGGGGGAGTGAAAAAGCTTCCCTGTTTTTTCTTATCAATATTTGATTGAACGATTATATATTTATAGTCTTGTCTGGACAAGTTCAATTTTAACTGAACAGCATCAGAATATTGTGATCCGTTATTAATTAGTTGATATTGCTGAAGGTATTCGTATAAATAGCCAAAAGAATCTATATTAATGCTGTCTATATGTATTAGACTTTTTAATATCTTAATTAAATCTAAAAAGTATTCTCCTTTTATTTTGTTGTCAAAGTTGGTGAATAATCGATTTTTTAGGCCTAAATAATTTAACTGAAAGTCCAGGATATTGTTAAAAAGGGAAATATCGTTGACTGAGTTCGTATAGTTTATTTGCTTGATAAATTTATCAGGCAAAGCACGGGTTTTTTCAAGATAAATTACTGTTAAAACTTTATAAACATAGCTAATAGAAGCTTTATATCTTTTATCCGGATTTGGGAATGAAATATCTAAGCTGTTCGAAATAAGTAAAACAGCATTTAATAATAAATTTGCCAGATTGTTATCTAGTTTAGTACTCAACTCTCACTTTCTTGTTCATTTAACAATAAATCCAGGTGTCCTGACATATTATCTCTCTCCAGATCAGTGTATCCTCCAATGTGTTTGCTGTTAATAAAAATTTGAGGAACAGTATTCCTTCCTGTCATTTGAACCAGCTTTGATCTGGTGTCAGGATCATTAGTTATATCGATCTCTTCGTATTTTAGTCCTTTAGAAGCAAGTAGACTTTTAGCTTTTTTACAGTATGGGCAATAATCTGTGGTGTAGATCTTAACTTCAGCTTTAGGCATTATTAATTTCTCCTTTAATAATTTTATACGATTTTTTATTTTAACTGATATTTAAAAGAGTTTAATTGAAGTAATGTATAAAATTATTAAAGTTTAAACCTAAATTACTGATAGTCTTTTGGGCTATAAAACTAGGTAAATTGGATATTTTATGAATCTTAATCTTACTTAAAAATTATGCTATCTTTTTAATCACTAAAGGTATAGAAAATTGATAAGAAACATCTATAGAATATTATTACAACTATTTATTATATAAAGGAAGGAAATTATGCAAGATTTCCTGTTTAAAAACTTTATAATGTCTTGGTTTTATAAATATAAAAAACAAAATAGATTGAAATATTATCAGGAGCTGAGAAAAAGAGATCTATTGACGTTTGAAGAGTTAATAGATATTCAAACTAAAGGATTAAAGAAATTACTTGATCATTGTTATACAAATATTCCATATTATAGGAATTTATTTAATGAATTGGATATACATCCTGAAGATATAAAGGATTTAAAGGATTATTCCAAAATACCGGAATTGAGAAAGCAAAATATAAGAGATGATTTTAGCCGACTTATTGATCCAAGGCTGTCTAAGAGCAAAATATGTTATTCTGCAACCGGTGGATCAACAGGTATTCCTCTAAAAATTTATAAGAGTACAGAAGACCAGGAACGTGGTTTTGCTTTAAGATATAGATCTAATGCCTGGTGCGGCTGGGAGACCTGGAATAAGTCATTATGGATTGTTTCTGATTTAAAACGTTTGGGTGAACTGGACAATCCTAAGCGTCGTTTAGGCTTATGGTTTAAAAGGAGATTGCTGCTTGATACCAAGAATTACACAAATGAAAATATGTATAAGTGGATTGAGCAGATAAAAATTTTTAAACCAAGATATGTATATGGCTATTCCACCTTATTAACAGAATTCTCTGAATTTTTAGTTAAAAATAACATAAGTATAGAAGGAATAGAAGGGGTCTTTTCCACTGCTGAACCTTTAATTGCCAGAGAAACCATGTCCAAAGCATTTAATGCGCCTGTATATGATCAATATGGGTCTTCAGAAGTTCCCTGTATTGCTCATGAGTGTAAAAGGGGTAATATGCATATAAATATTGATGAAATTCTCCTTGAATTTGTTGATACAAAAGGTTGCCCTGAACTTAAAAAGATAGTATGTACTCCGCTTTATATATATGGCATGCCCTTATTAAGATATAATCTTGGTGATTGTGCTATTCCTAGTCTTAAAAAGTGTGACTGTGGTTTACCTTATCCCGTGATGGAGCTTAAAGTAGGAAGGTTAGCAGATAATTTTCTTTCACCAATTGGAAAACTTGTAGCCACTTGTAATTTAGGCTGGCATATTACGCATATAACGCAAGATATTAAGCAATATCAAATTATCCAGCAAGATCTTTCTGATTTTGTAGTTAAACTTGTTTCAAGTGAGGAGGTTAGAGAGGCTAATGAGAGCAGTTTGAGGACATTATTATATGGATTACTTGGTACTACACAGGTAAATATAAGATTTGAATACCTTGATGAAATATTACCTGGTAGCAATGGAAAATATAGGGCAACAATATCAAAAGTTGTAGATAATTTTAACAAAGGCGGTACCAGAGATTTTTTTAATAGTAGTTTTGTCAGTAATTGTTGATGTTTCTAACTTTTGGATATGTTTAATTACACGTGCTCTTAATTTAATTGCTATTAAGTATAACTAAGCGGCTATTTAAAGACAAAATAATTAGTTATAAGTTTTTAAAAATTTTTAGTGTACTTATTTTAGGAGTTGGTAAAGCAGTATGGTTAAAATGCAGGATTTTTTATTTGGTAATTTTATAATACCGGCTTATTTTAGTTCAAAAGGGCTTAATAGATATAAGCACTATTATGAACTGGAGAAAAGAGACTTTTTAACTCTTAAAGAGTTAGAAGATATTCAATGGAGCAGATTAAAATCTATAATTGATCATTGTTACAGGAATATTCCTTACTATACAAACTTATTTAATCAATTAAATATTATTCCGTCAGATATTAACAGTCTTGCTATGTATTCAAGCTTAATTCCTGAGTTAAAAAAGCAAGATATAAGAGAAAATTTTGATAAGCTAATTGATCCTAGATTACCTAAAAATAAGATATGTAGTGATTCAACAAGTGGGTCAACAGGTATTCCTCTACAACTGGCAAGAAGTGTAGAAGATCAGGAATTTGGTTTTTCACTAAGATACAGGTCTAATGCCTGGTGTGGTTGGAACTTTTATGATAAATCAGTTTGGTTTGTATCTGATACAAGGCATATAACAGAGATAAGCAAACTTAAAGGAAAAATCGGTCTTTGGATTAAGAGACGTCTGTTAATTGATACGAAAAATTGTACAAAAACTAATATGTACAAATGGGTTGATCAAATAAAGAGCTTTAAGCCTAAACAGGTATATGGCTATTCAAGCTTATTGGCTGAATTTTCACAATTTCTACTTGAAAATAATATAAAGATTGAGGGAATAGAAGGAGTTTATTCAACTGCCGAGGTGCTTAAAGATAGAAAAATCATGTCGCAGGCATTTAACGCTCCTGTGTATGATCAATATGGAGCTTCAGAAGTGCCTTGCATAGCTCACGAATGTAAAAAAGGTAATATGCACATAAATATTGATGAAGTACTGATTGAATTTGCAGATATTGATAGCAATTCCGATATTAAAAAAATAATATGTACACCACTTTATATATATGGCATGCCATTATTGAGATATGAAATTGGAGATACAGCTATTCCAGCATTAAAGCAGTGTGATTGTGGTCTACCTTATCCGGTTATGGAGCTTAAAGTCGGAAGAGCTAGTGATAATATTCTTTCTCCTACAGGAAAGATTGTATCAGGTATTACTTTTGGCTGGTATCTTACTGATGCCACAAACGGCATAAGAAGATTCCAGCTTATTCAGGAGAATATTTCTGACTTTATAATCAGTATTGAGGCAGAAAGTGATTTAAATGAGAAAAATGAGAAAACCATAAGAGAATTAATGCATGAAATGCTTAATACTATGGATATAAATGTAAAATTTGAGTATCCTGAAAAGATATTACCTGGTAATAATGGAAAATACAGGCCAATTATCTCTAAAGTTGCTAATTATAGTGAAAAAAGCATAATTTAGTTCTAAAATAGTGTTTGTTTCTACATTGAAGCCTTTATTCTTTTTATTATTGCTTCTATTTTTTCCTTTTCTTCAGGATCTGAAATGAGATTTAGGTACTTTTCAAAATTTTCCACAGCTTCAGAAAATTCCTGCTTTGCGGCATATAATATACCGAGTTGCCTATAAGAAAGAAAGTGAGCCGGATTTAGCTTGACTGCTTTAGAAAACTCTGTAATAGCTTCATCTATTTGATTATTTGCCTCATAGGCTATAGCTAAATGATAGTCAAGATCAGCATTCTCAGGTATAAATTCCTGGACTTTTTTATATTCAATTATTGCATTAGTATAATTGCCGATTTGGAAATATGCTGTTGCAAGATCATAATGTGCGTCAGTATTATTTGGAGCTTTTTCTATGACTTTTTCGAGTTCATCTACTGCAGAATCAAACCGAAAATCCTGCATTAATACGCTGGCATAATGATATCTTGGTCCAGGATTATCAGGATTAATCATAATAGCGTGCTCAAGCTCAATGAAAGCACTTTGGGTATCATCTTTAGATAAATAAACATCTGCTAAATTCTGATAAATCCCTTGTATATCTGGATTAACTTTGATAGCTTTTTCGTAAGATTCAATTGCTTTATCGAACATACCAAGCTTGTAATACACTGTTCCAAGGTTATTATATAAGTAGGGATTATCAGGATCTTCGTCAATTAATGATATAAATTCACTTACTGCTGAATTATATTCTTCTTTATTAAAATGTTCTAAAGCTTTATTTAATTTATCTTCCATAATTTCTTCCTGTTTATATTATTTTAAATTTTATAAGTAATTTATAAAAAGCATTATTTCACACTAGTTAGTGAATTTGAATTGTTAACTTAAATTATTAAAATTATCTTATGAATTTAACTTAACAGTAAGAATTTGGCATAATATTATTAGAGGTACTTTTTTAAGATTTTAGTCAAGGAAGAAGAGATATATGTATTTAATGCAGAAGCTAAAATCGCTTGAAAAGCAGATAGTTTTTATGCGATGGGGAAGTTCTGGAGAATACGGCAAGATAAAATATGTTGGACATGATTTTATAGAATTTCAGGTTATTGATGAAGAAACATCAGAATATACTGAAATGGTAATTATTAACCCTAATACGGTTTTAGAAATTGTATTAGGTAGTCCTGACATAAACAGAGTAATTGCTGCAGTTTCCTGTAAATTACCATTTCTAGGAGAAGAAAGAATATAAATTAAGGAATAATTACAATAAAAAGTCTGAGATATTGCTCAGACTTTTTATATTGTTTTCGCTGTCCCTAATATGTTAAAGGTACTTCCTGTCATTGCGAGGGCTTTAGCCCGTGGCAATCTATACAATACACTATTTAAACCTTAAAATCACATTAAAGTTGTGCATAAGCAAGATCCTCACGTCGCTGCGCTCCTCAGGATGACAGTGTGTATTATCTGAAGGATTGACGACTTGAAAAAGTGCCTCTGACACCTCAGGATGGCAGTTTGGGAGATTGTAGCATATTATTTGTTGATCTATATATAACATTACTAATTAATCTTATATCCATACAGGTGATTAATCACTTATGAAAAAATGTTAATTTTTATATAAATAATTCTTTAAAATAGTTGCATGATAAGGGGGTTAGACATGCCTGAAGATTTAATATCGAAAGAAGAAGCTGTAAGGAAAATAACCTCAGGAGATGATGTTTATATAATTGATGCAAGATCTGAGGAAATTTATACCGAAGATAGTGATCAGATTATGGGTGCAATTCATTTACCTGAAACAATTGCACATGAAGTATATATGAGACTTCCAAAAGATAAAGAATATCTGATTTATACTTCTAAAGGCAAGGAAAATGAAAGTAAGAGAATAGCTGACTTCTTCAGAAAACAAGGTTTTACTGCATATGCTATTAATGGTGGTTATGAAGAATGGCGAGATTCTGCTCTTCCAATAGAACCCATAAATGCTAGCGGCACTCCTTTATTATAAATATATGTAGCCAATCTCAAAGCTATAAATAGAGCTTATTTATTTTGCAGCTTAATATGTCGTTAAACTGACTGACATATAGGTCTCCTCATAAAAAGCTCTATTTATTTGTATTAGGATTATTTGTTACTTTAATTTATCCTGTAAGGCTTCAGCGGCTACAATAACAGGATCTATAACAGGAGAATACGGGGGAGAATAGGTTATATCAATATCGGAAATATCGTCGATAGTCATGCCGGCTGTTAGGGCAGTAGCTATGATATTAGCTCTTTTATCTGCATCTCCTTTACCTATTACTTGACCACCAAGTAATTTTCTTGTTGATTTATCTGCTATTAATTTTATTGTAATATTTTCAACTCCTGGATAGTGTCCGGACTTATCTCTGTGGGTTATAATTACTGTTTCATAATCATAACCATGCTTTTTAGCTTCTTTTTCAGATAAACCGCTTCCTGCATTGGTGTAATCAAATATTTTAGAAACGTGAGAGGCTAGAACTCCTTTAAATCCTGCTTCTCCTCCGGTTATATTTATTGCTGCAACCCTACCTTGTTTATTTGCAGTAGATCCTAGTGGAACCCATACAGGTTTTCCTGTTATTAGGTGTGTTTGCTCCGCACAGTCGCCTGCTGCATAAATATCAGGAATACTCGTTTGCATTCTATCGTTTACTTTTATGGCGCCTGTTTCTCCAATTTCAATCCCTGCTGAAGCAGCTAGATCGATATTTGGTCTTACTCCTATAGATAGTATGACTATGTCTGCATCAATAACCTCTCCTTGATCTGTTTCAACCTGTTTAATATTATCGTTTTCATCTCCAATTAAACGTTTTAACTTATTACAGGTAACCATTTTTATATTTTTTTCTTCAAACAAATATTTTTGAATTTGAGTTGCTGTATCAGAATCAAGAATAGGTAAAATTTGGCAGGCCAGTTCTACTATGGTAACATCCAAACCTGAATTATAGAGTGCTTCAACCATTTCAAGCCCGATATATCCAGCACCAACAATGACAGCTTTTTTAGCTTTAGACATTTGCTCTTTTATTTTTAAAGCATCAATATAAGACCTTAAAGTGAAAACATTGTTAAGATGAATCCCTTCTATATCAGGGATAAAAGCACGTGCTCCTGTTGCAATAAGCAGCTTTGTATATTCATCCTCAAATTTCTCGCCTGTTTCAAGATTTTCAATTTCAACTTTTTTTGATTCAGGAGAGATTCTAACAACTCTATGTCTGATACGGACATTAACATTATATTTCGTTTTGAATGTTTCAGGAGATCTAACTAATAACTCTCCTGGATTATTAATAAGTCCTTCAATATAGTATGGTAAAGAACAGGAAGAATAAGAAATATGATATCCATCAGTATATATGGTGATTTTAAGATCCGGGTTTTCTTTTCTGGCTTTTGCAGCAGCTTTAGGTCCCGCTGCAACACCTCCAATAATTATTAGATGCTCTTGCATATTTACCTCTTTATCGTTTTATCTGGAGTAACTACAAAATGAGAAAATTTTGGTGATGGTCAAGTTGTGACTGAAATAATTGAGAGTCATTGCGAACCTTGCAGCAAGGATATTTTCTAAAATCGATCTTGTGAAGCAATCTTTAAGCATATAATATTAAAAATCAATATTTATTTGCCCGTGATGACTCATTACTTGTTCTAATATACAATTGTAATTGTATAGAATATTAACAGTCAATTGTAGGGTTTACCATCAGCTTACATTTAATAAAAAAGAGAGAGAAGATTACTTCTCTCTCTTTTTTATAATATTACGACTTAAGCGTTTTTCATTTGTCCCATAACTTCTTGCGCGAAGTCTTCTTTTCTTTTTTCAAGACCTTCTCCAAGAACGTATCTGGTAAATCTTCTAATAGAGATTTTTTCGCCAATTTTAGCAATTTTGGATTTAATTAGCTCTTCTATGGTCATGCTTGGATCTTTAACGAAAGTTTGTTCGAGAAGAACTCTTTCAGCCATTAATTTGTCAACTCTGCCGTTAACGATTTTTTCTATGATTTCAGCTGGCTTGCCGATAAGATCAGCTTTACCTGATTCAATTCTTTTTTCTTCCTCGATGGTATGTTGAGGAATTTCATCTCTTGAAACATATTCAGGAGATGAGCTGGCAATTTGCAGACAAATATCTTTAACCAATTGCTGAAATTCATCATTTTTAGCAACGAAATCTGTTTCGCAGTTAACTTCAACTAAAACACCAATTTTACCATTATGAACGTAAGAGCCAATAAGCCCTTCAGCTGCAATACGGCTCATTTTCTTTTCTGCAGAAGCTATACCTTTTTGTCTAAGATATTCTGCAGCTTTTTCCATATTGCCGTTATTTTCTACTAGTGCTTTTTTAGCATCCATAAAACCGGCACCAGTTTTATCTCTTAATTCTTTTACTTGTTCTGCGCTAACTGACATTATTTATCCTCCAAGTACTGCGTACTGCCTCTAGTCATCAACTATACTTCTTGATTGCCTTCTTCTTGAACTTCTGCTGGAGTTTGTTCTGATTGCTCACGAATTTCTTCAGCATGATCTTTAAGCTCTTCAGCAGAAACACCTGCATGTTCAGGTTTGATTTCTTCTGTTTTTTCAGGAACAGCTTCTCTTCCTGCATTTTCTCTTATTTGATGACCTTCTATAATTGCATCAGCCATTTTGCCGGTGATTAATTTAATAGATCTGATAGCATCGTCATTTCCAGGAATTACATAGCTAATTGCATCTGGATCGCAATTGGTATCTACGATTCCAACAATTGGAATACCAATTTTATTAGCTTCTTGAATAGCTATAAGTTCTTTTTTCTGATCAACTATGAAGATTAGATCAGGCATTCCTCTCATAGTTTTGATGCCACCAAGAGACTTACTGAGTTTAGTAAGTTGTCTTGTCATAGCAGATACTTCTTTTTTAGGTAAGCGTTCGAAGTGTCCACTTTCTTTGAATTCTTCTAATTCTCTAAGTTTATTAATTCTAGATCTAATTGTTTCAAAGTTTGTTAAAGTTCCACCTAACCAACGTCTATTAATATAATATGCATCAGCTCTTTTGGCTTCTTCTTCCACGATCTCGCTTGCTTGTTTTTTTGTACCAACAAATACGATGTTTTTGCCTTTAGCTGCATAATCTCTAACGAGGGCATATGCTTCATCTAACAATTGGCTGGTTTGTTGGAGATCGATAATATAAATACCATTTCTTTCTCCATAAATATATTTTTTCATTTTTGGATTCCAGCGACGGGTTTGGTGACCGAAGTGCACACCAGCCTCTAAAAGTTCTATCATTGAAGCTACGGACATAGTTTGGTTTTTCTCCTTTTTATTTTACTTGATAATTTAGCTAACAAATGTACTTGAAATTCATGTAGATAATAACACAAAGAAATTAATACTCAAATTTAGCATAGAAATAGACTTTAATAAGCCAAAAAAGTATAATATAAGCAAAATATAAAAACACCAAAAGGTAAATACGGTGCTTAATACTTGTTACAATATTATACTCAAAAAGGTTAAAAATATAAAATATGGGGAATAATACAATTGTAGTAGTTAGTTGAGAGTAAGTAGTATTATAGGATAACAGGAGTTAATAAGACGGAGCTAGTTATATACAATATTTTACATTATAATTAACGTACCAAAGTAGAGAGGATATAAAGGTGAATAAGGTTTTATTGCTGAATGCCTCATACGAACCGCTAAATCTCTGTAGTTGGCGGCGGGCTTTGGTCCTGTTGTTGAAGGGTAAAGCAGAAAAAGTTGAGGCTTATGAGTCCTTGATTAGTGAAAATATTTACGTTCCTTCAGTTATTAGGCTTCGTTATTATGTGGTAGTTCCTTATAAGGAACTACCTTTTAACAGGAAAAACATTATGCATAGGGATAATTATACTTGTCAATATTGTGGAAAAGTCTCCTCATCTTTGACTATAGATCATATAATTCCAAAATCAAAAGGTGGTAAAAGTACTTGGGAAAATGTAGTAGCTGCTTGTGCAAGGTGTAATTCTTTAAAAGCAGATAAAACTCTTGAAGAATCCGGATTGAGGTTACGAAAAAACCCTGGGCGACCCAAAAATTACATTAGATTTGAGCTAACAAAGCAGTCAAAAGAACTTTTTAATAAATGGGAAAAGTATATAGCTAGTTAAAAGTCTATTTGTTATTGTATAGCTCGACAAATAATATGTGTAATTCCCGAGCTGTCATCCTGAGTGACACAGTCACTTTTCCAAGTCATCAATCCTTCCAATAAGGACGCAATAAAAAATACTTACGCATTTTTTATTGCTCGTTTATTTGCTGGTTACAGGAATGAGCTTGCACAGCTCCCGCTTCGCGCAGGAAGCAGGCTACAAAAATATTTATTGGATTTTTCATCAAAATCCATAAGTATTTTTTTCGCTGTCCTTAATATACACTGTCATCCTGAGGAGCGAAGCGACGTGAGGATCTTGCCAATTATGAATACTAGCTTTTAAATGTAAAATGGATAGATTGCCACAGATTCCTTCGGAATCTTCGCAATGACAGGGGGTTGCTTTTTGAGAATTTTGGCTAAAATTAATTAGCAATTCAAATGTTAAAAGTATATTTGCTATGTATTACTTTATCCAGCCTTGCCTCATAGCTCTTACAACAGCCTGAGTTCTGTCATCAACAGACAATTTTTGCAGAATATTGCAGATATGAGCCTTTACCGTATGCTGACTAACAGATAATTGGCCGGCAATATCAATATTGTTTAATCCATCAGCCAATAATTGTAATATCTCTATTTCTCGTTCTGTTAGTGGAGAAGAATCCGATTTTTTTTCTTGAAATTTGTCCTGATTAGGCATTTTATCATATGAAGTTATTTTATTAAGGACTGTTTTAGCAATAGCAGGATCAAGCCATACTCCACCTTCAACTATTCCTTCAATTATTGATATTAACCTTGCAGGATTAACATCTTTCATGCAGTAAGCGTCAGCATTTGCTTTTAGTGCTTCCATAACTTCGTTTTCGCTATCATGAGAAGTTAATATTAAGATTTTTATATCACTATTATAGTCTTTAATAGCTCGTGTTGCATCAATTCCATTCATATTGGGCAAGCCCAGATCCATAATTACAATATCGGGTTCAAAATCTTGTGCTAATTTAACTCCAACTTCCCCGTATTCAGCTTCAGCAATAACTTGTATTCTATGGCTTTCTTCTAAAGCTGTTTTAAGACCTATTCTGGTTAAGGCATGATCTTCAACAATAATTAATTTAATTTCTTTACTCATTAATATTTGATCCTTGCTCATTTAAAAGGGGAATGCTGAAATAAAAAGTGCTACCCTGATCTTGTATACTATTCACCCATATTTTACCATTATGAGCTTCAATTATATGTTTTGAAAGGTACAATCCTAGTCCTGTACCAATCTTCTTTAAAGTTTTTGATCCCTTCGAATATCTCTGAAATAAGTCTTTAAGAGATGATTCAGGAATTCCTATACCATTATCTTTTACGCTTATTATTAAATCTTTGTCTATGGATTCAGTAATAATCTCAATTTTACCATTTTCTGGAGTATAAGTTATAGCATTACTTAATAAATTGATTATTACTCTTTTGATTTCTTGTTTATCAACTATAATTTCAATTTTATCATAATGGGGAATAAATGTTATTTCGTGATTTTTTTCGATGGCTAAAGGCTCGATATCAGAAATACATTCATCCATTAGTTTATTAAAGTTGGTCTTTCTTTTTATTAAAGTTTGTTTCCCTGCTTCATATTTATAACTATCGAGTATAGTATTCACCATTGTAAGGAGATCTTTATTATTTGATATTAATTGTTTAATTATAAAGGCTTGTTTTTCTACCACACTTCCATAAGAACCCTTTAATAATTGTTCAAGAGCTTGCACGCTGGCAAGAAGTGGTACTCTGAGATCATGAGTTAGTGTAGCTGCTAAATCATCCCTGACTTGCTCCAGTTCTTTCCTTTTTTGAAGAGATGAAGCCATGTTATTAAAAGATTGTGCAAGATAACCAAGTTCATCTGTCGATTTAATTTCTACTCTTTTTGAGAAATCACCATTCTCGATTGCACTAGCGGCATTTGTAACTATGGATAGAGGCCTGGTTATTGTTTTTGCTAGTAAATAAGCTAATATAATACCTGCGAGAGCTACCAATATAGTTATATGTAATATAAGAGTGCTATTTCCTGATTTTAAGTTGTTAAAATCTTCTTCTGGAATACCTATAATAAGTTTCCCTACACTGTTTGAATTTCTATTATTTAGAAAATATATTGATGCTCGGTATTTTTTGTTATTTATATTTATTTGCTTATTAAAGACATTCCCAAGATTAGCTTCAAGAGAGGAGATATTAGTGAATATATTTGAAACGTTTTCATTAAGATTAGACAATAATACATTGTCATTATGGGTAATAATTACAGTTGCACCATAAATATTCTTTATTTGTTTGAAGAAACCGGAATTTTTATTTAATACATGTCCAATAAATAAATAATAGTCTTTACCTGCAACGTTAAACCGAATAGTTCCTATTTGAAGCAGGAATCCTAGTTTATTATTGAGATGATTATGTAGATTCTCATTCTGTATAATACCTAATTTTTCTAAATCTTTGATGCTGATAACTTCATTGCTTATTAAAATACCTTGCCTAGATGGAATAAGAAGGCTTTTGAAGTCCAGATTTTTCTCAGTAATAGTTTTAGGATCTGAAAGGAATTTCTTTTTTATATTTGAAGAAATTAGTTCTTTATCCTGATTAAAGAGTAATACTAAATGAAAATCATCTTTTTCCAGAATGCTTTTTAGTTCATTTTTAATATTTTGGTCTATTCGGTTTGTATTATTGTACTTACTTAATTTTTTCTTTAATTTATCTATGGGGACTTTAGATAGAGAATCCTTAAAATTTGCTATGCTGTTATTGTAAAGTTCCCAGGTATATTCGCTGTGGCTGTCTAATTCCTGAATAAGTTTATTATTTAAAGTTGAATTGATAAGTAATGTAGAACTAATAGCCAGTATGAATAATGGTAAAACTGTTACAAATAAAAAGTAAGCAAGTAATCTGGTGCTTATTTTAACTTTTATATTAATCTTTTTCACATTGGCCTTTATTTATTGTTAGCTTAATAAATTAGTAATCCCAGCGTGCATAAGAGTTATAAGTGATTTTAGAAGCGTTGATAATAAATTCTTTAGCTGAATAAAGATTCCAGGGCCTTTTTACCATAATAACTATAATATATTTTCTACCATCTGGTAGCATTACAATACCTGCATCTCCAAGCATGGTGCCTATGTCTCCTGACTTATGGATAAATTGTGCATTATCTGGAAGACCGGCTTGTATTAAAAATCTATTTCTAACGTGGCTCATTATGTCAACTATAGCGGCTCTACTTTTAAGGGTAAGGAAATCAGAATTATCAAGATTAAATAGCATCGTTCCCATATCTTTTGGGGTAGATACGTTTGTTCCGTAAAGATCCGGTAACAGGTCAGACATATGGGTTTTACTAAAACCCCAGGATCTCAAGACTCTATTTAATTCGTTAATTCCGCCAACAGTTGATAATATCATATTTGTAGCTGTATTATCGCTCTCTTGTATCATTAACCGGGCAAGATGATGTATAGGGAAAACAGTTCCAACAGGTTTGTATTGCAGATATCCTGATCCACCTGTTATATTGTATTCTGCTAAACTCATTCTGTCATTTAAGTTGGCAAAGCCAAGTTCTGCTCTTCTGAATAACTGCAACAGAATAGGTATTTTAACTATGCTGGCTGTTGGAAATTCTTGATCTGCATTAATATCTACATATTGTCCTGTAGAAAAATCCCAAATAAATATGCCTGGTTCTAGCGAAGGATATTGTTTGGCTAAATATTTTAATCTGTTTGTTAATCTTGGCATGTTTTTAGCAAGAGTCATCCTCTTCATTAAAGGTTTTTCAAATGAAACATCTCCAAGAGTTTTTGTACCTAAGAAATAATTATTTGCAAAATATTTTTCTGCTGAATTATAAAATGAAGGATCGTTAGGAATCTGGATAGAAGCGTTTTTTATTTTTCTTAGAAATAAATAGTCATATGTATTTAAAAAAGTTTGATGCAAAGCAAAACCGAGAAAGAGAATTACTAATAAGGTAAAACCATATTTTTTGGTTTGACCGCTTTTTAACTTTTTTCTCTGTTTTTGCTTTGTTTTAAGGTTATTATTGTTGATAAAATTTTTGCTTAAATCATTTTGAGTGGGAAATGGCAATTTAAGTTCTCCCTTAAGCCTTTTAATTGATTAATATAAATCATACAATATAAATTTCTAAAGGGTAAGAACTTTAATTATTAGTAAGTAGAATAGAGTAAAAATTCTTAATAATTGTGTTTTATCACATAAATATTCCTGTTTAAAGTTAGTAAAAATTCTTACATAATTTTTAAAAATACTTTAATTACTTGATCCGAATTTATCAAAAAATCTTAAAATTATATTAGGAGAATAATATGAAAAAGGTTAAATTAACTTTATTATCGTTAATCCTGGCTTTTAATATAGGAATACAGGCAGCAAAGGCAGATAGTATAATGCTTCCTGACGGGTCTGTACTTAAAGGAAAGATTTTAACGGTTCTTGGTGGTCTTATTCAAATTAAGACAGAAAGAGGCACGAAAACAGTTTCACGAGAATTGGCAGTTGGAGAGGCAAGAGATATTATTGAAGTAGGTTTTCTGATAAAAAGAAGGTTTATGGGTGAAGTATATTATATAAATGATAATACGCTTGAAATAAGCACTCCTACAGGCAATCTGGCCATAAATCGCCTAAAAGTCAGAGAGGTTATTCTCTCTCAGCAACTTCCTCTTGAAGCCGCACCTCATCATTAGAAAATAACTAAAAAACTGAGATTAGATTTTTTAATAAATTTTGTTAAAATTGTTAGTGGATTAATAATAAGAGTGGAATATGCGTATGAAAAATATTGTTATTTATAACGAAAAAGGGTCATCTGAAATAGCTGAGCAGCTTAAGAGCATTGAAGATTATTCAGTTCAAATTCTTGCTCCACAGGAAATTAAGCAGGTAGAAAGTCTTGATCCTGATCTGGTAGTTTTAGAAAACTCTGAAGAGGTTACTAAAGATATCCTAATCAGAAATAAAATCCCTGCTCCATTGTTAATAGTTAGTGATAAGGTTTTAAATGATATTTCTGTGAGAACAGAAGCACATGATTTTCTTTTGACTAATGAAGAACTAAAAGTTCGTGTGGCAAATTTGCTTAAAATAAAACAGTTAAAAGAAGATATAAAAATTGTTGCAACTACAGATGATCTTACAGGTTTATATAACAGAACCTATTTGCATCAAAGGTTAGAAGCAGAATTATCAAGAGCAAAACGTTATAATATTCCTGTATCCTGCTTATTATTGGACATAGATTTCTTTAAAGTAGTAAATGATATTTATGGTTATGACTGGGGTGATGTTCTTTTACAGGAAATTACCGAAATTATAAAACGTCATGCCAGAAAAGAAGATATTTTAACAAGATACGGTGATGAAGAATTTATTATAGCATTACCTAATACAGATGAAGAAAGCGCTTATATCTTTGCTGAAAGACTCAGAAGAGATATAGAAAAAATGGAATTCAAGCCTGCTGGTGAAGAAGAAAGACATCCTATCACTATAAGTGGTGGAATAGCAAGTTATCCATTCTTAGTAAGTGTAAATGAGACTGCGCAAACATTAGTCAGATATGCTGAGCATGCTCTTTATAACGCTAAAAAGAGAGGCAAAAACAAGATAGTTCAATTCTCACAGATTAATATGGAATTTTAGAAATACTCAGACTAATCATAATAATAAAAAACCTCCTGTTTAGGAGGTTTTTTATTATTATGATTGTGCCTTGTTGAGGTAAGTTAAAAGGCTATTCAGGAAACAAAAATTGTACAGCTGTCATTGCGAAGATTCCAAAGGAATCTGTGGCAATCCATCCATTTTACAATTAAAAGCTACCATTCAAAATAGATCATCACACAGTCACCTTCTTCAAATTCATTAATCTTGGTGATAAGACTATGATTAATAACTTAAAAGAGTGGCTTAGCCACCTCGTGATGACATAAGAAAATTTAATTCCTGAATAGGCTCTAATACCGTTGTAAAGCATCTATAGCATATCAGAGGGATCAACGTCTATTAGAAATTTAATATCTTCAGGAACATTAAACTGTCTGATAAAGCTTGTAGCTAAAAAGTGTCCGTTTTCTCCCAGTCTATTCTTGATTATTATTTGAAACCTGTATTCATTCTTGATTTTAGAAATAACGCAGGGAGCTGGGCCTAAAACTTCAAGTTTTTCCTGAATTCCTCTGGAATCTGTAAATAAACTTAGCTTGTATGCAAGTTCATCAGAGAATTTACTTGCTCGAATTTCATTTTTTGAGCTTAAGATAAGCCTGATTATCTGGCTATAAGGTGGATAGGAATATTCATACCTGGATTGTATCTCTGAGTAATAAAAGCTTAAATAATCCTGTTCTTTTGCAGTTTGCAGTGCAAAAAAGTCGGGAGTATACGTCTGAAAATACACAGTTCCTTTAAAATCACCTCTGCCGGCTCTTCCTGCTACCTGAGTTAATAATTGAAAGCCTCTTTCGCTTGATCTGAAGTCCGGCATGTTAAATAAGGAATCAGACATTAAAACTCCGACAAGAGTCACATTTGGAATATCCAGCCCTTTTGCAATCATCTGAGTGCCGATTAAAACATCAATTTTGCCATTGGAAAACTCTTTAATAACATCAATGTGAGCATTCTTTTTGGCCATAGTATCGCTGTCCAATCGTGCAACTTTAGCTTCAGGAAATTCTTTTTTGAATTCTTCTTCAACTTTCTGTGTTCCCATGCCGTAGTATCTGACAGCATTACTGCTACATTTAGGACAGACTGTAAAAATATTCTGTTCAAAACTGCAATAATGACATCTGAGTTTATTATTAGTTTTATGAAGAATTAGAGGAATTGAACATTTCTTGCATTCAGCGGTATATCCACAGCTATCACAGAATGTGTAAGTGGAAAAGCCTCTTCTGTTTATCAAAAGTATGGATTGTTTTTTTTCTTTGATATTTCTCTCAATAGCTTGTCTCAAGGCTCTCGAGAATACCCCTTTGTTTCCTCTGCCATATTCCTGCTTCATGTCAATTATTGCTACTTTTGCAAGATCTTTTGCTCCAAATCTCTCAGGTAAAAGCATGACCCTATTACTGTTTAGAGTTTGGTAGTATGTTGCTATATCAGGAGTTGCGCTCCCTAATACAAAAGCTGCCCCTGATCTTTTTGCCCTTTCTTTAGCCAGGTCCTTTGCATTATATCTTGGAGTGGGTGAGGTCTGTTTATAACTTGATTCATGTTCTTCATCGATAACGATTAAGCCAATATTTTTGATTGGAGCAAATATGGCAGACCTTGCCCCAATGATTATCCTGATTTCGTTGTTTCTAATTCTTTGCCAAATATCAAATCTTTCACCTTCTGACAGGTTACTATGCCAGATACCTACTTTATCAGTACCAAATCTTTTAGATATTCTGTAGGCTAATTGTGAAGCTAAAGGTATTTCAGGAGCTAAAAATATAACATTTTTACCTGCATCAAGAGCTTTTCTAGCTGCGTGGAAATATACTTCAGTTTTACCAGATCCTGTTACTCCATATAATAGCAATGGATCTGAATCGCATTTTTCTATAGCTTTTGATATTCTTTCAAGAGCTTCATTTTGCTCAAAACTCAATTCAAGAAAATCCTCTGTTTCATCAATTTCAAAAATTTCAAGAGGATTTCTGTATATTTCCTGTTCAATAATCTTAATATTGCCAGCTTCTTGAAGCTTTTTAACAGTTGGATATGTTGTTTTTGAGATTTTTAAAAAATCGCTTAGTTTACTTTTGCCATTTAGAGAATCCAGTATCGCCAGGATTTCAAAATGTCTTTTGTTGGAAGAATTTTTTTCTAAAAGTTCAATCCAATTTTCAATTTTAGGTTTCTGGTTTTTTATGTCTATTACATTATCAATTTTAATAATATCAAGAGCCACAAGCTTTCTTAATGTTTCATAAAACTTGGAAGATGGTAATTTAGCTTTCTTTTGAAGGCTAGACACAGTAATTTCAGGATTATTAACCAGAATTTCATAAAGGGTTTGCTGACTTTTGTTTAATTTTGATTGTTCAAATTGAATATCTTGAAGAATAGCTACTCTTTTTGCTTTAGAGAAAAAATTTACAGGAATTGCTGTTGATATTACTGTTGGCAAATCACAGCAATAATAATTTGAGACCCATTCTAGAAATTGCAGATACTCAAGATCAAAAACAGGCACATTATCCAGAATTTCGTATACAGATTTAGCTTTAATTCCTTCCGGTAAATAATCACTAAATCCAACTATGTACGCATTTACAACACCCTGTGATCCAAATGGAACCAGAACAGGTAATCCTATTTGAATTTTTTCTTTTATCTCATCAGGGATGAGGTAACTAAAAGTACGCATGTGCAGGCTTGGAATATCTACAATAACCTGCACATATTTATTAGCATTTTCTTTCATCAATGTTGTTTAAAAACTTATTCTTCCTCAGTGCAGAGCTCTTTTTGCGCTTCTTCTACTGCCTGTTTAAGTTCTTCTAATTTATCAGGCGGGAATGTTACGCCTTTTTTAGTGGGATTCCAGTTAATCCCATCATCAGTTGTGTAATAAACTCTTAAATCAAGGTATTGTTTACCTTTATACTCATTAATCTGAATATGAATTTCCTCTGTAGCGCTACGTGGAATTGACGCTAACATTTTACTTTCAGCCATAATTTCTCCTCTAAAACACTAAACTCTATCAGCAATTTTACCAAATTTGAATACATTATACATAACTATCCAATTTGGGAATACATGTCAAATTGATTCAGCATTATATTTTATTAGTCCAGTAAAGTTATTGACATATAAGTTTAATAATTAATGAAACAGTCTTTTTTACTGCCAAAAAATTTTGAATCAGTATAAGAATTTCAGGGAAAGAGATTTTTATGGTTAATAAAATAAAAATAAAAATAAATGAACAAGTTGAAATAATGAAAAAATACAAGCAAGAGTATGACTCTAAAAGGGGCCCTTTTGGAGAAAATAGGACTGATGAACATTTTAAAAATATAAGCCTCAGTGATAATAATGAAATATTATCTGATAAAAGTAGTGAAAGTATTGTATCAGCTGATTAATAGACAAAATAAAAAAGCTACCGTATGGTAGCTGCTAGACAATCTTGGGAGGAGATTTGGGGGGTTGTATTACATTCTTATTAAGAACAAAGGATTTAAATAATTTACATCTTTTCTTATAACTTTTAACAATTTGTTACATTTGAAATATAAAAATTAGCTATTCAGGAATTAAATTTCTTTATGTAATTTGAGGATACTTCGCATTGTCATTGGTTAACAACTTATTCAATTATTCTCTTGTCATTGCGAGGGGTGAAAGCCCGTGGCGATCTTTCTAAATAACAATTATAAGCAATAAACCTCTTTGGAAAGATTGCTTCGTCACTTCGTTCCTCGCAATGACAACAGAAATTTATTT
>Ga0156446_1058_pt2 | contig 31716 bp, 25 predicted proteins | sample RifOxyA2_FD_108089 | JGI IMG/M metagenome (GOLD analysis project Ga0156446, IMG submission 108089) | Candidatus Melainabacteria bacterium RIFOXYA2_FULL_32_9 | reverse complement strand
AATGTCCTGGTAAGATACTTCATTATCAACATTTAATTTTAAATTTTCTTTATTTGTTTTAATGGTTATTTTAGTATAACCATTATTAATATTAGAACTTATGTAGGGAACAAGCTTGATATCAACATCTTTAATATCATCAGCATATGGAGTTATATTAGGTTTTGATGTTATAGAATGATAAGTTTCCGGTAAAAATATTATGTATTCATTTTCACCCTTTTTTATCGGGCTCAATTCTATAGGGTATGGTTTTGAACTATATACTTTAATATTAACAGTGTCAGCATCAGATTTTTCAATGTTGACTTTTAAAAGCTGATTACTGTATTGGTTTTCAATAGCAAATACAGGATATTTCTTGTAATCCAAGAATCCCATACTAAACAGCATTACTAATATAAAAATATTAAATATGAAATGGTTTACTGTTCTCATTTACTCAAACCCGGACGCTAGATACTTTCTCTCTGACAAAATGGTGATATTGAATAGCTGTTAGATTAAATACTTGTTAACTTTTTTAGCAAGTTCAGTAATCCTTTTACTAACTTCTCCCTGGCTGATACCAATTTGATACGATATTTCTGCTTGATCTACACCTTTTAAATAACGAAGAATAAAGATATCCAAGTATCTTTTATTTTTTTCTTTTGAATCAATTTGCAAGATAATGTCTCTTATCGTTTTAACCTCTTCTTGCTGTATGATTCTTTCTTCAAAAGATGGAGCCGGATCCGGTATATCATATGCAATATTTTCATCTGCATCAAGTTGATACGATGAAGAAACAAATTTTTCCTGAATTCGTCGATAACCGGCTTTAGACTTTCTAAGTCTTCCAGAATTCTTCAATACTTCTAGAATGGCAGATTTTGCAATCTTGTTGAGATACATTTCAAAATTTTTAATATCCTCAAATGATGCCATAGCGCTATAAGCCCTTTTAAAGGCTTCACTGCAAAAATCATCAGCCAGATCCTCATTTCCGATGAATCTGGGACTATTCTTTACAATATTTTCTATTAAGCTACGGTGCTTTTCAGTTAGCTCCACTATAACCACCACCAAAGGTATATTTATGGCCCTTGCTTTTATCTTATCACTTTGTTATAAGATTACAAGTTTATAATTATACCTGCACTGATTTTACGCTTATTTGTCTGAATTGTAGGGAGCTTTGTATAATTAAACGTTTCTTTAATAGTTTGTAATACAATTTCATCAACTTGTCTTGATCCACTGCTGGTTTGAATTTTACTTTCCTGCACAATACCCTGTAAATCCATAACTACTTGTACTTTGATCTGGTTATTGGTTATACTTTCTGTCGCTGAGAGTAATTCTCTTGATAGCGCCATCTTCATTATTTGTCCTGTAACCATAAGATAATTCTTAAGTATTGGATCATTAGCTAAGGACAAGCCTATTTCCCAGGATATATTTGATATTTTAACCTGTTGACCCTGGCTCACAAAAGCATTCGCCAATATATCATTAATATTTCTAGTTGTAGGTTGTACCTGAGCAGAGTATTCCTGTCCTGTAATACTTGCAAGATGTTCTTTTAAGTTAGGCGTATTGGTTTCAGGAATATTACTTAAGTTTCTTTGATTACCAACAAATTGAGCTTGTTGAGAAATATTTTCAATTTCATTAGCTGTCTGAGGTTTCTGAGCCAGAGCTATACCAGCCAGCTTATCATTTAAAGCTAGTTGATTACCAATAACTAAGCCTGTACAAGTTAATACGCCAGCTGCAGTTAAAACAGAGGCTACCTTTATAAGTTGTGCCGTTTTATTGAATTTTCTTATATCAACAAGATTATCTTTCTTTTGCATTTCCTCATTATTTTTTTGCTCATCTTGTTGTTGTGATTGATGTCTAGTTATATCTGATTTATTAGCCTCTGTTTTAACTGCTTCTAAACTGTCTATTATTTCTATATCATCAATACTAGCAAGAATATCTTCGATATTTTCATCTATTTTAGCTGTTTCTTGTATAAGTTCATTAGTTTGTGTTTGTTCTAAAATATCAAATTTAGATTGTTCTTTTAAGAGCTTATATTGATACTCAAAAAGTACAGACTGTTCTAAAGGTGTTTCAAGAGTCACGGATTCAGAACTAGTTTCATCAAACGGACTTTCTTTAATAACGAGTTTTGAATCCTGAGTCTGCATTTTATTTGCAAGATTTTTGAAAACTTTTTCTTCATTATTTATCTCTAATTTTTCTTCAAGATTAGCCTCTGAGAATATTTCATTAAAAGCATCTTCCTGAACTTCATTAAGCTCTATAACAGGAAGCTCAAAGAAAACTTCATCTGATTCTTCAAGCTGAAGCTCAGGTTCAACAAAATTATCCTGATTTATACTTACAAGCCTATTTATCTGTCTAAAACATCTTGCAAATTTTCTTACAATAGTTTTTGGATTTTCAAAAACTATTTCTTTATCCTCTAGACAGTTCTCTTGATGAACGAATACCTCTGTTTGCTGATACTCCTGACTTGATTCAGCAACAGATTCACAGGAAACTTCAGCCTCATAATGTTGCTCAATATTATGTTCTTGCGTTTCTTCAACATTTTCCTGGTGTTCCTGAGGCGCTACTTCAGGTTCATTTTGCTGTGAGCCGTTTTCTAATTCTTCTAAAATCTCTTCTTCGTTATTATCTTGGTTTTCGTAATTATCATCAGCAAACTGGTTATCCTGAGAAGGGTTAAACAACATATCCAAAGCATCCTTAATTCCCGGTGATTCTATAATTGCAGGATCAGGGAATATCTGCTCGGAATCTTCAGGATTAGCAATAGATGATAACCCAATATATTGTGGTTTAATTTTATTTTCTTTTTTAGAGATATTTTTAATTGAATTGAAAAGACCTGGCTTCTGTATTTTATGATTCTTAGGCTGAGAACTTTGCAGCGAATCTGACATTTGGGGTAATGCATTTTCGTAATCTTTCAAGGTGAAATAATATAAAAGTTCTTCTTTTTTTACACAGGATATTGCTCTATTTAAATCATAAAGGGTATAAAACTCTTCTCTACAACTTTCGCAAGTTGCTAAATGCTTTATCAAAAACTCCTTATTTAATCCAGATATCGTATTATCAAGATAAGATAAAAATAAATCCTTGGCATAATTGTGATCTAAAGATAAATAAATGTAATGTTTTGGTGCTATAGTTTTTATAGCAGCCAATAAATCTAATATAGGCCTTAAGATATTTGAATCTATAAAGAAATAATTTTTGTTTCCAGATGCTGCTGTTATATCTTTAGCTTCTATAAATCCAATAAGTTCAGCTCTATCAAGCTTATTATTTACTTTAATAGCAACATAAATATCAGGAGACAGTTCATAGGCACGATGATCTTTAGGAATCCACATTTGTGGATATTTATCACCAACAATAGCCCTTACATCGATTCTTAGATTATTTTCAAGCTTGATATCCGCAATATCAAATTCATTTAAAATTAGTGGATTATTCCAGCAATTGTTAACAGTACTTACAGTAATTCTTCGTTCTCTAAGATAATTAATAAGAATATTAAGCGCAAGTAGTGATATATAGGCTCTTTTTCTGGATTTCGCACTATTCAAATAGCTAATGGCATTTTGCACATTATCTTTTTCTTTATTATTTATTCTTTTGCTTATAATCGCCATATCCCACTCTTACTTATGCGATTTTATCTATATTTAATAAGAGTGCATTTTATAAAAAAATATTCCAATTTTAATAAAAAATCATCTATTTGATGTAGATGACAAGAGTTTAAACTTAAATTTCATACTAATTTTTTAATATTATTTAATGAAGAAGTAGTGATCATAAAAACATTAGAGTACTGGTTAAAGTTTTTAAGAATTGTCAGCTTAATAAAACTAATTATTTCTTAATGAGACTTCTATTATCACTGATGAATCATGCTAAAATATATAAAATCATGTTAGAATGCAATTCAAATTATATTGGAAATTTGATATTAGTGTTCAGTATTTTATTAAATAGACATTATAAGTGAGATTAATAATATTTGGCAGAATTAGCGTACATAGAAACTGGGAGAAGTTAAGGTGTGTAGGATAGGTGCAATCAAATCTAAGGATTATATCCATCCTTCTAAAGCATTGCAGTTAATGAGATCACAGCAAAAAGGCCATGACAACTCAGGCTTTGCAATGATTATGCAGGATCTAGGCGGTATTTTTGAAAATTATAAAGGACTGCCCATTCTTTCAATGGCATGTACAAATAAAGGAACGAAAATAGCAGAAGATATTCTACATACAATAGGATTTGTCAGGGTAATGCAATGGAATCCGGATGTACATCCGTCTCCTGAACTTAATATACAACCAATGCCTAATTATGTTTTTGAGGTTTTTAATTATCCTGCAAGCTATAAGTATGCTCCTCAGGAAGAAAAAGAAGAACTATTAGTAGATACAAGATTAAGACTAAGAAGAGAACTTGAAAAAGAAGATGATGGCTATGTTTATTCCTTTTGGCCTGATGTAGTTACACTTAAAGAAATAGGTGATCCAAAAGACATAGGAACTTATTTCGGACTATGGCAGGAAGATGATGATTTTACTGCAAAAATAATTACAGCTCAGTGCAGACAAAATACAAACTATGATATAGTTCGCTATGCTGCTCATCCATTTTTCCTACAAGGATATACAGCTTTAGCTAATGGTGAAAACACCTTCTATGAAAGAAATAAATTATTCCAAAAAAGCCTGAATAAAGGTTATATAGGATTTGAGTCCGATTCTCAGTGCTTCCTTTATACATTGCACTATATCAACAAGATTTTAAAATGGCCTTTATCCTATTATAAACATACAATAACACCTCTACCTTTTGACGAAACAGAAAAAAGAGAAGATAAAGAAATACTCCTAAGAATTAAAGCATCACTGGCTCATTTAGAGATAAATGGCCCAAATACCATTATTGGGGTACTTCCTGATGGTACATTGTTTACTTGCTGCGATTCTAAAAAATTGAGACCGGTTGTAGTTGGAAGAACTGATGACACAGTTATCATTACTTCCGAGGTAACTGGCATAAATGAGGTTCTGCCTGAAAGAAACTGGGAAGAAGATATATATCCTCATGAAAGAGAAATGGTTGTAATCAATAATGATCTGAGGGTAAGCAGATGGCAACAATGAAAATTAATCAAGTCGCAGTAGATGATCTGCAGTGGAAAATAGAATATAAGTCTGACAGATGCACACTTTGTGGAAAATGCGTGGCTTCCTGTGTGTTTAAAGCAATAGAAGCAAAGGTTGAGAAAAGACGTAAAGTAGTCAGCGAAGGACTAACTCCAGAACCTAAAGTAACTTTTCAAACAATTCCAGTTATAAAACAGGTTGTTAATGCTAGCAATTATTGCAGAGGCTGCGGTATCTGCGAAAGAGTATGCCCAAATGATGCCATTAAACCTGTTAAAAACCCTTATGAAAGACATGCAATAAAATATAGAGCTACATATGGAGATTCCATTAAAAGAGGTGGCAGATCAAATATAAGTGTTGAAGGAAGAACCCTTGATAAAATAAAAGTGGGCAGAATTTCACAAATGACAGATCCTTCCCTTGATGCCCAGAGACACACTTTTGATATGCTGGCTCCCTTTGGAAGAATATTACCACCAGAACAATTACCATTTGAAGTACAAGATGGAAAATTGGCTTTGTCCAAGCAAATTTCTCCTAATAGATGGATTTATCCTATTATTATTGGTGATATGTCAATTGGTGCACTGTCCTGGAGAATGTGGGAAGCACTATCAATTGCTACAGCATATTTAAATGAGGAAGTTGGACTGCCCGTCAGAATGTGCTCCGGTGAAGGTGGTTTACCAAATAGACTATTAAGATCAAAATACTTGAAATATATGATTTTACAGATCGCGTCAGGACACTTTGGCTGGAATAGAATTATAAATGCAATGCCTGAGATGGTAGAAGACCCAGCAGGTGTACTTATAAAAATAGGACAAGGCGCAAAGCCTGGTGATGGTGGTTTATTACAAGCTAAAAAAGTTGCAAGTCACATTCAGGAAATCAGGGGTGTGCCAAAAGCTGATTTGCTAAGTCCTCCTAATCATCAGGGGCTTTATTCTATTGAAGAAAGCGTCCAAAAGATGTTTCTATCCTTTAATGCAGCGTTTAAATTTAAAGTACCTGTCGCTATTAAAGTAGCAGCAAGTTCTACAAGCGTATCAGTTTATAATAACCTATTAAGAGATCCATATAATATAGTGGGTGGTTTCTTCCTCGATGGTATTCTAGGGGGAACAGGCGCCGCTCATGAGATTTCATTAAATCATACCGGACACCCTGTAGTATCAAAACTAAGAGATTGCTATTTAGCAGCTGTGCATCAAGGAAAACAAGGACAAATTCCACTCTGGGCAGCAGGCGGTCTTGGGCAGACAGGTAATCTCGCAGGTGATGCTTTCAAAATGATATGTCTTGGCGCAAATGGTATTTTTACAGGAAAATTAATGCTGCAAATAGCAGGATGCATAGGAAATGATTTTGGTAAATGTAATGCCTGCAATACTGGCTTATGTCCTGCTGGTATATGTACACAGAATCCTGTACTAGTTAAGCGCTTAGATATAGATAAAGTTGCGGAAAATATAATTAATTACTTTGTTGCGGTGGATCAAGAGCTTAAAAAGCTGCTAGCGCCTATTGGTAATAGCTCATTACCGGTAGGAAGATCAGATGCATTAATTGCAGTAGATCAAGATGTAGCTGATAAATTACAGATTCAATATGCCTGCTAGCGGTTAAGAACTAATAAGATTTGGTTTTCTGGAGGTTTAAATGCCTGAAACTACAAAAATAAATAATCAAGAAACTGAAAATACAAAAAAGGTTAAAATAGAAGGAATTGTTGGTGGGATCAGATTATCAACTCAACAATTACTTCAAGAAATATATAAAAAATTAGAAGAAGGCTATACGGAATTTGAGATCCTTGGTTCAGGCCAACACGATATTGGCGGCCCTCTCTGGAGAAATGACAATAAGCCTTTAATATTTAAGGTTAAAAATCCCGGCCAAAGAGTTGGTTCAATGGGAATGTTAGGAACTCAAATAATTATTGAAGGTTCTGCCCCTGCTGATGTCGGTTGGTTGAATGCAGGAGCTGAAATTATTTTAAAAGGTGATGGTGGTGATACTACGGCTCATTGTGCTGCTAACGGCAAAATTTATGTTGGTGGAAGAGTTGGAACCAGATCAGGCGCATTAATGAAGCACGATCCTAAGTTTCCGGCTCCTGAGTTCTGGGTCTTGAAAAATGCCGGATCATTTAGTTTTGAGTTTATGGGCGGCGGTGTTGCTGTTGTTTGCGGTTACGGGTGTGAGACTTTAGATTCAGTTCTTGGACATAGAAGCTGTGTTGGAATGGTTGGTGGCACAGTTTATGTAAGAGGAAAAGTGCAAGATTTATCCGATGATGTATGGTTAATGGACCTGAATGATGGCGATATAGAATTTTTATCAAAAGGTCTTCCTGAATTCCTTGGAAAAGTTGAAAAGCCAGAAATTCTTCCTGAATTATTAGAATTTTCACAATGGAAAAAAATCGTAGCTAAAACTTATGAAGAACGTAATATTCGCTCTTTAATGCCAACAAAGCAGTTTAGACAAACGAAGTGGGTAGAAGGCGGGATCTTTGGAGATATTATTGAAGAAGATTACTATGTTGCTGAATTAGTTGAAACTAACAGGCTTAGAATCAGATATCCTGAATGGAGAAATTCCAATTATTCAGCTCCATGTGAATATAATTGCCCAATAGGTATTCCTACGCAAAAGAGAATTGCTCTTTTAAGAGATGGTAATATTGCTGAAGCACTAAGATTAGTACTAGATTATAGCCCATTTCCTGCCTCAGTATGTGGACAGGTTTGTCCTAATTTATGTATAGATGAATGTAATAGAAAATATATAGATGTCCCTGTTAAAACAGCTGAATTAGGTCTGTTAAGTAAAGACATAAAAATTGAAGCTCCTAAAAAAGAACAGGATAAGAAAGTTGCTGTTATAGGTTCTGGTGCAGCAGGTATTGGTGCAGCTTGGCACTTAAGAAGATTAGGCTATCAAGTTGAATTATTCGAAGAAGATAAAGTAATTGGCGGTAAATTAAGACAGGTAATTCCTGAAGAAAGACTAAACCGTGAAATTCTTAATACCGAACTTGAAAGAATAAAAAACATTGGAGTGAAAATAAAAACCAACTCTAAAATGGACCAGGTTTTATTTGGTGAACTTGAGAAAAATTATGATGCAGTGGTTGTAGCTGTTGGCGCACACAAACCAGTCGTAATACCTTTTGAAGGACACGAAAGACTTATTAAAGGACTGGATTTCTTAAAAGCCATTAACAATGGTGAGAAACCTAAAGTTGGTAATAAAGTTGTTGTAATAGGTGCAGGTAATGCTGCTATGGATGTGGTAATCGGTGCCTATCAATTGGGGGCTAAAGAGGTTACCTCTATAGATATTCAGAAACCAGCGGCTTTCCAACAAGAAATTGAACACGTTGAAAAGCTTGGCGCTAAAATCCTTTGGCCATGTTTTACAGATAAAGTAAGTGAAAAAGGTGTTCATCTCAAAGATGGTACACTTTTAGAAGCTGACACTGTGATAATCTCAGTTGGTGACAGACCTGATTTAGCATTCTTAAGCACTGAATATATGGATGAAACAGGCAGAGCCAGAATAAATGAATTTATGCAATCTGAAGCAAATGAAAAAGTCTTCATACCGGGTGATGCTGTAAAACTTGGACTTTTCACAAATGCAATCGCAGATGGCAGGAAAGTTGCTTTAAATATTGATAGAATGTTGTCAGTGCTTCCTTTAGATAACTTTGAAAAAGCCCCTATGATACCAAAAGATAGGGTGAAAACAGAATTTTATCAACCGATACATCCACAAAGTGTGTCTAAAATGGATACTGAAGAAGAAGCAAATCGTTGTATGAGTTGTGGATTCTGTAGAGACTGTAAATTCTGTCAGGATGTATGTCCTGAGCAAGCAATAACAAGAAGAGAGTATCCTGATAAATCTTTTGAATACTATAGTGACCCTGAGAAATGCATAGGATGTGGTATTTGTGCTGGAGTTTGTCCTTGCGGAGTCTGGACTATGCTCGATAATCTAAGCACCTACGAGGAAGCTTAATTAATGAATTATTCGGTTATAAATCTCTTAAAACAGGTACTTTCTCTACGTCACTGTTCGGCCTTAAAATTGACATGGCCTCAAGGTTCCTACGAGAAAATACCTGTTTATTACTGTACCTATTTAATAAAATAACATTGTAGGAGAATATAATATGAAAAAGAAGGTTGTTTTAGCGTATTCAGGCGGATTAGATACAACTGTTATTATCCCATGGCTACAAGAAAACTACGATTACGACGTAATAGCTGTTTGCATTGACTTAGGTCAAGGCAGTGAAACAGAAGGACTGGAAGAGAAAGCCCTCTCAACAGGGGCATGCAAGTATTATATTAAAGATGTTGCGGAAGAATTTGTAACGGACTATGTCTGGCCTAATTTAAAAGCTGGTGCCATTTATGAAAATAAGTATTTATTAGGTACATCAATGGCAAGACCTTTAATTGCTAAATGTCTTGTTGATATAGCCTTACAAGAAGGTGCTGTAGCAATTTGTCACGGAGCTACAGGCAAAGGAAATGATCAGGTTAGATTTGAGCTTACAATAAAGGCACTGGCTCCACATCTTGAAATTATTGCTCCATGGAGAATTTGGGACATAAAATCCCGTGAAGATGCGGTTGCTTATCTTGAACAAAGAGGAATTCCTGCTCCGGTAAAAAAAGGTGAAAGCTATAGTAGAGATAGAAACTTATGGCATCTTAGCCATGAAGGGCTCGAATTAGAAGACCCAGGCATGGAGCCAAATTATAACAGGCTTCTTCAACTATCAATTACACCAGAACAAGCTCCTGACACACCAACTTATGTTGAAATAGAGTTTAATCAAGGCATCCCTGTTAAACTTGATGGAGAAACACTGAGTGCAGCTCAAATAATTGCTCAATTAAACGAAATTGGTGGTAAGAATGGTATTGGTATAGTTGATATCCTTGAAAACCGCGTTGTTGGTATGAAATCAAGAGGCGTATATGAGACTCCCGGTGGGGCAATTCTATACTATGCCCACGAAGAATTAGAACATATGTGCCTTGATAAGCAGACATTTGCTTATAAACAAATGATTGCAATCAAGTTTGCTGAATTAACTTATAGTGGAGAATGGTTCACTCCTTTAAGAGAAGCATTGTCAGCTTTTGTAGATTCAACTCAGCAAACAGTTACAGGTACAGTTAAACTGAAATTATACAAAGGAAATATTATTCCAGCAGGAGCTACATCTCCATATTCTTTATATAATGAAAGCCTGGCAAGTTTTACAACAGGTGAATTATATAATCATAAAGATGCAGAAGGATTCATTAACCTGTTTGGCCTACCATTAAAGGTCAGAGCTTTAATGCAGCAGCAGGCTAATGCCAATCAGCCTTGCGGGAAAGTATAAAGATAGAATCTGAGTAGAGAGATATTACTTTCGTCGCTGATGCAGCTAAAAATGATCGCTGCATAGGCTCCTTCAGTAACATCTCTCTACATAAAGAAAATACATCTGCTAATATGTACATAGAGAATAAAATACTTGTAAGGAGATAAAGGATGAAACTGTGGGGCGGGCGTTTTGAAAAGTCTACTGATGTAATGGTAGATGATTTCAATTCTTCTATTTTCTTTGATCAGAGGCTTTATAAACAGGATATAGAAGGCAGTATTGCACACGTAAATATGCTTGGGAAGCAGGGAATTATTCCTGTTGAAGATGCTGAATTAATTAAAAAGACGCTTAAAGAAATTCTAGCTGACATAGAAGCTGGAAAAGTCGAATTTGATATTGCAGCTGAAGATATTCATATGAATGTTGAGACAATTCTTATTTCCCGAATAGGAGATGTAGGCAAAAAACTTCATACTGGCCGCAGCAGAAATGATCAGGTAGCGCTGGATATGAGAATGTACGTAAAAGAAGAAATTCAAACTATCAGGTCAATGATCTATAAATTACAATTTGCACTGACAGCTTTTGCTAAAAAGCACACAGAAACTATTATGCCAGGTTATACACATTTACAAAAAGCCCAGCCCATCACACTTGCTCATCATTTAATGGCATATTTTGAAATGTTGAAACGTGACAGAGAACGTTTACTGGAAACTTATAACCGTACAAACATCATGCCTCTGGGTTCAGGAGCTTTAGCTGCTACTACTTACCCTCTAGACCGTTATGCAGTAGCAAAAGAACTTGGTTTTGCCGATATTACCCATAATAGCCTTGATGGGGTTTCAGATCGCGATTTCTGCATTGAATTAATGAGTGATTTATCTATATTAATGATGCATTTAAGCCGTTTTTGCGAAGAAATAATACTCTGGAGTTCACTTGAATTCGCTTTTGTAGAGTTAGATGATGCATACAGCACAGGAAGCAGCATCATGCCACAAAAGAAAAATCCTGACGTGGCTGAATTGGTTCGTGGAAAATCAGGCCGTGTATATGGCAGCTTAATCGCGCTTTTAACAACAATGAAATCTCTTCCTCTTGCTTATAATAAAGACATGCAAGAAGACAAAGAACCAACATTTGATGCTATAGACACAGTGAAAATGTGCTTACCAGTCTTCACTGCAATGATAGAAACGATGAAAGTCAGAAAAGAAAATATGTATGAGTCTGCTCAGGGTGGATTTACAAATGCAACAGATGCTGCTGATTATATGGTCAAAAAGGGTCTGCCTTTTAGAGATGCTCATGAAGTAATTGGTAAATTAGTACTTTACTGTATTCAAAACAATAAAGCTCTTGATGAATTAACTTTAGATGAGTTTAAAACATTCTCACCTATTTTTGATCAGGATGTCTATAAGGCCATATCTCTGGAAGAATGTGTAAATAGAAGAAATGTTATTGGCGGTCCTTCAAAAGAAATAATGGAAGAAGTCATTGCCAAAAGCGAAGAATATTTAAAACAAAACGCTTAAAGTCTATTCAGTTAAGGTTTTACATAAATTGTTGATGGTTTCATCATTTTCATAAATAAATTGTTCTGCAAGTGCCCTTAATGCCCCTAAATTTTGAGGGCTGGCATTGTCAATCGCTTCATTATTGGGATTAAGAATTACATTAAAGCGATAATAGCGTTTTTGTCCATTTATATCTGGTAACAAACATCCTAACTGATAATCTACAGTATCTGCAACTCCATGTCCTGATATGTCCAACACTTTTCTAGTCCAATCCGACCGTTTCCATTTTTTTGCATCTTCATAAAGCCATGTTTTACTTGGATTGCCTGTTCCAAGTGAAATTACCAGAAAATCTTTAGCATCAGGATACATTTTTTTAGCTTCAGCTAAAGCACATAAAGCAGGATTATTAGCATAAACTCCACCATCAACCAATACAAGATAATCTGAATCTGCTATATTTAGCTTTAAAGGATCAAAATAAGTAGGTGCAGCGGAGCCTGCATAAGCTACATCTTTCATAAGAAAATCATATATTGGATTTTCTTTTGCTTTCTTGCTGTTAAAGAAAAACACCTTACGCTTTTCAATATCATAAGCAGGGATAAGAACTTCAGCTAAAGCATCCGAAAGCTTATTAGAATTATAGAGATCTTCAAAAACCTTATATAAAAACTTTTTAGGATATTTTTCACTTATTATTCCTAACTTTTGAAGATTCTTAAGAACAAATGAAAGAGCCCGAAAAGCTTTTGGAAAAGCAAACTGCCCTTTTAATTCATATAAACGGGCTATTTCTTCAGCTTTATACGCAGGATTATTATTTTCATCGGGGGTTACAAGTCCTAAAGCTAAAATACCACCTGTTGAAGCACCTGCGACAAGATCAAAAAGATCAGCAACCGGTTTTTGGGTTCTTTTCTCTATTTCCGCCAGTATTAAAGCAGGAATTAAGCCTTTAATACCCCCACCATCTATTGATAAAATTTTAATCATCTTTGACATAAAAATAGTATAACTTTTAATAATAATGCAGTAAAGCTGGTAAACTGATCGAAATATTATGGTAAATGTTTCAGATAAATTATCTCCGTCGGGTGCTAACGCACGAACTTATGTCATCAATCATTCCAACAATACCACTTAAATTATTCCAGTCAGGACTATTACTTTGACCAATAAATTATGGAGATGGGAATGTTTTCGTAGGAGCCTTGAAAACTCGAAGAGTTTGAACAGCGACGGAGAAAATATTCCCATCGAAATTATTCGGTCAATCCACTAGTAACAGAAAATTTTCATCAAAACATAAAACTACTCTTCCAAATCCATACCTGATTCCGGCCACTGGGAAATGGTTACAGATTTTCCTAACATCTTTCCTTCTTTTAAAATTTGAAGATTTATTGTTGAATTTATTGGCATTGCTCTAATGATTGTTTGAAGCTCTTTTGGACTGGTAACCACTTTACCATTCACTCTCTGAATTATATCTCCTTGTTCAAGACCTGCTTTATCTGCTGGACTATTGGGAATGATTTCACCAACTACTATCCCTTTTGTATTTAAAGATACACCTAAACTCTTTGCCAATTCTGGATTTAAAGGAGACATAGCTAACCCAACCCATGGACGTGGAATTGTTTTTCCTGCTATAAGCTGACTTGAGATTTCTCTTGCAACGTTTATTGGAATAGCAAAGCCTATTCCCTGTGCTCTTCCAACAATAGCTGTATTAATCCCAACAACTTCGCCATTAATATTTACAAGGGGTCCTCCAGAGTTACCTGGATTAATCGCAGCATCTGTCTGAATAAAATCTACATTAGAAATAGGTACTTCTCTACTTACTGCACTTATAATTCCTAATGTTACTGTATTACTGAAACCCAGTGGACTACCAATTGCAATAACCCAGTCTCCGGGTCTAGTTGCAACACTATTACCTAACTTTGCAGGCTTTAATCCTTTTGCATCAATTTTTATAACAGCAATATCGCTAAATTTATCTTTTCCAACTACTTTTGCAGTGTATTCTTTATCATCTTCTGTAGTTACTTTAATTGTTTTAGCATCTTCGATAACGTGATAGTTAGTTAAAATAAATCCATCTGATGAAATAACGGTTCCTGAAGCATCACCAGTGACTTTTCTCTTCTTTGGAACAGCCTTAGGCGTTACTCCAAAAAACTTCTCAAAAAATTCCTCATTAAAAGGAAGCCCTTTAAAATCAAATTCTACTACTTCTTCATTCTCAGTCTCAATACTTACTACAGATGGCTCCATAATTTCAGCAATATTTGCAATTCTATCAGAGCTTATATAAACCCCATTAGTTGGTATAGGAGCTGCAATAACTGGAATAAACTGAAAAACAAGAAAATTTAAGATAAAAGTAAGATTTAAAACAAATACCTTGATATTTTTGATTTCCATAAGCCCTATCACTCCTCCCGCTTCTCAAAATCTACTTTTAACGTATAAAATAAGTCAAAAACAAAGTTAATCAACATTCAGAGTAAATCTTATGAAATAATCAATTAATATGATATTAGCTATCGTGGCTAACCTTATATTTTATTTAAAAGCATCAATATGCCAATAGTTATAAAGGCAACAGCTGCTATTTTATTCATATAAAAAGTCGGAATATATTGACCGATAAACTTACCCGCCAAAGCTCCTATTAATGTAACAGTGACCAGAGCCAGAGATGCACCTATAAAAACAGATAAAGTTGAACCTTTTGCTGCAAGATTTATAGTAGCAAGCTGAGTTTTATCTCCCATTTCTGCCACAAATACCAATAAAAAAGTCTGAATTAATAAACTAAAATCCATTTTATTCTCCAATCTTAGCTCTTATAGAGATAAGCTTTTTACAAAAGTTGTATTAATATACAAGATTTAGTATATTGAAAAAGAAATTTCAAGTGTAAGGGGAAAAATATTTTGTGGGATTTAATAGTAGTTGGAGGCGGAGCTTCCGGGGTTGCAGCAGCTATTTCAGCTGCAAGACAAAAATGTAAAACTCTGTTAATAGAAAAAATGGGATTCTTAGGTGGAACTTCTACGGCAGCTCTTGTTACACCAATGATGAGGAATATGATCAGCAATGATCAAAATCTTACAAATGGAATATATTTAGAAGTCCTAGAAAGACTTAGAGAAACCGGGCATGCTGCGACTCACACAGATGGAAATCCGGGATGGTTTGATCCTGAGATGATGAAATGTGTTTTAGATGACTTATGTGAAGAATCAGGAGTAGAAGTCTTATTTGATACTACAGTAACTAACGTAAAAACACAGAATGATTTACTAATATCTGTTATTTGCTTAAATAAATCAGGATTTAGTGAACTTAAAGCAAAGTATTTCATAGATACTACAGGAGATGCAGATGTTGCAGCACTTGCAGGCGTTCCTTTTGAACTTGGAGATTCCGATAAAACCTACCATTATACTTTTTTAGAAGAAGACGATCATCGACACCAAGCTTTAAGCTTAAGATTTATAATGACTAATGTTGATATTGAGGCTTTGGGTGACTGGTTGAAAGAGGTCGACCCTGATTCAGGAATTTCCTCTGTGGTTCAGGATAAAAAAGGACAAATATTACTAACAACAGCTCATACCTGGGAAGATAAAGACTGGAAATTAAGACCATATTTTAATCAAGCAGTAAAAGATGGCGTATTAAAACCCGAAGATGGAGCATATTTTCAAATTTTTTCCATTCCAGGACAAAAAAATGCTATAGCCTTTAATTGTCCAAGAATTTACTCAGAAAAAAATCTTAATCCTCTTAACATGTGGGATATAAGTTATGCTCAGAAAATGGGCAGAAAACAAATTAGAAGAATTGCTGAATTTTGTAAGATATATCTGATTGGGTTTAAAGAAGCTTATATAAGTCAGATTGCACCACAACTTGGCATTAGAGATTCAAGAAGAATTGAAGGTATTTATAAATTAACAGAAGAAGATATTTTTAACGCTAAAAAATTCAATAATCCGGCGGCAAAATCAAATTACCCGGTAGATATTCACTCTACTGAAAAAGGGAAAAGTGAATTGAAGTTTCTCCCTGAAAGTGAATATTATGAAATACCGGTTGAATCTCTTATGACTCAACAATACACTAATTTACTTGTCGCAGGAAGACCCATATCAGCCACTTTTAGAGCTGAAGCATCATTAAGAATACAGCCTAACTGCTGGGCATTAGGTGAAACTGCCGGAAATCTTGCTTCAGAAAAAATCATAAAGGAGTAAACATATGGGTGATAAAATCACCTAACTTAAGTTAACGCTTGATGACATTGAAGCATACAGACTTAACTTATAATTATCAATTAACTATGGAGCACTACTAATTATGGATAATGTATTAATAACAGCTATTTGTCCTCACCCACCAATAATAATCCCTGAAGTAGGAAGATCTGAGACAGGGAAAGTCGAGCAAACTATTCTTGCTCTTCAAAAGCTTTCAGATAAAATTGTAAAAGCCAATCCAGAAACCGTAATTATCGTTACCCCTCATTCTTATTTCAATCCTCATTTTTTTAATGTTTATATGGATAAGGTTCTTACTGGAAATTTTGCTAATTTTGGCGCACCAACTGCTAAAGTCACTTTTGAAAATGATATAGAATTCATTGAAAATCTTGATATTCAATCTAAAGAATTTTTTAATGGGCTGAACAAAATGCCTTCAGGAACATCTTTAGATCATGGTAGTACAGTTCCTCTTTATTACCTCAATAAAGCTGGTTATAATGGAAAAATAGTAGTAATCAACTACTCATCTTTTGCACCTGAAAAACATGCCTACTTTGGTCAGGTAATAAGAAGAACCGCTCATACACTAAATAGAAAGATTGCATTCGTTGCAAGTGCAGATTTAAGCCACAGACTTACCCAGTCAGCACCAGCAGGGTATGACTCTGAAGCTCATTTCTTTGATGAAATTATTGCAGATAATGTATCTAAAGGTGATTACTCGGCCATAATGGATATCCATCACGAATTAAGAGAAAGAGCAGGAGAATGTGGTTTTAATTCTATAATGGTTGGTGTTGGTGTAGTTGATAAAAAGCCACAGAGTAATGAGGTTTTATCATACGAAGCACCGTTTGGAGTCGGATATTTAGTAGCTACGTTATAGCCATTCATTTCGCAGGTGGAATATTCTCTCCGTCGCTGTGCAAATTACTCCGTATTTGCAAGACTCCTACGAAAATATCCCACCTTTACTCAAATAATTTAGAAAGAAACAAGTAGGGAGAAAATTATGAAACCAGCAGAGTTGGCAAGACTTACTGTAGAAAAATATATTAAAGAAAGACAAACACTTATACATCAAACTAGTTTAATCGGTATAGATGTGCAAAAAGCAGGCACATTTGTTTCAATCAAGACAAAAGATGGGGATTTAAGAGGTTGTATAGGGACAATATTCCCGACAAAACAGACCATAGTTGAAGAAATTATTCATAATGCAATTGCAGCAGCAACTGAGGATCCTCGTTTTGATGAAATACAAAGACATGAACTAAATAATCTTAAATATTCTGTTGATATTCTATATCCGCCAGAGCCTGTTAAATCTTTTGAAGAACTTAACACTAAAACCTACGGCATTATCGTTGTTGCAAAAAATGGAAGACAGGCTCTGCTTTTACCTGATTTAGAAGGTATAGACACTGTAGAAGCTCAGGTGTCTATATGCAAAAATAAAGCAGGCATTCCATTAAGCGAACCTGTTGCAATTCAAAGATTTAAAGTTGAAAGATATCCTGAATAATAACTATTTAAACGTATAAAAGGCAGGTATTAAACCTGTTTATATACTTTTTTTATGTTTATTATCTTATCACCTATCTTAATCCCTTTAATTGAGATACTCTTTAGCCATTCAGGAATGTATGAATTCTCTAAAACTACTTCCTGATTCTTAACTTGCAATCCTATTAGCCTTATCAAAAGCCATATTAAACTCCCACTTGCCCAGGCTTGTGGGGAACAGGCTTCAGGGTAGTTTTCTATAAAAGTATCACCGTCTTCTCTCTGAAAACCACTGAATAATTCAGGAAGTCTATTGCCTTCAAACATATTGGCTGCTTCAAAAAGTCCTTTAGCTATCATTGCCATAGATTTTTCTGACAATCCGGCAGCCACAAAAGCACTGTCATGCACCCAAACAGAACCGTTATGATAGCTTATAGGATCATAAGCATGACACTTACAACCAAGTGTCCTTATCCCCCAACCTGAATACATATCATTAGAGATCATTTTATCCTCTATCATATTGATTTTATAGTCTTCTATTATTCCCATAGACAAACAATGCCCAATATTGGAAGCAACATTTAGCACAGGCTTATTACTTCTATCAAGAGCCATAGTGAAAAATTGTTCATCATTGAGCCAAAAATCTTTATTAAACCTTGCTTTTAGATCAATTGCCTGCTTCATAAGATTTTCAGCCTTTTCATACTCACCAAGCTCGTTATAAATTTCACTCATCAAAATATATGCTCTATACACATATCCCTGAACCTCAGCAAGAGCGATAGGGTAATCAGGATCACATAAATTACCTTTTACATTAAGTACGTGCCTTATACTGTCTCCAGCATCCTTCCAGCCTTGATTCTGAATTTTAACCTTTGAATGCATAGAACCTATAAAACGCAAATATCCCTCAGATATATTTGAATTTATCCATTTAAGTGCTGCTTCTGCATTTGGAAGTAGTTTTTTGAGAAAATCCTTATCCTGAGTCCATTTATAGTATTCCCCATACAGAATCAACCATAAAGGAGTAGCATCAACTGTTCCATAATAAGGAGCATGAGGAATAATTCCACTATTTGCAAGTTCCCCAACTCTCAATTCGTGCAAAATCTTTCCCGGGGATTCCTCTCTTTGCACATAATAATTTTTTATTCCTTTAATGGCAGCATTTTTAACACACACTGGCCAATTAGCAGCTTGAATATCGCTTAATTCTTGGATATATCTATCGTCAAAATCTTTCCCCTGAAACTTTGCGAGTAATTCTAAAGTATCCCTTGCTATATCGTTATTTAGAGGAAATACCTGAAGAGCTGTTGTCAAACTGTCTCTACCAAATAAAGCTGCATATCTAGGTAAGCCTGCACTAATATAACTGTATGATTTACCATCAATATTTATATAATTGACTAGCATATTTAAATCTTTGAGACTTTTATCTATAGTTTTTTGTATATTTGGTATATCCCCATCAATCTTAATCGCTGAAAACTCAGTTTTCTTTGCATTCTCAATTAAAGCCATCGCTTCATCATAAGAAGCCGGAGGGTCTAGAGTAATTTCCCCATCTACATAGGCTTGTGAATTCAATAAAGGCAAAATCATTATACAAATATTTCTGGCTTGATTTGGCTGTAAATCAATTTGATAAATCAATTTAGCTGAAACTTCATCAACATATTCAGGAAAAATTAAACTATCATTCTCTACCAAGCGAACCTTAACTCCGTAAGTATTGGATTCCAGAGTTGTGCTAATAATAACATTCCCTTCCTGGTCACATTCAATACGTACAGGAGGATTATCCCTGCAAATTTTACCTCTTACTTCAAATATATCTTTAATTAAACTTGATAAAATCAAGTTAGCTTTTAAACTTTCATGTCCTGAATTAACCAACTCTAATTTCTCAAAAAAGGCACCATTTATAGTTCGTCTTCTTTTAGCAATAGCGTAATCACCATAATTAAGCTCATCATGAGACCAGAAATTGTGGTTTTCTGAAAAATTTAATTTGTGTGGTAATTCTTGCGCATATTTATTTAATATTTTAAGCTCATACTGATCAACAAATCTCATATCATCAGCAAATAAGCCTAAAGCTCTTGATTCTCCAGTACCTTTATTAGCTTCAGAAGTTATATTGCCGTCTTTCTCAGTATTTAGGAACAAATTGCCATACTTGATAATATGTGTTCCTTCACTACTCTTTGAAGCGTTTAATATACTGTTAACTTTAGATTGCAAGCTAAAATGCGGACGATTATAGATAATGTCTTTAACATAATTATCCTGAAGTTCAGCTGCTTTTGATAAACTATCCAGCCCTATAAGTAAGGTAGTAACTTTAGATAGTATTTTTATACCTTCTACATCTTTTATTTCTAAAGCATTTAATATATTGAATAGTTCTATAATCCTAATATAAGATAATTCTTTTATTTCATTCAATGCAATAATCAGCATTTTTCCATTATCTCTCTCGTAAAGAGATAATAAATACTCATATACATTTGATGTAAGGTTTTTTACCACTTTTTTTGTCTTATTTATGCCCAATTTTTGAATTAAAATTATCAGAAACTTTTCTGAATCCATGATTAAAGAAGCATTTATGCTAGAGAGTTCATAAGAGAACTCTTTAATGATTCTTCCATATTTATGTAAATCTTCTTTTTTTAAAATTTCAGCTTCTTTAGGGGCAATTTTAATTAACTTTATTTCGTCCTCTTGACCCATAACTCTCTCTTCCCACAAATTATTTTAAAAAATAATATTAATCCTGAAAAACAAAGGCTTTTTCATTAAATTAACCTCACCAACATTCTAGCCATATATTGATAAATTGTGTATAAAGTATCCCAGCAAATCTTCAAAAATTTATAAATTTTTTTTAAACTTCGATCAAAGTACTTATACTCTGCCATAATAATTTTATCGAGCATATTCCTCTATACTCGTCTTCGCCTGTGGAGGCTTCAACCTGCCTACTGAATCTAAGATAGCTTGAAATTTCTGCTATAATTAATAACTGGATAGGAGGTATTAATGATTAAAATTAATGAGGATAAACTAGTACAAATATCTGTAATTGGAGAAATCAGCTCTCCTTCTATGGGCAGTCCATACAGAATTACAGCTAATGGGGAATTGAAAGTTTTTCCCGGAACCGGTGGAATAACCTATAACGTAAGAATTGGAGATAATGCTTGTGGATGGCAGGCAGATCACGTTGAACCGGGAGTCACTATTAAAAATTCTAATGAAAGTAATAATGGAGCATTAAATATATTATCTTGTATTGGAAATACAGCTAAAATAGTAAGCGGAGATGCAAAAGGTAAAACAGGTTATGTTGTAGGAAAACATGGCGGCTGTGAACACGTATTAATAGACTTTGATCCTGAAATTCTGGATGAGTTAGCAATAGGAGACAAGATCCAGATTAAAGCTCAAGGTGTAGGGCTTGAATTTATTAATCATCCAGAAATAAAAATTTTCAACATCTCCCCTGATCTTCTCAAAAAGATTCAAATTAAAGAGAAAAAAGGAAAGACGCAAAAACTCCAAATTCCTGTAACTCATTTAGTTCCAGCAAAAGTCATGGGATCAGGAATAGGAAAAGATAATGTTAATCGTGGTGATTATGATATTCAGCTATTTGATGAAAATGTTAAAAAAGAATATAATCTTGCCAATTTAAAACTTGGTGACTTTGTTGCAGTTATTGACGCTGATAATACATATGGCAGAATCTATAGAGAAGGCGCCGTTTCAATAGGTGTAATAGTCCATAGTGATTGTGTTATTGCAGGGCATGGGCCCGGTTTTATGACCGTATTTACATCAAAAGACGGATTAATCGAACCAGTAATTGATAAAAACGCTAATTTACTTAATTATTTATACCAGGATTAAGGAGGAATAATTATGGAATGCAATATTAGTAAAAATGAAGCTAATTGCACCTGCACCTATTCCTGCTCAAAAAGAGGCCATTGCTGTGCTTGTGTAGCATATCACAGAAGTAATGGCGAAATCCCAGGCTGTTTTTTTACAAAAGAAGGTGAAAAAACCTACGACCGTTCCATAGAGAATTTTATTAAAACATACAAAAGATAAACAACTGATTTATCGATTCAGGTTATTAAACTTCCATATTTTTACTGGCTTTATTTCTTAAAGCCAGAATTATTTTTTCAGCCGATTCAAAATCTTCTAAAGTATCGATATCAATCTGGGGCATTATTTGAGAGTCTGCAACAAAAATACCAGCATTATTGCCAAGAAAATCACCGGTTTCCATGAATGCTTCACGTGTTATAGCATATAGAGCACCATTTTCACAGTATATAGTCCCTCTTAGATGTTCTTCCTGTCTCCTTGGCCTTAAATGGTAATCATATAATGCAGTTAGAGATCCATCAGGATTCTGTTTCCAAAAAGGCATGGCCTGAGACACAACAAAACCAGTAAAAATTGAATCTTTATTAGAGTTAATTAATTTCTCAAGCGCAGCATCAATTACATTCTCATCTCTTAAAGGGCAGGTTGGTTGCAATAAAACAATAATATCAGGTGAATAGCCGTTATGTTCTAATTCAGTTACAGTATGCACAATAACAGGCGCTGTCTTCGTTACGTCTTGAGCTAATTCCTCTGGTCTTTTTATTGTTTCAGCACCAAATTCCTTAGCTACTCTGGCTATTTCATCATCTTCTGTTGAAACTATAACCTTATCAATATATCTGGACTTGAGAGCTGCTTCAATTGTATATGCTATAAGAGGTTTTCCTGCTAATAATTTTATATTTTTCCTGGGTACACCCTTTGATCCACCTCTTGCAGGAATAATTCCTAAAATTTTCATAAATCTATAACTCCAAAATTTTTAATTAACTATTTTTATTATAAAGCTTATTTATTTACTTCTCCTACTCTTTATTCTTGATTTTAAAGCCATAATCTTAATAAAATCTGTTTTTATATTTAAGCTATAATTTAAATAAGAGTTTTTCTAAGCGAACTTTTTGGATAACTGGAGATTTGATGAAGCTTTTAAATAAATTTTGCTTAGTAATTGGTGTACTGGTTTTAGTATCTTTTGTATTCACACAAGTTAGTAAAGCAGAAATATCTATCCCAAAGCCTGTTGGTTATGTAAATGACTTTGCTAATATTGTGTCAGACTTTCATGAAGCAAAACTGGTTTCAATTATTCAAGAACTAAAATCTAAAACAGGATCCGAAGTGGTGATAGTTACCCTAAAATCTCTTAACGGTTATCCTGTAGAAGATGCTGCTTTAACTATAGGCAGAGAATGGAAAGTGGGACAAAAAGGAGAGAATAATGGTTTAATTATCCTAGTCGCACCTAATGACCGTAAAATGAGAATAGAAGTAGGATATGGATTAGAAGGGTATTTAACTGATGGACAGGCTGGAAGGATTAGAGATGCCTATATGATTCCCTACTTTCAACAAGGAAATTATGAAAAAGGTATTACACTTGGAACAGCAGCCGTAATTAGCACCATAGCAAAAGGTTATGGAGTTGAAATTTCAGGAAATTATAATATCCCAGAACCTAAAACAAATTCTGAGCCAAATCCACTGTTTGTTATCTTATTTATCCTGTTTATGATAATAAGCTCAAGAAAAGGCTTTTTCTTTATAGGTCCTGGCTATGGTGGAGGATTTAGCAGCAGTGGTGGCGGGTTCGGTGGTTTTGGCGGCGGAGGCGGCTTCGGCGGCGGTGGAGCTTCAGGAGGATGGTAACTATGAATAAAACAATAAAAAATTTAATTATTGATCTTGAAAATATTTTTGAAGACAGACTTGTATCAATAATGTTGTATGGATCAGCCGCTTTTGGAGAATTCAAGGAAAAGGTATCAGATCTCAATTTAATAATTGTAATTGATAAAATGACAGCATCAGACTTAAAAACAGCTCTCCCTGCCATGAAAAAATGGTCAAAAACTAAAAATCCCATTCCTGTTTTTATGGATAAAGAGGAAATGTGTAATTCTTGTGATGTCTACCCAATTGAGTATTCCGATATTAAAGAAAGGCATAAAATTCTGTATGGTGAATATTTCCTAGATTCACTAATTATAAAAAAGGAGCATATTAGACTACAATGTGAATCAGAAATCAGAAACCTTCTGATCAAACTAAGACAAGGTTACCTCAGAAGTAATAATGACAGAAAAACTATTGATAATCTTGTTAAAAAAAGCACAACAAGCATTATCGCTGTTTTTAGAGCCGTCTTAAGAATTTTAGATGAATCAGTACCAATGTGTCATAAAGAAGTGATAGAACTTCTATCTACAAAAGTCAGCTTTGACAAAGATGTATTTACAGATATTCTTATACTAAGAGAAAAAAATAAAAGCCTGTCTCAAAACGATTATGTAATTGTTATACAAAGATTAATTAATTCTTTAAAAGAAGTGTTAAAATATGTGGATAAAATGGAAAAATTCCAGGAGGAAATATGAAAAACAAGAGTTTAATTGCACTATTATTAGTAATCATACTGCTTTTCTTTGTAGTTGGCAGCTTTTTTGGCACGTATAATGAGTTGCAAGTTTTAGATGAATCAGTTAACTCAAACTGGGCACAAGTTGAAAACCAGCTTCAAAGAAGAAGTGACCTTATTCCAAACCTTGTAAACACAGTTAAAGGTTATGCAAGTCATGAAAAAGAAATTTTCACTTCAGTGGCAGAATCAAGATCAAAGTTATCAGGTGCTATGCATAAGGGTAGTGTTCAAGATATAACTAAAGCAAATGCTCAATTTACCGGAGCTTTATCAAGATTACTTGCTGTAGTTGAGAATTATCCTCAACTTAAAGCTGATAGATCATTCTTATCTCTTCAAGATGAACTCGCAGGAACAGAAAATCGTCTTGCTGTTGCAAGAAGAGATTACAATGAAACAGTAAAAACATTAAATGCAAAAACCAGAATGATTCCGACCAGCATAGTTGCAAATATGATAGGAATTAAAGCAAGAGATTATTTCCAGGTAGAAGAAGTTAAAAAAGAAATTCCACAAGTTAAGTTTTAAGCAATTTTCTTGCCATTATTCATTAAATTTTTTCAAGCTGTACCATTAAGTCCTCAATTAAAGAATTGAGGACTTATGTGTATTAACAACAATAGAAGAAATATTCCCCTATTTTTAAAAAATGATTTGGTAAAGATTCGAATCTGATTGATAAGAGTATTATCGTAGCGATGTAACACAGACACTTTTTTAAGTCATCGACCCTTCCACAATGTCATCGCGAGGTTTCTAAAAGAAACCGTGGCGATCTTTCTAAATAAAAACTATAAGCAATAAGCCACATTGAAAAGATTCCCACGGGATCTTCGATCCCTCGGAATGACGATTTTACCTTTATTAGCTAATATTTCAACATTATCAACAATTTAACTAAAAGTTATTTTGCTTCAAAAAATCTGCAATCAACTCCACCGGGACCAACTTTTACATTTACCCTTTTCAAACATTTAGGGCAACATCCTGTATAAGCGGTTCCTTCTTTATTGATATATATTCTGTTATACACATTGCAGCATTTAAACATAACACTAATAAATTTTTTCTTTTCCATACCTTGAACCCAAAATCTTTAAACAACCCAAAACAAAGAATTAAAGCTAATAATATGTTAATACTTAAGCTAATTTTAGACAATATTTTATTTAGAAAACAAAATAAAAAGGATGTATATAATACATCCTGGAGAATCTAGCGAGCATCGTTGTGTGTTTTAGTTTTCAAGTTTTACTATCAATCCGTTACTAACGTAATTTCCACCTGAATTTAACGGGTGATTAACAATCTTACCCCTAACAATCATTTGAGTTGAACTTCCACCATCTAAGTTCATTGCATTATAACAACCAAACTCTCTCATTATCCTTGCAAGCTCATTTAACGTAGCACCTACAGAACCTTTTTGCCGTCCATCAATAGTGACCATAATTAATCTGTTATCGTAAGTGTATCCAACCGCTGTTCTTGGATTACGACCTGTGATTGATCCGAATTTTTGATCTTGAACGTCAACATAAACCTGACCATCTCTCACTAAATATGGGCCACCACTTATTGCCTGTTTTATATCTGTCCAATCGGGACTACTGGAGAATATGATTTTTACAGGATCACTTATTTTTAATTTTCCTAATTGCTTTTCAGGACCCACCATCACATAACCGTTAGCTGGAATTTCCAATCTGTCTTTAGATATGTTAATAATCTTTCCATTTTCAATTGCTACTTGTAAACCGTATTGAGGGGTAATTGGAGCTAATTTTCCCCATTTATCCGAATATATTATATTATATGCAGCCAACATTCTTGGTTGGTTTACATTATCAATCTTTATATCTTGGCCGTTAGAAGTAATTACCCTACCTTGCAAAGATATTCTAGCCATCCTAAACTCATTATCTTTTATTCCCAGAGTTACACGGTCATAAATTGGCCCTGTTATTAATTCTTCATTGATTACTAATGTTCCTAACGGAACTCCTGATGAAGGTTTAAAAAATGATGCATTGACTCCTGCAATTGCATCATTTTCTTTAACTATATTTTGTATTCTTTTGGTATGAGGCAAAGTAACCCCTGCTAACGCCGGTTTAATCTTAATATTCGGATTTAATGCCGTATTTACTTCAACAACATTTATAAACATCGGCCCTGCTTTTGTGTATTTTCGAATAGCAATATGTTTTACTCCGGGAGATACAGTCAGAATCAAGCCATTTTTATATTTTGCTCTAACTTGTTTATCCCAAAGTTTTTTATCTACTGTTGGAACCTTTGTTACAGGAGCAATATATGCCAGCTTTTGATTTGATGTTTCAGCAGTATCAGACTCAATTTGTGCATTATTTACAGGTAAACCCTCTGAATTTAAATAAGATAAAAGCAAGCCATGAGTTCCCTGAGGTGAGATCTTTAAGCTTGCTTGCGAATAATTATATTTAATTTTAGAAACTGAGTTCACTTTATCAATATTTTTAGGAAGGGTTGAGAGAGCTAATTTAACTTTATAGGTGGATATATCTACCCCTTTAGCTTTATCTTGTGCTACAACGGAGTAAGTAAAAGAGTACAATAATGTAGTAGCAAGGAAAGCTGCGAGATAATTTTTAGAATGATAAACAAGGCAACTCATAATTGTCACCTATAAAGCTTTTAGTAAACTGAGCTTTATCTATCCTTTCTATATAAACATTATATCAGATATTAATGCTCATTTGCACCCATATTTATGGTGTTTAAGCTACAATTATTTGCTGTATAACTGAATATTATTGAAACAAAACCTTCTCCAGAATGGTATCTTCTACACTTGTAATAAAAGTTGTTTTAACAAATGTTAACAATTTTGGCAGGTTTTGTATTTAGAATTTTATAAAACTTAAAAATATTCATTTAAAATTTAGCCAGATCTTATCCTATATTTCCTGAAAAAGACAATTTAAGGTATCATATAAGTAACTCAGTTGCTACTTATAAGTTTAATGCTTAGAGATTGCCACGCAAGAATATTGCTACTGATTATTCACGTCTTATGGCTCGCAATGACAGCGAGAATTATTTAAATAACAACTTTAAGGATTGAAAAACAATAAAGATAATAATATATGCTTATAAATATCGATAAAATACTTGAATTGCTGGAAACGGAGAAAGACAAAAAAAGCCAGTTTGTCTCGTATATGGATAAAAACAGAGATCCTTTTAAAACTATCATATCTTGCATCTTAAGTTTGAGAACAAAAGATGAAACTACTTACGGTGCAACATTAAGGCTTTTCAGTCTTGGCTCAACTCCTAATGATTTCTTGAAATTAAGTGAAGAAGAAATCCAGAAAGCCATTTATCCGGTTGGGTTTTATAGAAATAAAGCCAAAGTAATTCTGGGAATCTGCCAGGATTTATTAGCTAATTACAATGGACTGGTACCAGATGATATTGACGAATTATTAAAACTAAAAGGTGTTGGCAGAAAAACCGCAAATTTAGTTGTATCAAAAGGCTATGATAAACCTGCTATTTGTGTGGATACTCACGTACACAGAATCAGCAACAGACTTGGATATGTAAAAACTAAGACTCCGGATGAAACAGAAATGGCTTTAAGAGAAAAGCTGCCGGTAAAATATTGGTTAAAGATAAATGATTTACTGGTTACTCACGGACAAAACACCTGTAAACCCATCGGCCCCAAATGCACTATCTGTATCATTGAACCCTATTGCAATAAAATATTATTTTAGTTTAAGCTTATGCAAAAAATTCTTTTGAACTAGTGGACATTAGTCTGTTTTTAAAATCATTTCTGGCTTTTGAAATATTATTTAACCTTCTTCTTAGGTTTAAATCAGATATTCCAGACTCTTTTATTTGTAATGCCTTTTTCCAATCCCACCATACTTCAGGCTTTTCCCCATAAAATAGATCACTCATAATTTTTCTCATAAGCTGAGAAGGGGTTTGTTCCTCTGGGCTTTTTTTTATATAAATTCTAGAAACCTCTTCTCCGCTAGGCTTCACCATGCCTACATGTAAATAAGGATAATCATAAGAAACCTTTTGACCTAAACGATTAGACGTTTTATTAAATATTCTTTCATAACAAGGTGGGATTAAAGATTTATTTTTAACAGACCTTTTTGATAAGTCTTTCCAACCTACATCTTTCAATGCCTGGTTTACTTTTTTCTCAACTTCTTGAAAATTTGGCTGCTTATCAAAAGGTGGAACAAAAAAATGTCCGTGCGCTTGTATTACGGATAAACTTGTTCCGCATGTTGTTTTCTTTTTATTTAAAAAGCCAGAACCATGTTCGACAAAATATATATTTCTATTGGGATAGGCTCTTTGCAAATTTTTAATTATTGCTTTTATCGAGGATTGTAGAGCCTGATTTTCAGTTATTTTGGTTGATTGGTATAAGGAGCAACACTTTTTCTTAGGGACAATTAGTAAATGTAAATCACCAATCATATAAATATCAAGACCAACATTAAAATCTCTTGTTACGCCTGGTATTTCAACTTTTTCAGGAACATTTCCATTAATAATTCGGAAAATATTTTTTGAAGAGTTTTCAGGATATAGCTTATTATCTTTACCTAGAAAGTAGATTTTAGGAGTTTTTATATTTTTTCTATCAGCAAAATTATTTAAATTACTAACTTTGAAACTGTTATTCATAATTATTATTTTCCATAGATAGAAGGAATTTTAATGCTAATAGCTTAAAAAACTCAAAAGTTAAAATTGCTATCTGAATTAAAAATTTTTAACTAAAAGTTTACAAATAGTCACAACATAAAAGTATTAAAATAAGCTTTATTTCTTATATGTCCAGCCCAATATCAAGAATACCGGCTCTTGCTGTCATTGCACTTGTAGATATATAATTTACACCCGTTGAAGCAACTTGATTAACTGTTTCTAAAGAAATAGTCCCGCTAGCTTCCGTTATAGCTCTTCCATTAATAAAGTTAACAGCTTCTGTCATCTGATCAATAGTCATATTATCGAGCATGATAATATCTACCTTATTATCAATAGCTTCTTTGACCTGATCCATATTTTCTGTTTCAACTTCAATCTTTGTAGTATGCCCTATATTTTCTCTGGTTAGCTTTACAGCCTGAGTTATACTACCAGCCAGCTCTATATGATTATCTTTTATCATAACAGCATCATATAAACCAAATCTATGAGGAGAACCTCCACCTACTTTTACAGAATATTTCTCAAAAATCCTGAAGTTTGGAGTTGTTTTTCTGGTATCTGTTATTTTTGCTTTATATGGAAGGATACCTTCCTGAAATTTATTAGTTAATGTTGCAATTGCACTCATTCTTTGAATAAAATTCAAAGCTGTTCTTTCACCTGTAAGAATAGCCCTGGCGCTACCTCCTATTGTAGCTATATTCTGACCAGGAACAACCTTATCACAATCATTCAGAAAAACCTCGACCCTGATTTCAGGATCAAGCAATTCAAAAACCATTTTTAGAATATCAATTCCGCAAACAATACCTTCACTTCTTGAATTAACAGCTGCTCTTAACTTCTGTGAAGGTTTAACTATGGAATCAACGGTAATATCTCCATGCCCTAAATCTTCTTGTAAGGCCTGTTCTACAAGTTTTTTAATTATAAATTTCGGTGGAAGATAAGTCATTTTGAACTATTGTATCTCCTTTTCTGACATAACTATGATAAGCTCTTGAATCGGCATCAGGATAATCTTCCCTGTAATGAGCTCCTCTGCTTTCTCTTCTTGCCAGAGCAGATTTTATAATTAACTCAGCCATTATTAGAAGATTTCTAAATTCGTACTCTTCAACATTGCTACATTTATATTCTTTATTAAATTCCTGCTTCAGACTGTATATTTGCCTTAAAGCATCATTTAATCCTTGCTCATTTCTGATAATACCAGCTTTTTTCCACATTATTTCTTTTAATTGTCTGGTTAAAGAAGAAATATCGAGCTTTTCTGAAAAATATTCTTTATCATACTGTTCTATCAAAGAATCAATCCTTTGATCACAAGCAGATATAACCCCAATATCGTTATCACTTAGATATTTTGCTAGTTCATTTGAAACAACAAGGCATTCAAGTAATGAATTACTCGCTAATCTATTAGCGCCATGTAATGAAGCACAGCTTGCTTCACCTACTGCAAAAAGGCCAGGCATTGTTGTTTTTCCGGTAACTGAAATTTTTATACCACCCATAATATAGTGAGCAGCTGGAGAAACCGGAATACTACCGTTTAAAATATTTATTCCATTTTCCTGACAGACTCTTATTATATTTGGAAATCTTTGCTGTAATTTATTAGCATCAATTAATGAAGTATCCAATAAAACATAGGATGAATTTGTCTTGTTTAGTTCAAAGAAAATTGCTCTTGTCACAATATCTCTCGGCGCAAGATCTCCTCTTTGATCATATTTATAGGTAAATAATTCACCATCCAGATTCTTAAGTTTTGCTCCTTCACCTCTTACTGATTCAGAAATTAAGAATCTTGTATCATTCTCGATTATGGTAAGAGCAGTTGGGTGAAATTGAACGAATTCCATATCCTGAATGACTGCATTTGCTCTATAAGCAAGTGCAATACCATCACCTGTAGCTATTTTTGGATTAGTAGTAGTACTATAAACCTGTCCAGCACCACCTGATGCTATAATTACGGCTGATGAGATTATTGCTTCATATTCAAGATTTTCTGTATTAAAAACTATAACTCCATTACACTCATTATTAGAATTAATAAGCAGATCTACAGCCTGAGTTTTCTGATAAATAGTGATATTAGGATTATTTTCCACTAAATCTGAGAGAGTTACTTCAATGCTTTTACCTGTAGAATCACCGCCGGCATGCAGAATTCTTCTGACACTGTGTGCTGCCTCCAGAGTTAAAGCTATTTCATTGCTAGCATCTTTATCAAAAGGAACACCATAACTAAATAAATCTCTAATTACTTCTGAACTATATTTTGAGATATATCTGGCAACATCAACATTAGTTAATCCCGCTCCTGCCTTAACAGTATCCTGCACATGAAGATCAACGGAATCAAGAACATTTTCAGGCAATACACCGGCAATTCCACCTTGAGCATAGCGAGAATTGCTTTCTCTAAGTGTTGACTTGGTAACAAGTAACACCTTATTACCATTTTCAGCAAGTT
>Ga0156446_1162_pt1 | contig 33487 bp, 28 predicted proteins | sample RifOxyA2_FD_108089 | JGI IMG/M metagenome (GOLD analysis project Ga0156446, IMG submission 108089) | Candidatus Melainabacteria bacterium RIFOXYA2_FULL_32_9 | reverse complement strand
ACAGTATGAAAAAGATACTTTTTATCAGCCATAAAATAAATAGAGGCGGAGCTCAATTACTCTTAAAAAACATCATCCAGGGATTAGACAGGAGTAAACTTGATTGCCATGTCTGGGCTCCAGAAGATGGAGAGTTAAAACAGGAGTATGAATCTTCTAAAATTCCTGTATATATAAAAGACTTTGCAATAGATCAAATAAATAGAGAACAAGCTATTAAATTTAACGATGATATATTAAAACAAGTCAAAAAAGTCATATCTGAATGCAAAAAACATAGAAAGAAACTGGCAATAAGATGTGCAGGAACTATAACTACAAAACTACTTAACGAATTTGACTTTTCAGAAATAGATTTAGTAGGAATTTTCGATAATAATCCGGCGCTTTTTGGCCGTGATATAAACGGATACAAAATTTATCCGGTTAACGAGCTGGATAAACTCAATGTAAATTCAATAATTATCGCCCATGCCCAACCTGAATTTCTCAAAAGAGAATTACAGGCTAAAAAAATAAAAATTTATAATATATTCTCTGAATCAAAATTTAAAAAATTCCAAAAGTCTGTTAATTACTTAGTAAATCTGTTAAAACCAGCATCATTTTTTGCACAAATTAATCCTGATATAGTTTTTGCAAATAATGCTATTAGTTTCTGGGCTGTAATTGTGGGGAAACTTCTTGGCAAAAAGACAATATGGGCAATACATGAAGCCTTTGAACCAAAAACATTCAGAGTATTTCCTCATTTTTTATATCTTCAAAGTTTTAAATTTGCAGATAAGTTTATCTTCCCCTCAAAAGCTACTTATGATTATTATAAGGATTTTGTGCCAGCCTCTAAAGCCAACATAATCTATAATGGAATTGATATTAATTGTATAGAAGAATATAAATCTCTTAATTTCCCCATAGACACACGACGAGAGTTAAATATTCCTGATAATCACGTAATAGTCTGCAATGTTGGAACAATGGATGAAATAAAAGGCCAAATATATCTAATTAAAGCTGCAATTAACTTGCTAAATTCATCAGATAATAAGAATTTTGCCTTTATAATTGTTGGAGACCCCAATAATGAATATTCGCAAAATATCAAATTGTTGATAGAAGAATCAGGATTTAAAAGCCATTTTAGAATTATTCCAGTTACAAATAATGTATATAAATTCCTTAATATCACCGATATTTATATAACCAGTTCATTTAAAGAAACATTTTGCATAGCTAACATTGAAGCAATGGCATTTAATAAACCAGTTATAGCAACAAATGTTTGTGGAATCCCTGAAACCATTGAGCATAATAATACAGGAATATTAATTTCTCTAACTAATATGGAAAAACATATTGAGGAAAATATAAAATGGTTACTGGAGAATCCTAAAGTAATGGACAAATTAGCCCAAAATGCTTATGAAAATGTATTAAACAATTTCACCTTTAAAAAATCATTAGAAAAATATGAAAAAACCATCTTATCTTAATTTTCTATTATATTCAAAATCATTGCCTGCTGTTATTATTTAATTAATATAGAAAAACGGAGTATCACTAATGAAATTATTAATAAAATCATCTGTAGTACTTGGAGCAATAGCTGGAGCCATTTTGGGAGTAATTTTATTAATTCCTTTCATTCAAGCTTTTGCTTGCTTTGCCTACGTCCTTGTTGGAGCAGGAATAGTATTTTATTTAAAAAGGAATTCTTTTGTAGGAATACTATCAACCCACGATGGCGCTTTAATCGGAGCAATCTCTGGATTTACAGCACTTGTAGCTAGCAGTTTAGTATATTTACCAATTTATTCTTTAATAAACATGGTATTTCGAGCAACATCAGGATTAAATCCTTTTGGTTCATTCTGGGTAACAAGCTACAGTTTATTTGTAATACCAATGCTGATTTTCTTTCTGGCATTATTAAGTGCATTATTTAACGCATTCAGTGGACTTGCTGTTACTTACATATATGGACTAATTGAAAATAATTCTGTTCAAGAAGATGGAGAAATACTAATTGAACAGGAATAACATTATATTTATATTAAAATATAATGTGTACACAAAATAAGTAATAAAATCATGCCAGCTATAGTTAACAATATAAATCTTGACAGCATTGCTGAAGACCTTGATATAAAACCAAAAGACGAAATAATCTCTATCAACGAAATAAAACCTAGAGATTTAATTGATTACAGGTATTTAACAGCATCTGAAGAACTTTCTCTCCATATAAAACGTTTAAATGGAGAGGAAGAAATTATTGATATAGAAAAAGATGTTGATGAAGATCTCGGAATAAACTTTGAATCTGCTGTTTTCGATAAGATTATCCCTTGTAATAATAAATGTATATTCTGCTTTGTAGATCAACAACCCTGTGGCTTAAGAGATAGTTTATACATAAAAGATGATGATTACAGATTGTCATTCTTGCAGGGTACTTATGTTACGTTAACAAACCTGACTAAAGAGCATAAAAAACGCATAGAAGCATTAAGATTAGGACCTCTATATATTTCAGTGCATACAACCAATCCTGAACTACGCTCATATATGCTCAAAAACCCAAAATCAGGAAATATCATTACTGAATTAAAATGGCTTAATAATCTTGAAATTCCTGTTCACATACAAATCGTCTTATGTCCCGGTATTAACGATGGTCAGGAATTAGATAGGACATTAAGTGATCTGACAGCTTTAAAATCAAATATTTTATCCATAGCAGTAGTACCTGTAGGCATCACAAAATACAGACTTGATAATAATCTACATAAAGTTAGTCCAGAGAAAGCTGAAGAAATAATATCGCAAATATATGAATTTAATAAGAAACTTGGTTATAACTTAGCATTTCCAGCTGATGAATTATATATTATGGCCAAACAGGATTTACCTAAATTAGAGTTTTATAATGATTTTGGACAGTTGGATGATGGAATTGGTACCTGTAGGCTATTGTTGAGTGATTTTGAGAAAAACAAAGCAAAATTACCTGCCTCTTTACCAACCCTAAAAAAGTTAACAATAGCAACAGGCAAAATAGCTTGTTATGCTTTAGAACCAATTACAGATGAATTAAATAGTATTAAAAATTTAGAAGTAAGTTTAATACCGATAAAAAGCCATTTTTGGGGATCCGATGTAACTGTTTCAGGGCTTGTTACAGGTCAAGATTTACTTGATAACCTTTTACCGATAAAATCAGAGGTTTCAAACCTGGTTTTACCATCTGTAATGCTGAGAAAATATACTAACGATTTTCTTGACAGCTTAACTATAGATGATATTAAAGATAAAATCCAGGCACAAGTTCATATAATTGACAATTATTACAGCACTGAAGAATTGGTAAGTCTTATTATTAGTTAATAAATTAGCCTTTAACCACCCTAAGTCTTCGTCTAATTAGTATATTTTGATGATTTAGTGCATCAATTTCATTGTTATAAAGACTTATATATTCATCAAGCCTTATTATATAAAAAATCATTAATATATCAGGCTGAACACCATAAATATTAACCTGTCCACCTTTTTTATTGCATTTTTTCTGAGCTGTAATTAAGCATCCAAGAACATTGCTGTCAATAGAGTTAACTAATGACATATTTATTAGGATGTTTACCTGGTCACGTTTTATTAAATCATACAAAGTAGACCTTAAAATCCTTATTACCTGATCATTAAGGTTTAACGAATGTATATCAATTATTACTTGATTTTTTGAGTTTCTTATACTAATTCCCATTTCCTACTCCATAAATACTTAAGACAGAAGATTTAAATCTTCTGTCTTAAGTATGCATATGCAACTTTCTTGACTGAATAGCCTGTTAATAATACTGTAAGAAATCTCTTAATTTCCAATAGAAAAGACCTCTTAAAGGCTACAAAAGAGCTGAACTCCAGACAAACAACAATACTCATTTAGTACTCCCAAACTAGAGTGCACATCCCATTAATTTGAAGTTCTAAATAATAAAACATAATAAACACTCTAACCTTACTAATATATAAGATTTTTAATAAGATAAAAATCGATAATTATTATAATCTTCTTGCAACTAAAGTATATTTCTTTGAAATATACGAATATGCTTAAATTAGCACTATTCTTAATCTTTTAGGTCACTTTAACCTAGTACTCTGATACAATAATTTAAAGACTTCAGTATATTCCTGTAGGAGCCTTGCCTGTTAGACAGGCACAGCGACGGAGAAAATATTCCCATCTCCATAATTTATTGGTCAAAGTACTAAGTTAAATTTTTTACTTTTATTATGTCTGTTTGGAGATTGCGTTTTAGGTGTCATTATTTCAATATTACTTACCTGAATATTTTTGATTTTATTCAGGATTTTTATTGAAATAATGCTATTTTTGGGGGATTAAGATGTCTAAAGTAGGTATAAATGGTTTTGGTAGAATAGGGCGTAATACTTTAAGAGCAGCTATTGAGAAAAAAATATTTGATAAATTAGGTATTGTTGCTATTAATGATCCTGGTATGAATCTTGAGATGGCTGCTATTCTTCTGGAATATGATACTGTAATGGGCAGATTTAAGGGTGAGGTTAAAGTTGAAAATGATAGTTTAATTGTTAACGGTAAAAAACTTAGATTATTTGCTGAGAAGAATCCTGCAGACATTCCTTGGAAAGACTTAGGAGTAGATATTATTATAGAATCATCAGGTTTTTTTACTGACGCAAATAAGGCTAAAGCTCATATTGATCCTGCTGGAGCTAAAAAAGTTATTATATCCGCACCTGCTAAAAATGAAGATGTAACAATTAATCTAGGCGTAAACGAGAATATGTATGATTCATCCAGACATAACATAGTGTCGATGGCGAGTTGTACAACGAATTGCTTGGCTACCGTAGCCAAGGTTCTTCTTAAAGAATTTGGAATTGTTAAGGGAATGATGACAACAGATCATGCATATACAAGTAGTCAAAAACTTCTTGATGCTCCCGATCATAAGCATATTAGACGAGGCAGGGCAGCAGCCCAAAACATAGTTCCAGCATCTACAGGTGCTTCAGAAGCTACAGAATTAGTCCTTCCTGAGCTAAGAGGTAAATTAGATGCTATAGCTTTAAGAGTTCCTGTTGCAGATGCTAGTATTATCGATTTTGTAGTTTTAACAGAGAAATCAGTTACAGTTGATTCAGTTAATCAGGCATTTAAAAGAGCTTCTGAAGGAGAATTAAGAGGTATTATGGGTTATTCTGAAAAGCCTCTGGTAAGTTCGGATTTTATAGGTTCTCATTATAGTAGTATTGTTGATTCTGAATTAACAAGAACTTTAGGCGATAATATGGTTAAAGTGCTTGCCTGGTATGATAATGAGATGGGATATTCAACCAGACTTGCTGAATTTGCTGTATTTATGATTGAAAGATTATAAAAGTAGTATTCATAAGGGATTTTACTTTAAAAGTTGATACATAAATTTATGCTTTAAGATTGCCACGCAAGAATAATTGATGCTGGCTATCCACGATTCATGGCTCGCAATGACAATGCGGAGTATTATTTGATACTTATGACAGTGTAAAGCACCTCGCAATTGACATTCTTTATTCTAGGCAAGCACCTTGAAATATAAATTTCTTGAGAATTATATGGGCAAGGTTGTTACAGAAGTTGCCTTGACTGTAATTCCATGTCATTCATATCTTAAGCTATAGTAACTTCGTTAGAGAGATACACGTCTTGAATTGCATTTAAGAGTTTTATCCCTTCATCCATTGGACGTTGGAAAGCTTTTCTTCCTGAAATTAATCCAGAACCACCTGCTCTTTTGTTAATCACAGCGGTTCTTATCGCTTCAGCAAAATCATTTTTACCTGAAGCTCCTCCAGAATTAATTAAGCCTACTCTGCCAGCATAACAATTTAATACTTGATAACGACAAAGATCTATCGGATGATCTGAAGTAAGTTCATTATAAACTTTGGAACTTGTTTTACCAAAGTTTATTGCTTTGAATCCACCATTGTTTTCCGGCAATTTTTGTTTAATAATGTCAGCTTCAATTGTCACACCTAAATGGTTTGCCTGACCTGTAAGATCAGCGGCAACTTCGTAATCCTTGTCTTTTTTAAAATCAGGATTTCTAAGGTAGCACCATAAGATTGTCGCCATTCCTAGTTCATGAGCAAGAGCAAAAGCTTCTGAAATTTCTACTATTTGTCTTCTTGATTCGTGTGAACCAAAATAAATTGTTGCTCCAATAGCTGCTGCTCCAAGATTCCAGGCTTCTTCAACTGTACCAAATAATGTCTGATCACATATGTTTGGATAGGATAATAGTTCATTATGATTTATTTTTGCTATAAATGGGATTTTATGTGCATATTTTCTTGATACTGCTCCTAAAAACTCCAAGTGTGCTTGCAACTGCGTTACATCCACCTTCTATTGCTAATTTAACTATATTTTCGGGGTCAAAATATTTAGGATTAGGAGCAAATGCTGATCCGGCACTATGTTCTATCCCTTGGTCTACGGGCAAAATTGATAAGTACCCTGTTCCTGCCAGCCTGCCATGATTATATATTCGGCTTAATGATTGTAAGACCCTTTGGTTTCTGTCTGATCCTGTCCAAATCTTATCTATAAAATCAGGACAAGGAATGTGAAGTTCTTCTTTAGAAACTTTAGCTTGATATTCCAAAAGATTATTTGATTCATCTCCAAGTAATTCGCGTATTTTATCAATATTCATAATTAATTCTCCAAATAATTTACCCAAGAATAATGATTACTCCTTTGGGGCGGAGTCGCCTTCCCTGTAAGTAGGTTTAATTTTAAACAGTTTACTTAATATTAAGAGTTTTTTGAAAAGTAATTAAAACTGGAAGGAGTTTTTCTTATAGCTCATCAGGTTATTTATAAAAACGCTTAATGGATTAATAATTGTTTAAGAATACTTTGTTTATTCTGTATCAAGGGTGATTAGGGTTTATAAGATGTATTATAAAAAAACAGTAAAGGATGTTTTTGAAGAATTTAGTACCAATGAGTATGGCCTGTCTAATGAAGAAGCTAAAAATAGGCTGCAAAGCTATGGCTCCAATATTATTATAGAAAAAGAAGCCATATCTGTTTGGAAGATAGTTATTAATCAGTTTAAAAGCCCATTGATTTATATACTTGTAATAGCTGCTGTGTTTACGACTTTAATAGAGCATTATATTGATACTGGAGTAATATTAGCTGCTGTTTTATTAAACACAATAATTGGCTTTTTTCAGGAATATAAAGCTGAAAAAGCTATGCAGGCTATAAAAAAATTAGCTGCACCAAAAGCTACAGTTATTAGAGAAGGTAAAGAGGATAGAATCAATTCTGAAGATATAGTACCTGGTGACATAGTGATTTTATCAGCAGGAAATAAAATCCCTGCTGATATAAGGCTTATTCGTGAAAGTGAGCTTAATGTGGATGAATCTACGTTAACAGGAGAATCTATGCCTGTTGACAAGAATACTGAAGTGATTTCTCAGGAGAATGTACCAATTGCAGATCGTAAAAACATGGCTTTTATGGGCACAATAGCTACTCATGGCTCAGGCAGAGGAGTGGTTGTAAGAACAGGTGAAAAAACACAATTAGGAAAAATATCTCAACAGATAAAGACCACAGAAAAGGAAAGGACTCCTTTACAAAAGAGATTGGCAGATTTTAGCAGAAAAATAGGTATGCTTTCAATTGGCTTATCCTTGTTTGTATTTATAGTTGGTATTATAAAAGGCTTAGCCGTTACACAAATGGCAGTATTTGCTATAAGTATGGCAGTTGCTGTAATTCCTGAGGGTTTACCTGTGGTTGTCACAATTACTATGGCTATTGGTTTAAATAGAATGGCAAAGAAGAATGCAATAATAAGGCAGTTAATTGCAGTAGAAACTCTCGGAGGATGTAATTATATATGTTCTGATAAAACAGGAACCATTACAGAAAACAAGATGACTGTCATAAAGGCCTATATTAAGGGCAAAAATTTTGAGTTTAAAGGTATTGGATATAAGCCTGAAGGTGAAATTTTGCTTGATAGTGAAAAAATTCAAAAAGATGATAACTTGTATAAATTACTTTTATCGGGTTTGTTATGTAATGATTCTAACTTATATGAAGAAAATGGGGTTTGGAATGTAGATGGTGATCCAACTGAAGGTGCTTTAATTGTATCAGCAGCTAAGTATGGAATTGATGTAAATGAAGAAGAATATAAGTATAAACGTGTTGATGAATTACCATTTAGCTCAAAAAAACAGTATATGGTAACTATGCATCAAATTGATGATAAATATACAATATTTGTAAAGGGTTCTCCTGAAAAAATATTAGGTTTCTCAGGAAATGAAGATAATAGAGAATTAAATATTCAATCTATCAAGATGGCAGAAGCAGGTTTAAGAGTTTTAGGTTTTGGAATGAAGCAGCTAAATGCTACTTCTTCTGAGAATATAAATCTTGAGAAGGAAGCAACTGAAGGATTAGATTTCTTAGGATTTCAGGGAATAATTGATCCACCCAAAGAGAGCGCAATTGAAGCTATAAAAGGAACTAAAGAGGCGGGCATTAAAACGGTTATGATAACAGGGGATCATAAGGAAACCGCTACTGTCATTGCAAAAAGGATAGGCATATTTGGTATAGATTCAATAGCTGTTACCGGACAGGAACTTGATTCTAAAGGGGAGAACTTTCTTAAAGATAATGTAGAAAAGATCAGTGTCTATGCAAGAGTTTCCCCTCGTCATAAGTTGGAAATTGTAGAGGCTTTACAGGATAAAGGTAATGTAGTTGCAGTAACCGGTGATGGGGTTAACGATGCTCCTGCTCTTAAGAAGGCAAATATAGGTGTTTCTATGGGCAAAGGAGGAACTGATGTCGCAAAAGAAGCTTCTGATATGATTTTGAAAGATGATAATTATGCTTCGATATTTGAAGCTGTAAAAGTAGGTAGAATTATTTTTGATAATATCCAAAAAGTAGTATTTTTCCTTTTAGGCACCGCTGTTGGGGAAGCTTTAATTATTATTTCGAGTTTATTTATTGGCTTACCTTTACCTTTCCTTGCAACTCAGATTTTATGGATAAATCTTGTAACTAATGGGTTACAGGATGTTGCACTGGCTTATGAGCCCGGTGAAGAAGATATAGCTAAAAGGCCTCCAAGAGATCCTAAAGAGAGAATTATTAGTTCGTTTCTATTAAAGCGTTTAATCATTGTAGGTGTGGTAGTTACTATAGGAACGTTATTTTTGTTTTGGTATAAACTAAGTCAGGGACATACTTTGACTTATGCAAGAACTACAGCATTTAATACTATTGTGTTTTATCAGTTTTTCCATACTTTAAATTCCCGTTCTTTTGAAAAATCTGTTTTTAAAATGTCCCCATTTGCAAATCCATTTTTATATGTAAGTCTTATTTTATCTTTAATTGCCCAGATAAGCGTTTTAACGTTTGCACCTTTACAATATATTTTTGGTACTACAGAGCTTGATGCAGAAACCTGGATTCAGACTATTTTTATGTCTTTAACAATAATTGTTGCTATGGAAATAGATAAATTATTTAGAAAAAGACCCACTATGGTTGAAAAATCATAAAAAAGGAGTAAATGATGATTTTATCTGTTACTTTAAATCCAAGTCTTGATTATGTATTACAGGTTAATAATCTGGCTCTTGAAGAGACTCAGAGAGCGCAGGGAGCCTCTTTCTATGCTTCAGGTAAAGGTATAAATGTAAGTAGAATGCTTGTCAGATTTAGTGTACAAACTTCATCCTGGGGCTTTGTAGGTGGACTAAACGGAGATAGACTTTTAAGAATTCTTGAAGATGAAGGAATTGACTCAAGATTTATTCCTTGCAATGATGAAACCCGTATTAATGTTATAGTTACTGAACTTCCAACCTATAAACAATTAAGAATAAGTGCTAAAGGGCCAAATATATCAGGTGAAGAGTTAGATAAGTTATATAAAAGAATTAAAAATTTGCCAGAAGAGATAGAATTTGTAACTTTTGGCGGAAGTTTGCCTCAAGGTGTTTCATCTGACATATATAAAAATTTAATCGAGATAATTCAGTCAAAGAATGTTAAATGTGTTTTGGATACAAGTAATGAACCTTTAACTCTTGGAATTCAGGCTAAGCCATATTTGATTAAGCCTAATTTGCATGAATTATGCCAAATTATTGGCACTGAAAAGCTGAGAGATTTAGAAGAAATAAAAGTTGCTGCTGCACAAATTGTTAAAAGTGGTGTGAAGAATGTAGTTGTTTCTTTAGCAAAAGATGGGGCTATATTTGTTAATGAAAATAAGATTATTCACGCTTTAGCGCCTAATGTTGAAGTTAAAAGTAAAGTTGGCGCAGGAGATTCTATGGTGGCCGGGCTAATTTATGCCCTGCATCGTAATATGTCAGAAGAAGATACCATAATTTATGGTATTGCTTTTGGAACTGCGGCAGTTTTGACTCCTGGTACAGAATTGGCTTATAAGTCAGATGTAGAAAAATTGATGGGAAACATAGAAATTGCTTCAATTGAAGAGAATAATTATGTTTAGCATTGTGGTTTGTATCAATATAATGTTTAGTGTTTGCCTAGAAAATGTTTGAATACACTAATAATATAGTATGTCATTGCGAGCACCGAAGGTGCGTGGCAATCTATCTGGTGAACATTGGAAAAATTACCACGGTGACACAGTCACCTTTTTAAATTCATCAATCTTAGTATTAAAACTATGATTATAGCCTTTAATGGTGCAGCTTTGCCGCTTCCTCGTAATGACGGCGATTTTTTAAATTTTATAAATACTGAAAACTGCAAATATTACCAATCATTAAATATTATTCTAATCAAGCACCTTTTTTAATTCAATTATAGCAAGCTTTTTGTCGATTTAACAATTCGGTTTAAGGAGGTAACAAAAAATACTTACGCATAAAGTGATATTGTCATTGCGAGGAGGGCTGAAAGCCCGACGTGGCAATCCAAATTATAGCATTATTTAATGGATTGCTTCGCTTCGCTCGCAATGACAGATTTGCGTTTTAAAATACGCAATAATTTTTTGTTTGTTCCTTAATTATAATCCTCTAGATAATTCACCTTTGAGTATTTCCGGATGGGTTATAGCGTATTGAATTGATTCAATTAACTGGTTTTTATTTCTGGCAAGATTATTTGATTCTAAAGGCAGATAATTTGAGGCATGATTGGATCTGAATATGCATTTATGTAAGTCATCATCAAGATTTTCCAGAATAATTTTTAATTCTTCCAGTATTTCAAGTCTATTCATTGGTTTAAATTCACCATATTCTGCTTTTTCGTTTAATACAGTTCCTGGTGGTAACATTAAGGTTAAAGCTGATATGTACCAAGGAACTCTGGTGGGCGGCTTTATTTTATTTATTAATTTTGCTGTTGAAATGGCATGATTTTTGCTTGCATTTTGGTCATTTCCGGCAAGTCCCAGAATAATTGTTGCTGATAAAGTTATTCCTGCTTTATAAAGTTTATGTATAGCTTCTATTATTTCGTCACTGGTTACTTTTTTATTTATTTGTGTGAGAAGGTGATCGTCTCCTGTTTCTATTCCAAGATAGACGATTTTTATTCCGGATCGGGCTATTTCTTTTAATTCCTCATCAGACTTAATTAGAATGTCTTTGGCATGAGCATAAGCCCCAATACGCATTAAATTAGGATGTATCTCATAGCTGTACTTCGCTATTTCAATTAAAGAATCAGGCTTCATTATGAAGGCATTGCCATCAAGAAGAAACATTTTTCTGACGGCATTACCATAAAGAATATGGGCATTGAAAATATCGTGTTTAATATGTTCAACAGGTCGAATGAGAAACTTTTTTCCTTCATTTCCAAGACAAAAATCACAATTATAGGCACATCCTTCAGTCGCTTGTATTAGAAGAGAATTTGCCTCACTTGGTGGGCGATATATTGGTTCTTTGTAATATATTAATCTCATAATTATTCAAACATTAATTTATAGAGTTTAGCCAGCACATAAAATCTTCTGTTTTAGAAAAGATTTTATCAGGATTATGGGTTATTAAAGAACTATGATCCGTTGTACTTGCCCAGCTAACAGCAATTGGTGAAATACCGGCATCTCTTGATTCAGTAATGTCAGTTATAGCATCTCCTACGTATGCCACGTTCTCTTTTTTTATTTGCCAGTTTGATAATATTCTTTTTATTCCTTCGGATTTTATTAAACCTTCTGATGATCCTATTTCTACAAATTCAAAATAATGTCCAATATTAAGATATTTTAGTGTAATATCAGCTGAACCACGACCTTTTCCTGTAACCATGGCAAGCTTAATACCTTTATTTTTAGCATATTCCAATATTTCAATTATTCCATCAAAAAGTTTTGAGTATGGATGATGGTTATTTTCATAAATTTCCAGGAAAGTATTAAGGCATTCATCGTATTTATCCGGAAGAACCTTTTTTATAATTCCTTCTTCTGACAAACCAAAATACTTTGTTATTTCATTATCACTGAATTCTCTTCCTGTAACCTGCTCAAAAGTTAATTGAAATGATTTTAAGCAGTGAGGAAGAGTATCTGCTAATGTTCCGTCAAGGTCAAATATTAATCCTTCTAATTTTTTCATAATTTTTCGTCTTTATTTATTCTGCCATCTGCTGAGTTTTGGAATAAACATACCAGCCATCATTTTGGCCTGAAATCCTGGCATGCCTAATTTTTCTGTCATAATGCCTGAAACTTTATCGATCATTTGATTAAGAGTTATATCTGGAGCTGTAAATTCGCCATTTTGAAAGCAATAATGACAGTATAGATCACTCTTACTTTCATCATTGTTTGTGCCATACTCAGCCTGATCCATTGGGATTCCACAACTTTGGCAAAACGGACCTTTAGGTATGTTAAACATTTTTTCTCCTCACACTAAATTAGAAATGCTAATTACTTACAATATATTAGCTACAGTTAAATGTTTCAATAGTATTTTAAGTTTCTGTACAAGTATAGTCAGATTTTTGGTTTTGTTCAAATTGCTACTTAAATAATCTTGGATGTCGCGACGTGCTTCGCATTGTCATTGCGAGCCATGAATCGTGACTTTAAGAAATAATCATACTTGCGTGGCAATCTATAAGCAGAAATTAGTTAACTTCAGTCGCTGGTTAATTTGAGTTGGTTTTTATATTGGTGTTCTCTTAAAAAGCTATGATGGATTTATTACAGAGGAAAGCTCCCAGCCTTCATAATCATTAACAAAGTACTTGATTAGCTAATAATTACTTTACGGCTTGCTCAATGCTTTCTTATTAGTTTAATTGCATCAGATAACAGTATTGTTTCATCTTTTTAATTATCTTGCATTCTTTATTTTGCTTTATTAAAATATCTTTTTGGGGGTCTTATGCTAAAAAAAGATTTTTATATAATCTTACTAATATTGAGTTTATGTTTTAATCAGGCTGTATTAGGAAAAGATATTTCAACAAAAGAGTCTCGGGATTTATCGCCAATAGAAGTTTTAAAATCTGAGCCTGAAAACCTCACTGAAAATAATAATTTAAATGAGTCGATTAGCAGGTTAGAATGTGGTACATCAATGTTTGAGATGGTGCCTTTGGAGGAGGTGCAGCTTGATGTTACAGGAATTCAGTTTAATAATAGATTAAATTATCATTTAAATAATAGGCCTATTGTAAAAAGCAGTTTGTCGGATAAACAAAAAAACTTATTCTCAGCAAATGTTAATTCTAATTCTAGTAATACAATATATTTGGGGCAAACTAAAATATTAGTTGGGCCAAAAGAAGCCAGATCCAAAGTTTTTTTAAATGCAGTCAATAAGTCTCAAGCTGCAAAAAATAAATCATCTGATGATTTGAGTATGAAAATTGGTTGGGACTGGGAATTTTTAGATTATTCTTTAAATGCAGCTAATCAGGAAGATAAGCTCACAGGAGATGGAAAACTTACGACAGGAGGTCAAGTTGCTATAAAACCTTTGTATAAATATCCTGAATTAGGCAACCTTGAGATTGGCGGAGGATATAATACCGATCCTAACAGTGTTATAAAACAAAATGCATATAGCTTTTTTACAGGCTATAAGGCTGGAAAATATGCTATTAAAGGGGGATATTCAAGAGAAGACAATTATGGATCGAAAAAAGGGTTTTCAGATAATTGGTTTGTGAGTAATGCCCTTTCTCTGACAGATAATATTAATATAATTGCAAGGCATAATGAGCTTGATTTTAGACAAAGATTGGAAAATGATCTTGTTTTTGAATATTCAGTAAAAGAAGTCCCGTTTTTAAGGATTAGCAACTTGAGAATTCAGATAAATGCCTCTTATATCCAGCATATAATCTTAGATGATACACAAAGAGCCGGAATGTATATTAAATATTCTTTTTAGATCATTATGAATCCATATAGTTCCTTGATTAGTTTAGCTTAAGTCGTTAATTATTTTAGAGAAATAGTAGTATTCCATTATGATATACTTAAGAAATAGATGTGGGAGTGAGAAATATTGGATAAAGAAAGCAAAATAAATGTTATTTCTCTGATAATTATTGTTGGGTTCGTATTATCTGTTTTTTATCATTACATATTGGGCACGTATTTAAATCTGAATTATCCGTTTAACACATTTTTATTTATTCCAGGCGATAAATTTATGGACTTTTTTAACGTATATAATTTGTCGAAAGACTTGAATCCATATTGCCAGACATTTATGTATGTAAATTATTTTCCATTCGCATATTTTGTAATTTATTTATTTACTCTAATATCTGCCAAGATCTCGTTTTTGTTTATGATCATTGCTTTTATTCTTTTTTTCGTGTATTTCAACTATAAAAATTTAAAATTTCAATGTCCGTCTTTTAACAAGATAACTTTGATAAAATATGTTTTTATTTTCTCTTTTATGACATATCCTTTTTTGCTTGCTATAGATAGAGCAAATTTTGAGCTTGTATTATTTATATTTTTAGCATTATTTACTTATTTTTATGTAAAAAAAGATTTCTCTAAAAGTATTATATTTTTATCTTTTGCCATTGCTATGAAACTTTATCCCATTACACTTTTAGTTTTATTTTTCTCAGATAAAAAGTATAAAGAGATATTTTATACTCTTTTATTAACTTTATTTATTAGTTTAATAAGTCTGGTAATTCTAAAAGGTAGTGCATTTTCAAATATAATTTGTCTATTAAAATGGATGACTACTGTGGTAATGGATTATGCAATAGGCAATTGGGGTTTGGGATATTCCTCTAGTTTGTATGGAATATTAAAACTCTTAATATTCAAGATGCATAGCGTAATTACGATTAATACCATATCAGGAATTTTACCTGTTATTGTATTTAAACTTGAAAATAGCTTAGACGTTAATGTTTTAATCAAGGCTTATAAGATATATTCTATAGTAGTAATAGCTTTATTTTCATTAATTGCAGCTTATGTAGCCTTTGTAGAAAAGCAGCTCTGGAAAAAGATAGCATTATTGCTTCTTTCAGCGATACTTTTTACTCCAATCTCTGGAGATTATAAGTTATTACATTTATTTATTCCATTATGGTTATTTTGGGATAGTAAGGACTTATCAAAGTTTGATATGTTTTATGCAGTGTCTTTTGGCTTATTATTAATTCCTAAAGATTATTTATATATTTATATTTTAGGGGAACTATATAATATAAATATTCTATTAAATCCAATAATAATGACTTTGATGGTATTTGTTATTATCTGGCAGGGAATAACAAATAGAAATAAGCAAGTGCTAGAAGTCAATTAAATGTTTTTTCTATAAATCCATAAATGGCAGAAAGTCTCAAAAATATTGAGGTTTCTTTCAATACGGAATCTAAGAATAGTTCCTAGGACAAAGAAAGCAAAATGTAGAGGTCTAAATTTTACGTGTTTAGCTAAAAATATTAAAAGATTTCTAAGTTTTGGATATTGAATTGCAAGAGATGAAACTTTCTGGATCCTCTCAATTGTATCTTTGTCTTTTATACTTAAGACAGAATTTGTCGCAAAAGATACCGGCATATCTTTAAAAGAGTAATCTGGTTTTAGAATTCCCATTTCAATGCATTTATTTGCAAGATCTGTTTTCGGAAAAGGCATTAAAATTGCTGATAAGGTAAAAGCTGTTCCCATTTTTATATTTAAATCAATAGTTTTTATAGCATCTTCGACTGTTTCATTTGGTAAACAGAACATATTAGATGTTTGTAAGAGAATACCAGCTTTTCTGAGTAATTTTCCTGCTCTTATAAAGTCTTCATCTGTAATATTTTTATTGAGAATTTCTTTTCTTATTTCTGGATTTCCTGTCTCAACTCCACAAGAAACACAGGTGCATCCACCGTCTGCAAGATATTGTACAATTTCTTCATCAAGTCTATCAGCTCGAGCAGTGCAGAAAAAGGGAATCCCTATAATTGTTTTATATTTTTGAGAAAATTCTTTCAACCATTCTTTATTCCAGGTGAAAAGATCATCAGCTATAAATACGAATTTCATATCGTAATTATCTTTTACGTATTTTATCTCTGAAATGAAGTGATCAACTGGTTTCTGTCTTACATAAGGGCCTGTACCTTTAAATACTCTTTGTAAATACTTATTTGAACAAAAAGTGCAGGTATATGGACAGCCTCTTGAGCTGTTAAATACTTTAAAAGGTATTTCTCTAAGGATTTTATAGTGATCAAAATATATTTTTCTGTTATCTGTAAAATCATCTAAGGAAATAAGATTATTTAAAGGATTTTTATGAATTTCACCATCTTTTTTGTAAGCTATTCCATTAACTTCATCAATTGTTTTTTCTTTTTTCAGATATTCTAAAAGCTGGAGGATTGTAGCTTCACCTTCTCCGTAACAGACATAGTCAACTTCTGGAATTGAGGCTATATCTTCAGGGTACAGTATTGAGTGTACACCTCCTACTAATATTGGTATATCTGGAAAATTGCTTTTGATTGGCTTTATTATCTCAGTAAACCAGGAATGATCGGTTGACATTAGAGAAAAGCATATTACATCTGGATTTTCTTCTTCTATTTTCTTAATTAAGTCTTTTCTATCGATCAAATTATCAATAAGTACAGAACTTTCATGTTGATATTTTTGTAAATAACCTGTTATTGATATAATACCCAAGTAAGCAAAAACATATTTCTGTATAAATAAGACTTTCATCGTTTACACCACATTTTATTCAAAACCCAGAAGCTTTCTCCACATATTTACCAGTATAGCACCAACCAGCATAGATTTTCCGATTAAAATATATTTATTATCCTGTTTTTTTATTTGTTTTAAGTCAATAAGCCTTTTGAGTCTTGTTTTGACCATAAAATCAGGCTTATAATGCTTTGTTAATTCTTCAATTACTATGTGTTTTTTATGTTTTATTTCGAGGAGAATCTTTATTCTCCTTGCTGTTTCACTCAGGTTAAAGAAGTGAAAATATGAATATGCAAGAGAATTATAAATAATAAATGTATATATTAAGCTGGATAAGTCTTTATTCAAAAGATAAACCCCTAAAAGTAATGGGATATTTAAAAATAACATACTTAAAACCAGAGATAATTGGTTTGATATGTCTAATTTGTATAAATGAATTATACGTATGAATAAAATATGAAAAATCATAAGCATTAATGGCGATATTGCAAGTATTATTAATGTTAAGTAATTCTCAGCCATATTTCTCTTAACCTTCTCCCTGACTTAGTCCGTAAAGCTTGCGGTAAAAATAAAAAGTTGTAGATAGTATTTTACCTTTATTTTTCAGGTAAAGCTTACCATCTTCTTCAAGTACAAAGCCTTCGACAATGAGATCATCAATTCGATCTTGTACCAGATTATTGAGATTAAAGATATTCATTATTTCTTCTTCCGTTAATCCTTTGGATTTGGCTTTACCGATAAGATGGATTATTTGTAAAGACGGTGCATTTGCTTGTGCTGGAGGATAAGTTTGAATATATGCACAGGCAAGGGCTAAATATAACAAAGAAGTTTTTAAAAGTTCTGTAAAATTAAATAATTTTCCTTGTATGGATAGGACGAATAACCCAATAAATATAATAAAAGGTATTACAAGAAAAATTGCAAATATTGAACTCATATGCTTTTTAGGCTTAATTAATCGCCATATTGCTATATGAATAATTAAAATAATAAGGAAAAATGAAATTCCATAGAAAATTGATTCTAAGTACATAATTTACACACCATATAAAATATAGAATTACTTATCCAGACATTCTGGTTTATAGTATCACATAATTAACCCCAATCGCTAATTAATTTTATTAAAAAATTCTCAAAACACCCACCCACAACCACCCATAGGTAACAAAGAGGCTTCGCCTCTTTGGGGATTCTCTATAATTTTTGAGAATTTTTACTCAATATTCATGCTGGTTTTAGCTAACTAGCTATTCAGGTTAATTATAATATGAAGTGAGAGATGAGTAAAATGAGATTATTAGTTATAAATTACGGCTTTTGAGCTATAACAATAATTGATACCCCAAACGGAAGCTTTGAATCTCTAATAAAGAACCTCTCACTAGACATTATGCAGGTAAGGATATTATTTACAGCTTTAGGTGGTGTGAAAAGATCGCTTTTATCTTTTAACGTTGGTGTTTTGCTTTTTATAATTCTTACAAGTGCAATTAATGGGAATAGCCATGTATTAAAATAGCTTGCACATTTAATTTGGAAGCTATTTTTCTTGACTTTCCCAATTAGTTCATTTAATGAGTATCTTCTTTTATGATGATTTACTGTATCATGGTTACTCCATAAAAAATTAAAAGCTGGAACCGTTATTATTAAATGTCCACCCGATTTTAATTTTGAAAAAAGTGTTTGCAAAGAAGATAAATCATCATCAATGTGTTCGAGTACATCAAGTAAAAAAATTGCATCAAAATTATTTTCTTGAACAGGTATATTGTAGGGTAAGTCGCCTTGAGAAATATTAATAGATGCATATTTTTGTCTGGCTATCCCTAGAGCATATGAATCTGACTCTATTCCGGAAATATTTTTACTGTAATTACAAATTAAGTCAAAGTTTCCACCTGTTCCGCATCCAACATCAAGAATCTGTGCATCAGCAGGAAATTTGCCAATATATTTTTCAATTGCAGTCTCTATTATTTTACGTCTGCTAATATGCCACCAATTATTATCTTCTAATTCTGCATTTTTTTGAAGAATCTTCTCTTCCACTTCACTTCTCCAACTGTAAAAATCTAGAATTCATCTATTTATTTTCTTGCTTTTATTGTAAAACAAAATTTATTTATGGATGAATTTAATTTATATTCAAGATATCAACTCAATAATCTATTTGAATTATAATTTATTATAAGATGATACTTTATAATTTTAGTTGGTATAATCAAAGTACAAGATCATTTGAATCAAATAACTATATTGATAAATAAGTAGGTTTATGGAGAGGGGAATAAGTAGTGAATAAGCTACAAGACAAAATTGTTTTGGATGGACATAAAGTTTTATGGCATAAAGAGAGAGTTGAAGCCTGGTTAAGAGGTGAGAGAATAGCTCCAATTACTATAGATTGCGCTCTCACTAGAGCTTGTTCATATAAATGTATTTATTGCTACGGTACTTTGCAACAGAATGAAGGTTATAACCTATCTAAAGATGTAATTTTTAGATTTCTGGATGATGCTGCTGAGATTGGGGTTAAGGCTATCAGCTTTGTAAGTGATGGAGAAAGTGCACATTCTCCTCATGTATATGATGCTATTTTGCACGGAAAAGCTAATGGACTTGATATGGCAATAGGTACAAATGGTTATCCTATAAAGGATGAAAGATTAGAGGAAATTTTACCAGCTTTAAGTTATTTTCGTTTCAATATTTCAGCAGGAACCCCTGAAAGATACGCACATATTCATGGAGTGGATGTAAAAGCATATCATAAAGTTGTTAATACAATCAGGAAAGCTGTTGAAATCAAAGAAAAGCAAAAGCTGGATGTAACTATAGGCCTGCAAATGGTTCTATTACCCCAATTTGCCAATGATATAATGCCGTTGGTTCAACTAGGTAAAGAATTGGGTGTCGATTATTTAGTTATTAAACATTGCTCAGATGACGAAGATGGTTCTCTGGGTGTTGAATATGACAAATATGATGAGCTTTTTAGTCTTCTTAAAGAGGCTGAAGAATATTCAGACGAAAATTATCTTGTAAAAGCAAAATGGTCAAAAATTTTGAGCAAAGGTAAAAGAGAGTATTCAAAGTGCTTTGGGGCTCCATTTATAATTCAGATGTCTGGTTCAGGCCTTGTTGCTCCTTGTGGCATGCTTTTTAACAGCAAATATAAAGAAAAATTTCATATAGGAAATATTAAAGAAAAATCTTTTAAAGAAATATGGCAAAGTGAAAGATATTGGGAAGTTATGAATTATATTACTTCCAAGGATTTCGATGCCAGAAAAGATTGTGGAACCTTATGTCTTCAGCATAAAGTAAATGAGTTTTTGTGGGATTTTAAATTAGGCAAAGCGGAGTTATCTGAAACGTCAGGAAATCCACCTATGCACGTTAATTTTATATAATATTATCGGGAGTCGGAAATGTGTAATTCTCAATCAATGAAGATTATTGTAACTGGTGGGGCGGGCTTTATCGGATCACATTTGGTTGATTTGTTACTTGATGAAGGCCACGATGTCACTGTTTTAGATAATTTTTCTACAGGTAGACCTCAAAATCTTCTGCATCATAAAGATAATCCAAACTTAAGATTAATTGAAGCAGATATAGTTGAATATGATAAAATTGCCCCTTATTTTGAGGATATTGATTGGGTATTTCATCTTGCTGCTCTTGCTGATATAGTTCCTTCAATAGAAAAACCTATTAATTATCATAGATCTAATGTTGATGGAACTGTAAATGTGCTTCAGGCTTCTGTAAAACACAACGTTAAACGCTTCTTATATGCGGCATCATCATCTTGCTATGGAATTCCTGATGTCTATCCAACTCCTGAAATTGCCGAAATAAGACCTCAATACCCTTATGCTTTAACAAAAAACATTGCAGAGCAGTATGTAATGCATTGGGGCAAGGTTTATAAACTTCCTGTTGTAGCTTTACGATTATTTAATGTCTATGGTACCAGATCTAGGACTTCAGGAACTTATGGTGCTGTGTTTGGCGTATTTTTAGCTCAAAAGCTTGCTAATAAACCATTCACTGTTGTTGGAGATGGTGCTCAAACTAGAGATTTTACTTATGTCACTGATGTTGCAGATGCATTTTTTACAGCTGCAAAGTCGGATATAGTAAATGAGGTTATGAACGTCGGTAGTGATGATACATATAGCGTAAACAGAATTGTAGAATTGTTGGATGGGGATGTCGTATATATTCCTAAGAGACCTGGTGAACCTGATTGTACTTATGCTGATATTTCAAAAATTAAGAAAAGTCTAAACTGGACGCCAAAGGTATCCATTGAAGAAGGTGTGAGAAGGATATTAGAAAACATTGATTACTGGAAGGAAGCCCCTGTATGGGATAAAGATTCTATACAAGAAGCTACAAAGACTTGGTTTAAGTATTTATCCTAGGAAATAATATGAATAAGGCTATTTTTTTTGATAGGGATGGCGTTTTAAACGTTGATAATGATTATATTACAGATATTAATGAAATAAATTTATATGATTATGCTGCTGATATCATTGCATATTGTCGTAATCTGGGGTTTAAAATATTTGTAATTACCAATCAACCTGTAGTTGCTCGAGGATTGATTCAGGAAGAAGATTTAATTAAGTTGAATCAGGAATTTCAGCAATTAATCTTAAATCAGAATAAAAATGCTAAAATTGATAAAATCTATTATTGCCCTCATCATCCTGATGCAAATATCTCTGAATATCGTATGGCCTGTAATTGCAGGAAACCTAAGCATGGTATGTTATTGGAGGCACAGAAAGAGTTTAATATAGATTTTAACAGCAGTTTTATGGTTGGTGATAGATTTTCTGACATAATTGCCGGTTATTTGGCTGGTTGTAAAACAATTCAGTGTTTGACAGGTAAACATACTGAAAAAATGATTCAGACTGACCTTAATATCTCGGATAATATAGCTCCTGACTTTGTTGTCAATAATATTTCTGAACTAAAGGAGATATTAAGATGACTCAGGCAATGATTTTATGCGCCGGTTTTGGTACCAGGTTGAATGAATTAACTAAAAATACTCCTAAACCAATGCTTAAAATTGGAGATAAGCCAATTTTGGAGCATACCATAATTAATTTAAAGAAATCTGGCATAAATAGAATAATCATAAATCTTCATTACCTTGCAGATCAGATAACTTCTTATTTTGGAGACGGTAGAAAATGGGGAGTGGAAATTGTTTATAGCTATGAAGATGTTCCATTGGGAACAGCAGGTGCTGTTAAGAAAGTTGAAAATATTTTATCGGAGTCAGAGAACTTTCTTGTTCTTTATGGGGATATAGTGACAAATCAAGATTATAGAGAATTAATGGATTTTCATAAATCTAAAAAAGATGCTATTGCTTCAATTATTGTTCATGAAAGGATTAAATCCAACAGTATTGTTGAAATGGATGATGATAATAAGGTAGTAAAATTTTTAGAAAGACCTTCTGAAAATGAAATAAAAGATAAAAAGCAAAATTGGGTTAATTCAGGATTATATTGCTTCAATAAAGAAATATTAAGCATAATTCCTGAAGGCAAGAGTGACTTTCCAAAAGATGTCTTTTCTAAACTGGTAGAGCTAAATGCATTATATGGTTTCCCCTTAACAGGATATCGTTGTGCAATAGACTCTTCAGAAAGATATTTTATGGTAAGATTAAATTATGATAAAGGGCTAATATTTGATACAAGAAACCTGAGTGAGAAATGGCATTAAAGAATAAAATAGAGCATCATATAAATAATTTTTTTGAAATAGTAAAAAATGCAGAAGTTACCATTAATGATGATAAAGTTAGTCAGGAAGAATGGTTTTTTAGAGTTATAACTTGTTTAAATGAGCTAAGAAAAACAGGGAAAAATCTTTATTTTCTCGGAAATGGTGCCAGTGCTTCAATAGCTGCACACTTTGCTGCTGACTTTACAAAAAATGCTTCAATTTCATCTTTTACGCCTACAGAGGGCGCATTACTAACCTGTTTTAGTAATGATTATTCTTATGAAGAAGCTTATATGCAAATATTAAATAAGGTAATGAGAAATGGAGACGGTCTGATTGCAATAAGCAGCTCAGGTGCGTCAAAAAATGTTGTAAATGCTGCTAAATATGTTAAAGAAAATTTTGATAACAGCCCGGTAATTACTTTTACTGCGTTTAAAGAAGATAATTCTCTAAGAAAACTTGGAGATTATAATCTTTATTTGAATTCTGGTGAATATAGCTTTGCAGAATCAGGGCATGCTTATTATCTCCATTTACTGACAGACCTTTTTTGTAATCAGGAAATGGAAAGATTGTCAGAAGTTGTATCTGTCTTATTAAGGACGGTTGATTAGATAATAGTTGGGGTCGTGTATGGCTGAGGATTATAGAATAGATAATCATAAATTAATTTTTCATCCTCAAAGAGTTGCTCAATGGGAGCAAGGTCATAATAATTGGGAAGAGGCTAAAAAGATTTATCCAATATATCTTGAGATATCTCCTGTAGGATATTGTAATCACAGGTGTGTGTTTTGTGCAAAAGATTATATTGGATATAAACACAGGAAAATTCCATATGAAATCCTAAAAAATAGAATATCTGAAATGGCTGAACTTGGCGTTAAAAGTATTATGTTTGCAGGTGAAGGAGAATCAACTTTATATAAAGAACTTCCTGAACTTATTGAGCAATGTACAAAAGTTGGAATTGATACAGCTTTAACTACCAATATAGTTCCTTTTACTGAAAAAACTACCAATGTTTATGTTAAACACTGCAAATGGATTAAAGTAAGTATAAATGCAGGAAATGCTGAAACATATGCAAAAATCCATGGTACAAGTGAGAAAGATTTTGATATAGCTATAAATAATATGAAATTAGCAAGTTCCATAAAAAAAGAAAAGAATTATTCTTGTACACTTGGAGCTCAAATGCTTTTATTGCCTGATAATTTTGATACAGCTCTTGAATTAGCAAAAGAAGTACAGAATTTAGGCTTTGATTATTTGGTTATTAAGCCATATTCTCAGCATTTATCTAGTGTTACTCATACTTATGAGAATATTGATTATTCTAAATATGTATATCTTGAAAGAAAACTTCAATCCTTTAATTCAGATGATTTCAAGGTTATTTTTAGAAGTCATACAATTAATAAGCTATTAAATGATCAGGAGAGATATTCCAGATGTAATGCTGTTCCATTTTTCTGGGGATATATTATGGCTAATGGTGAAGTTTACGGATGTAGCTCCTTCCTGGAAAATGAGAAATTCTGTTATGGTAATATAAATGAGAAAAGCTTTCAGGATGTCTGGGAAGGGGATAAAAGAAAAGAATCTTATGAATTTATTAGAAATAAAATGAATGCGCAAAATTGCAGAGAAAATTGTCGTATGGATGAGATAAATAGATATTTATGGGAATTGGATCATCCTGGTGCACATGTGAATTTTATATAACGGGAATTTAGATGGATATTAATCAAAAAATAGTAAATATTGATCAATTAAAGGAATATGTCCAGGAGCAAAAAGCTCAAAATCAGGAGATAGTTCTTTGTCAAGGGCATTTTAATACTATTCATCCAGGGCATTTAAGATTTCTTGAATTTGCAAAACAGCAAGGTGATTGTTTAATTGTAGCTGTTCAGGGATATAATTGGCTTGAAGACAAAAATAAAGGTGTATTTTTTGATACTGAAGAGCGTGCAAGAGGCGTAGCTTCTTTACAAAAGGTAGATAAAGTAGTTATATTTAATGATTTTTCAATTTTAGATGTAATAAAAGCTATTGAGCCTGATATATATGTTAGAGGTGAGGAGTTTAGTAAATATTTACGGGCTATTCAGGATGAGATTGATCTGATTAAAAAATTAAAAGGGAAGGTAGTCTTTAGCTCTGGTCAGGTCGAATACAGTACTTCAGATTTTTTAGATAATAATCTCTTTGATTTAATGGAGAGAAATAAGCATCAATTAAATAAAGCTATTGAAAAGCAGAAAATCTCAAAAGATAAGTTAGTAGAATATTTTAATTCTTTTAGGAATTTAAGAATTCTTGTTATTGGAGATAGTATTGTTGATCAGTATGTTGTCTGTGATGCATTAGGTATGAGTGCAGAAGCTCCAATTATTAACATTAGAGAATTGGAAAGTAAAGATTATGTTGGGGGAGCGGCTGTAATTGCAAGGCATATTAAAGCGTTAGGCGCAAATTGCTATTTTGCTTCAGTTATTGGTAATGATTTATCTGGTAAATTTGTAAAGGATGAATTGGCAAAAGATGGAATTACAACAAAACTAGTTATAGATAAAGAACGAGAAACAACCTTCAAAATTAGATATATGGTTGGAAAGCAGAAAGTTCTCAGAGTTTCAAGATTAAAAGAGCATTATATTAATGAAAAGCTTGAAAGCTCATTAATAAACTATGTTAAGACATTGGTAAATGATCTTGATGGTATAATTATAAGTGATTTTGCTTATGGTGTAATTACGCCTCGCTTAATAAATGAAATATCTCAACTTGCTAAAGTCCATAATATAAGATTATTTGGGGATTCTCAAAGTAGCAGTCAAGTTGGAGATATTGGGAAATTTATGGATTATGAGCTCATAACTCCAACTGAAAGAGAAGCAAGATTAGCTCTAAATGATAAATATAATGGTTTAGAGAAGATAGGAATGACACTTTTAGAAAAGCTTCAACTTAAAAATCTTGTGGTTACTCTTGGTGAAAATGGCTTGGTTTCTTATCAAAAGATTTCAAATGGGAGTACAACACTTGTAAAATCTCAGCATTTTCCTGCTTTAAATGTGAATCCTGTTGATGTAATGGGAGCTGGAGACTCATTGCTCTCCGGGTTATCTCTTGCTATGTGTGCTGGTGCTAATTTAATGGAATCCTCTGTTATAGCATCAGGAATATCATCTATTGCTGTAGGTAAGGTGGGAAATGTTCCCGTAAAATCTGATGAACTTGAAAAGTGGTTAAATGATCTTACTAGTTAGGTAAAAAAATAGGGTATTTTATGGAAACAGTCAAAAATGATACTGCATATACAGCAAATGAAATAAGAAAAGTCCTCATAAAAATGCATCAAAAGGGGCCACATATAGGTCCTGCATTATCTGTCGTAGACATAATAACAGTTCTGTATTTTGATATTATGAATATTCCTACGCCGGATGATCCTGATAGGGATAGATTTATTTTAAGTAAAGGGCATGCTTCAACTGTATTATATACAACTTTAGCTTTTAAGGGATTTTTTGATAAATTATTACTTGAAGGATATCTAACAGATAATAGTGTCCTTTTTGGTCATCCAAAAAGGGGTGCATTACCAGGTATTGAAGCTTCAACCGGATCCCTTGGGCAAGGTTTATCTCTTGGTGTCGGTATTGCTCTTGCTGCCAAAACTGATAATAAAAAATATCGTACTTATGTGGTTATTGGTGATGGTGAATGTCAGGAAGGGCAAATTTGGGAAGCCGCTATGCTGGCTTCAAAATTAAAATTGGATAATCTGGTTGTAGTTATTGATGCCAATAACTTGCAAGGATATGATAGAGTTGAAAATATACAACCTATAAGTACTTTTAAAGCAAAATGGGAAGCGTTTGGCTGGTCTGTAAAAGAAACAGATGGCCATGATGTAAATAAACTAAAAGAAGCATTACAGGAGAGTCCTTTTGAATCAGGAAAGCCTTCTATAGTTATAGCTCGTACTATGAAAGGTAAAGGGATTTCTGAGTTTGAAGATGATTTAAAATGGCACTATTTCCTTGTGCCGCAGGATAAGGTTAGTTCATATCTTGAAGAGTTGGAAGATTAAATTATGAGAGACGCATTTACAAGAAATTTAAAAGAACTTTTTCATAAAGATGAAAACATGTTTTTTATAACTTCTGATACAGGATATAAGGTTCTTGATGAGTTTCAGGAGACTTTTCCTGATAGATATCTTAATATCGGAATATCAGAAGCTAATATGATTGGTGTTGCAGCAGGATTGGCATTAAGTGGAAAAAAAGTTTTCACATATGCTATAGCTCCATTTATTACGCTGAGATGTTTCGAGCAAATAAGAGTTAACTTATGCTTTCAAAACCTTCCGGTCTTTCTTGTTGGTATTGGAGGAGGTCTGACATATGGAGCGGGTGGTGCAACGCATCACACAATAGAAGATATTGCTGTTTTAAACAGTTTACCTAATATGACTATTATTTGCCCTGGCGATCCAGTTGAAGTTGAATTAGCAATGCAGAAAATGTCTGAAGTGCAGGGGCCTGTATATTTGCGTTTAGGTAAAAGTGGCGAGAAAGTTATACATCAGCAATCTCCAAAATTTGAAATCGGTAAAGGTATTAAGGTTTTACAGGGAAATGATGTTGCAATTATTACAACCGGTAATATGCTTGAAACAGGATATACGGTATGTGAAATGCTAACACATCAAGGATTAAATCCTGGCTTAATAAGCATGCATACTGTTAAGCCTATTGATAAAAATTTAATTGAAGAAACTGCCAAACAATATAAACTTATAGTTACTATAGAAGAGCATAATGTCATTGGTGGCTTGGGAAGTAGTGTTTCTGATGTAATTACCGAAAGAGACCTGAATGTACGTTTTAAAAAATTTGGAATTCCTGATAGATATGTAGATGTAGTAGGAAGTCAGGAATTTTTAAGAGCACAGTTTGGATTAAAGCCGGAACAAATTTCTGCAGACATTCTGAATTATCTGAAAGGTAAAGTTTATGAAAAAGCGAACTGAATTAGATCGAATATGGGATAGAGCAAGAATATTATATTATATGCTTTCAATAAGGGCTTTTAATAAAAAGCCGTATCCTTTTTATGTCAATTTAGTAATTAATAGTAGATGTAATTTGAGATGTGCTTATTGTTTTGGCCATTATACAGATAGACAGACTCCTGATTGGAAATTGGAAGACATTAAAGCTCTCGTTGATGATCTACATAAGCGTGGAACACGTTATATACTTATTCAGGGAGGAGAGCCTCTTCTTCACAAAGATCTAGGTGGGATTTTTGAATATATTCATAAAAAAGGAATTGTTACAGCTATATCTACTAATGGTCAATTCCCAGATAGATTAAGGAAAATATCTGAAATTGGATTGCTGGATAATATATGTTTTTCTCTCGATGGAAATAGGGAAGGAAATGATATTATCAGAGGGCAAGGTACCTTTGATAAGGTGATGGAGTCAATAAAGGTTGTAAAAGAGCTTTATAATACCCCTATTAGAATAAATTCCACCATAACAAAGTATGTAATTGATGATCTTGATTTTATGGCAGAATTTGTCAAGGAAAATAAGATAGAATGGGGAATAAATTATCTGTTTAAAGGTGATGAGGTTTTAGGAGAAGAGGATTTATCTCCTACAACTGAGGCAATTACTGAATATCAACATAAAATTCTTGATTACAAGAAAAAAGGGTATCCTATTTTTACAACATCCAAAATCTTAAAGTATGTATTAAATTGGCCTCTTGATTACAGGCAAAAATTCGCTAGTGAAAAAGATTCCAAGTGTTTACTTGGTGAAAAAGCTATAAAATGTCAGTATGGTATATATGAAATAGTAATAGATGAAGATGGTAGAGTTTATCCTTGTCAAGGCATGCAGGGAGTTTTTGATGCTAAAAATATACATGAAGTTGGATTTGATGAGGCTTTTAATCATCTTGCAACAAAACCCTGTTATACCTGCTATATTCCATCATTGATGAATACTTCAGCAATGATAAATTGGGATTTTGATGTAATTGGAGAGACTGTTTTTGAAACTTTCCGTAATAGATTCATAAAAAGCTAGTGCTTATATAATTAGTCAACAAAGTAGAAGTTTCTTACAGCGTTTGGATCATATAAATTGCCTTCAATCTCAACAATAAACTCTCTGAATCTTTCGCCTTCTTCTCCAAGACCGAGGAATGGTATAAGTCCTAAACCAGGAATTATATCAAGAATTTCTGTTCCTGGAACTATGTCTATGAATGTGCCAATTGAAATATTACCTATTGGGCCTAATAAGCCAGCGATTCTCCTGGATAATCTGCCAAGTATTGTGATGTCAGCATAATTTGTAAGCATGTCCATTTCACCTTCAAGGAAAAGGCTAAGGTTTTCACCTCGTGAAGATAAATTATCAGTTGTTAATATACCATCCAAAGCTGTTAATGTTCCTCCGAGTTCCTCAAAAGTGCCAGTTTCTCTTGGGGCAATAACATCGATTATATTATTGAGAGTTAAACCTGTTATTCCACTTTGGAGAATATTTGCTGCTCTTAGTAGATATTCAAGGGATCCAAGCCTGACAAGCCGTCCGTCAACAATTAAGAAGTCTGCAAATCCATCGGCATTAGCTATTAATTCTTGTCTTGTCCTTCCTCGAGTGCGAAATTCTGCTGTACCTTCTAATGTTCCATAAACTTCGTTTGGTGTGCTTAGGAAAGTGGTGGCCACAGCATTAGCCTGCATGCCATGAACTGCAAGATTACTTATTAATTCAGTTGTTTGTATATTGTATGATAGTCTACCCTCTGCTTGTCCTCCTGATGATTCAAAAGCTATATTTGGCATATTAAGTATCCAGTCAGGCCCAAAGTTAAAACAGGAAGAGAAATTTGTTGTAATTAGATCGCCTATAATTAATTCGTTTGCTACTAATATACCTCTATTAACTACAATAGGAGCTATCTCCTCTTCTTCTCTTGTTATTTGTTCTTCAGGCTGTCTTAATGCCTCTGTTATCTCATCTACATTAAATGAGGATGAATTTATTGACATTTCTTGAATAGTTACAGGCCGAGTAAAATCAGTATCAGCTATTGCTGCTACTCTCATTGGGGAACCGGCTATATTTATGTTGCTGTCAGTTAATATAATATTATCAACGTTAAATTCAAGGTTTGCGTAATCAATAAGTGTTTGTCTTGTTGTAATTAGTACATCATTTAATGCAGCGTTACCAGTCACTTGAGGAGAAAAGACATTGCCTTCAAGCAATGCTCTTGCTGTAAATTCCCCTGATGTAAACAATGCTCTTTGTGTTTGATCTTCTATAACTGGGTTTATTAAGGTAATATCCAGAGGATTTGGGGTTGTTACTATGAAGTTCTCAAAAACAGGTTCTTCTGTTTGTAGTTCATTTATAGTTCCTTGAGCGGCTAATAATCGTTCTAAATTGGTTGCAATATTGGGTAAAGGAGATGCTGAAAGCCCTACATTTGTAATATCGTCTCCTACTGCAATTTCTAGATTTTCTACCTCAATCCTGTTTAGTGTTCCTTCTGCATTTAGACTCGCAACCCTGATCCTGTCTTGAGGTAAACCGATATATTCTCTGTAATATAAAGATGTTCCTATTGGTAAGGTCATTTGAGCCGATAGTCTCCAGTCATCGAGTTGTCCTTGAGCTAGAGCTGTTATGGGAATAGCCCCTTCTGCTACTATGGGTTCTTCTAAATATTGATTTATATATTCATCTATGTCATCTGAGCTCACTCTTGCTGAGGCTAGGAGATCCAATACCGGTTCAGTTCGATAATTATTTATTAATCCATCTAAATAAACGAAAGAATTAGATAAAATAGTGTATAAATTTTCAAGTGTGATTGTTTGAGGTGTGACAATTAAATTTCCTGTACTTACTTCAATGGGTAGATCAGCAGGCTGGTATATTGCAAATGTTTCATTAAAACCAATATTAGCACTGTATGTTTGAGGTAAAAGTCTAATATTAGCGTTAATTTGACCTCTTAAATCTGTAAATTCATCAAGAATCTGTCTGATATCCTGTGTAACAAGGGGTGATTGAGCTACTTGTCTGATTCTATTAAATGGAAGATTTCTAACAATTATATTAAGTTGAGGATTAAGCTGTGCAGGCAGTCCTGTTACTATTCCTGTCAATCTTATTGTAGCCCCTAGTGCTACTCCTCTAATATTTCTGAACGAAATAGCGTTTTGTGTTAGAAAAATCCTTCCTCCTGTTATTCTTGCAGGAAATCCAGCTTGTCTGTGTTGAAAAACTGCATTAATGACATCAAGCTGAAGGGTCTGAAATAACTCTTCATCGATTCTGCCTGCAAGCTTAAGTCTTGTATCAGCAAACCCAGATAGCGAAGTAAAATCTTGAAGCGCATCTTTAGCTGTGACTAAAAAAGGGCTTGTCAGGATTAGTTGTCTTATAGCGAATAGATCTAATCTTGGAGATGATATATTTATATTTACAATTGCTCCTCTAACAGTTCCTTCTGCTGTTATTGGACTTTGAGCAATTCTGCCTCTTAAGCTGTTTAAAAATACTCCTTGTGGGTCAAATCTTAGTTGTCCGACTAAATCTCTTATTGGTTGTGTCAGACCAGCATAGCTGAGAGAAGCTCCTTGAAATATAATATTTCCACTTGCAGCTACAGCTCGTGGCCCCCCAGTTAAATATATTATAACGTCTGCTATGCCGGACGTATTCCTTACATCTCTTAAAATACTTTGCACTTCTACAAGCAGTCGACTATTCTGGATTAATTGGTGTGCTGTGGTAAGATTTAGTTCAGAGAACGTTAATTTGACATTACTAAAGCCATCTAGAGTACTATATCCGTTGGCAATTACTCTGGATTGCTCGATAAATCCTTTAATATTGTCGTAAATAACCCTGTTACCTCTGAATCTTATAAATCCTACCACATCGTGAGCATTTTTTGAAAGGCCTGGATGACTTACCAGAGCATTAATAAAATTTAAATATCCTTGTAGATTAATATTATCAAACGGGCCACTAACATTAATATCGATTTTTCCTCTACCTGATGCAGCAATTTGAGCTACAGGACCAAGTGGAAAGCCGAATATGTCACTGATTGCAAGTAATAATCTTTTACCTTCAGCCAGATCTATAGAATTTGAGATTACATTTAGATTTAATTTATTTAACGAAGGAGTTATGGTTCCTGTAGTTTTTATAAATCCTGTAGGATCAACAAAAGCTCTTGCATCAATAGCGTAAGTTTTGCCTTTGAAATCAACTCTGCCACTACCTTTAGGTATTTTTTTTGAATCTACGATCATTGAAAATTCATTAAATCTTAAGTTGCCGAATAAATCTAAATCTTGGGGTTTACCTTTTATTGCTACATCTACCCATAAATTGCCCTTAACATTATATTTTTGAAGGACAGCTAAAGGTCTTGTAGGTAGATTAAGTCCTTGTGGAAATAGGGAAACCAAGGAGGAAATTCTGGTTCTATCTACATTTAATCTTAAATCCAAAATCCTATTTCTAGTTCTATAGTTATTAATATTACCTTGTAATCTGGCTCTTACATCTTCTCTTCTAATATTTGCATCTCTTAATACCAGACTATCTCTATTAACATTTCCTCTGAGTATAATTTTTGTAGTGTTAGGTAAGTTAAAAATTATTTTGTTTTTTGCAGCAAGATTTCTAAATGTGCTTTCAATAGAGAATGTATTAGGTATTAATCTTGACTTTGTCATATTAATATTGAATTCTAAATCCCCTAAGCCGGATATAGCTGAATATTGATAAGGAGTATATTTGTTTATATAAGGCAGATACATATCAGGATAGATGTTTTTAATTTCACCTTTTAGCGTTAGCTCATTTTCCCAAAGTTTTTGTTCTTCTATGGGAAGTTCTGTGGCAAATATGAAATCAAATATAGTATTTGTTTTATTAGGTACTACAATCTGGCCTTTTGCTGCTACTCTGATGAATTTGTCAGGATCCAGGTCATTTATTCTGATTTTTTGTCCTATAATTGTGTAACTTTGGGCTGGTTCAATGAATTGATCTTTGAAATATAACCTGTAGTTATTAATTATAATATTTGTATTTCTGAAGATAACCTCATATTCTTCGGGTCTTTCCTTTCTTTCCGGAATTAACTGTTCTATATCGAATTTACCGTTTTGTAATCTTGCAAGGTAAAGTGTTGGTCTTTCACTTTTGATTTCTCTGATAACCACTTTTTTTCTGAGTAAAGAAGGTAAGGCTATTTCTATATAAACTGGACCTGTAGATATAAAATCTTTTTGATCAGAATGTTTGATATCAATAGATTTAAAG
>Ga0156446_1164_pt1 | contig 35077 bp, 30 predicted proteins | sample RifOxyA2_FD_108089 | JGI IMG/M metagenome (GOLD analysis project Ga0156446, IMG submission 108089) | Candidatus Melainabacteria bacterium RIFOXYA2_FULL_32_9 | reverse complement strand
AGCTATACTGGATAACTCTTCAGCTGTTTTAGAAGAAAGTGTTGAAATCACAGAATCTCTAATTGCAGGTTTAAATTGATTCATCTCAGCTTCAATTTGTTTTAATGGATCCTCACCATGACCACCCCCATGCCCACCACCACCGCTAGCAGCATTAGGATTAGGATCAGCTTCTGTTCTGGTTAATTCGAGCGCCACATTTATTTTTAAATATCTTCTTGATCTTGGATCACTAAGATTGAGGATAAATTCACCAAGGTCAAGAATTAAACCACGTTCAACCGTTTCGCCTTCTTCTCCTTCACCTTCTTCTCCTTCACCTTCTTCTCCACCAACAGCAGCAATTTTATTCGCCATTGCATCCATATTAGTTTTAACTACAAAATAATTACTTGCAACAAAAATTACGCAAATTAAAATAGTTGTTACCGTATTAATAATAATAAGCTTCATCCCTCCAAGATCGGTGTCAGCTTTACCACCTTCAGGAGAAACTTTAACTTCTGCCTTTGGTTTTATTCCTTTTGGTTGTGTTGGTTGTGCCATTTTATTACTCCAGTTACTCTTTTATATCGCTATTTGCTTCAAAAATTTTACTCATTGAACTCAGTATAACTATATCTACTCTTCGGTTAACAGATTGTTCATTATTTGCTAAATCCTCTTTTAGCGGCATATATTCTCCATAACCGACTGCGCTAAATTTTCTTGGATCAATTTTATGTTTTTTAACCAGATATTTTATAATATTTGTAGATCTAGCTGTGGATAACTCCCAATTAGATGGAAACTTCTCTGTATTAATCGGTTGATTATCAGTATGTCCTTCTATTCTTATAGAATTCGGGATTTCACTCAAAACTCCAGCTAATTTATCCAATGTAATCTGCGCTTTATCTCTTATTATATCAGAACCCGGATCAAATAGAACCGTATCTTTTAATCTAATTATTAGTCCTCTTGTTTCTTTACTTATCGATATTTCACTTATATTTCCAAGATTTTTCTCAATTAAATTCTCAATATTTTTAAATTCAACAGCATCTTTATCAATATCAGATTCAATATTTTTAATTTGAGTCTTTAAAGAATTTATTTTAGCTTTTTGATCTGATATGTCAATATCTTTCATTGTAACTTCAGCTTTAGTAGTGCTAAAAGTTTTAAGTAATCTCCTTTTTTCTTCCAAAATCCTATTTGTTTCTGGATTATTTATTGTTTTTTGCTGAGTAGTTGAAGTATCAAAAACTTTATCCATAGAGGCAGAAAATTCTTTAAGATTATTTATATCTATTTGAGATAGAGCATACATAACCATAAATAAAGCTAAAAGCATCGTAATAAAATCTGCATACGATACAACCCAACGGTTTATATAATCCTGAGTATAAGAATATAAATCTTTATTCATTTTTACCTTTAAATAATTTCTCTTTCATACTCAGCTCTAAATTGATTCACTAGCCTCATTTAAAAAATGATCCTGTTTAAGCGAAAAGCTTAAGAAAGTCAGAAGCTTTTCTTCGATAATAGCAGGATTTTCACCTAATTGAATAGATATTAAACCTTGAATTATCATCTCTTTCAGGATAATTTCTTCTCTGAGCCTCATTTTTAGTTTACCTGCAATAGGTAAGAAAATTAGGTTTGCTAACCCTACACCATATAAAGTTGCAACAAAAGCCGTTGCTATACCGGAACCTAACTGAGAAGGATCTTGTAAATTGCCCATTACCTGAATTAAACCAAGCACTGCACCTACAATTCCAAAAGTAGGTGCAAATCCACCAAAAGCTTCGAAAATCCTTGAACTCAACACACCATGTTCTTCTTCAAGACTAACTTCTGTTGTTAATATATCGTGAAGCAATTGAGGATTATTAGTATCAACAGCTAATTGAACTCCTCTTCTAAGAAAATTATTCTCAATTTCAGGAACCACATTTTGAAGAGCTAATATACCGTCTTGTCTTGCCAATCTTGAAACTTCAACTAACTGAGTAACAATTTTCAAGATGTCTTCTCTATCATAGATAAATACTTTTTTAACAGATTTAAGAGCCGCAATGATTGCAGGTAATGAAAAATTTAAGCATACAGCTCCAACAGTTCCTCCAATGACAACAAGGGCTGCTGAAGGCTGGATAATTGTTAAAAACGAATTAGACTCAATTGCTTGAGCCCCTAAAATTGCTGAAAAACCAATTATTATACCTATTATGCTTGTTATATCCACTTTTATTTTGTCCCCAACTCTTCTAAACTTTGTATCCCAAGTAGTTTAATAAATAAATATTTATAATTTCAGAGTGATTATTACTCATAACTAGAATACTTTCACATGTTGATTCTTATCATCCACTAAAAAAAGTATTTCCCAGATCCTTGTTTTAGAGCATTCTTAAAGGCTTTTTATCAAGCTTAAAAAGCTTAGAGCCTGTTTGGTTAAAAATGCAAGGATGAATCTTTATAAGAAATACGGGCTTGTGCAAAGCGGGTGTGTGATGATTAAAGCTTTTTATAGTATTCTTATTTATATGGATAGGGAAATTAAAGAAAAAATTCTAAGATTTTTAGAAAAACATAATCTTAATGACTCTAAAAATGTTCTACTGGTTGCATTTTCTGGTGGAATTGATTCGTTATGTATGATAGATGTACTGTTAAAACTCTCAAAACAGTATAATTTTCAATTAATTGCTGGCCATTTAAATCACAATTGGCGTGGTCTTGAATCAAAACTGGAAGAAGAGCGAGCCAAAGAATATTGTATAGCAAGAAATATAACTTTTTATAGTGAAACTCTTCCGGAAGATCTTCCTCATACCGAGTTAATGGCTAGAAATCAAAGATATGAGTTTTTAAATAAAGCTGCTCAAAAGTTTAACGCTACAGCAATACTTACCGGACATACTCTAACAGATCAGGTTGAAACTGTTTTATATAGAATCATTAAAGGAACAGGAACAATAGGATTAAAAGGAATTCCTGAAGTAAGATATCAAGATAACCTTCCTCCTATTTATAGGCCAATATTAACTTTAACCAGAGATGAAACTCTTAAATACTGTGAAGAAAACAATTTAACTCCAAACATCGATACCAGCAATTTTAAGGAAGAATTTTTAAGAAATCGGATTAGATTAAGCTTAATTCCTGAATTAAAAACATATAATTCAAATATAGAGCAAGCTATTTTAAGGCTTTCCAGAATTTCAGCAGACGCAGAAGAGTTAATCAATGAATATATGGATCAAATAAAAAATAAGATTTACACAAATAAAGAGGAAATAAGCACTAAAGAATTTTTGGATCTGTCTTATCCTGCTAAAAAGAGAGTTATTCTGAATTTTTTAATGTCCGGAAATATTGAGTTTGACTTTGAAAAAATTGATGAGATTTTGAATTTTATTGAAGAAAGCTCAAAATTAAAATCAGGAAACACGTTCTCCATTACAAAAGATCTCTGGCTTTTTGTTTCCTCAGAAATAATTAAATTTATTCACTCGATAAGAGCTCCCATGGTAAAATCTTCTATAATAGTTAAATTAGACGAGGAAATTTATCACCCGGAATTAAATAAAACTTTAAAAATAATTCCGTGGAAAGAAAAAACAAGACCTGAAAGTTTCCCCTCAGAAACATCAAATATTGCATACGTAGATTTAAGCGATGTAAAAGATCCTCTTTATTTTAGAACTCGCCGTGAAGGCGACAAAATTCAGCCTTTTGGAATGCAGGGAAAAATGAAATTAAAGAAATATCTAATTAATAAAGGTATTCCTGAATTTAAAAGAGATAATTTACCTGTTTTAGCTACCGATTCAGAAGTTTTATGGGTAGTAGGCATGGGATTAAGTGAGCAAATAAGAGTTAAAAATATACCAACACATATACTGGAAGTTAGATAAAGATTATGAGGTTTAGTATAAATGGCTATTTTAGACAGAACACAAGACCAATTAGTTACATTATTAACGGAAGAGCAAATACAACAACGAATTAAAGAATTAGCCGAAAAAATAAATAATGAATTTGCAGATAGTCAGGAACTAACCGTAGTTGGAGTTTTATGCGGTTCTATACTCTTTCTTTCTGATCTTGTTAAACATTTAAAAATGCCTGTCCAACTTGAATTTATTAGGCTCTCAAGTTATGGTAACGAGCAATCATCTTCCGGTAAAATAAAACCTGTTGATTTAACATTACCAAGCTTAGAAGGAAAAGATGTTTTATTAGTAGAAGATATTGTAGATACAGGCTTAACAGCTACATTCTTGTTCGACTATATCAAAATTCAACATAAGGCCAGAAAAATTAAATTTGTAACATTGTTAAATAAGCTTTGCTCAAGAGTAAAACCTGTACAAGTAGATTTTATAGGTTTTGAAATAGATGATAAATTCGTTGTAGGATATGGTTTAGATTATAAAGGTTTCTATAGAAACCTTCCATACGTAGGATATTTTCCTCTGTAGTCCAATGAATATAAATGATTTTATAGCAGCATTTATAGTTCCAACAGGAATAGGTGCCTCTATTGGAGGTTATGCAGGTGATGCATCACCTGCAGTCAATTTGATATCAAAAATATGTCCTGTTATAACTAACCCAAATACAGTTAACGCTGCTGTTTTTTCTGGTATAAACAAAAACATCCTGTATACTGAAGGATTTGCAATAAACTCTTTTTTCAAAGGCGAAATAGCTTTAAGACCGACAAATCATAATAAAATTGGAATAATCCTTGATAAAGCAATTCCAAAACCTGTCCTTAATGTTCATTTAAACACAATTAATGCTGTAAAAACCGTTTATGGTATAGATATTTTAGATTATATTCAAACAAAAGAAGAAGTTGGAGTAAATTTCTCAATATCAGAAAGTAAAATTTCAACTGGAACTGTTAGTAATCCTGATACTCTAATTGACTCAGCACAAGCGTTAATTGATAAAGGAGCAGAAGCTCTTGCAGTAATATGCTATTTTGAAACCCCTGAAGATTTAGAATATTCTAAAGGTAATGGTGTAGATCCTGTTGGTGGTGTTGAAGCTGTAATTTCCCATATATTAACAAGAAAATTTAAAATTCCTGTTGCTCATGCCCCTGCTTTTGGAGAAAATTCGCTAAAAATTGACACTGAACTTGTTGATCCAAGAGTAGCAGCGGAATATATTACTCCAACATTTTTACCCTGCATATTATTAGGTCTGTATAATGCACCAAAACTTATAGATATAGAAGAAGCAAGTTATTTTGATATCACTCCAACTTCTCTTAAAGCCTTGATAACCCCTTATGATTGTCTTGGAAGTATACCGGTATTAAAAGCTATAGAAAAAAATATTCCTGTTATTGCTGTTAGAGATAATCAGACTATTCTTGATATAACCTCTCAGGCTCTTGATCTTGAAGATAAAGTTATCGAAGTTACAAATTATTTTGAGGCAGCCGGTTATTTATTAGCTTTAAAAGAAGGAATATCAATAAAATCAATCATTAGATAAACTAGTAGACTGTCCCATAAATTCAGGGGTACATTATTTCCGTCGCTGATGAAATTGCTTCGCATTTCATAGGTTCCTCCAATGTCATCGCGAGGTGACACAGTCACTTTTTTAAGTCATCAACCCTTCCGATAATACACAATGTCATCGCGAGGTTTCTAAAAGAAACCGTGGCGATCTTTCCAATTCTGGATAATGGCTTTTAATTGTAAAATGGATAGATTGCCACAGATTCCTTCGGAATCTTCGCAATGACAGCTGTACACTTTTTATTTCCTGGTTAGGTTCTTAGCCACATTCTCAAGTTAACGATCATTCCAGGAAATACTTAAAATTGTGCTTTTAGCACTTATTAGGTAATGGATATTACCGATAAATTTACTTCACTTCAATATTTATCGTTCTAGAACCATAATTTTTGTATTTCATATTTGGATGTGGTCCATTCCATATCCTATATAGATTTTGTATTTTATCTGAATATTTTCTGCCTATAAATTTTGCAGCAAATAATTCCGCTATAAACTCACCAAAATCTTGTGAAGCATATTCCCCAACCTTATTTTTTATCAATTTTCTAGTTTTTAGTGAAATTTCAACATTGTTTGTTTTGTTATACATATTTTTATCTGCTACATAATGCAAAAAATGTCCTATTTCATGGTAAAAAATATGTTTTGGTTTATTTGAAGATAATAAATGTTTTGTAAAATTCTTTTTCATTCTTTTATTAACATTATTCCAATCAAATTTTGAATTAAGATATATTATTCCACCATTATCAGGATACGTTATAGCAGCTGTTATTTCTAGAGTTTTACCTTTTATAGTTGTTTTCTTATAATTTTTAAATTTTTCATAGTCAGAAATAACTTTTTGTGGAAGTTTATAACCTGCTTTTTTGACATCTTTTAAGGCATTTACAGCCAAATTAGCAAGAATTAAGCTATCTTTAAAATCAGCATCAATTCCAAGCTCATTTTTAGCATAAATTTCAGCATCCTTAGTGCTTAAGAACTTTATATCATCTATCTTTGGTTTTTTACTACTTGTAAAGCTTATTCTATCTCCAATATCAGAGGATATTAAAGATAATTTAGCGTGTAAATCCTTTTGTGGTTGCTTATTATTAGTTGAAAAACCTGCTAAATTGGACTTAATTGCAGTTATCATTTAAATTTGCCTTTATAGTAATTTCTTAATAAGCATAAAAGCAAAACATGATAAATGTTGTTAGCATATTAATCGATTATTTTAATGACGGATATGGGATTGATTGAACCAATAGTTCTTTAACCATAGAATCTGATTGTTCTTTGTTTATTCTGGAATTACAGGATCAGAAATTGGCCCAACAGGAGCTAAACAAGAACCAAATGGCACTTGGTATGGATTTGTAGGAGTCGGGGAAGGAGTTATAATTTTTTCTTGCTTTCTTGTTTGTGTCATACCAGAAATAGGCTGTTTAGGCTCAGAAACTGGTTGTTTCATTTCTGACCTGGGAGAAATTGGTTGTGATATTTGTCCTGTCGGACAGGGTTTAGGAGATATCGGTACAACTTGTACTGGGCAAGGTTGTTTTGTTTTCTCTTTATTTTTATCATCAAAATATTGCTCTAATTCTTCACATTCCTCAAGTGTTGCACCAGGTTTTCCAAATAATAATCTAAGTAACAAAAATCGTTTACTCAACATTTCACTAACACCTTCAGCAAGACAGTCGACTTGTTTTGCAGCCTGATTATGACTTTGTACAGCTTGATTAGTATTTTGTATAGTGTTAATAATTAAACCTTTTGTATCTCTATCAAATTCTGTCTCTCCGAGTCTTCCTAAAACTTCTTCTGTTCTGCCAAATACATTTTGTGCTCTACCAAAAGTTCTTGTTGCTTCATAAAGAGCCGCACTTGCATTTGGAATTAAACCTGTTTGCTTGACATCTGAATAAATATCACCTGTATAACAGTTAATATTGCTAATAAGTTCACCCATATCTTTTAATAAAGCATTAAGGTTGTTTATTGTAATACCAAGGCCAATAGGGGCTGCGCCTCCTGCCTCAAAACCCTCAATAGCTGCGCCTGCTGTGCCTAATAATCTTGCTATTCCTCCAAAAGTACTTCTTATTCCTTGTCGAATCTCAGTATCAGCTAAAATATCGTTTACATTTCTTGTAATCTCATTAATATTAGTTGCTACCTGTCTTACATTACCTCTTACTTGAGGATCAGCCATTAATTCTTCAAAACTTCTTGCAGCTTCAGATATTGACGCTACAGTTCCTCTTAAATTTCCTTCCAATTCTTGATCTCCAATGAAATTACTTATGGTTCCCGAAATGTCACTTATATCTGAGGCTGCTTGAGAACCGTGTTTAAAGAAATCATTTATCTCTTCTTTATTTGCTTGTAAGAGATTATTTACTGTAACTGACATTCTATCTAAACGCTTACTTGTCTGATTAGCATTAGCCAGTGTTTGTTCCAGATTAATAAATATTCTGTCTAGTCTTCCACTTTCAACTTGTTTTTCAAAGAAAGCTTGTAAATCTTCTATACCAAAAGGTGATCTTCCCTCAATACAATCTCCATCAGCTAGACAAGGTGATGTTGGATTTTTAGGATACATTATACTAATATATTTTTGTCCGGTAATACCTTCTTGTCTAACTTGAGCATAGACATTTTTAGGCAGTTTTATATTTTCTTTATATATATCCATACAGACTATCGTATACCTATAATCCTCTGAAAATCCTATCTTCGAAATTTCACCAATATTAACCCCTTGATAATAAATCGGTAATCCCGTTGAAATAGGACCAGGATCAGTAAATCTAGCACATACAGTCATTACAGGCCTTACAGCAAAATACCTAAGCCATAATATACTGAAAATTAATAATGCCAGAGTTACTATTATAAATATACCTGCTTTAAATTTAGCACCTTTTTTCTCTTCTTCTTTGGGCATGGATCAATATTCCTCCAATCTGCCTGTTTTGTCTAAGTTATTATTGGTTAAAAGACTTATTATTCTCCATATTCTTTTTTACAGGATTCTAAAGTTCTTCTTTCTCTAAAACTACAAGGGTACGCTGACTTATCATTCTTAAATTGTTGATTTGTACCCTGCCATACTATGTGACCTTTATCTAAAATAAAGATTCTCTCTGAAATATGTTTAATAGTATCAATGTCATGAGTTACTATTATTGAGGTTACCCCTATTTGATCCCTTAATTCAACCATATCCTCTTCAAGTTCATAAGCTGTTGCAGGATCTAAACCAGTACTAGGTTCGTCATACAGCAGAATTTCAGGATGTAATGCCAATGCTCGTGCTACACTTATCCTTTTTTGCATACCTCCTGATAATTCTCCAGGATACATTTCTTCTGTATGTTCAAGTTTTACAATTTTCAATGCATCTTTAACTCTTTGGTCAATTTCTTCAGGACTTAAATTAGTAGTTTCCTGAAGAGCTAAGGCTATATTTTTCCAAACAGTTAATGAGTTAAAAAGAGCAGCATATTGAAAAGCCATCCCAATTACTTTAGCTCTTATAATAATTTCTCCTGAATTAGGTTCAATTAGGCCTGTTATTAACTTTAAAATAGTACTTTTGCCTGATCCTGAAGGGCCAGCAATAGACACTATTTCTCTTGGATAAATATCAAGAGACAAATTTTCCAAAACTTTCTTTTTACCAAAAGCTAAGTCTACATTTTTAAAACTTATTATTGGTTGTTCTTGATTATTTGGCATTTTATATTCCAAAAAATATAGTTGTAATAAGATAATTAAAGGTGAAAATCATAATTATGCTCCATACAACGGTTTTAGTAGCTGCACTACCAACAGCCTCCGCACCACCACTAACCTGAAGCCCTGTTGTTGTAGCAATTATAGATATAATACCTCCAAATACCATTGCTTTCAGCATCATTACAAGAGTATCCGTTTCTTCAATAAACATTCTTACAGAATCTAAATAAACTGAGTAGCTTAAATTCACAACAATACCTGATAATACCATGCCAGAAAGTATAGCTAATAATGCCGCAATTACTGTTAGTAATGGCCCAACAATGGCTGCCGCAATAAGCCTCGGAACTAATAAATATCTTATAGGATTAATCCCTAATACCTCTAAAGCGTCTATTTGCTCAGATGCTTTCATACTACCTATTTCTGCTGTTATTGCAGCTCCTACTCGTCCTGCAACTACAATTGCTGCAATAACCGGAGCAAGTTCCCTAACAACTGCAACTCCAATAAGACCGCCTATAAATTGCTCTGCCCCAAAATTCCTTAATTCCTTGGCAAGTTGTGTAGACATCGCAAGACCAATAAATATAGCAGTTATACTAACAATAAATAGTGAACCAATACCAGCTTTATCTATCTGAACAGCAGTATTTCCAACATCAATTTTCCCTTTAATTGCAAATTTTAGGGCTCTTACTAAATTTAAACCCGCTTCTCCGATATCCATAATTGTTTGTCTAGCAAATACCATGGTAAGCCCCTTATTGTGTTTGTGCTGTAATTTGGTGAAATATAGGCCTATCAACAATTAATCCAGGTTGATTCAGGTTATTTTGTCTTATATATGCTTCAATATAAGTAACTCTGTCCTCACTTGTAGGATGACTTGCTGTAAAATTAGATAAAAAACCTCTTCTTTCAACTGTTTCAAGGGATTGAAAGAGTCTAACCATACCATATGGAGAATAACCTGATCTGGCTAGTATTAAAGCTCCAATTTCATCAGCCTGAATTTCTTCATTACGAGAAAATTTTTGCAGAACCACAAATTGAGCTAATCTGGGCACAACTGTTTGAGGATCATAATTCAATAATTTTCCAAGGTAATCAAAAGTAACATCAAGACCTAATTCTGTTAAAGCTAACTTTATATGATGTTTTGCAACAATATGAGCCATTTCATGAGATAAAACAGCTGCTAATTCACTTTCTGTTTCAAGAAAATCCAGCATACCGGTCGTTACATAAATATACCCACCAGGAGAAGCAAAAGCATTTATATTTGGATCTTTAATAACAACAAAATTAAACGGTATATCAGACCTTCCAGAATTACGTGATAAAACTTGCCCTATTGAACTTACATAAGTTTGCACGGTTTCAATACTCAGAACATTTCTTGTTCTTAAAATTTCCTGATTAACCTGTAATCCTAAACTTGAAGTAGGATTTATTACAACTCCACCTCCAAGATTACTGGTTCCAACTCCTGCACCAACATAAGTAGAACTCCTTGTTCCACCAACACCAATACCGACTCCTCCAAAACCAGAATTTCCGGATCCTGAAAAAAATACAGCGCAGGATTGTAAAAAAATTATTGAGAAAAAACATGCCAAAAAAATACAAACTTTATAAACTCTAATCATTTCCTCTCCTCAGGAAGAATAATTTTCGAAAAATATTACTTGCTACAAATCAACGTTTTATAAGTTTTTCGATAATATCACACGAAAATCAAGCTAGTATATTCACCACTTGTAGCTAATTAAAATAATAAATTTTAATTAGGTGTACTTATGTCGGATGAACACATAAAATTTTTTATTTATTATATTGTTATAATTAAAAAACAAATTATTCTGGATCAGAGTAAAATCCTTGTAAATTTAGGTAAAACAAAGATTTTACAGAAAGAGTAAAGTAAATAAGGAGGTAAAGATAATGAATTGGGCTAGATGGGCAAACGTAATATTAGGTATATGGCTTATTTTAAGTCCTTTTATTTTAGGTTTTGTTACAGATCAAGCTACTTGGAATAACATTATAGTTGGATTCTTGGTACTTGTTTTTGCATTTGTAACAAGAAGCACTATGGCTACCGCAAGAGGTACAACGTAAAGTTATTTTTACACTAATGGGAAAGGAGAATTCTAAAATTCTCCTTTCTGTTTTCAAAAATTACCATTAAAATCAATTCAAGAAATAAATAATAAGATTACATATAGTCACTCTTTTAAGTCGTCGATCTTTCCAATAATACTCCGCTGTCATTCTGAGTGAAGCGAAGAATCTAAGAGATCTTCACTAACGTTCAGGATTACACTCACTGTCATTGCGAGCCATGAATCGTGGATAACCAGCATCAATTATTCTTGCGTGGCAATCTCTAATCATAAATTAGCTGGCAACTTGAATTATAAATTATTGGATAAAATCTAAATTCAATTTTAAAAAAATCTTATTAGAGTATGGTCAATCTAAAAAAAATATGAAAGAATATAGATTAATGCTCCTCGTAGATCGCTAGTTTTGATCCTACAATTTTAAAAGAGGGGGCTCTATCTCTAAGGATAATAACGTAGACCTAACGTGTATTAGGAAACGAAGTTTATCCGGGGGGGCACCCACCTGTGTGAGGAACACGGGTTCAAAACTCCGGTCTCTTGGGGCATTTTCTATGCTTTTATAAGAAAATTTAAAAATACGATTTCTATTTTATATCTTGCTTATTTTCTGTGATAACATTGAGAATATGGAAAATTTATTTAAAATACAAGCTAAAAATCTCAATGACACTGATAAAATTGGTTTTGCTATTGCAGAAGCAATTCAAGACAAAGGTGGATTAATATGTCTATATGGAGATATCGGTTCTGGAAAAACCACTTTAGTTAAATCCATAGCCAAACATCTAGATATACAGGAAAAAGTTACTAGTCCAAGCTTTGTAATTTTAAATGAATACCATACCGGCAAAATAAACCTCTATCATTTTGACCTGTACCGACTTGAAGAAGAGGGAATAGAAACTATTCTTGATGAATTGAGAGAATATACAGAAGGACAAAAAGCTATTACAATCATTGAATGGGCAGAGTTTTCTTCGGGTGAATTACCTGAAGACAGACTGGAAATTCAAATAAAATATATTGAAGAAACTGAAAGAGAATTTACTTTTAAAGCTTTTGACGATAAAAGCAAAGATGTTCTAGAAGAGATTATTAAAAGATTACAGGAAAAAGAATGAGAATTCTTACATTTGATACAAGTGGCGATAAGATGTATGTGACCATGGGAAATGATGGCCAGGTTGACATAAGCAGAATTATTGAGAATACAGCCCAACGTTATCATTCAGCTTCATTAATTCCTATAATTGCGGAACTCTTAAGAGAAAAAAATATAACAATGCAAGATATTAATGCAGTTGGAGTAAATATAGGGCCAGGAAGCTTTACAGGAATAAGAGCATCAGCAACTGTAGCAAGGATTATGGCGCAAAATCTTAATATACCAGTTATTGGAATTTCATCTCTTGAGATTTTTTCTCTTATAAATAATACCGATAAAAATTCTCTATGTCTTCTCGATGCCAGGAAAGGCAAGGCTTATACGGGAGTTTATACCCCTGAAGCTGATGTAATTAAAGAACCTACAGCTTTAGAATATAATGATATTATTGATTTTGCTAAAAATAATGATTTCTTTATTATCGCTGATAAAATAATGTCAGAAAAATTAAAAACAGAAGGTCTTGAATGTGTAAATTTACAAGAAACAGACTATGATTTTGGCATTAATTTAGCTAAATTAACTTATAAACACTTAAAAACAGATGATAGAGAACAATTTAAATGGTTCAATTTAAAACCCCTTTATATCCAACCACCTCCAATAACCATGCCTAAGAACCTATCCGGGAAATAAAAAACGTACAGTTGTCATTGCGAAGATTCCGAAGGAATCTGTAGCAATCTATCCATTTTACATTTAAAAGCTAGTAAGGACGCAATAAAAAATACTTACGCATTTTTTATTGCTCGATTATTTGCTGGTTATAAGAAGTGCCAAAGGCACATATATAAGGTTGAAATAGTTAAGGACTTTAATAGTGTGACTGAGTCACCTACAAAAATACCTATTGGATTTTTCATCAAAATCCATAAGTATTTTTTACGCTGTCCTTAGTCAGAATCTGGAAAATGACCACTGACACAGTTACTTTTCTTAATTTATCAAGCTTTTAACAGTGCTCTAGATTAATATATCAGGATCTTTGGAATTATATAATTCATTTAATCTTCTAATATCATTAGAAGATAGATTTTTGTTATTAATTCCTCTATGAAACATAATATCTTTGGAACTGTTACTATGGTTTAAACCCAGAGCATGCCCTATTTCATGAAGAGTAGTTCTTCTTACACGTTCTATCCTGGATGCAGGATTAGCTAATCTATCAATTATAGGATAGACAATAATGGTGATCTCAGCTTTTTCAATTTTATTATTAATCACTTTCAGATTATTTTGACCAACTTCAAAATCCCTACCAAATACCACATTATCAGACCAGGTAATAATAATATCTGCATTATTTATATTCAGAGTTTCTTCAAACCTGATAAGACCGTAAGAAGCTCTGGACCAGGGTTGAAAACATGATTTTACAGCATTAATAAATTCAGGCAAGAATCTTTCATTGTTAACATTTTTACTAACAAAAATTTTTAAAGGAATTTTATCCAGATCCCACCTGGAACAATTATTAGCCCTGTCTTTATCATTGTTATTCCAATATTTTATTTCATCAGCAGATACTTCTTTTTTATACTTTTCCAAATCATTAACCGTTGAATCAGTTTTTTGACTGACTTTAAGAGCTTCAGAAATATTTAAAAAAAGCTTTGAGCCTGTTAAATAATTTATGTTCATAGTTATTCCCTTACTATGAACAATATTAATGATTTCTAATAATAATTCTATCCAGTACTTAAATTATTTTGCAGGCTTACATAAAAACTACTATATTTAGAAACCAACAAAATTTGAGTAGAGGTGTAAAATAAGTGATATAGAACATACTCAGAAATCAAATTTTCCTGGTGTCATTGCGAGGAACGAAATGTAATGAAGTGACGAAGCAATCCAAATAATATTATACTATCTTCTTTGGATTGCCGCGCACCTACGGTGCTCGCAATTGTACATGTCAAGTAATTCGATTACGATTTAGGTATAAAATCAATTGGCATTTTTCCATCTAAACCTTGATGAGGACGATGTTCATTGTAATAAATCAAGTATTCTAGAAGCTCGTTTCTAAGATCTTCAATATCTTCATAACAAGCATCTTCAATCATATCTTCATTTATAGTTTTCCAGAATCTTTCTACTTTACCATTAGTTTGAGGCCTGTAAGGTTTAGTATATTTATGTTTAATTCCCATTTCATAGAGCATTCTCTCAAATGGATGATCCATTTTATTATCTGCATCTTTACCTGAACCGAACTCAGCACCATTATCTGTCATTACTGTTTCAAAGTGTATTTTATACCTGTTAGTTATCATATTAATACATCTTAAAACACTGAACATTACAGTAAGTGATTTAATATCTTCAATTACCTCAACCCAGGCAATCCTGGAATAACCATCTACAATAGCAACAAGATAAAGCTTAGGATAATCTTTTATTGTTATACCTTTACTTAGATAATGACAATCTATATGTGCTAATTCTCCAGCCCTTTGCATAATTATTTTTCGTCTTTCTTGTTTTTGCTGTTTTTTAAGTTTATTTAGACCATATCTTTTACAGATATTGTAAATGCTAGAAGGAGATGGAGCAAATTCTCTTAATTCTTTTTTTAGTACTTCATGAATCTCATAGCGGTTATTACCTTTTTGCCTTAGAATGATTATTTCGTTTTCAATCTTGATATCTGTTCTTCTTGTTTTATACTTTGGACCTCTTTTCTGAGGTAATAGAGATTCCAGAGTTCCTTCATTCTGGTATCTTCTATATATTTTAAGAAAATTTTGCCTTGAAAACCGGTTATATTTGCAGAAATCCTGCACAGTTTTAAACCTGTTATTTTTACCTTGTTTGATTAATTCATATTCTTCTACGCAAGAAAGCATTTTTCTTGCCAAAGTTTTTGAAATTAAATTGTCACTTTTTTGCACGTTACATAACCTCTTTCTCGCTACTTTTCTATTTTAACCATCAGCGAATTATGTAACATGTACAGCAATGACAGTGCGACGATTAGCCGGATTATGGTTCTGAAAAAATTTATCACTTTAATTTTTACCATTACCATATTTTGTACCTAATTTTCTCAAAACATTGCTTTAATAAGTAAAAAACCTTAAAATGAAACTATTGTTTTTACCTAAAGTAATTAACTTAGAGGTTTATCCAGAATAAATTTTCAAATATGGAAGAATTAAAAAAAGGCCAAAAGCTTAAAATAAAATTTAATATTTCATCAATCCGATCTTACGAGATTACTTGTCTTATAAAGGGGATTGAGGATGACAGAATTAACTTAATTTATCCTGAGAATGATCTTTGCTTTGCTAAATATTTGCATGAAGGTAAAGAAGTAGAAGTTGTAATTTACTCAGATAAAGGTATTTATGTTTTTGATTCTATGGTAATAGATTCTCCTTTTAATATAGATTTTGTAATAGAATTTCCGGAAGAAAAGACAAAAGTCCAGAGAAGAGAATATATAAGAGCTCCTATAAGAGCAGATTTTACTTTAAAAAAGGGAGAATATTCAGTTAATAGTGAAACTATCAATATTGGTGGCGGTGGAGTTAGATTTTTAACTGACAAAGAGTTTAAAATTAGTGATAAATGGAAATTTACGCTCAATTTATCCAATTATAATGTACTTGTTAGTGGAATTGGAGAAATTCTCTATTCTATTAAACAAGAAAATAAAATTGTTTCGGTTATTAAATTTTCAGAAATAGAAGAAAGTGCAAGAAATAAAATTATAAAAATATGTTTTGAAGAAGAAGCTAACGGATTAAGAACGAGGTCAAAAATGCCAAACAATATAAAAGGTTTTGTTTAAATAACTAAAAGTTTTTAAGATTTAATAAGCAATTTTTTATTTAATCCTAAATAATTTTAAATTTTTACCGACATGATAAATAAGAATATTTTTTTTATTAATGGTATTATAGAAAGCAAAATACAGAGATAACAATAAATACAGAGATAATTTTTATAAAATATGAGAAAAAATAAATGAGTGAGGCACATTTAGTTCCCGAGATAAGAGAAATAAGGGCTCAAATAGATAAAATGCACAAAGGAGGTCAATTAAAAAAAGCTGTTGAACTTTGTCAATCAGCTTTAAAAGTTGATCCTACAAATCCAGAGCTACATATAAGGCTTGGTGACTTATATCTTGAATGGCACCTTGATATTCACCAACCCAAGCAATATATAGATGAAGCAATAACAGAATATCAGCGTGCTCTTGAATCTAATCTCGACTCTCCTTTAATTTATTATAAACTTGGTACTGCTTTTTATCACAAAGGAGAACTGGATAAAGCTATCAATTATTTTAAACTCTGCATAGAAAATGATAGCAAAATGTTTAACGCTCATTTTATGCTGGCAAGAACTCTTACTAAAAAAGCGAACTACTCTGAATCAATTTCTCCCCTTGAAAAAGCAATAAAATATGGAGGATTAAAATCCTCAAGAGCTCATTATTTAATGTATTTGCTGCTGAATAATAAAACTGAAAAGAATTTTAGAACAAAAATAAAAGCCGGTTTTCACTTTTTGCTGTTTATTTTAACTTTGATTTTTGACAGAGAATCAAAAAAAGAATTTTTCAATAAATTATCATACATACAATTCTTACCTTTATTTATAAGAGGATATTATCTCGAGAAAACCAGGAATATATACAGGGCTATTGACTTATATTCTCAAGCAATTGAAGAAACACCTAGGTTTTTACCATTATATATATTACTTGGTGATGTATATAGATCAATTGGTAAGGTTAGTGATGCTATAAATGAATACAAAATGGCTTTATGGCTTGATTCAACCAGCGTAACAGCTTATAAATCTCTTTGTTCTATCTATGAAGAGCAAAGCGATTATGATAACGCTATAGAAATGTATAAAAAATTAATCGAACTTAATCCAAATGATGCTGTTTATTACAGTAATTTGGCTAATCTTTTATATTTAAAAGGAAAATTTGACGCAGCAATATCCGCTTATCAAACCGCTGTAACCTTAAACCCTAATAAAAAATGGACTAGTGTTATTGCTCAAACACTTGGCTACATTTTCCAAGAATCAAAAGAAAACTTTGATGCAGCAATATCTGCTTACCAAAACGCTTCTTTATTAAACCCTGAAGATATTGATACATATATAAGCCTTGGCAGTGCTTTTTATGATAAAGGTGATTACAATAACGCTCTTATTGTTTATCGTACAGCTCTTGAAATTGATCCAAACAATGCTAGAATTCATTGTAATCTTGGATACTTATTATGGGGTAAAGGTCTGATAAATGAAGCAATAAAGGAATATGAACTGGCTATTAAGCTGGATCCCTCTTATGATATTGCATACAATAATTTGGGTGTAATTTATCTGGATGATTTAGGATATATTCAAAAATCTATAGATATGTTCCAACAAGCAATAAAACATAATCCGAACTATGCTCTAGCCCACTATAATGTTGGCAGAGCAATGGCGATAAAAGGTAATAATATAGAAGCAGCAAGAGTATTCCAGATTGCTCTAGATCTTAACTCATATACAAATGAGTTGGATGATAACGAAATAAAATCAAGAATAGATAATTTATTTGATTAAACTGCCTTAGAAGTAATCTCATCTCCTGCTTGCAGTTTCATCTCTTCTGATATAACACAACCATCAGGAACAACAGAACCAGGCATTAAAATGCTTTTCTGGCCTATTACTGCATTACAAGCCACAATGCAGCCATCAAGTCTTGCTCCCTCTTCAATTGTTACATTATCCCAGATAATACTATTTCTAACATGTACATCATCTTTAATAATACAGTTATTACCAATTATGGAATTACCGTGAAATTTGACATTATCACCTACAATAGTATTATCCCCAATAACAACTTTGCCTCCAAATGCACACTTGGAACTAATCTTGCAACTATCTGAAAACCAGCCAAGATCATGCTCTTTATAAGGAGGATTTACACTAATTTTTGAGCTAAAAACATCGTAAGAAGATAATCTATATTGATTTATAGTTCCTATATCATTCCAATACTCTTTAATTACATGAGCATAAAGAGGTTTATTATTATCCATCATTGCAGGAAATACATTCTTCGCAAAGTCATAAAATGTATTTTCAGGAATATATTTAAATACATCTGTTTCAAAAACATAAATACCCGTGTTTACAAGATTGCTTTTTGCTTCACTAACACTTGGTTTTTCTTGAAATCCTATTACTCGCTTATCATTATCAACAACAACAACCCCAAAATGGCTGACATCAGAAATAGGAATCTCTTTTAAAGCCATAGTAGCTATAGCACCCGAAGACTTATGTTTTTTTATGAGATCATCAAGATTTACATCGGTTAAAGCATCGCCACTAATTACTATAAACGTTTCACCAGGTTCAAAGAACCACTCACATTTTTTAACTCCCCCGGCTGTTCCCGATAGCTCAGGCTCATAAACATAATTAAAATTAACATCCAGATTATTATGCTCAAGCTTTTTGTGAATAAAATCTGCCAGGTAATGAGTGTTTGCTACAACGTCTTTTATTCCAAACTTTTTCAGGTGAGTAAGTATTAACTCTATTATTGGCGTGTTAACAACTGGAATCATTGGCTTTGGAACGGTCTGGGTTAAAGGATCTAGTCTTGTACCGACTCCAGCCGCCATTATCATTGCTTTTTTAACCAAAATTCCTCTCCTTAAGCTTAATTTTTGTATCTAAAATTAACTTTTTCAATATTAACCTGTTTTTCAAATCACGTTTTAATGTTATATAACAAATATAAGTATTTTCGCAATTAACAGAAGGAGTACTTTAGTGGCTAGAATTTCACCTATACAAGGTATAACCTATAATTTATCAAAAGTAGATATAAATAAGGTAGTTGCTCCTCCTTACGATGTTATCTCAGATCAAGAGCAAAATGAACTGTATAATTTATCGCCAAATAATATTGTAAAATTGATTTTAGGCAAGCAATCATCTATTGATAATGAAGATAACAATCGTTATGCCAGATCAGCTAAGTCTTACAAAGAATGGTTACACAATGATATTCTTGTAAAAGCTAAAAAACCTTGTATTTATTACTATATTCAAGATTATACCACATCAAAAGGAAATCGTATTTCAAGAAGAGGATTCATTGCAAAAAATTATCTTGAAGAATATTCTTCAAACGGCGTTTTACCCCATGAATATACAATGGGAGGGCCTAAAGAAGATAGATTAAAACTTATGAAGAGTTGTAAAGCTAATTTCAGTCAGATCTTTATGCTTTACTCAGATCCAGAACATGAGATAGATAAAGCCTTTGATGTTCCTGATACACCTTTTATTGATGTAACAGATAAGCAAGGGATTCGTAATATAGTCTACATTATAGATAATGAAAGTACAATAAATAAAATTACAGAGCTAATGAAAGATAAAACTCTGCTTATAGCTGACGGCCATCATAGATATGAAACAGCTCTAGCTTATCGTGATTATATGAGATCACAGTATCCTGATTATAAAGAAGAAGATGCTTTTAACTGGGTAATGTGCTACTACACTAACCTTGATGATGAAAATTTAAAAGTATATCCTACCCACAGAATAATTACTAAAGATACAGACCCTGAAAAACTCCTTGGAAAACTAGGAGAATACTTTGATATAGTGGTATATCCATTTGAAAAATCAAATAAAGATAAAGTTAAAAACCAATTCTTACAGGAATTAGAGAATATCTTCCAGAATAATATTGCTTTTGGCATGTACCTAAAAAATGTACAGAAATATTTTCTCCTTAAGTTAAGGGAAAAAGGAGCTGTAAATAAAATACTTGAAGAAAAACAAGTTCCTGATGTACTTAAAAAACTTGATCTTTCTGTTCTTCATAAGCTTGTAATAAGCGATTATCTTAATATATCCGAAGACGATCAAATAAAACAAAATGGGGTTAAATACATTAAAAAAGAAAGTGAAGCGTTTGATGCAGTAGAAACTAATTCCGCAGAACTGGTTTTCTTAATGGCAACACCAAAGATCCAAGATATAAAAGATGTCTCACAAGCAGGCTATAAAATGCCTCAAAAGTCCACTTATTTCTATCCAAAATTACTCAGTGGCCTGGTAATAAATCCTTTATAAGGAATTCACATGTCTTAATATTTTATACGTATTGTATCAACTTTTGATCTTTAAGTGTTTTATATCCATGTTATTTCTAATTTACAAATATCATTGAAATAATTTTTTAAAGAAATAGAGGGAATAGGAAATCTGGGAGTTAGAGTTCATGATAATGGAGTTATCCTATAAAACTAATGAAAACATCAATAGATTTCACAGAGGGATTGGGAAAGCAATTCCATTCACTTCTTCATCAAAGAACAAAGACAAAGAATCCCCCTTACCAAAAATTTTATATCCACATCCAAGTGGACAAAGAACAGTAAATATACCTGTTCCTTTTGATGTGGGGACAGAAATTATAGAAAGAGCAAATAAAAGAGGTGTAAATATAGGGGATTATCTAAAAAAAGTTTTAAGAATATCTGGAATATCTCCTGAACCAAGCGTTTCTGCAATTGTTGGAAATACAAAAGTTACCACACTCATTGGTTCTAAGCAAATTTTCGATGAAACTATAAATCTTATTAAAAATGCCCGTAATAATGATGATATACAAATAAAAATGTTTGAATTCCAGAATTTAAAGATTGACGGTGATATATGGGCATCTAATGGTGCAGAAACTGTTGCCGGTTGGAAAAAGCAACAAGAAATTCTTGATTTGCTTGTTAAAAAGAAAAAAGGGAATCCTAATTTAAAAATCCAAGTAATTTTAGATGATCATAAATGGTATGAAGATTCTAAGGGTAAACCTCTCAGACATTATAATAATCAGAAAATGATAGAACACTTAAGAGACAATAATATTGATGCTGTGCCAGCTCCAATGTCTCACCAAGGTGGTTCAAAACTTCAACACGATAAGCTCATTGCCGTTGGTGGCAGAAAAGTTATTATAGGTGGCATGAACTGGGGTAATCATTCTCCCGCAAACCATGATGCTTGTGTACTTATTGAAACACTACCAAAATATAAACATTCAGAAGTAGATAATATAATTTCAGAGATATTTAATAAAGACTGGGCTTTTGCTTGGAAAAAAATAGGCGATTCAAACCCTGTAAATGGCCCTGTTACGAAAGAAGAACAAAAAAATTATGGTGGGATACGTAAGGTAATACATCCTGAATCTGTTAAATATTCAAAACTTGTTAAAGAATTATATGGTTCTCCTGAATGTCAAAACAGATATCGTGATGGAAAACTGGATTTACCGGAAGTAAAACCTATTGAAAACCCTGCAATTAAGATTTTAACTACTTCACCCAGAGAATATTCAGAAATTGGAGCAGAAGGTTCTGAATCTATAGGTAATTATGTAAAAGAAAAGCTTGACTCAGCTAAATCGTTAAAGGCTGAATTGTTTGTTTTGTCACATCCTGAGATTGTTGAAAAAATTATAAGTCGTCATAAAGAAGCTCAAAAAGGTGGAAGGCCTTTTGATGCTCATATTATTCTATATTCTGGAATCCCTGAAGAATTTCCTTACTGTCAAAATGCAATAAAGGCTTTATATGAAGCCGGTGTTCCTTTAAGAATGTATCAAGTTAACGAGGAGATCGAACAAAGAATGCATTCTAAATGGGCTGTATTTGATGATAAGGAATTATTAATTGGTTCTGCAAATTGGTCTATGACTGGCTTGGAAAGTAATTTAGGAACAGGTAAAAGAAATGATTATCCTTTATCTGATAAAAAGATAGACACTCAAATATATCAGTATAAACCCGCTATCAATGTTCTTGAAGAGCAATTATCATTAAAATCTATCTTTAATAAAGATAAAAAAGCAGACATGAATAAGTTAAAACATAGAAAAAAAATGTTAGTGCACATAAAAAAGAACTCTAATTCAGATGAGGAAACATCAAAATTTACGATAGAAGGAAAGAAAATCACACTAACAAAAGCTACAAAAGCTGTTATGAATAAACTTATAGAGTATTATGATCTTATTAACATCATAGAGAGAAGGAAAGGGCGTTATAAACGTGGTAATCATGAATGCAGCGTTGTGATAGACAACCCTAAAATAACTTCAACCTTCTTAAACCAATTCAAAAAAGATTGGGATTACAGTGAACCTTCAATACCTGATGGATATGGCGCTAATGTGCAAACTAAAACCCAGTCTGATTTAAGTTTTAAAGGTAATAATATTATCAATTTACCTAAAAATAATAACACTCTTAATTTAATGGCATAAATTTTTTAAAGGATAAACAAATGCTTGTACAAAATAAAATTCCTCATAATACACAAAATATTAATCCTATAAAAAATGTCAATTCTACAAAAAAGATTGATTGCTCTAATGTTCCCTCAAAATCAATACAAAACCAGGAACCCTGGCACATACCTTTTAGAAACAATTATCATCAATTAGCTTTTCTAGGAAATACTGACCATAATAAAATAGAAGATATCATCAAATCAGTAAACAAAAAGTATCAAGGAAAAGGACTTTTAGATAAAAACTTTATTGATTGGTCTAAAGTTGGCTGGAACAACTTAAAACAAGAACCTATTGATTGGAAAACAGCTAATGATTCTGAAATCATGACATTCTGGTATGCTTTAGCATTAGCTGAAATAAAGGAAAATGATTGGCCAAACAGATTTAATCCTACCAATGTTCCAGCTCATCTAGCTGTACAGCGTGCTCTAGCAAGCCAAGAAGGTATAAAAATATTTTTCACAAATTTAGAATTATTAAAACTATCTAATTTTTCTGACGATTTAAAAGCATTAAGAAAAAACGTAATTGATGAAGATGATTCCGAAATACTAAAAACTCTAAACCAGCCTGTTATAAATCCAGAAACCGGAAAATTAAATTTTGGATTTATAGCTTTTGATACCGAAACAACCGGAACTAATATATATCCTAAAAAAGGACCTGTAGATAAAATTATACAAATGGGAATAGTAAAAGTTGACCCTGATGAGAAAATCAGACCTGATGGTGTTATTAATCAATTAATCAATCCTGAAGTTGAAATACCGGAAGAAGCAACAAAGGTTCACCATATTACAAATGATATGCTAAAAAATGAGCCTATTATGAATAAAGTTTTACCGGAATACACAAAAAAATATATGGATGGCAATTTACTTGTTGCTTATAACGCTAAATTTGATATAGGGATGATAAATAATGAAATAAGCGAATATAACAGAAAGCATCAAGATAAAATCAGTAATAGAAAAATTTATCTTACTCTTGATCCTTATATTTTAATTATGAGAATACATCCTTATTTAGGTTCCAAAAAGACTTTAAATGAACAGCATAAGTTTTTATTCGGTCGTGACGTAGAAGGAGCCCATGATGCTCTTGAAGATACAAAAGCTACAATAAATATTTTAAAGTATTGTTGCCATTATCTCAATAAACATTATAAACCTAGCAAAGAAAACCCTAAAAAACACCTGACAATTAGAGATGTCTTAACTTTTCAACTAGGAGGAAAAGTTAAAGATTTAAATATTAAACTAGACACTTGCGGTTATAATGCAGAAAAGGATAAGGACCTATCATATGAACTAATAGACCTGGGAGTAAATAATTATCATGATGGCTATGTAATATCAACACCAAGTAATAGGAATCCTTACAAAAAAAATGTTATTGCAGAGGTAGCTTCTAAAATAGGACCCGATAATGTTGCAAAATTAACTGATGAAGAAAATCATTGGGCTTTAAATAAAAAATATAAACTACTTAGAAACTTTAAGAAAGTTCTCGATATAATTGGAATAGAAGGATATAATGGTAAATCCAAAGAAGAAATCTTTGATATTATTGCTGAAAAGTCAATTCATCATAGCAATAATCAAGTTATAAGAATCTGGATGAAAAATGTTAAGCTTAAAGATCAAGAAAAAGGCAATGACCTTCCTGATATTGATATAGTGCGCAAAATAATGACAGAAAATGAAGACCAAGACAAACAAGCATAAATAATAAAGTACTCATCTTTTAAAGTTTAAAGATAAAAGAGACTCGTTATTTATAACGAGTCTCTTTTAAAATTATGAGAAAAATTTATTCTTCATCTTTTTCAGGATGAACATAAGGATTTCTAGGTCTCATTGTTGGGAAAGCTATTACATCTCTTATGTTTGCTGAATTGGTTAAAAGCATAATAAGCCTGTCTATACCAACTCCAAGACCACCTGCTGGAGGAAGTCCATATTCAAGAGCTGTAATATAATCTTCATCAACTTCATGAGCTTCTTCATCACCGGCTTTTTTAGCTTCCATTTGTTGCTCAAAACGTCTTTTCTGATCAATTGGATCTGTAAGCTCTGAAAACGCGTTAGCTATTTCCCAGCCATTAACTCTTGTTTCAAATCTTTCAACAAGTCTTGGATTATCTCTATGTGGTTTAGATAAAGGTGATATATCTCTTGGATAATCAATTATATGAACAGGTTGAATAAGGTGAGGTTCGACTTTAACTTCAAATACTTTGTCTAAAATTTTACCCCAGGAGTCATTTTCGTCTATTTCGACACCAAGATTTTCAGCAGCTTCTGCAGCCTCAGGCTGGGAAAGAAGTTGACTAAAATCAATATCAGTATATTTCTTAATAGCACCTGTCATTGTTAATCTTTGCCATGGTGGAGTTAAGTCAATATGTTTTCCTTGATAATCAAGGATCATGGTTCCAAGAACTTTTTGAGCAACATAACTAATTAAATTTTCTGTAAGAACCATCATTTCATTGTAATCAACATAAGCCTGATACAGTTCAAGCATAGTAAATTCAGGATTGTGTTTTGGAGAAATACCTTCATTTCTAAAGTTTCTGTTTATTTCAAAGATTTTCTCACTGAGTCCGCCTACCATTAATCTTTTTAAATGGAGTTCTGGAGCAATTCTTAAATACATTTTCATATCAAGAGTATTGTGATAAGTTATAAACGGTCTTGCTGCAGCCCCACCCGCTATAGTTTGAAGCATTGGAGTCTCTACTTCAAGAAAACCATGGTTTGTTAGATAATCTCTTATTTCTTTAATAATTAAGCTGCGTTTACGAAAAGTATCTCTAACTTCAGGGTTTACTATCATATCCAGATAACGTTGCCTATAACGTGTTTCCACATCTGTAAGGCCATGCCATTTTTCAGGCAGTGGTAATAAAGATTTAGCAAGTATTTTAAAATCTTTAACTTTTAAACTTAACTCTCCTCTCGGAGTTCTTCTGACAGTTCCTGATGCTCCAATAATATCTCCTACATCAAGGAGTTTTAAAATTGCAATTTTATCTTCAGGAACATTATCTTTATGAGTAAATAACTGGATTTTTCCCGAACTATCCATTAAATCAATAAACATACCGCTATTTCTCATAGCCATAATTCTTCCAGCTACATTATAATATTCACTAACTTCTTCTCCAGGTTGTAAATCTACATATTTATCATGTAACTCCTGAGCAGAAGCAGTTCTATCAAATGTATAGGGATAAGGATTAATCATTTTATCAGCCAAGTCATTGAGTTTTTGCAATCTCATATTTCTTAATGTCTCAATGCTTGTTTGTACTTCCTTCTGAGTCAAGTTAACCTCCAACTTTTATGCATAAATTGAACTTCTGCTTAAATTTTATCACCAAAATATTTAACAATATTCCTGAATATTTAAAAAACCGGATAGGGTTTTTTAAAGAAAAAATGAAAAAACTTTCTAAATCATTATAATATATATCGATTCAGTAAATATCAGAAAAACTGCTAAAAACATCTCTTTTACATGTTTGTAAAAGTTTGTAACTTTTATAATTAGTATTTAAGCTTTTCTCTAAAGTTAAAAAGCATGTAAACCGATAAATACAACAAGAGGATAAAAATGAAATAGAAAAATAATAATATAAGGAGAAACATCTATGACAGATTTAAACGGTATTAACCCAAATTCACACATCAGAGGAAAGAAAATAGAGAAAAAAATCCATGAAGAGAATAAAGTAGCTAAAGAGCAGGAATCTGTTATTGTTCCTCCAAAAACAAATTTTAAAGAAGCTGATGAAATATTGAATTTCTTGAATAATTCTTCTCTACCTCTTGATAATGTACAAAAAAAACAAAAGAAAACCATTCAAGTATCAAAACATGTAAATCCTGAACAAGCTCAAAGAATATCCAATTCTGTAAACAACTGCATTAAAGCATTGTTATCATTTGAAGAAGCTGCAATAAAAGAATTCGGTCTCTCTCAATCAACAGCTCAAGCTCTTGCAGTACAGGCATTTGAAGAGCAATACATGCCTTCCTAGCACTTTATTGAATTAGTTTTATAAAGCGGGTATGTTTTCCTTTGTTTCATGTAATACTGCTCCAAGAAAGTAATTAATAAGTGGAACAAATAGATTTAACTGTATTCTGGTTATTTAGAAGATTATAAAGAGCATCATTGACCGTATTTCTTAAGTGATAAATATTTTCATAGAATCTGTTTTTAATAAATTCATCTTTAAAATATTTCCATAATCTTTCAATAGGGTTAAAATCTGGTGAATAGGTGGGGAGATAAAGCAATCTGATATTTTCAGGAACAGGGAAGTCTGGAGTTCCTTGTGCAACGTGAAAAGAAGCATTATCAAGAATCAATATATTATCATAGTCCGAATAATTCTCGGATAATTCCTGTATAAACATTGATACGGTTTGAGAATCTATTTTATCTGTTTGAATAAAAACAGTTTCTCCTATATCAGGGGATACACCGCCTATTATGCAATCACATTTATATGATCGATTAGTTTTTATTAGTCTTCGAGTATTTGTTTGCATCCAATCATATAAAACACCTGATTCAAGAGTTACTGTTGTTTCATCCATAAACCATATTAACTCGTTTTCCTTGAGATTTTTTTTTAATTTCTTCCAATTTCCATAAGAAACGTTGTCTGTGTTCATCGCTTCTTCGGTAATCATACATACCAGACTTTTTCCAGGATAATCCATTTTCTTTCAAGTAATGTCTAAGTGTTTCAGGGGTTAATCGTTTTCCTAATTTATCTTCTATCCTTGCACATAGCATTTTACAAGTTATTCTGCCTTGATAATTCTCTTCCGGCTGTCCTTTTATTTGTTCAATGATTTCTTTTTCTTCTTCTTTTGTTAATATCCTTGGTCTTCCTGATACGGGCTTGTCTACTAGTCCTTTATACTCGAACTTATTCCAGTTCCTTATCCATTTTGCTATAGTATTTCTATTCTTGTTTAATCTTCTTGATATTTCTTCATTTGAGACTTGATTATTACTCCATAATATTGCTCTTAATCTATCTCTAACTTTTGCATTCTTTTCTTTATCAATAAATTCTTGGATTTTATGTCTTCCGCCAACTATGATCTTTGCTCTCTTTACTTTTTCTGACATGTGAATCTTGCTTTCCTGCTTTTATTAATTAACCTCACAATATCATTTTGACACATGTCCACTTTATTTTCTTGGAGCAGTAAAAGTAAACAAGAAAAAGTTTTTACACATTTATAAAATAGTAGAAAGGTCATCCCGGGCTTGACCCGGGATCTAATCACATTTCAACTCTAAGCTATAACTGTATAGATGCCGGAACAAGTCCGGCATGACATCAGTGAATATTTTTTCTTTTCTCCTTAAATAACTAAGTTACACTTTTATGACATCAATTATTTCAGCGAGGACTTAATAGCATCAGCTACGGAGAAAATATACCCGCTCAAGTATCTAAATTTATAACCCAATACTTAAAAGAGAAAGATCAAAAATGATCTTTCTCTTTTAAGTATTCTCTAACTGAGTTAAGAGAAGCTTGAATAATCCTTGTTACTCTGGAAGAAGATAATCCAACCTGCATCGCAATATCTTTTACCTGTAAGTTTCTATAAAATCTATATTCCATAATGGTTCTTTCTTTAGGAGGAAGCTTTTCTATTGCTTCTCTAATTACTTTTCCTAATTCCATTATTTCTAATCTTTCATCAGGCAAAGCAGAGCCATCTTTAATAAAGTCGAAAGGTGAATCATTTTCAGATGATTCAGCAATACTGTCTATGGACAAAATTGTTTCATATACAGCTTCTCTGACTTTTTCAGGAGAAACATCTAATGAGGAATCTGAACCATCTTCTCCTTCAGTAGATGTTGCTGTTTTGGCATGTTTAAGAGAATACCATTTATAACGATTACGAAGTTCATTTCTTATAGCCCATCTAATAGCAGTAGCAATATAAGCGTCATTATATTTAGCTAATTGTTCTTCTGTCTTATCTTTAACAAGAGCTTGAATAGCTATTATACCAATACTCATAAGTTCTTCATATTCAACCATATGAGACGGAATACGCCTTTGTTCAACTCTGGCTACTTTTTCAGCTATAGTTATATATTCTTGTATTTTAGTTGTTTGTTGTACCATAAATTTTCAATCTTTAAGTTGTACTGGTTTCATATCTCTTACGCAGATTATATACGAACATGAGAATTTCTGCCACTGCTTTATATAATTCTGGCGGAATCTCTTTATTTATATCAACAAGCCGGAATAAAGCTCTTGCTATCGGTGGATTTTCTACAACAGGGATGTTATGTTCTTTTGCTATTTTAATTATTTTTTTAGCAAACAACTCTGTTCCCTTAGCAATTACTTTTGGAGCACGCATTTCTTCCGAATTGTATTTTAGGGCAACTGCAATATGAACAGGATTTACAGTAACAAAATCTGCAGTTGCAACAGCCTCAAGCATAGTTTGTTGTAGCATTTGCATGCGCCTCTGTCTTAAAGCTGCTTTTACATGCGGGTCCCCTTCCGTATTTTTATATTCATCCTTTATCTCTTTAAAAGACATTTTCTGGTCTTTGAGGAACTTCCATCTTGTAAACATATAGTCAGCCCCGGCTATGACCAGGAACATTATTCCTGCTTTAAGGACGAATTCAACTATCATTCTACCAAATTCATGCAATATTGAGAATGTATTTTCTACAGCACATAAATTTAAAATTGCAGGAATGTGTGCTTTAAAAACCAAAAAGCCAATAAATCCAAGGATTAAAACCTTTACTATATTTTTAGCTAACTCAAAAAGAGTTTTTACAGATAGAAAAATATTTTTAAATCCGTTTACAGGATTTAGTTTATCGAGTTTTGGTACTAAAGGAGTACCTGTAATAAGGGGGCCTATTTGCATAAGATCCCCTAAAACTGCAACTAAAAGAGCTGCAAACAATATAGGCAAAACTATTAATACAGCCGGTACCAGAGTTAAAAAATACAGATACTGTAGTCCAATATTTTCGATACTTTTATTAGGAATTTGCTCATAAAGAAGTATAAATAATCTTGCAACCTGATCCCAAATAAAAGGTGCCATATAGTAAAGAAGCATAAACATTGCAAGCAAAGAAATAGCTGTAGACAGGTCTTTACTCTTAATAACTTGTCCTTCATTCCTGGCTTTTCTTAATTTCTGTGCTGTAGCCTCAAACTGCTTATCTTCGTCAGCCATTTCTTTCTCTTTATTTTTTGTTTTCTTTTAATAGATATTATACTGAAAAAGCAGATTAAATCTAAAAAATACCTGCTTAAAAATTTATTTTTTCACTGAATAAAAGTTTTTGAGGCATTCTTTGTTTTTAAACTTTCATTAAAAAAGCTTAATATTAGTTAACAAACATTCTTTTTATTAAAATTATTCAACTTTGAAATGTAATTAAACTTAATTTTCACTCATGCTTTGTAATTAATAGTAAAATTATTTAAGTATTTATCCCACAAAAGAATTTCTTTGTCATTATGAGCATCTCCGGTACTAGGCAATCTTTCCAGCATGGATATCTTTTTGGAAGGTTTATGTATAATAAAGATCTATTATAAGAATTCAAAAAAAGATGCTTAGAGATTGCTTCACAAGATAAATTTTTAAAAATATCCTTGCTAAAAGGTTCACAATGACAACAAAAACTCGTTTTCAGGTAAAATCTTAATTATCAATCATTCCAAACAATCTCAAAACATAACATATACAAGTCATTAGAGGTAAAATAATGCTTCAAGAAGCAACAAAAATACTTTCATCAGCATTCACAGACAGTTTTGTAAAAAGATTATGTCTTTATCTCCATGATTGTGTCAGAGAAGAAGTAAAATCTTCTACTTTCAGAAATTTAAATCAGGATAAAGATAATAAATGGATATTTGTTGAAGGAGAGGAAACACTATTAACCAATCCTGAATCTTTCTTAACCCTTGACGGTGCAAGCAGTGAAGTTACTGAACTTATGGTTCAGGCTGAAATCTCTCAGAAAGATCATTATTTAATCTATGGACACCTCTTTTTAACAGGTAAAAATACTAAAAGAAAAAGAGGTGAAGAATTTCTTACTCCACTTCTTTATGTCCCATGCAAACTTGAGAGAAATGGTATAAGTATTACTTGTACATTAACGGACGAAACACTTTCTCTTAATACAGGATCTTTAGCAGAATTACTAAAATATGATGATGAAGATAAAGTAGAACACCTATTAGAGGGTTTAATAGATGTTGTACCTGATTTACCTCTTACCAATGAGGGAATTCAGATATTTCTTACCACATTAAAATCAATAATTCCTGATATTAACATAGATGAGAATGTTACAGATAAATTGACTGTTTCACATAAATCAGCAATTATTCTCACCAAAAGGCCCACTGTAACAGCCGGATTACTTCATGAATTAACCCAAATGGCAGAAATGCCTGTTGGTGTTTATAGAGAAACTGCTTTATCAATTATTCAGGAAGAATTTAGTAAGTCTAAAAAAGCAAAAACTCAGCAAGGAATAGCTTTTGATAATAAAAAGAATAAAAAAGAAGAATCTTTTTACCCTATAACACCATTAGATCTAAGTAATAGCCAGAAAGATGTTTTAGAGGCAACAAAACAATATCCTGTTGTTTCAGTCTGCGGACCTCCTGGAACAGGTAAATCTCAAACGATCGTAAACCTTGTTTCTCATCTTGTAGCATCAGGCAAGACTGTTCTGGTTGCTTCCAGAATGGATAAAGCAGTTGATGTTGTAAGTGAAAGATTAAACAATCTTGGAGCTCCATTTCTATGTTTAAGAGCAGGCAGAGCAAATTATCAAAAACAGTTAAACTTCCAGCTTCAGGATCTTCTTGCAAATAAAGTAGACCTGGATTCAGGTTATGAGTTATCAATTTTATCAAACGCTGATGATATGAAAGCTCTTTATAAAACAAAGGCTGATCTTGAAAATAAATGTCAAAAAATACTGGAACTTGAAACTATTTGGCATGAAGCTCTTCAAAAATATAAAAAACACATCGAAAATCCGGATAGTGAAGGGGTAATAAAGACTGAGCTAACTAAATCCGAAATAGAAAGCTATAAAAACCTCTTAAATCAATTGGAAAAATCTTTAGAAAAAGCAGGGTTAATAAATTCCATTCTTACAAAGTTCTCTTTTAATAAGCTACGCAAGAAGCTCAATTTAAATGATATTGAGCCTTCTTTAAAAGCCATAGATCAACTCCGACTAAATTTATTAACCAAAGAACTGGCTTTAAGCTTAAAAAACATTGAAGGATCTATAGGAAAAATAGGCAATATTCATCAACTTTTAGATAATTTAAAAGAATTAAGGCAAAAGCAAAAATCTTTATCCAAGGATATTCTTAAAAATCAAAGAAGAGAATCTTTAAAATCCTTAATTAGAGATCAATTTAAGAGACAGACTTTATATATTCATTCAAAAGCACTTGTTGAAAGAAAGAAAAACCTTCAAAACAGACTCCTTCAGGATGAAGATTTCAGACCTTTACTTGAAGCTTTCCCTTGTTGGGGTGTAACTACTTATGCAATATCAGAATCTTTACCTTTAAAACCGGGGCTATTTGATGTTGCAATAATAGATGAAGCCTCACAATGTGATATTGCAAGTTGTTTCCCTGTTATGTTTAGGGCAAAAAGTGCTGTAATTGTTGGTGATGATAAACAGCTTTCTCATTTGTCATTTCTTGAAAAAGCTAAAGAACAGTCTTTTTTAAGCAAATATAATATTCCTGACAGATATCAAATAATGTGGAGATTCAGGACTAATTCAATATTTGATCTTGCTAATTTCTATTCAGTACACCCAATATTGCTTGATGAACATTTTAGAAGTCGTCCGCCAATAATCAACTTCAGTAATCAGGAATTTTACGGTAACAGAATCAGGATTATGAACCGTGAATTAGCTCCTGCTGATTGTATAGAGCTACACATAGTAAAAGATGCTAAAGTTGATCTTGATAATACAAGAAATATGGCTGAAGCAGAGAAAATTATGGAAACGCTTCAGGATATTATAATTAATGATGAAAAAAATAATAGAAAACCGTCTTCAATTGGAATAATATCACCTTTCAGAGGGCAGGTTGAACTGATTAAAAAAGCAATAAGTCAGGTAATTACTGATGATATTGTCAGAAAACATCAGATAGAAGTAGGAACGGCACATACATTTCAGGGAGATGAAAAAGATATCATTCTTTTATCTTTCACACTTGCTTCAAATAGTCATCATCAGAGTTTAACATTCGTCCAAAAACCAAATTTATTCAACGTAGCTATAACAAGAGCAAGAAAACAACTGATATGCTTTATCTCAAAAGAGCCTGAAACTCTTCCGGCAGGTTTATTAAGAAGTTATGTTGAATATATTAGATCAAATCAACGAAATGCCAATATAAATCCTGAATTAATACAGGAAAACTATAATAATTCAATGGAAAAAGAAATAGCAGAATTATGTAGAGAAGAGGGATTCAAAGTTCTTCCAAACTTTGAGTCAGCAGGATTTAATATTGATCTGGTTATTTCTAATGAATTTGATTCTATAGCTGTTGAATGTTGTGGCTATAATGAATCAATATCTCTGAATCCTTCTGAAAACTCCAGACAGGAAGATTTCTCAAAAGAAATATGGAAACAATCGATTTTAGAAAGATGCGGCTGGAAAATATTAAGAATTACGGCAAGAGAATGGAGTTATAGCCAAAAAGCTTGTATTAACAGAATTAAAGAAAGTTTAACGGGTCAAAATTTCTAAATTTATAGTTGCAAGTGCACCTGCATAAGTTTATGAGATTGCCACGCAAGTATGATTATTCCTTAAAAATTACGCTACATGGCTCGCAATGACAGTGCGAAGCACCTCGCAATTGACAAACACAATTACTCAAATTGCAACTTGAGTAACTTATTTAAAAAGTGCTTGAAATTTTGGATTATCAGCTAAATTAGCAAAACTTTTCTCCATCAATGCTATATCTTTAATTATTTCATTGAGTTTAATTGCTAATTCAAGCTCTTTTATAGCTTCATCAGCCTTTCCAATATTTGCATAACTACAAGCTTTTTTATAGATTAACAAAGCATCAAGAGAATTAAAATTAAGTGCTTCATTAAAGAACTTAAGAGCATCCTCTGCATAACCTTGAGATAAATATAAATCACCAATCTTATAATACAAAATAGGATCATCTGGACTTAATTCAAGGGCTTTTAAGTAAAAACTTAAAGCTATATCAGCCTGATTTGTATTAATAAAACATTGAGCTAAGTATTCATAACTTCTACTTGAATTTGGATCTAATTCAATCGCTCTTTGAAAATGCACAATCGCTTTTTTAAACTGTTTTATTTCACAAAATAAAATTCCAAGATCAAAATGGCATGCTGAATCATCAGGATTCATTTTGAGAGAATTCATATAAGCATTTATAGACTCATCGTATTTTTCCATTTTGCTGTAAGCAACACCTATATTGTAATAAGCAAGAGCTAGATTAGGCTCTTTTTCAAGGGCTTTCTGGTAATATTTGACAGCTTCAGCATATTCCTGAATATCAATAAGAAAATTTGCATAATTATATAAAATTTCATAACTATCTTTATCTTGTTCTAGAGCTTGTAGATAATATTTCTTTGCAGTCTGTATACGATTTCGCTGAGCCTCCACTTTAGCAAGGTTAACCCAACCAAGAGAAGCTAATTCTCGACATTCAGTAAGCTTTAGAAAACTTTCAAACGCTTTTTGGTGTTCTCCAACTTTTAAATATAACTCACCTATTTCTAAATAGTGTAAATATGGTTGAAATTGGTCCAATTTTCATACTCCATTATTCTTTTTGCCTTGATATCCTCTATTAAATTAAAACAATATTCACTTTTTCTGTCTATACTATTAAAAAATGAGGCTATAATTTTTTTCTAAATTTTGCACCCTTTTAATTTTAAAAAATAGCTAACTTGAGTTGCTAAATAGGCAAATTTAGCTTCTGTATTAGATTATAAGCACAAAGTATAGAAAATACTCTGGCTAAAAATGACTCGGT
>Ga0156446_1138_pt1 | contig 36944 bp, 27 predicted proteins | sample RifOxyA2_FD_108089 | JGI IMG/M metagenome (GOLD analysis project Ga0156446, IMG submission 108089) | Candidatus Melainabacteria bacterium RIFOXYA2_FULL_32_9 | reverse complement strand
AGTACAGATGTATTTATAACACGTATCCTCTTTCACCATGCTGACTAAGATCAAGACCGGTGGTTTCTTCTTCAGTTGTAACTCTTAGTCCCATTATTACATCAAGAGCTTTTAAGATAATGAAAGTAACAATGAATGCATAAGTTGCAGCTGCAACAATGCTTATCAACTGCTTTACAAGGAGATCGGGATTACCATAAAATAAACCATCAGCTCCAAAAGAATTAATAGCAGTAGTTGCAAATAAACCTGTGGCTATAGCTCCCCAGATGCCACCAACACCATGAACACCAACAGCATCAAGTGAATCATCATAGCCAAGCTTGGTTTTAAGATTAACAGCTGCATAACATATCATTCCTGCAAAAAGTCCAATTATAATTGCTGGTAATGGAGCAACAAAGCCTGAAGCTGGGGTTATTGCAACTAAACCAGCAACAGCACCTGATGCAGCACCAAGAGCTGTTGGTTTACCTCTATGTATCCATTCAATAAACAGCCAAGATAGTGTTGCAGCCGCAGTAGCAATATGTGTAACAACAAACGCTGATGTCGCAAGAGAGCCAGCAGCTAAAGAGCTTCCGGCATTAAAACCGAACCAACCAAACCATAATAAAGCAGCACCAAGAAGAGTCATTGTTAAATTATGAGGAGGCATTGGTTCAGTATTATAACCTTTTCTTTTTCCAACTATAATTGCAGCAGCTAATGCTGAAACACCAGAACTTATATGTACTACTAAGCCACCAGCAAAATCAAGAGCACCAAGTTCTCTTATCCAGCCACCAATTCCCCATACCCAATGAGCAATTGGACAATAAACAATGGTAAGCCAGATAGCAACAAAAATTAAATAAGTGCTAAATTTAAATCTTTCAGCAAAAGCACCTGTTATAAGAGCTGGAGTAATAATAGCAAACATCATTTGAAATATCATAAATGCTTGATGAGGAATTGTAGCAGCATAATCAGGATTCGGAGTAAGTCCTACATCTGTTAATCCAGCCCATTTTAGACTTCCTATAAGATGCCCTATATCTGGACCAAAAGCTAAACTATATCCATAAAGAACCCAGAGTATTGTGACAAGACCAAGGGCTATGAAACTTTGCATTATTGTTCCAAGAGCGTTTTTACGTCTTACCATTCCACTGTAAAAAAGAGCTAATCCTGGAGTCATCAACATAACAAGTGCTGTAGATATTAACATCCAAGCGGTATCACCGGGATCCACACTTGGGGGTGTAAGTTCAGCCGAAGATTGTTCTTGTGGATTTGGAGGTGTAACAATTGCAGGAGTTGTAGTTGCTTGCGTTGCATTTTCTGCAAATGCTTCATTTCCTAAAAACGTTAAACCTGTAATAAGTAATATTCCGACTAATAAGGCTATTAAATAAGCCTTTTTGTTTTTTATTGATATTTTGAGTACATTATCAAAAAAACTTTCGATCATTTTTTCCTCCTTATGATTTTTATAGAATTTTTGCAAAATTGAGATATTTTTGAATAAAAAAGATTAAAATTGTACTAAATCCACTCAAAAAGGATTGTAAAATTCTCAATTTTAAGATATAAACAATAAAATGATAATTTTTTGGGCTACAAGATAATATTTCTTGTAGTTTTTTTTAGAACATAATTTGAGTTAGAGCTTCTAATCTTTGGCTGTTTCTACCTTCTTGATTTGCTACTTGCACTAGACCCATCATTAGAGATAAATTGTCACGTAACAGGTAGTTTCCACCAACTGTGTATTCTCTGTTAAGATTTTTCTTAACCTTGGTATTTGGATCAAATTGGTCAAATCTTGCCAATAATTGCAACTTGTTAGTTAAGTAGTAAGAAGAATGGAGATAAAAACTATCTGCTTTTTGTTTGGAATCCAAATAACCATTAGCAGTTAAGTATTCACCCCATAGTGCAAACTTTTTAAGTTTATATCCACTGTAAAAACTTAAAATGTCTTTGTTGTAACTGCCGTTATTACCTGTATAACATCCACCACCTAATTCCAATTTACCAAGCTGTGGATATTTATAAAGAGGTTTTACTGTAGCCCAGCTTGCTAATGCTAAGTGACTGTTTGAATCAGCTGTGTTTTGACCATTACCGTTATAAGCTCCAAGTGAATAAGAAAAGAAGTCCCAATTACCTTCAGCTTTTACACCAAGATCGGGCATATCAGTTAATTTTCTAGACATTTGAGCTTTATCTATTGTTTCTATGGCCATTGGGTTTTGTGGTCCTTCATAGCCGATTGGAACCATGTTTTGTCCAAGATAGACGGTATGATGTGGAATTACATCTAATGTAGCATAAGCTTCTCTTAAAACACCCTTTTCCGAACCGTCAAAAGCTCTTGTAGGAACTAAAGCAGCTACATATCCAACTTTAGGGTTCATTTTTCCGCTAAAGCGAATTTCTGAATATGGTAAAGCAAAATTGGATGGATATTGATCATCACCTTTTTTAAAGTTTCCTGTAAATTGAGCCTGGAGACCTCCATTAATTTTGAATTTTTCACCATAATCAAACTTCCAATCTTTTTTGTTTTCTTCCTCAAGATTGGATACACTGCCTTTTAGGGAATCAACTGATGTTTCTAATGATGCAACTTTACTTGTCAACTCTCCTAATTCACCTTTTAATTCCTGTTTTAAGATTTCGAGCCTTGTTTTCTCTGATTCACTGAGTTGTACTTGATCTTTTTCTATCTTGCCAATAAGGTTAACAAAAATAAAAGCTGCCTCATTACGAGTTAAAGTTCCTGATCCGTTGAATTTTTCAGTAGGCTTACCCATTAATAGACCATATTTCTTTGAAATATCTTCTAATGTTTTGTAAGCCCAATGATCACTTGGAATTGACTTATCAGAAGTTGCTTTGCTTGAGCTTTTTGAAGGCAAATCCTGAATTTCCTGCACTGTTGTGCTCTTAGCTAAAACGCTTGGTGTGGATGAAACAAGTAAAGCAAGAGCAATGATAAAGATTTTGTTTTTCAACTTTTTCTCCTTTCGTTCTTAATTCCGCTCACTCTAATTTGCAAATATAAAAAAAAAGAAAAGACCCACTACCTTTATAGGTTTGTGGGTCTTCTTTATTTTTATTATATTTCAAACAATATAAATCAACCCATAGACCTGCTCTGGTTCTTCTGGTTTTGGGTATTGTCTATTTGTTGATTCATAAAGTTGTTAACTAACAGATTCATTGTAAATCCTTCTCTCTGTTTGATATTTTATTTTTCAATTGTAAGTACTATATATAATAATTTTGCTTTTGTTAAGTGTAATCATTACATTTATTACGAAACCTTTACAATTGTTGAACAAAATAACAAAGCCGAATTGCTTATTATTGCTAAAAAAAATGATTTTCTTAAAATTTTTTGAGAAAAAAATGAAAAAATTTCAAAAAAATACTTCAAATTTTTTCATTTTTGAAGTAAAAAACTGCAATTTTTATTGATTTTTTATTTTTTTATTTTTTTATTTTTTAGATTTTTTCTAAAACAGTTAAAGTTGGATCAAGAAGTCTTCTTCCAATGTTTTCAAACTGAATACTACAAAGTTTTTTGTTTCCGTAGCCTATGACTTTCTTTATAACGCCTAGGCCATACTTATTGTGTTTAACTGCATCTCCTTCATTGAAAATTATTTGTTCTTCTTCAATACTCTCAGGGCTAACTGTAGAATAAATAGGTATATCTGCTGAAGGAGTTTCATTATAATCATTATTTGTATTTGAAAACTCTTCTGTTAAAGCTTCTTCTATATTAGACACTTCGTTTACTGATACAAGATAAGAATTTTCACTATTATCATCTTCAACATAATCAGGCATTTCAATATATTCTTCCTGGAAAAGATCTTCATTGTTATCATTAACATGACTTTGGGTTTTTTGAAACTCTTCAAGGTCTTCTTCTGTATAATCAAAATCCAGACTGCCATCTATATAACTATATTCTTCATCTATTTTTGTATTTTCTTCTTGCAATAAATCATCTGCAAATTGGTAATCTTTATTTTCATCTGTTTCATTGTAAATAATATCAAGGAAATAATCCTCGTTAGCTTCCTGATCAATATGTATTTCTTCTTTTTGAGGGTTTTTTATTTCTTCAAAATTATCTTCTTTATTATGAATTTCAACCTTATTTATTTTATCTTTTTGTTTTGGATTTTCTATTATTTCAAGTTCAGGAGCTTCTATAAAAGAATTTTCAAAAATCCTCTTATTCTCTTTATATTCAAATTCAGAGGAAATATTATCAATTCTTACTATTAAAGGAATTGATTGGGTTATATCTCCATAAAGTAAAGCTTCTTTGCTATTTAATTTGTTTAGAAAAACTTCAAAATTCGATAATTTATTTGAATTAATTTCTGGAGAATACATAATCATATTTTTAGCTACAGAAAGGACATTATTGAAATATTTTGACTTATAATCAACAGAAACAATAGGTTTTATACCACTTCTATAGCCTTGAATGTAGAGTTTAGTAATTAAATCCGAATCAATATTTGTTTCATTTGCATTAAATATAACAAAAAAGCGCTGATTATAATCTTCAATATTGAGATCTATAATGTAATCAACAAAATTCTTATGCCAACTAGAAGAAATTCTAGAGAAATCAACTATAATGAAATCTGTGTTTTTGATACACATCTTGAAAGATTCTGTTTCAAATTTATTATTGGCAAAAATATTTTGTTTCTCAATCTTTGTAAGCTTATTTCTAAGTAAAATCAGCTCTGTAGTTCTATTTTCTTCATATTCATCATTTACAACTTTTTTAAAATGCGTGAAAGGAATAAATCCTAGTTTGCTTTCTTCTATATATTCCTGAAGACTCATAAAAATATCTTCGATAATTGCTCTGGTTTCAGCAGAAACATTGACCAGACTTTTATCATATATACTTTCTACACCTTTTGAGTTAAGAGGGAGTTTGAAATTTCTTCCTGCTTCCAGTCTGTTTGCTGTTGTTATATGAGAATATTCTCCGGTAAAGTCAAAGAGAACAACCTTTGCTTGATTATTAACCAATTCTTGAGCTAATAAATATGAAGTATTAACCCTTTGATATTGTTTATCACTGAGAATTACTGTAGGATTTTCAAAATTTGCTGCTTCTATATCAAGTTTAGCATTATCATATAGAGATAAATATCCTAAAGTAACAGGGTTTTTTTGTTTTAAACCACTTATATAAGATATTAATTCTTTATTTGAAACCTTTTCAACTTTAAACTCTTTTGAAGGAATGTTTCCTTCCCATTCGTACCATTTATTAGACTGTTTTAAAGTAAGTAAGATTTTGACATTTGCAATATTATTTGAGGCTGTTTTTTTAGAATTTTCTATACCAAAAACTTGAGCTATGACACCATTATTCTCTTCATTGATAATTTTGATTAGATTACCAAGTAAAAGCTCCTCTTTTTGTGTATTAAAGAGGATTTTTATAATGTCATTATTAATTGCTCCGATTAACATATTTATTCCCTGAACTAATCTGCTGTTTGCTTTTATAAATAGTAAGATTTCATTAAATTATTACATGAAAAAATCTTTATCATCAACGAGGTTACTAAATAATGTAGTAATGTAATCTTCAACACTACCAAATGATATATCCCATCTGACTTCTCTTGAATCTGGTTCTATGAAAAAGAAAATAGGGCTGAGATGTTTTGTTACTCCTTTCCATATATAAATAGGGACGATATGTATTCCTGCAATTCCGTCTGAAACATCGGGCTTACTTCTTTGAAAATATATTCTATGATGCTGTCCTTCGATAACAAAACGGTTTTTACCTTCTTGTTGGTATGAAATAATTTTACATCCAAGTTTATCATTGATTTCACTTGCTAAATCACAAAAAATGCCTGCAAAATCATTGGAAAATACTTTATCAGCAAGAGGATTTATAATTTCCATTTTGTATTTTTCAACTTTTTCATCAACTAGTAGTTTTTTTCTATATTTTTCTACTAATTGCTCCACTCTGGACATTTTTATTTCCTTTATTTTTATATTCACAATTATACTATAGGCTCCCTTTTTCAGAAAAATTTTTCTTCAAGCTTTATAAATGTTTTGAAAACATAATCTTTTTTATATAATTTGTTTAAAAGAAAGTAGGACATTAATGATAGCAAATGTGTTTACCGGTTCTGTTATTGGTATTGATGGCTATAAAATTACTGTAGAAGTCGATACAAATCAATCTCTTCCCGGTTTAACCATTGTTGGACTTCCTGATACTGCTGTTTCAGAAGCCAAAGAAAGAATTAGATCAGCAATAAAAAATTCCGGATATTCTTTTCCTACAAAGAAAATCGTCATAAACCTCGCTCCTGCCGATATAAAAAAAGAAGGATCAGGCTTTGATTTGCCTATGGCTATTGGCGTTTTAGCATCTAATGGTGATATTGATCCTGAAAATTTGAAAGATATAGGCTTTATTGGTGAATTATCTTTAGATGGAAGTATCAGAGGTGTTAACGGGGTATTACCTACGGTTTCTTGCCTAAAAAAAGAAGGTATTAGAAAAGTTATAGTTCCTAAAGAAAACTCTGTCGAAGCTGCTCTTATTGATGGAATAGAGGTTTATCCGGCTGAATGTTTAGGCGATGTAATAAATTATTTAAATCCTGATGTTATTTCAGAGTTTAAACTGGAAGCTTTTAAGATAAATATTAGAGAATATTTAAGAGAAAATTCTCAAGAACAGGTTTTTGTAGATTTTCAGGATATAAAAGGACAGGAAAAAGCCAAGAGAGCATTAGAGTTAGCTGCGGCCGGTGGCCATAATATCCTTATGGTAGGAACTCCTGGGGCTGGAAAAACACTTCTTGCTAAAGGTTTTTCGGGTATATTACCTCCTCTTGAGATTAGTGAAGCTATTGAACTATCAAAAGTTTACAGTGTAGCCGGTTTGTTAGATAAAAATACTCCTCTGGTAACTGTTAGACCTTTTAGATCACCTCACCATTCTGCTTCATCAGTTGGAATAATAGGTGGGGGAACAAATCCAAAACCAGGTGAAATAAGTCTTGCACATAGGGGTGTTTTGTTTCTCGATGAAGTAGTTGAATTTCCAAGAAATGTCTTGGAAGTTTTAAGGCAACCTCTTGAAGATGGTAATGTAGTAATTTCAAGAGCACAAATTAGTGTTAAGTATCCGGCTGATTTTATCTTGCTGGCAGCAATGAATCCTTGTCCTTGTGGATATTATGGAGATACTACAAAACAGTGTTCCTGCAATGATTTTCAGGCAAAGCGTTATTGGTCAAGATTATCCGGCCCATTACTTGATAGAATAGATATTCAAATTGACGTTCCAAGACTTAAAGAAGAAGAATTACTGAATCATTCTCCATCAGGAGAAATTTCAAAAACCGTAAGAGAACGAGTAATTAAAGCAACCGAAATTCAGGTTAGTAGATTTAAAGATGAGAATATGGTTTCGAACTCACAAATGACTCCAAAATTAATTAAGAAGTACTGCAAACTAAACACAGACTCTGAAAATATGCTAAGAAACGCTATTTCAAGACTAAACCTTTCCGCAAGAGCTTATGATAGAATACTTAAGTTATCAAGAACTATCTCTGATCTTCAGGGGGAAAAAGATATAGAAGCTTATCATATTGCAGAAGCCATTCAATATAGAACTTTAGACAGAGTTTTTGGTTGATTAGTAATATAAATATGAGGGTACTTCGCACTGTCATTGCGAGCCATGTATCGTGACTTAAAGAAATAATCGTATTTGCGTGGCAATCTATACAATATACTATTTAAACCTTAAAATCACATTAAAGTTGTACGTTGGTAAGATCCTCACGTCACTTCGCTCCTCAGGATGACAGTGCGTGTTACTAGGAATGATTGTTGACTTGAACAAGTGACTGTGTCATCTCGCAATGGTAATGCGTATTATTGGAAAGATTGATGACCAACGGAAGTACGAAGTACCTTGCAATGATATCCAAGATTATTTAAGTAGTAACTTGAGTTATTAATCTATATAAAATCTTTAATTAAATGCTTTTTTATTTTCAATTTTTTCTTTAATTTCTGGGATTTTAATCTCGATAAAATCTTTTGCTAATTTCATAAAATTATTTGCTTCTTTATAACTTACTTGTATTTTAGTTTGTCCATCTCTTGAGCAATAGTATGGTTCACCTTCATGAACTACTTTATTCCTTGTTTTGAAAAGGGTTTCAATCTTATCAAGATCAATCTTTAATCCATAAATAAATGGATATTTATTTATTAATACGGTTAAATATTTAATTACTGTTGGTTTTTCTCTTGTTTTTGGATTTTTTCTCATATCATCAATAATTCTTGCAACTTTATTCCTGTCAAAATACTTATTAACAAGATTTTTAACAGGAATTTCTATAGCCATCGCAGCAAGAAGTATAGCAACATCAAAGTTTCCACTTTCCATTTCATAAAAAGCTAAACCAATTACTTCTTTTTCTTTTAATATTTCATGTTCGCCTGATTGAAATTGTTTGCGAATTTTTTCCAGAGATTCATCTAAATTACTAAAACGCTCTGCATTATTAGAAAATTTTATATTAAAGCCGAATGGTTCAAAGATTAATTCACTATTTTTGTAATAACTAACAGAATCAAGGTATTCAAAGAGCTTATTTTTTGTAGTAATTCCGCCGGTATCTGAACCTTCAAACTTGGGGAGTTGCCATTCCCATAGAAAAAGTTCTTGTTTTAGCATAGAAAGATATGTATTTAAGTGATTTGCAACATTATCACTTATGTTTTTCTTGAATCTATCATTAAATTCAAGCTCTATTTCTTCTTTTGTATTGATTATTACGGATATTTCCTGAATAAAATCATAATTATATTCGAGATAAATATTTTCTCCTGTTTTTTCATATTCCTCTTTTAATTTATCAATATATTCTCTTCTATCATCAAAATTTCCATCGAGTTTCATTATATTTATTTTAGGAAAGTGAATAATATATTTTACTTCAAGGTTGTTATAAGTATATTCTGTATAGACAATCGGCTCTTTTTCCTCAAATAATAACTTTGAAGTAAAAGGGAATTCAAGATCTTTAAATAAAAACCTATAATTAATGGAATATTTGTTCATTATCCAACCTTAAAGAAATCTTCACTCTTTTTTATATTATAGAGATATTAGTTTCTTCAGGCAAATTTGTTGAAGATTAATATATTTTTCAAGTTAATTATGTTTATTAAATTGTTTAACTCTCGAAAACACTTCTATATCTAATTCTTCCATAATATTTGATAAGAAATAAGCAGTGCTGGCAACCATAGCAGCATTGTCTGTACAGAATTTCATAGCCGGTGCATTAACTCTGAAACCTTCCTGTTCCTGTTTAAATAATTTTCTTCTGATTTCAGAATTGGCTGCAACCCCACCTGCAAGAGCTATTTGATTTATATTACTGTCTTTTGCTGCTTGAAGAGTTTTTTTCAGCAAAATTGAACTGACTGTTTCTTGAAAACTTGCTGCAATATCGGCTTTTGGAATTTCCTGGTCTTTAAAACTTTGAATTAATCTTAATACTGCGGTTTTAAGTCCACTAAAACTAAAATCATATTTATTAACCTTGGCTTCAGTAAATTTAAACCTGTTTTTATCTCCTTCTTTTGCCAATTTATCAAGCATAGGACCACCAGGATAAGGTAAACCTAGAAGTCTTGCAACTTTATCATAAGCTTCACCTACAGCGTCATCAAGAGTTTCTCCAAGTAATTCCTGATTGGAATAAGAATTTACTCTGATAAGTTGTGTATGTCCACCACTAATTAGTAGACAAATAAAAGGTGGTTCAAAGTCACTTTCAAGATAATTTGCACAAACGTGGGCATTGAGGTGATTTATTCCTATAAAAGGCTTATCATATATAAGACTTAAGGTTTTAGCAGCATTTAATCCTACTAAAAGAGCTCCAACCAAACCTGGGCCAACTGTTGCTGAAAATGCTCTTACTTCTTCTATCTTTATATTAGCTTTTTCAATAGCTTCTTCTATAACAATATTTATTGTTTCAAGATGTTCCCTTGCTGCAACTTCAGGAACAACACCTCCATATTTTCTATGAGTTTCAATTTGAGAAGCTACTACGTTTGATAAAACTGTTCTTCCATTTAAAACAACTGCGGCAGAAGTTTCATCACAACTTGTTTCTGTTGCAAGGATTATCTGATCTTCCTTTAGGCCAGGACCTATTTCAATTATATTTTTGCTTATAGGTTTTTTTACTTGTTTTTTCACTATTTATTTATTTCTATAGTATCTGCTTTATTTAAATTAAGGGTTTCTTCAAAATATGTTTTAATAAATTGTCCTAAACTTTGTCCTTTTCCACAAGTACAACCTTCATCAGATCCACAACTAAAAGAGGTCCCATTAAAATTGTTATCGATATCTTCAAGGGTCGTATTATCAATTTTTATTTTTCTTACTTCTTCTGAAAATTCATTTTTTTGTCCTAATTCAAAATCAAACTTCTCTTGAATATTAGGATTTTTCTTCATTTGTTCTTGTGTTTTTTCAAAAAAATCAACTAATTTATTAAAGAAACTTGCTTTTCCGGGACACATTTTCTTTTCTTCAACAGCTTTATTAACTGCTTCTTTAATTTCCGGTAAGGTTGCCTTAAAAGATATTTCTCTTTTTTCTGGTTTTTTCACAGTATAACCAAGGTTATAATTCGATTGAATATTCATATAACACTCTCCTAAATACTTGCTTATACTGTAAAAAACATGTAAAAAATTTTTTTGATAGTTATAATGTGTTTTTTAAGAAACTTTAACTCTAAAATTTCTAATAGTGCTTCAATGATAACTGATAACTTTAAACTAAGTCCTATTATTTCAGAGGCTTCAAACGTTAACCTGGGTTAGGTAATGGATATTACCAAACTTCTTAATTACCGGGATTTGCTCCTACTATAGCATATAAATCGTTAATGTTATTTTTCTTAAAAGTTTTCATTAATTCTTCAAGGGTAATTCCTGTAGTACAAATATCATCTATTAATAATAATTTAGTGTTGTTATAAGCTTCTTTTTTAACTTGGAATGCATCTTTCAGGTTTTCTAACCTTTCTACTTTTTTTAATCTGTATTGAGGTTTTGTGTCTTTTATTCTTTTTGCAATATCTTTATTTACTGAATATCCTGTTAATTTTGAGAATTCTTCTGCTACCAGTAAAATATGATTATATCCTCTCTCTTTTTCTCTCTTTTTATAAAGAGGCATGGGTACTATTTCAAAACTTTCGTTTGATAAATCTGTTTTTTGCCAAAAATCATAGAGGATTTCAGCCATATATTTGGCTAATTCCTTTTGTTTATGATATTTGAGACCTCTTATCAATTTTTTTAGATTATCAGTATATAAACTTGCAGAATAAACTGACATTTCATTGATTAATTTTATCGGCTCAGGAAAATTTAACTCTATTTTTTCATAACAATTTTGGCACATTATTCCTGTGGGGCAGGGTTTGCGACAAAAATAGCAATTTCTGCGATATATCCAGTCTAGTAATTGTTTTATTATATTGATCATTGCTAAAATAATTAAATTCTTGTGATACTTTTTAATTTTACGATAACAACGTAAAATTTCTAGAAAATATACTTTTTAACGTTTTATACTCTAAAATTGCTTCGCAAGAAAATATCTTTCCTGGTATTCACGTTTTTTGGTTTGCAACGGCATTTTGGATTATTGATAATTATGGTATGGTCTGATAAAAATAATAGAAATATTCCGGAACTTCCCACAATAGATAAGATCTCAACAGAAGTTCCTTCAGTATCAAAATATTTAGATGCTTTTAGACTTACTTTTGCTTTTAAACAAGCTGAAACTGATACATTACCCGTTATTGATGTAGCAGGTAATGTTGTTGGAATAGTTTCTGAGTATGATCTTGCTAAAGTTCTTCCTGAATGGAGTTTTGATAAAGAAAGTTATCAACACAAGATAACTGTAGCAGACATAATGACAGAAGATGTTTGGACAGAGCCTGAACATACAAATATAAAAAATCTTTTATCCAGTGTTCATGAAATGCATACAAGAGTTATACCCATTGTTGATAATGAAGGAAAATATACAGGAAGATCTATAACAAGATCAGCTCTTATTTCTTATCTTACAAGAATGGTAAAACCTTTATCCATAGGGGGTCTGGCAACTCCTTTAGGAGTTAGTATGACAGACGGTCATCATCTAGCAGGGCCGGGACAATTAGGATTTGTTTTAACTGGTGTATCTTTTGCCTTTATTATTATAATTATTCAGATATTTACAGGGTTTATTTTCAGTTTTATTAGCGTAAATTACATCATTGCAGTAATTATTCAATTAATACTATTTATTCTTACTTTGAGATTTACTCCTTTTGCTCAATACCATGCCGCAGAGCATCAAACTATTCACGCTATTGAAAAAGGACTTCCTCTTACACCTGAAACAGTAAGAATGCAGCCAAGACCTCATAAAAGGTGTGGAACTAATCTTTTGGTTCTACTCTTAGGAATACAATTTGTTTTATTATTATCAATGCAATTTGCGCAATTCGGATTTTTTGCTCAGTTTTTATTCTTAATAGTAGGATTTTTATTTGTTTTTTCTAACTGGAGAAAAGCTGGTATATGGCTTCAACAGTATTTTACAACTGTAAAAGCTACTGATAAACAAATTCAAAATGGAATAAAAGTTGGAGAAGAATTACTTAAAAAGCATAAAGAAGATTTAAATCCCAATCCTCCAAATATTTTCCAAAAAATATGGAATATGGGTTTAATTCAAATTTTGGGAAGTTTTTTGCTTGTAACCTGGTTTTTTGATTATATTTTAACTCATCTGTGATAATATATTATGGAAGACAGATTGCCCATTATCTATGAATTAAGTATTTGGGAATTGGAGATAATTAAGGAATTCTAATAATATGCATATTATTACAATGTTGTTTTTACTAAGTATTTTGGTTCTTGTTCATGAATTGGGGCATTTTAGTGTTGCCAGAATGCTGGGAATAACCGTTGAAAGATTCGGGTTTGGTTTACCCTTTGGTCCTACATTGTTTGAAACAACATGGGGAAAAACAAAAATAGTGGTTCATGCCTTTTTATTAGGTGGTTATGTTGCTTTTCCTGATGATGATCCTGATAGTGATGTTCCAGATGATGATCCTGGCAGAATTTCAAACAGAAAACCCTGGGAAAGATTTTTAGTAATTATTGCAGGTGTTACTGCTAACATCATAATAGCTTTTTTAATTGTTCTTTTTGTTGGAGTAGCTTCTGGAGGAGTGCCTTCTGGAGATTACAAAGTTATTGTAGATGGGATTCAAACAGATAAAACTTTATCTGCAAGTAGCATAAATATTAAACCTGAAGACAAAATTGTTTCAGCTAATGGGGTTGTTATTGATTCTCCCTACAAATTTATTGAACTTGCAAAAAGAAGTAAAAAGTTTGATAACTATGTTAGTTATGACAAAATTAGTGCTCAGACAAAAGCTATTTTGAATTTAAACCCTGATATAGTAAATAATAAAAATACTGTTATTCCAAAAGGAACCAGTATTAAATTACCTGCTTCATCCTATGAAGATTCTTTAACTATACCTAAAGATGGTTTAGTAGGTATCTCAGAACATAAGCCTGATGGGCAAAAACTGAGCGAAAACCAGCAAAAACTAAGAAATTCTCTTTCGGATAAAGATTATTATATATCTGATGGACAGACAACTCTTACAGATTTAGCAACAGCTACTGGAGATACTGTTCATCCTATTAACATTGTTGTTGATAGAAATGGTGAAATGGTACAACTTTCTTCTGCTTATCCAAACAAAGAAGGTGTTATTGGTATAAAATTAAGATCTGAAGAGGTTAATATTCCTGTTACCGGACCTATTTCATCCATAAAAGGATCTTGGGATTTCTTATATAGAAATACTAATTATATGGTTAGTGGTCTTGGCATGATCGTAACAGGCCAAATACCTTTTCATGATTTACACGGAATAGTTGCAATTACTAAAGTCGGCAGCGATATTATTGAAAAAAGAGGTTTGTGGGATGGTTTATTGTTAACAGCTTTAATTAGCATAGATCTTGCTATAGTTAACATTTTACCAATTCCTGCTCTCGACGGTGGACATTTATTATTTCTGGCAATCGAAAAACTTAGGGGCAGACCTGTTAACGAAAAAACACAGGAAGCTTTCGCAAAATTTGGATTTTTATTCCTTATAGGTTTAATGATATTTATTATATTTAATGATATTTTGGCTCTTGTAACTGATAAAATATAGGGTAATATCCATTACTTAGGTTAACGTTTGAATCAAATAACGAGGTATTATTGGAATGATCGTTAATTTGAGAATGTGGCTAAGCCACTGAATCAGTGGGACTTAGCTTAAAGTTATCAGTTATCGTTGGAGCACTATTAAATATAGATGTGGATGAAAATATGCCAAGTTATGATTATAGTTGCAAAGACTGCAGTGAAAATTTTACTGTCAATAAATCTATGAACGATACAACTGTTCCTAATTGTCCTAAATGTAATTCTTCTAATATTAGAAGAATTTGGGGTGGTTTTTCACTCAAAGGCTGCGGGAATTCATGTTCATCAGGAAGTAGTTGCAGCTCTTGTAGTGGTGGATCATGTTCAACCTGTCATTAATTATTAGGTTTATATTTAAAAAGTGGTTTTAGGTTTAAGTTCGAGTTATATTTTGATTAAGCAGTAATTTTGTGAGAGTCGAATATGTTATCAGGATTTTTTATTTTTGGGATCTCTTTTTTACTAGTTTTATCTTCATCATACTTTTTAACTACTGTTATTAAGCCTAAGAAATTTGAAAATTCTATAATTTATCTTATCTTAATACTTGTATCTCAAGTAATAATAAGCATTGAACTATTATCTCTCTTAAAAAAAGTTAACCCTGATAGTCTAATTGTAATTAATTTTCTTATATTCCTTGTTTTATTTAAGTTTTGGGATAATAAAGGTAAACCACATCTTGATTTTAATGAAGTTAAGTTGGCAAAAAATAATATTATTAAGTCTATAAAAAAAGATAGGGTTTTGTTCGCTTTTTCTATCTTTTTTGTTTTTTCAAGTTTAATTAGTTTATTTCTTGTTATATTTGTACCTTCTTCTTCGCCGGATAGTTTACAATATCACCTTTCAAGAATTGGGGTGTGGCTTCAAAATCAAACCTTAGCTCATTTTGAAACTGCAGATACCAGACAAAATATTTATTCCATAAATTCAGAGATTTTAATTCTATGGCCGATGATATTTCTTAAAACGTCTTTGTTGGCTGCTTTTTTACAATATTTTGCTTATTTTGGTTGTATATTCACTCTTTTTGTTTTTTTAAGATATTTAAAAATATCAATGAGAAGAACTCTTTGGACTGTATTTATATCAGCTTCTTTACCTGCTGCTATAATTGAATCTTCAAGTACTCAGACAAATCTAGTAGTTGCATTCTTTTTGTTCGTTTCTTTATATCTATTTATCTATGGAGTTAAAGAGAATAATAAAAAAGCTCTTATATTTTCAGCTATCGCTTTTAGTATTGATTTAGGGATTAAATACTCCACTTTCTTTTTTGTACCAATATTTGGAATAATTTTTCTTTTAATATCACTTAGAGAAAATAAAAAAGATTTTTATAGGCCCATAGCTATATTTATAGCTGCCTCTATTCCTGCTTTTTTAGTTCTTAGTTCTTATAATCATATACTTAATTTTATTGAATTTGGAAATTTCTTTGGTAATCAGCCTTATATAGATAGACTTAGTGCACCTTACACTATTAATACTTTTTTAGGAAATTTAATCAGGTATTTTCTATTATTTATTGATTTTACAGGAATATGGTTTGCTAAAGCATTATCTCCATTATTTTTAGGCTTAAAAGATCTCTTATTTAGCTTTTTTGGATTACAAAATACGGATGGTCTGGTTTTTGATGAAATAAACAGAATAAATACCCTAATTCACGAAAGTTATTCAAAGTTTGGATTATTGGGCTTTCTCCTTTTAGTACCACTTATTTTCAAGTATAGCCTTATAAAATTAAGGTCAACAACAAATAAAACATATTATATAAGTTTATTCGGATTAATTACTGTTGGCTTTATATTAACAATATCTGTTTTTATGGGATTTTGCATATGGAATAACAGGTTTTTATTAACTCCTGTAATTATAAGTTGTGCTGTCTTTGCCTTTAGTTATACGAAAAAAACAACTATTTTAAAGCTTTTAATTGCTTTTATTGTTATTTTTAATTTTCTAGTAGTGCCTACTTTCAATAAAACCAAGCCTTTTTTTGGTGTATGCAAAATATTAACCGAGTATAACTTTGTTTCTCTCAGGAACGAATTAAGGTTTATTCACGAGGATTATTTTCCTGAAAAATACAATCATTTATATAATACGGTTAAGTATCTTAGCCTTGTTGCCCCCAATGATTCAAAGATAGGTCTGATTTTCTCATACAATGATCTTATTTATCCTATTTTTGAAGAAAATCCAACCTGGAAAATCCATCAAATCAGATATGATTTGTTAGCAAAAAGAAAAAATTATGATGATTATGACTTTTTGGTTATATCAGACTTGATTCAAAATAGTGAAATATTGTCTTATAAAGATGTGAATTTTAATTATTATATAAGAGAAAATGGTCTGGTAACTAATTTTGATGGAACAAGGCCTATTACATTATATAAAGATAAAACCGGAAGAGTTATTACTTCTGGATTACCTGTTATACAAAATAATCTAGTCAATTTATCTTCTATTCCCAATAATTTTAAATTGATTAAAAACTTTAAAGTGATAGAAGAACCTAATGACAGAGAAAAAACTTACGGTATAAGGAAAACCTACATATATAAAAGGGTTTATTAAACATTTAATTTTTTTAAGTAATTAGATAAATAATCAACTTCTTTTCTTGATAAATATCTATATTTACCTTTATCAAGTCCTGTTAGAGTAATATTAGCGTGTGCAATTCTTTTCAAAGAAATTACCGGATGTCCAATTTTACTCATCATTCTTCTAATTTGTCTATTATAACCTTGATAAAGAGTCATCTCTAGTGTTGTTTTTGGGTGAATATATTCTAATATCACAGCTTCAGCGTAGGCAATTTTCCCTTCTTCTATTTCAATTCCTTTTTTTAGATTAAATAAATCCTGCTGAGTAATTTTACCTTCTACTGTAACTCTATACACTTTTGGTACAAGGCCTTTTGGGTGGGTTAATTTTTGGATTAAATCTCCATCATTAGTTAAAATTAAAAGTCCGGTTGATTCTCTATCTAGTCTACCTGCTGGTTTTAGTTTGTGTATTTCAGGAGGAAGTAGATCATATATAGTTTTTCTTTCATGAGGATCTCTTCTGGCTGTTATGTATCCTGCAGGTTTATTAAAAATAACGTATTTATGTTCAAGCGGTTTTATTTTTTTACCGTTAACCTCAACTGAATCTCTGTTTGTAATTATAGTTGCAGGATTAGTGATAACTTCACCGTTAATTTTTACTTTTCCTGTTTTAATAAGCTCATCAGCACCTCTTCTTGAGGTGATATCTGAGCTTGCTATATATTTATTAAGCCTGATTTGATACGACATTTGCTAAAATTTCTGTATTAATAAACTGATTCTCTTCTTCTTGAACGATTTTACATTTAAATTCTCTGGCCATTTTTTGTGCTTCTTTTAAATCATCAGCACTCCAAATAGCCCAACCACCACGAACTTCATCTCCTACTCTGATCTCTACTTTATTAGAGAAAATATGCATTGTTCTGGTTTGCTGGTTTTTCATTCTGTTTATTTGACGGTATACAATTTCTTCAGGATCAATATTTAAAACTTTTAAAGCTATAAATATACAGGAAAAAGCATCTTCAAGTTCAGCTTGCGCAGTTTCTTTATCTCCTTTTGATAAAGCTTTTAAACTTTCTGCAACTTCTTCGTTTAAATGGCTTAAAGCTTCATATTCTGAGTTTGTATCATATTTTCTATTTTCCCAGATTAAATCAACTGCTTCTTTTAGTTTCATTTTTTATGTCCTATTTTGATTTTTTTAATTCGTTGCTGGTAGATAAGTAATTAAATAATAACAGAAAAGCAATATTTGAAACAAATACTCACTTTGTATCATTTTAGTTATTGTAACTGTAGAGTTTTTATATCACCAAAAAATGATAAAATCCTTAATAAAGAAATAACTTGCCTTAATAAAAAATTTTTTCAGGTATTTTAACTATTCAACCTGTATAGATAGAATGCTATAATTTATCTTGTTTTTAACTTTGTCTGGAGGAAAAATATGAATAAAGTTGAATTTTTAAAAAAGAGTTTAAGAGAAAAAAAATGTGTTAAAGTTATTGCGGGAATAAGTAATTTTGATACTGAAAAAGTCAGAATGATTGTAACAGCTGCTGAACATGGTGGTGCTAGCGCTGTTGATGTTGCAGCTAGAGAAGATATTATTAAATTAGCTCAAGAAACAACAAATCTTCCTGTTTTTGTTTCTTCAATTAAACCTGAAGAATTAAAAATGGCAGCTGACAGTGGAGCTGATGTATTAGAAATAGGAAATTTTGATGCTCTTTATAGAGATGGATTAAGAATTACAGCTCAAGAAGTTCTGGAAATTACAAGAAAAACTATCGAACTTGTTGGAAACGATACTATGTTAAGTGTTACTGTTCCAGGGCATATTGATGTAAGTGAACAAGTAAAACTTGCTTTAGAATTAGAAGCTCTTGGAGTAGATTTAATTCAAACAGAAGGAGCTGCTATTACTAATGCTACAAGTGCAGGTGCAAGAGGACTTCTTGAAACAGCTCAGGTTTCAATTGCAAACACTGTTGAATTGGTAAGAAACATTAATATTCCTGTAATGACAGCAAGTGGCATAACCGAAATCACAGCTCCTTTAGCTATAGCAGCAGGTGCTAGTGCTGTTGGTATAGGTTCTTGTGTAAATAAACTTAATTCCACTTTTGAGATGACTATTGCAGTTAAATCAATCGTTGAATCAGTTAATAAATTAAATGTTTCATCTGAACAAGAAATATTAGCTTAAAAAGATAAAAAATAATTTTAATTAAAAAAGTAAGAAGTTTTCTTACTTTTTTAATGTTTTTAGGAAATTCCTCTCTCTTTTTTGTTTTTATAATAAAAAAGAGGTGTGTAAAACATGCTAAAGTACATTCTAATATTGGTATTGATAATGTTAAACATAGTTATCAATTTTCCTGATAGCAGCAAAGCTCATTCTCAATCTCATAATGATTCTTTATGTTCCAATGAAATCCTTTGCTTAAAAAACCTTTAATAAAAGATATGGAGCTAAATCTTTCTTTGAAAAGATAATATTTATAATGGTTTTATTATTTTCTTGTTATGCAAGTATTAGAGACAACTTATTTCTACATGATCTTTATAACAAAGCTGTCTTTAATTATTATATTTCGCATGACAAAATCAGCTAAAGAAAAAAATAAATGCGACCATCGGTCGCATCAGTCAAGAAAGGAATGGTTAGACTATTAACAGTATTTATTATTACATAATGTGATTTTCGTGGCAAAAATTGTATTTTTTGTTAAAATTTTGTAATATTTAATCAAAACCGGAATTTAGTTATGGAAGAAAATAAAAGTCTACATCCATGTTTTAACAAAGATAGTGTGGGGAAAGTAGCAAGAATACACCTTCCCCTCATAAAGAATTGCAATATTCAATGTAATTATTGCAATAGAAATTATAGTTGTCCTAATGAAAACAGGCCTGGAGTAACAAGTCAGTTAATAACACCAAACGATGTTTATTCTTTATTAAAAGAAAATCTTGAACTTTATCCGAGTTTAAAGATTGTAGGTATTGCAGGACCGGGTGAAACCTTTGCTGAGCCGGAAATAGTTTATCAAAGTTTAAAAATAGTCAGAAACCATTTTCCCGATATGAAGTTGTGCCTCAGTACTAATGGTTTAGCGGTTATTGACAATATTGATCTAATCAAAGAATTAAATATAGATTATATTACCGTTACTGTAAATACTCTTAATCCTGTTACTGCATCAAAAATATATCATACAGATATTGAAACATTATTAAATAAGCAACAAAACGGATTAAAAGAACTTGTAAAAGCAGATATTACAACAAAAGTAAATTCTGTAGTAATTCCTGAAATCAACATGGAAGATGTCATTGATGTAGCAAGATTTGCGGGAAAAATAGGTATTTTTGCTCAAAATCTGATTTCTTTTTATCCCGTTAAAGGATCTCTTTTTGAAAATTTGAGAGAACCATCAAAAGAAGAGATGGAGAAGCTTCGTTTCGAATGTTCTGGATATATCAAGCAAATCACACATTGTAAAAGATGTAGATCTGATGTAGTCGGAAACTTGTCTGATGATAAGAAGATTAGTTTCAATAAATGCTAAAATTTTGTTATAGGTGATAATATCACCTAACTTAAGTCATCGACTATAGTTTTTGAAACGGGGAGACTTAATTTAAAGTTATTAGTTTACGTTGTTGTATTACTTTGTCATATGATGGTTTATCAATTTTTGTTATAGTAGAATTTATCTTAAATATTATAAAAAGAAGCTTGGGGACATGATGGTGCAGTCTTGTAACTTAGAAAATAAATATAAATGGGTTTATCCTGAAAATAAACAGGTATCAACAGAACTTGTTAAGGCTGCGGGTTCCCATGTAGTTGCCCAGTTACTTTTAAATAGAGGAATTGATACTCCTGAGAAAATTAAAGCTTTTTTAAACCTTGATAATACTAAAATTAGTTCTCCTTTTATTTTTGAACATATGGATAAAGCTGTTAATCGTATTAATCAGGCTATTGAAAAACAAGAACATATTGTTATATATGGTGATTTTGATGCAGATGGAGTTACTAGTACTTCTTTACTTTTTAAGACTTTAAAACATTTAAATGCTAATGTTAGTTTCTTTATCCCTGATAGAAGTGAAGAAGGGCATGGGCTCAATAGTGCTTCGATATGCAAGTTAATTAGTTCCAAGAAAGCTAAATTAATTATTACTGTTGATTGTGGTGTTAGCAATATAACAGAAATAGCATTAGCAAAAAGTTTTGGTACTGATGTTATTATAACTGATCACCACGAAGCTCCAGAAGTCTTACCTTCAGCTTATGCTATTATTAATCCCAAATTAATGGATGAAGATACTGATCTTAAATATCTAGCAGGTGTTGGGGTAGCATATAAACTTGCTAGTGCTTTATTAGAATCTCATAATAAAGTTGATTATACAGATAACATTTTATGTCTGGTTGCTGTCGGTACTATAGCAGATGTAGTACCATTATTAGGAGAAAATAGGGCTCTTGTCCATCGTGGATTAAAATTACTTTCAAGAGACAGGGCTCCCGGTCTTGTTAAGTTGCTTGAAATAGCAGGATGCAATCTGGATCAGGTATCAGCTAATTCAATAGCTTTTGGAGTTGCTCCAAGAATAAATGCTATTGGAAGATTAGCTGAAGCAAGTTTGGCTGTGGATCTTTTAATAAGTGATAATATTGAAGAAATAGAAATTATTGCTAAAAAGCTTAATAATAACAATAAAATCAGGCAACAAATGTGTGAAAGTACATTTATAGAAGCTACTTCTAAAGTAAATAATGAATGTGATCTGGAAAAAGAAAAAGCTATTATTCTGGCTGATCCTAACTGGCATCCTGGAATTATAGGTATTGTTGCTTCAAAATTGGTAGAAAAATTCTATAGACCTGCTTTTTTAATCTCTATAGATGAAGAAAAAAATAAAGCTAGATGTTCTGCTAGAAGTATAGAAGGGGTGAATCTCCACGAAATTTTAAGTCATAACGCTGAATCGTTTGAGGTTTTTGGTGGTCATGCCTTTGCTGCTGGTTTTGCTCTGGATTTAAACAAAGTAAGTTTTGAGGAACTTAAAAATAAATTAAATTCTACGGTTAATAGATTTTCCGGTACAGATTTTCTTGAACCAAAGTTAAAAATTGATTTAGATATTAATTCGAATGATTTATCTATTGATTTGATAGAAGAATTGGATAAATTAGCTCCTTTTGGTGAGTGTAATCCTTTTCCTGTCTTTAGTATTTCAAATTTAACCTTAAAACAGTTTAAAACAATGGGCTCTGCTAACAATCACTTAAAGATTTTTCTTGCTGATGATAATGATAATATGTTTGAGGCCGTATGGTGGCAGAACAATAATCTTGATATAGCTGTTTTAGATAAAGTAAATGTTGCATTTGCTCCAGACATAAATACATTTGGAGGAAAAACAAAAGTTCAGCTTATTATAAAAGATATTCAAAAGACTGATTCTGTAGTCAATCAAACTCTTTCTAATCAAACCAAAAAAGAAAGTTTGTCTGAAAAAAGTGTTTTAAGTGATTTAAATTCTTCCGGTCCAAAATGGGTAGATCATAGAAGTAAAGTTAATTTCGAGAAAAACCTTATAAACTATTTAAAACTTTCAAAAAAGAGTATTTCTATTTTTGCTGAGGATTCAAATTCTCTTGAAATTTTAAAGAAAGATCAGATATTAATAACTAGAATTGTTAATAGATTAAGCATTGAAAAAGCAGATGAGTTATTTATTTTTGACATGCCAACGGATTTAGATACTTTAATAAATCTACTAGAAAAGTCTGAAGCTAAATTAGTTCATATAATAGGTAAGAATATTACTGAAATAGATCCAAACAAAGTTATTAAAACTATGTCTGGAATGCTAAAATTTGCTCATACAAATAAAAATGGTGAGATAAACATTAATCAAATTGCATCTTTACTTTATATTTCCAGTGATACAGCCTATAATTGTATAAATCTACTGAATAAAGCAGGGGTTATACAGGTTTATAATCAGGATATTGACAAGATAAAATTTGGTTTTATTGGAAGTAAAGATATTTCTTTCGTTATAAACCTGGAAGAATATGGTTATTTTATTGATAGCATAAAAACTTCGGAAGAATTTCGCCATCAATTAAGAATTTTAGATATTGAAAGTATTCAAAATTTGATATATTAAAGGTTGAAATAGAGTAAAGAGTATTTTAATTCTGGTTTAGTTATAAATTAAGGTACTTTTATCTCTTTTACCCATTATATTTCTTCTGATTTTTTGCTTAACGGAATCTATAGTCTTAACCTCTTTTTTTATCATATTAAGCTGATATTTAACTTGACTTCTCTCTTCTTTAAGCTTTCGCAGCCTTTCATCAAGATCATTAAGCTGACTTTGTACAACATCCTGATCTTTTTGGATATCCGTTTTTATATTCTCTAGTTTTTGGACTACTTCTTCTAATTTTTCATTATGATATTGAAACATCTGTGAAGGTTCTGATCGATTATTGTAATCATTTGAGGAATTTAACTTATTTAAAGGGTTTATAGTGTATTTATTCTTTGATTCTAACGGTGTGAAATTCATATTTTGTGAATATGCTTTACAATTAGCGTTTACAATTAAAACCAAAAAAGTAGCCAGTACGATACCTATGTTTTTATTCTTTATTAACATGTTAAATCCTTTTTCTTTGAGAAGATTCTTGTAAAAAATGAATTATATAAACTCTAAGCTAATTTTTTTATTTATTCAAGAATTTTTTAATAGCAATTTTTTTATTCAGAGGTTTTACTTATTTAGATCAACAAATAAAGGAGAATTAAAAAATGAATGTATTAAAGCCAGATATTTCTTTTAATGGTTTAATTAAGCTTTCAACTGGAAAGGTTATTAGAGAAGGAGCTATTGATGCTATTACTCCAATGACTAATGCTCATGATAGACGTTATTGGAGCGTTAGAACCAGACACATGGCTGATGGAGAATATGGTACTAGTTCTGAATTTGCTCAATTATCTGAGGAAGAATACAATGACCTTATTCCCAAATTAGATATTAAAGGTTAGTTTTTAATTATCTAAATACTTTTCAATAATGTTAAAAACTTTGTCAGGAGTTATATCTTCCATACAGGGAGTATATAACTCTTGTTTCTTTGTTAGTTTACATTTTCTTCTATTGCAGGGAATGCAGTTTCTATCTGAGAATAAAACCGAGTTGCTTTCACCGTAGGGGCCTGTTCTTAATACCGGCATTGAGCCGTATAAACCAATCACTGGAGTTTTTACAGCAGTTGCAATATGGAGAGGGCCAGTATCACCTGAAATTAAAATATTACATCTGGATAATAAAGCTGCATTTTCAAGAATATTTAATTTTCCACAAAAAGATTTTATTTTTGGAGAAATATCCAATAAGGTTTCAGATATTTCTCTATCTTCTAATGATCCTGTTAGAACTATTTCACAATCATATTTATCAATGATTCTTTTTGCTAGCTCCTTCCAGTGCTCAATGGGCCATTTTCTTCCCTGACGAGCAGAATTAGATCCCATATTAAATCCTATTATTTTTTTTTCTGTATTTAATATTTTTGAAATTTTTTCTTTTGTTTCTTCAGGTATAAATATGTTTATTTCTTTATCAAGAAGAATATCTCTAAATAATGGTTTAGCTGTTATCCAGAAATTCTTTACAGCATGGATTTTAAAAGTTTTATTATAAGTTAAAATCAGCTTTGATCCTACAAGAAAAGAGAAAATTCTTGTTCTGATTGATGGTTGTAAGTTTATACATAAATCAAATTTCTCTTTTTTTAATTCTTTGGCTAATTTAGCTAAATCTTTATAAGATTTTCCTTCAGTAATCCAAATTTTATCAAGATACGTATCGTTTTCTAAAAGCAATGACGGAACTTTACCTGTTAAATAATGAATAGAAAGATTTTGATCATATTTTTTTAAAGATCTATATAAAGCTGTAGAATGAACAACATCTCCAATAGCTCCAAATCTAAATATGAGAACTTTTTTTATATGTGTTTTTCTCAGAAAATTAATCATTTTTAATAAACTTTTTTTATTATTAAGTAAATTTTATCTTTAAATAGCTCAAGTTGCCAGCAAATAATCATCTATGTCATTACAAATAAGAAAATATCAATTTTAAGCAATAAAAGATCGTTTTTAAAAGAATATATTAAGACAAAAAGTTGAGTTTTAAATCAGTTTTTGTTTAAAAACTGAGATGTTAATATTTATTAATTTTCCTCTGTTTTACCCTAAAGTATTCTAGAAAAGTGTCGATAAATATATTATAGAGCCATTATTTCATACCTAACTTCCTCCTAAGTTTTGTAGCCGCCGATAAAAGCGGCGTTTATTTTTTGAAGCTATTTTTTAATTTTTTGGAACAAAAACTTCTTATTTATGTCCTATATAACTGTCCAACAATTTTTAATAAATATTCTCAAAAGATAAAAATATTTTGGAACAAAGAAAATAGAAATTTGTCTATGTATTTGTCCTAAAATTAAGAAAATATTTTGGGAACAAAGAAAATTCAATCTAGTCTAATAGATTTGCAAATAAAATTATTAAACATTTTTATATTATATTTAATATTTGAATAATAAAAAATATTTAATAATAAAAAACAAACTTAATCTCTTTATTTATATGAGACATATAAATAAAGGAAATAATATCTCTAAAAACCATGAACTATTAAGAAATATGTATCAATTGTGAGTTAATGATAATAAGGGTTTCTGGTAATTATAAAAAGATCCTTCAAAAAGAGGGTTGGAAAAAAGATTTATTTGCTATAAATTAAACTCACTCACGTTAAGAGATCGTGTTGAGCAAGTAAAAAAGAATATCAGATTAAAAAAATCTGGAAGTTGAAAAATTTTTAAAATATTCAAAAAAAATGTTTAATCTCTCTTGACTCTAAATTTTGGTGGTGATAACATACTGATTACCGCTGAAAATAAAAGATGAAATTCAATTATTTTCTATAAATAATATTGAACCTTGAAAACTGAATAACTGAAAACACAGAAACCTGTTAATTCAAAAACAAATGGCTGGGATCATAAGATATTAATATCTTAATAAGATATAAACTTTCTGACAATGGAGAGTTTGATCCTGGCTCAGGACGAACGCTGGCGGTGTGCTTAATACATGCAAGTCGAACGATAAGGCCCTTTCGGGGGTACATAAGTGGCGGACGGGTGAGTAACACGTAGGTAATCTACCTTGAGGCGAGGGATAACATTGGGAAACCAGTGCTAATACCTCATATGTGCAGAGTTGAAATACTTTGCATGAAAGTTCCGGCGCCTTTAGATGAGCCTGCGGCTGATTAGCTAGTTGGTGGGGTAAAGGCCTACCAAGGCGACGATCAGTAGCTGGTTTGAGAGGATGACCAGCCACAATGGGACTGAGACACGGCCCATACTCCTACGGGAGGCAGCAGTAGGGAATATTGCGCAATGGGCGAAAGCCTGACGCAGCAACACCGCGTGAGGGATGAAGCTTTTTGGAGTGTAAACCTCTGTCAGTGGGGAAGAAATATGACTGTACCCACAGAGGAAGCATCGGCTAACTACGTGCCAGCAGCCGCGGTAAGACGTAGGATGCAAGCGTTGTCCGGATTTATTGGGCGTAAAGAGTTCGTAGGTGGTTTGTCAAGTCTGGTGTTAAAGCCCGGAGCTCAACTCCGGATCGGCACTGGATACTGGCAGACTTGAGTACAGGAGAGGCAAGGGGAATTCCCAGTGTAGCGGTGAAATGCGTAGATATTGGGAGGAACACCAGTGGCGTAAGCGCCTTGCTGGACTGTTACTGACGCTGAGGAACGAAAGCCAGGGGAGCAAATGGGATTAGATACCCCAGTAGTCCTGGCCGTAAACGATGGATACTAGGTGTCGTGGGTATCGACCCCCGCGGTGCCGTAGCTAACGCGTTAAGTATCCCGCCTGGGGAGTACGCACGCAAGTGTGAAACTCAAAGGAATTGACGGGGGCCCGCACAAGCGGTGGAACATGTGGTTTAATTCGAAGCAACGCGAAGAACCTTACCAGGACTTGACATCCAAGGAATCCTGCGGAAACGTGGGAGTGCCTTTCGGGGAACCTTGAGACAGGTGGTGCATGGTTGTCGTCAGCTCGTGTCGTGAGATGTTGGGTTAAGTCCCGCAACGAGCGCAACCCTCGTTGTTAGTTGCTGGCAAAAGCACGCTTTTGTCGAGCTCTCTAGCGAGACTGCCGGTGATAAACCGGAGGAAGGTGGGGATGACGTCAAATCATCATGCCCCTTATGTCCTGGGCTACACACGTGTTACAATGGGTGGGACAACGAGCAGCCAGCTAGCAATAGTGAGCGAATCTCTTAAACCCATCCTCAGTTCGGATCGAAGTCTGCAACTCGACTTCGTGAAGTCGGAATCGCTAGTAACCGTAGATCAGCACGCTGCGGTGAATACGTTCCCGGGCCTTGTACACACCGCCCGTCACACCATGGAAGCTGACCACGCCCGAAGCCAGTGAGTTAACCTTTTAGGAGACAGCTGTCTAAGGCAGGGTTAGTGACTGGGGTGAAGTCGTAACAAGGTAGCCGTACCGGAAGGTGCGGCTGGATCACCTCCTTTCTAGGGAGACCTCCAGTGAAATTTATTTTACTGGTATCCTAGGTCGACATCAATGAAACTGTTAGGTTTAAATCTTGGCCATTGTGCCTGACAGTGGAGATGGAATTAACAGAGTGTTTTCAGTTTATTCGGTCTTCAAGGTTCATCCTTGAAGCGAAGGTGGGAATGGCGCTTAAACACATTCCTATTGTACCTTGACAACTGCATAAAATTAGATAATGTATGTAATTACCAATGTTAGGTAAAGCTACAAAGAGCAAATGGTGGATGCCTTGGCGCTAGCAGCCGATGAAGGACGCGCAAAGCAGCGATACACCACGGGGAGCCGCTAAGAGGCCTTGATCCGTGGGATTCCGAATGGGGAAACCCCCTGGGGGTAATGCTCCAGGATCCTTGCCTGAATACATAGGGCAATGGAGGGAAAGCCTGTGAACTGAAACATCTTAGTAACAGGACGAAAAGAAAATAATCTAATGATTTCCTTAGTAGCGGCGAGCGAACGGGAAACAGCCTAAACTCTCTACACGTGATAGTCTGCAGACGTTGTGTAGGGGGGGTCGTGGGACTTCCAGTCAGACCTGCAGGTTTGACATAGAGTTACAAAATTGTTGATTAAATGAACTCAGCTGGAAAGCTGGACCATAGAAGGTGATAGTCCGGTAATTGAAAATCAACAATCTCTAGGGAGTATCCCAAGTAAGGCGGGGCACGTGAAACCCCGTCTGAATCTGCCGGGACCATCCGGTAAGGCTAAATACTAGCTAGCGACCGATAGTGAACTAGTACAGTGATGGAAAGGCGAAAAGAACAGTGGAAAGCTGAGTGAAATAGAACCTGAAACCGTTTGCTTACAATCAGCAGGAGCACTATTAATAGTGTGACTGCGTGCCTGTTGAAGAATGAGCCGGCGAGTTACCTTATGTAGTTTGGTTAAGGGGTTAATACCCGGAGCCAGAGGGAAACCGAGTCTGAATAGGGCGAATTTATTACATGAGGTAGACCCGAATCCAGGTGATCTAACCATGGCCAGAATGAAGCGTAGGTAACACTACGTGGAGGTTCGAACCCACTGATGTTGAAAAATCAGGGGATGAGTTGTGGTTAGGGGTGAAATGCCAATCGAACTTGGAGCTAGCTGGTTCTCCCCGAAATGCGTTTAGGCACAGCGTCAGATTTATCTTACAGGAGGTAGAGCACTAGTTTGGTGCGGGCCCAGAAACTGGGTACCAAATCAAGTTAAACTCCGAATGCCTGTTAAGTAACTATCTGGCAGTGAGACTACGAGAGATAAGTTCCGTGGTCAAGAGGGAAACAGCCCGGACCGCCAGCTAAGGTCCCAAAATATATGCTAAGTGATTAAGGAGGTAGAGTTGCATTGACAACCAGGAGGTTGGCTTAGAAGCAGCCACCCTTGAAAGAGTGCGTAATAGCTCACTGGTCAAGCGACTCCGCGCCGAAAATATACCGGGGCTAAGCATATTACCGAAGCTGCGGCAACAAGATTTATCTTGTTGGGTAGGGGAGCGTTCTGTTGTAGGTTGAAGTCAGACCGTAAGGACTGGTGGACGAAGCAGAAGTGAGAATGTCGGCATGAGTAGCGAAAACATTGGTGAGAATCCAATGCACCGAAAACCTAAGGTTTCCCACGGCAGGCTCGTCCGCGTGGGGTTAGTCGGAACCTAAGCTGAGGCCGAAAGGCGTAGGCGATGGATAGCAGGTTGATATTCCTGCACCATCTTAATATCGTTATCAACTGCGGAGGGACGCAGGAGGCTAAGTACGCTGGAGATTGGTTGTTCCAGTTGAAGCGTGTAGGTAGTCATAGTAGGAAAATCCGCTATGGCGTTATAAACTGAGACGTGACCAGGACTTCTTACGAGAAGGAAGGTACTGACGCCACACTGCCAAGAAAAGCTTCGCTAGTGAGATATTAAGATGTCCGTACCAGAAACCGCCACAGGTAGGTTGGCAGAGAATGCTAAGGTGCGCGAGATAACACTCGTTAAGGAACTCGGCAAAATAACCTTGTAACTTCGGGAGAAAAGGTACCCTGGTAGCGTGTAGGCTCCTCGCGAGCTGAAGCGTGATAGGGTCGCAGTGAATAGGCCCAGGCGACTGTTTACCAAAAACACAGGTCTCTGCTAAGTCGTAAGACGATGTATAGGGGCTGACGCCTGCCCAGTGCTGGAAGGTTACGTGGAGAGGTTAGCCGCAAGGCGAAGCTTTGAAACTAAGCCCCAGTAAACGGCGGCCGTAACTATAACGGTCCTAAGGTAGCGAAATTCCTTGTCAGGTAAGTTCTGACCCGCACGAATGGCGTAACGATCTGGGCGCTGTCTCGACGAGTGACTCGGCGAAATTGGATTATCCGTGAAGATACGGATTACGCATACCAGGACAGAAAGACCCTATTGAGCTTTACTGTAGCTTGAAATTGAACTCGGACTATGCCTGTGCAGGATAGGTGGGAGACTTTGAAGCAGCTTCGTCAGGAGTTGTGGAGTCAACCTTGAGATACCACTCTGGTGTAGTTTGGGTTCTAACCGAATGCCACTAACATCTGGGTTCGGAACAGTTTCAGGTAGGCAGTTTGACTGGGGCGGTCGCCTCCTAAAGAGTAACGGAGGCGCCCAAAGGTTCCCTCAGGTTGGTCGGAAATCAACCGTAGAGTGTAAAGGCAGAAGGGAGCTTGACTGTGAGACTTACAAGTCAAACAGGGACGAAAGTCGGGCTTAGTGATCCGGCGGTTCCGCATGGAAGGGCCGTCGCTCAACGGATAAAAGTTACCATAGGGATAACAGGCTTATCTCCCCCAAGAGTCCACATCGACGGGGAGGTTTGGCACCTCGATGTCGGCTCGTCGCATCCTGGAGCGGTAGTACGTTCCAAGGGTTGGGCTGTTCGCCCATTAAAGCGGTACGTGAGCTGGGTTCAGAACGTCGTGAGACAGTTCGGTCCATATCCGGTATGCGCGCAAGAGAATTGAACGGAGTCGTCCTTAGTACGAGAGGACCGGGACGAACGAACCTCCAGTGTACCAGTTGTCCTGCCAAGGGCAAACGCTGGGTAGCTGTGTTCGGAGTGGATAAGTGCTGAAAGCATATAAGTACGAAGCCCACCGTAAGATTAGTTCTCTCACTGGGTTAACCAGGTAAGTCCCCGGACAGAATATCCGGTTGATAGGCCAGAGGTTGAAGTATGGCAACATATGTAGCCGACTGGTACTAATAGGACGAGGGCTTTACCTAGCCGGTAATTATACGCAGTACAGAAATGAAATTAAATTTCAACTCGTTATTCTAATTTTTATGCAGTAATCAGTGTACAGGATTAAATTCCTGGTGGCCAAGCGGCAGGAAAACACCCGTTCCCATCCCGAACACGGTCGTAAAGACTGCTTGCGGCGACAATACTCGGAGGGAGACTTCCCGGGAAGATAGCTAGTTGCCAGGATACTATTTTAAAAAAGAGCTCTTAAATAAGGGCTCTTTTTTTATACTTAAATTTATAGTAGTGCTCCAACGTATACTGAGTGACTAAGATCCTATCCAGGAATTAAATTTACTTATGTCATCACAAGGTGTTTCGCACTGTCATTAGTCATCAGTAAATTAGACTATGATTAATGAATTTAGAAAAGGTGACTGTGTCACCTGAAGTGGTGATCTTACCGATTTTGAATAATTGCTGTAAAATGGATGGATTGCCACAGATTTCTTCGGAATCTTCGCAATGACAAAATTGATTAATGTTGTATATTTTTTATTTCCTGGATAGACTCTAAGTCACATTTTTAAGTCATCAATCATTCCAATAATACTACTATTATTCTGTCATAACTAAGCCGCAATCTCAAATTAACGATCATTACAGTGAAGACTTAAGTTTGTGGGCACTTTACTTAAGTTAGGTAATGGATATTACCTAACTTATTTTTTACCTAAAATTTCTATAGCTTGTTTTTCTGCTTCTTCTGCTTTTTTCAATTTCATATCAAGACCTTTTGGTGTTGATGATTTTTCTTCAAATTTCGCAGGCATTGGAGATGGTAGATAATTATATGATTGAGTATTTTCTTGTTGGGAAGCTGGTTTTTTCTGCCTAGCAGAACTTCTTGCTCTTTCAAACAGATTTCCAATCTTATTATCATTTATATTATTTTGAGTATTATCCGCCATCTTTTGATTATTACTCGTCAAATTCTGAGTATTTTGAACATTACTTGTCATATTTTGATTGTTACTCGTTATATTTTGAGTATTTTCTTCTGTTTTTTCTTGATCTTTGTGTGTTGGTTTACCAAATAACTTGTGAGATACATTCTTAAACATTTTGGAAACTGGAGCCATTAACCCTATAACAAGAGCAAATCTTAAAATACCACCAGGTAAAGCTTTTAATAATGTTTTACCTTGACCCATACCAACTACTTTTCCTACAAGTTGTAAACCTTTTCTCCATAATGGTACTTTAGTCATATTAGAACCAATATTTTTTAGACCGGCAATTGCATTAACAACTTTACCCATATAAGGAAATAGTAAGAATCCACCAATCCAGTTACCCATTATATCTTCCATAAAAGTACTAAATTTTTCCCCTTTTGGTGCTTCTACTGCTGATTTAATAGAGTCTCCTAATATAAGTCCATTAAAAATAATACTCATAGGATTATTACCCATAAAATCACCTGTTCCAATAGAAAATTTTGTTAATAATCTAGATAAGAATGACGAATTTTTATTAACATGATCAATCATTTTAATTTTTGTTATTACATCTTTTGCTTTTTTTCCATATAGTGAACTATTTTTTATTATATTTATTGCTTCATCAACATTGTTTGGATTTTTTAGTTTGTTAGAGACAGTTTTCGAAAGGTTATAATTAGGCAATATTTTTTGTAAATTTTCTTTTAATAATGCTTTTATTCTTTTATTAGAAGATTTAAGGACTCTTTTAGTAAGATTTTGTCCTTTACCAGAAGCTATACGTTTTTCTAATTTTTCTATTAAGTTATTTTCTTTTAATAATCTTAAATTATTTCTTACACCGATTACTTCTTTTAATTGAGTTTTCCTTATTTCATCTACTTGATTAAATAGTTGATCAAATAATTGTTTTCTTAAAGGTTCTCTGGTTAGCATTGATTTAGCTTCAGAACCTTTTTTTAATGATTGAGTAATTTCATTATAATTAGGGTTTTTTAATAAGTTTGCTTGTATTCCTGTAATTTTTCCTTTTATATATGCAGCTTTTTTACTTAAAAACTGCATTATACCGCTTTTATTTGACCAATTATCAATTTTTTGAACTAATCTGCCAAGTATTGATCTATTTGGATCACTATTTCCTGATAACACAAAAGCATCAACACCTTTTCCAATTCCCCAAGAAACTCCGGCACCTGCTGCAATATATTTTAATTGTTTCGTAGGATCATCTTGTTTATTAGAATTTTCTTGTGTTGTATTTGTAGAAGCTTGTTTATTTGGATTTTGTTGAACTCTATTAACTAGATTTTGATCAATATTATTCATAAAACCCTGTTTTTCCTTCTCTTTTCCATTTAGAAAGTTTCTCTTTAATAATAAAAACAAAAAAGATCAGAAATTTGCTTATTTTTAAACATGTATTAAAAACTATTAAAAAGAATAACCACTTTTTAGGTGGTTATTCTTTACTATCTATAAGTCTTGGGTCAGAATCTTTTTCGTATTTATAAGCAGTTATTGCTTTTTGGTTTATATTTAATTTTGAAAGCTCTTTCTTTATGAAATCTTTTCTCTTTTCCATTTTTTCTTGATTATTCTCTTCAATGGATTTTATTTTTGCAATAAGGTTATTAATTTCTTTTTTTTCATCTTCTGAAAAACTTGTACTGATAATTATTTTCTGTGTTTTTTTAATTAATTCCCCTCTTTGATCAAGAATATTTTGAATATCATCAATAACACCCTTCTCAATAAGGGAGCTTATTTCATAAGTATTATTATAAATACTTTGATAGAGTTCTTTTAATTCCTGAAACTTTTCATTCATAATTTGATTACAATACAGTTTTTTATTTAAGCTGTTTTTACAGAATTCTCTTCTTCTGTTTCTTCTTCATCTCTAATTTTTTCACGAGCTGCTATTCTTATAGCTTCTTCCCAGGTTTTTTTTAGGTCCTTAAGATGTGTTAAAACCTCATCCACCATATCAGCATCTTTTTTAATGTTTGCCTGAACGAGTCTGTAGTGCAAATATTCATATAAATTATATAAATTCTGTGCAACTTCTCCACCTACTTTTATATCCAAAGTATTCATAAACTCTGAAATAATTTTTTGAGCACCTATGATATTATTATGAATTTCTTCAATATTTTTATTAGCTATTCCAACTTTTGCTTTGTTTAAAAACTGAATAGCACCATCATAAAGCATTATTAAAAGCTTTTCAGGGCTTGCTGTTTGAACTTCAGTTTGTTGATATTGCTTAAGATATGGATTCATATTTCCCCTTTTGCTAACAATCATCTTGATAAGTCAAAATAATACCTATAAGTAGTATTATTATATTATACTCTTTAAAAAAATTTTTTCTCCTATATAAAAAGGGTTTTTTATCTTTAAACATATTTTAATTGACTTAAAACCAGTTGCAAACATATTTTCTGAGATATTTTTAAGTTAATAATAAGCTCAACTTCTTACACTTCTTTATCAACCAGTATTCCTGAAGGTTTTACTGTCTTGGAAATTAAGTTTATTAAGTCATCTGGTGATATTGTTTCAATTATTGATCCTGTTTTTTGATCGATTAATTCAACCATATCTGTTAGAGAATTGAATTTAACTTTGTATTTTTTTATTTTTTCTTGTTTCTGAAGAACCTCGTTTTCTTCATCCTCAGATTCATCTGTGTTTCTTCCTTGTAAGTCTTTGTATTGATCTTCAGTTTTATCCTCTAGATCAGGTTTAACTTTTTCTTTTTCTTCGGGTTTCTTTATAGCAGTTTCTGCTTGTGCTTGTGCTTGGTGCTCTGCTTGAAGAGCAACCTCAGTTGGGTTTACTATTCTAAATAAACCTGAGTTTGAAAAAGATAGGCCATCCAGTGGCATTTATTTCTCCTATTTTACTCTTGAAACAGAAAATAATGCTAATAAAAGATTTTCATCCAATGATCGTATTTGTATTTTCTTTCCTGTTTCTGGATCTTTTATTATACCATTTATTGCAGTTTCTTTTAATTCTTTTCCCAGATTAATACTTTCATCTTTTAAACTATCAAAATTTAAATTTGATTCAATTTCGATAAAATTGTCTACTTTTTCGGTTATTTTCTCTTCGTATTGTATTATTTGTTCTTTTATTTCTAATACTTTCTCACTTGCTTCATTTATTTTATTTAGGAATTCTTCATATTCCTCTTTTGTTTTCATAGATATATTTTCAGTTTTTGGTAAATTGATTGTTTCTGAAGATGCATCTTCAGGGTTTGACTTCTTACTATTATCAAATGAACTTTCCTTAAAAGGTTTGACATCATTAAAAGATGTATTTTCAACTATGTTTTGTATATTTTCCAAATCTTTTTTTATAGCATTATTGGTTTTCTCAATATCTTCCTCACTTAGGGTTTTTTCTAAACTGCCTTTGATCTGTGTTTTTATATCTTTTAATTGCTCATGGATTGAAGATAAACCTTGTTTCACGGTTTCAAGCAAGTTTTTCTCTTCCTGCATATTTTCAAGGGTTTCATTGTATTTTTGTCTTTTTTGAGTATTTTCAGATAAGACAACTTTTTCAAATTCTTCAACTTTGGAAGAATTCTTTTCAATATCCTTGTTTTCTTTAAGTGTTTTTACCTGAAAATTATTGGTTAAAATTTTCTGTAAAGAGTTGCTTAGACTAATATCATCCTTGAAAATAGACATTAGTGTCCTCCAACAACCATTTTTAAGTTATTATAGTCCTTATTTTATAATTAATATTCCCCTTTTTCAATAAAAACAAACTTTTTTAAAAAAACCTTTGTAATGTTTTTTTACAAACTATAAACAAGTTTTATATTTATAGGCAAAGTGTTTATATTTTCTTGTCTTATTTAAACATCAGTATTTATAAGCTAGAATAAATTTAGAGTAATTATTGGTTATAAATATGAAACCTGCAATATTGATCCAGGCAAAAAGAGCAAATTTAATCGAAAGAGAACACTTAGGTTTTATCGTGGTTGTTGATAAAAACGAAAATATTCTCTTTCAATCGAGAGATAGTAATAATACACCTGTTTTCTTAAGATCTTGTGCAAAACCCCTTCAGGCCCTACCTATAATCACTTCCGGTGCATATCAGGAATTTAATTTTACATTAGAAGAGTTGGCTATTTGTTGTGCTTCGCATACTGGAAGTGATAAACATTTAAAGACCATTAAAAACGTTTTAAACAAGATTAAATTAAAAGAAGATCAATTATTATGTGGAACTCATGAACCTATTGATGTCGAGGCAAGAAATTATCTTATAAAACATTCTTTAAAACCTTCTAACTTACATAATAATTGTTCTGGAAAACATTCCGGCATGCTTGCTGTTTGTATTAAAAATAATTGGAATATAACGAATTATCTTGATTTTAATCATCCTATTCAACAAGAAATAACAAATATAATAAAAAAATATTGTAATGTTAAAGGAAATATAGAGACATCCATTGATGGATGTTCTACTCCCATACATGGAATACCATTATTTAAAATGGGGGTAGGGTATTTAAACTTATTTTTAAGTAATGAAGGTATGCCAATAAAAGAAGCTTTTATGAAAAACCCTTTATTAATAGGTGGGAAGGGCAGACTTGATAGTTTAATTATTGAATCAACTCAAGGTAGATTAATATCGAAAACAGGCGCAGAAGGTTTATGCATTGTTATTAATCCTGATGAAGAAAAAGCTCTTGTTGTCAAAATTATGGATGCAAGTATTTCAGCAAGAAGCTTGGTAACTCTTGAGTGCTTAAAACAACTTGGTTGGATGACATCAAAAGAGTTAGAAAATGAGACTTTAAAAAATTTTTTAGATATTAAAATAAGAACTCATAATAATACAATTGTAGGTGAGGTGCGGTTTTCTTTTAAAATTTAATACGTAAAAGCCCCTTAAAAAGGGGCTTTTGTTCTCCACTCTCAATATCCTTGAGACTTATCCTAGGGTTTTGAAAGATTTTTCGATGTTTTTATCGATAACTTTTTGTACTGCGTCTACTTCTGTTGATACTGCTTTATG
>Ga0156446_1107_pt1 | contig 37664 bp, 30 predicted proteins | sample RifOxyA2_FD_108089 | JGI IMG/M metagenome (GOLD analysis project Ga0156446, IMG submission 108089) | Candidatus Melainabacteria bacterium RIFOXYA2_FULL_32_9 | reverse complement strand
ATATCTTAATTTATATATTTCTTCTTATAATTATATGTAACTGGAAAAAGTTATTTATTTTAGTAATATTAAATCCATGATTATTATTTAAGGATATTATAAAATTAGTATATTGGTTAAAGAATATTTTGCAAAATGAAATTCTTGTTTTAAGTTTGTTTAATAAGTGAGCAATTGGAGATAATTGCTTTAAAAGTAGGTATTTATGCAGCTGATTTCATATTTAAACAATTGTTTAAAAAATGATAAATTAGTGAGGTGGCCAGATAACTGCATGCCATTAACGGTTTATATTGCTCCTTTTAGATGGTATAAGTCGCAGAATGAAGGATATCTATATAAGCAAATGGTTATTGATGCTTTGGATATATGGCATAAGGCATCCAGAAATAAGATTTCTTTTAAGATAGTAAATAATTTAAATGATTCTCAAATAAATTTAGACTGGAAAAGAGTTGAAAGATCATCATTGGGGCATTGTTACTTTAATTATGATGCTAAAGGAAGATTATTCTCTGCTGAAGTAAGCATCGGTCTTTCTGACGGGGTTATTCATTCACAGTATCAGGATAAAAATGAGGTTTATCATACTATACTGCACGAAATAGGTCATGCGGTTGGTTTAGATCATAGCCCGTATCCAAATGATATTATGTATGTTCCTCATCAATATGGTGTTATTTCTTTATCTGAGGGAGATAAAAAGACATTAAACTGGCTGTATAATTTCCCTTATGGAGCTACTAGTCAGGAAATTTTATCACAATATAGAGTAACAAATGATCATACATTGGATCATCTTATTTATAAGCTTGAAAACAAAGATAAGCAAGTCACTGAGAATGCTTTTAATAAAGCTTTAAATTCAGTTTCAAAAGAAGAAGCAAAAAGCCTGCATGAAGAACAGCAAATTCTTGCTGATATTGGGAAATATAACCTGTCTTTGCAAAATATCAAAGTATCATCAGACTTGCAGGAATATATAAAGAAATCCCTTATCCAGAAAGATTTAGATAAAAAGAATTAGAAATTACATTAATAAAATTTAAATTTTTATTTAAAAATAGCAATTAAAAGTTATTAGCTAACTTATAAAGTTACTAATAACTTTTAATTATTATACATTTGGAGGCTATAATGGTGAATAACATTAGATTTTCAGGCTCAAATTTAGAAAAGATACCTAATATTTCTAATTATAAACCTGCTTTTAAAGGGGATTTTACTAGCGAGTACGGGCATGATCGTCTAGCTTTAAGTACTGCTGAAAAAGATAAAATGATTCAGAGATATAATAAGCTATTAAATACATTTTCAACTACTATTCAAAATGCTATCAGGGATACTTCTCCTGAAAAATTACAAAAGCTAACAGAATCAGTATCTGAAAATGTTATAAATGATGTTTCAGAAAGATTCTCACCTGAACGAAATAAAGAAATAATTAACTCACTAGCAACTGGATCTACAAATAGAATATTAAAAGAGATTCCACGTGAGGATTTAGAACGAGTAATTATGGCTACAATACGAGGAGGCGTTGACTCAATTCCAGATAAAGAATTAGGTAGCATTACAAAAGTTCTTCTTAAAGGTGTTTTGGACGATACAAAAAAGGAGTTAACTACTCAGGAGTTAGAAGGCCTAATAAGTTCAATAAGATATGGTGGTCAAAAAGGTGTACAAAAAGCAATTTTGAAAGATCCAGGAATATTACCCAGTATGATTGGTAGCCTATTTAAAGGTATTTTGGGATCAATTTTAGGCACAAATAATACTTAAGATCTTATATATGAAGAGAGATCCGAGATTACTACAGTAATCTCGGATCTCTCTTTGTTAGGATATTTATGAGTTGGATTTCACACCAAGAATTGCATTTAAGTCGTTTTCAACAGTTGTAGTTGGCATAATATTGAAATTTTCTACCAATACATTCAACACGTTTGGTGTTATAAAAGCTGGTAAGGTTGGACCAAGACGAATATTTTTAATACCGAGATGTAATAAAGTTAAAAGTATTACTACAGCTTTTTGCTCGTACCACGATAAAATCATTGATAATGGTAAGCTGTTTACATCAGTATCAAATGCTTTAGCTAACGTAACTGCAATTTGAATAGCAGAATAAGCATCATTACACTGGCCAATGTCTAATAAACGAGGAATTCCACCAATATCACCAAATTCAAGTTTATTAAATCTATATTTACCACAAGCTAATGTGAGGATTACTGCATCTTTTGGGACAGCTTGAGCTAAGTCTGTATAGTAATTACGTCCACTTTTAGCTCCGTCACATCCTCCAATTAAGAAAAAGTGCTTAATATCTCCATTTTTAACAGCTTCAACAACTTTATCTGCTACACCCAAAACTGCATTATGACCAAATCCAACCATAATTTTTTTGTCTGGACCATCTTCTTTAAATCCTTCTGAATTCAGAGCAGCTTCAATTATAGGGGCAAAATTGCTGTCAGAAATGTGAGTTACTCCTGGCCATGCCACAAGACCACTGGTAAAGATCCTGCCTCTATAAGTTTCTCTTGGTTTTTGAATACAGTTTGTTGTCATAAGAATTGCACCTGGAAATTCATCAAATTCTTTTTGCTGATCTTGCCAAGCACCACCATAGTTTCCTACGAGGTGTTTGTATTTTTTTAGTTCAGGATAAGCATTTGCAGGTAGCATTTCTCCATGGGTATAAATATTTACTCCCAAACCTTCTGTTTGTCTTAATAGTTCAGCTAAATCTCTTAAATCATGCCCTGATATTAGAATAGCTTTTCCTTTAATGGGTTCAGTTCTTACAGCGGTTGGTTCAGGATGCCCATAAGTTCCTGTATTGGCAGCATCAAGTAATCCCATTATCTTAAGGTTAACTTCGCCGCATTTTAGGTTCATTGCCACTAATTCATCTAAGGTAGGGTCTTCTTGTGTTAGGAAATTTAAAGCTTCATGGAAGAATCCATATACTTCATCATCTTCACGTCCAAGAATCATTGCATGGTCTGCGTAAGCTGCAGCTCCTTTAAGCCCATAAGTAAGAATTTCCTGAAGGCTGATTACATCTTCACCAAGTTTCTCCAACCTTTTTTTAATAGTTGTTTCTTGTCCTTGTTGAATAAGTCCATTTAAATCTTCAACTGGTGTCCATTTTGCTGGGCCTATAAGTATCTCTGGAATATTAGCTGACTCTTCATAAAGTTTTTTCGCTCTATTTTTTAATTCTCCTAGTTTTAGAATTATTTTTTGTAGACGAGCAGGGTCAAAATTTACATTGGTAACAGTCGTAAATAAGCCTTCAACTGTTGCAACATCAATGTCATGGTCTTTTATACCAATTTCTCTTAATCGATGTGCATACATAGCTAATCCTTTAAGGGCATAGATTGTGAGATCTTGTAGTGATGCTGTTACTGGATCCTTGCCACAAATTCCTTGTATAGAGCAAGCTTTTCCCTGAGCAGTTTGTTCGCATTGATAGCAAAACATGTTCATAATTCTTTTCTCCTTTTCTTGCATACTAAATAATTTTTTTAAAAAATTCACAAAAAATATCTCCTATACCAATTGATACAGATTATTCAACAGGCTAATTAATTTTGATATTGCTTTTTTTAGATTTTATTTAGAAAAAAGATTTCTGAGTTCAGATAACTTTTTTTGTTCCATGTAATCTTTTACTTGCTTATTTATCTTGTCTAATAAACCGCCAAATATAATGCAGTTATCTCCACCACCGCAGATAGGTTCATTTAGTAAACAATCAGACATTTCCAATGTGCCTTCTATTGCTTCATAGATTTCAAGTAGTGTAATATTTTCACTACTTTTAGCTAAACTAAAGCCGCCTTTAGGTCCACGAATGGACTCAACTAATCCGACTTTTACTAGCCTTTGAAGAACTTTTGCCAAGTGATTTTCTGAAATAGTAAAAGTCGATGCAATTTCTTTTGTAGAAACCAATCTATTAGTACTGATTGATAGAAAATACATTGTATGCAGTGCTAAGGTGGCTGCTTCTGATATTTTGATAACGCCTTGCATATTTATAAATTCCTCATTATGTTGTATTAATATTGTTTACTGGATTCTGGTACCAGTATACCAGAATATAGATAAAAGTCAATTAACTTGCTCGATAAGTGTAAAATATTGTTTATAACTCAAGTTGCTACATACATAAATTTATGCTTTAAGATTGTCACGCAAATATGATTATTCCTTAAGGTCAAGATTTATGGCTCGCAATGACGTTCACAATTATTTAAGTAGCAACTCGAGTTGTTTATACTAAATAATTTCTCCTGAAATTGAGATTGTATAGTCTTTAATAACTATGGTTTTTTGCGCAAGTTCAAGCGCTTTTTTGATAATTATTTCAATTCCTGAGCAACAAGGTACTTCCATATGTACAATTGTGACTGACTGAATGTCTTGATTTTTGAATATGTCAGCAAGTTTTTCTACATATTGATCTATAGTTTTATCTAATTTGGGGCAGAACATTATAAGAACTTTGTCTTTTAAGAAACGCTGATGAAAGTTTGCATACGCAAACGGTGTACAATCAGCTGCAATTACTAGATTTGCATTTTTTAGGTATGGAGCATTTGAATTTAATAATTGCAGTTGGATTGGCCAATTATTTAGTTCTGAAGATAGTTTAACGTTAGATATTTCGTGATCAGTTTTTCTTTCTATGGTTTTTGTCATTGTACCAGGGCATCCACATGCCAATTTGGGTTGCTTTTCTTCGTATTCAGGAATATCCATATCTTTCTCCTTTAAGAAATTTATTGCTTGATTTAAAAACTCTACTTGATTATGGTCTTTGAGGTGTTTTAAATGTGCTTTTATTACGTTTGGTCCACCTTGTATTACATTTTCCATAACTTTATATTCATCATATTCTTCAGCTTCTCTTTCTTCTACAGTCATAGCTCCAAACGGGCATTCTTTTATGCAAGCACCGAGACCGTCACAGAAAAGATCGCTTACTAATCTTGCTTTACCATCTATAATTTGCAGAGCGCCTTCGGGGCAGCCTGGAATACAATGCCCGCAGCCTGTGCATTTTTCTTCATCAACCTTTATAATACTTCTTTTCATAATTAATTCTCCTTACTTATCAGTCTTTCAATTGAATTCCATTGATCTTTAGCCTGTTGAGTTATGTCAAATTCGAAATTATTCAATCTCCATCTGGTTACAAGTAGACGAAGTGTTCCCACAATTATTGGAGCTATATGTTCTTTTGGAATATCAGACCTGATTTCATTGTTTTTTTGAGCTTCTTCAATTATTTTGTGAATAATAACGTGATGAGTTTTCATAATAGAGGTTACTTTTTCACTCAATCTTTTATCGTTTTGAAAAATTTCTTCTGAAAATATGACTTTAGCTAATTCCGGCCTTTCTGCAAATTCCTGGCATCTTTCGATGAATATTGCTTTAAGTTTTTTTATATTAGATAGTTTTGATTCATATATTCTGTTAAAACCTAAGTTTGTACTATCCTGAAAATAGTCTAAGATTCCTAACAGAATATCAAGCTTGCTTTTATAGTGTCTATAAATAGCTGGCTCTGATATGCCAAGTTTTTCAGACAAGTGTTTTATAGTTAGATTTTGAATACCCGATTCTGCTATTAATTTTATCGATACGTTAATTATTTCATTTTGTCTTTTTGTTAAGTTTTGCATATATTTTTTTCCAAGTTAGTTAGTGCTCACTAACTAGTATAACAAACTTGAAAATTTTGTCAATCTCATAAAATTTGTTTAAATTTCCTAATTTAACTTCATTTTTACAGAAGAATTAATCCTCAGACCTCTTATATCAGGATTATTAATAAGTAGATTAGTTATTTTAGTTATAAGTCTAATGAAATTTATCAATATTTAGTAAGAAAATTAATGTGTTTATTTATTAATAAGTTTGAGGACATGAATAAACTTGTAATTTTATATATATCTTTTGCTATTTTAGTTTTGATTACAGGTATTATTACCTTTACTATTCCTGCTAATTTATTTGAGATTTTTTCGTTTAATATTTTTTTCCATAGAGTTTTTGAAGCAATAATAGCTTTATTGGCTTTTTTTGTTTTTTTGAGTGGTAATCAAATATATTCGAGAACTCCTGATAGAAGAATTGCAGTTATTAGCGGTGGGTTTTTAGCGGGAAGCATACTTAAAGTTTTTCATATTTTATCTTCATTTGAATTTCCATATGATGTTTTAACAGCTGAAAATTTTGCTGCTAATCCTGAAATCATTTATCTTTTGATTGGCGATTTGATCTTTGCAATTGCAATATTTATGTCTACATTTTATTCAAGAGATACTTCAGGAAAACCCGATCCACTTTTTAGAAGAAAAGTTTATACAGGCTTTCTTGTATTTGCGCTCTTAATTATATTACTGGACATTATATTAAGACCCATTCTGCTTATTTTAGTGCAGGAATATACGTATAAATTTATACTTATTGATGCTTCTTTAGAGACAGCTATTAGGGCACTTTACCTCTTATCAGCGTTTATATATGCAGATATAAGATTAACTTCTAAAAGTACTATTGCTTCAACATTCATTGTTGCTTTATTTGTACTTGGCTTGACGACATTATATGGTATTTATGGGCATGCTGCACAATTAATAGGTTTTTTGCTTCTTGTAATTGGAATCAAAGAAATTCCTTTAGAGTCTGCTTATATTAGCTTTAGGCAGAGATTCTCAGCATATTTATCTTTATTTTTGATCGTATCTTATTTATTTTTTGTTACTTTAACGTCTGTAGTGTTTAATATTAGGTTCCCTGCTTTTGCACCGTATATTTTTATAGAGTTTTTTATAATTGCAATTATTGTTCAATATATCTTGTCTAATAGGTTTATAGATCCAATTAATAACCTTATTCAGGGAGTAGAAGAATTTAAGCTTGGTGAAGAACCTGAAAAGATTCCTGTAAGTACGCAAGATGAAATTGGAATGTTGACTGCAAGAATCAATGATATTATTGAGCTAAATTGGGAATATACACAGGAATTACTGTCAAAACAGGAGCAGGATAGGATTCGTTTATCTATAGTTAACAAGTTAAGAAGTGCTTTAAGTGCTGATGAAGTATTAAATGGTGTAGTTAACATAATTGGGGACACATTTAAGCCTGAAGAAGTAATCATATTAAATCTTGATAATAAAACAGGTGATTTATATCCAACTCAATATGAATATAGAAGTGGACCTGATATCCCGTCACTAACTAAGTATGACTTTTCAAGACAGCAAGGATTAGAGCAAATCTACAGTAATATTGAAAAAAAAGAATTAATAGCAGTTTCTGACTTTGAACAAGAGAATATTGATGAATATACGACGAGTTTCTTTAAGAAAATGGAGATAAAATCATTTTTAATATTACCAATGAGCTATAAAAATGAGATTTTAAGCTGCCTAATGCTTTGTTATTTTAGTAAATCTCATTATTGGTCGAAAAGTACGATTAACTTAATAAAGTCTCTTGAATCTCAGATTTCAACTGTCATTTATCAAGCAAGACTTTATACTTCTACAAATGATATTGCAAAAAGAGAGTATACACTAAGAAGAATTATTAATCTCGTATTAACCTCACTTGATATTAACGATGTTTTTGAGGTAGTAACAAGAGAAGTAGGTTTGCTGCTTAACCTGGATAACTGTGTACTAAGATTATATAATCCACAGACAGGAAAACTTGAGCCCGGGCAGCGTGAATATAGAGCTGATATTACTATTCCATCTACTTTAAAGGTTCAATATCCTGAAGAGGTAAATCAGCTTATAAAACATGTTCTTTTTGAGGAAATGAGACCAATAATCATTGATGATGTTGATGCATCAAATCTTGGTGCGGAATCTAAAGAATTTGCAAGAAACTATGAACTTAAGTCAGCAATAGCATTACCTATTTTGCATAATGAAGAGCCTCTTGCAGTATTACTTGCTGTGCAGACTAAATATAAAAGAAAGTGGACTGAAGAGGATGTTAATACTTTGATTCCTATAGTGGATCAAATTGCTATTGCTATATATCAATCTCAATTATTTACTTCAACAAAAATGCTTGCCCAGAGAGAGCAACTTCTACGGGAAATTATGGTTACATCTATAAGATCATTAAGTACAAAAGAAGCAATAAAATCGATAGTTACACAAACTGGCGAATTATTTAAGGCTGATAGGTGCTTCTTTATTGGATATAATGCTAAAACACAAGAGTATTTACCAGTAGAAAGTTATGGATCTTATATTTCGTCTTTAATATTTAAAGACGTAGGTGGTTTACATGTTACTAGAGAACAAATGAGCCTTTTTACAAAAATTGTAATTGATCAACAACGTGTTTTAGCTGTAAATGACTCCAGAACTCTTGAAGTACCTGATGAGACAAAATATATAATAGAAAAATATGCAGTAAAATCTTTTATAGTTGCACCTATGTTCTATAGAGATATTCCTTTAGGACTACTCATTGTTGATTATGTTAACAGTTACAAACAGTTTAATCAGAATGATATTGATCTTATGTCAGCTGTAGCAAATCAGTCATCTATAGTTGTTTATCAAGCTCAGTTATATGACCAAATTCAGGAAACTAGTGATAGAGAAAGATTATTAAGAACTATAATTAATGAGGTATTAACAAGCACTAGCCTAAAGGAAGCCGTTCAAAGTATTACTTTCGAAGTAGGAATTTTATTTGATGTAGATAGGGTTGCCATTAGATTTTATGATGAAACATTTAGAGTTTTTTCTGAGGTTGTTGGGGAATATAAAAGGGATGAGAGTGTACCATCAGCAATAGGAATGGGGTCTTACCCAAAAGAAGTAGATGAATATTTGGCAACAGAGCTTTTTGATAAGAAAAATACTCTAATAGTTAATGATATTAATGATCCTAAATATCCTGAGCCATTAAGAGAAGAGTATAAGAGGCTTGGAGTCATATCCACTATAGCTGTACCCGTTTTTTATCAGAATAATTCAATTGCCGTATTAGTTATAACTAATACAACCCCTAAAAAAGCCTGGGAAAAAGAGGATATTGATATTTTAAATCCAATAGTTCAGCAAATTTCTATAGGTATAAATTTATTCAGATTAAATGAGAGGCTAAAAAAATCACTTGATAATGAAAGAATAGTACGAGAAATGATAATTGAGGTTAGGAAGCTTGAGACTCATGATCAAATATATGATTATTTATTAACTAAATTAGCACCAACATTTAACGTTGATAGAAGCCTGCACTTACATGAGGATGACAAGGCTAATTTATATATTCAAAATGAGTATATAGCTGATAAAGAGCGTTATAAATCATTATATAAGCAAACTCTTTTATGTGCAGAGTGTATTAATGAAATCAGACCTGTTCCGGAACAGGCCATACCTATAAATAATGTGGATGAGGAAATTCGGGATATCGAATTTAGAGAATATTTAAAGTCAAATGAAATCCAGGCATTATTGTTATATCCGACTTCAAGAAGAGTATTTGAGGCTGAACATGAAGAAATTACCGGAATTACACTAATTACCTCTTCCAGCCCTAGAAAGTGGACATCAGATGAAGTCGATCTATTTAAATTAATGATTGATGCTGCATCTATTGTCTTTTTTGAAGCTTCTCAACGACAGGAACTCGATGAAACCAGGAGAACATTTATTGCAACTTTGACTCACGACTTGAAAAGTCCTATTATTGCAGAGCAAAAGGCAATTGAGTTTATGACCTCAAGAGATCCAGTTTCACCGCTAAAAGATTATATAGAATATCTGGAAGATATTTATAACACTAATGAAGAACTGCTAAGGATAGTGAATAATATGCTTTCTGTATATCAATATGAGTCAGGAATGATTGTGTTGAATATTCAACCTGGTAATGTAAAAAATGTAATTGAAGAAGCTATAAGATCTTTAAAATACCTCGCAAGGGCCGAAGAATCAAATATCATTGTAGATATTGAGCCTGATTTACCTCTGGTTATGATGGATAGAACTGAAATTAACAGGGTTTTAGTCAATCTTATAAGCAATGCAATTAAGCATAATAAAAAAGGAACACAAATAACTATAGCAGCTAAGAAAATAAATAATGAAGTTCAAGTTTCAGTAAAAGACAATGGGCGTGGTGTTTCTGAGGTTGAGAAACCTAAAATATTTCAAAGATATCCGACAACTAAAAGAGAAGTTGGAACAGGCCTTGGTCTGTATTTATCCAAGCAAATTGTTGAATTACATAATGGTAGAATATGGTTTGAATCCGAAATAAATAAAGGTACAACCTTTTACTTTACCTTACCTGTTGCTTAAATATTTTGAGCAAAAAATAAACCAATACATTTCTGTATTGGTATTAGTGTAGTATTAAAATTATTTGCTACATTAATAATAATTAATTTTTATGTTTCTTACATCTGCTTTTAAGGTATTAATTTGGTTATTATTAAGTTAAAACGTTAAATTTTATAATCATATTATTTAGCCTAAATATGCTATTATTATTTGTTGAATAATAAATTTCCAGAATTAATCTTAAAAATAAAACTCCTGAATTCAGGAGTTTTATTTTTATTTAACGAAGTTATTAAGATTTCTTACTCATTATCATTTTCTGCTGCTTCTCTTATCGCCATACCACCTGCTAATGTTTTACTTTTAGGAAGTAGTTTGGATATTGCTGAAAGTATTCCATTTTCCATTCCATTGTTTGTAGGATCAGCTATTTTAGGTGTAGCATCACCTGTTGTTCCTGATGCAACGGACATTTGTCCAATATCTCTTGTTACTATTGTTTTCAGAGTATTTGGATCTTCTAATGCTTTAAACAGTGAAGCAACAGCATTTTTTATATTTGTAGGTTTAATACATTCAATTGTAGAACCTACTAAGCCTTTCCCTTCTACATTAAGTCCTGCATTTTTTGCAATAGGTTTGGCTACATACGCTGAAGCTAGAGTGATACCAGTGCCTTCTCCTATGGTGTAAAATGCTTTTTCTTTTTGTGCCGGGTCTTTCTCTTTAATTACATCACGCAACCCTGTAGCTGTTCTTATTGCGCCAATACCAAGTCCAGTAGCTACTAACAATCCACCTACTTTGGGAATTTTTTTCAGTAAGTAATTGCCAATTGCTATTGCACCTGCACCTTTTAAGAAGTTTTCAGGACTAGAAAACATTGATGTTATTGGTGAAATAACACCTTTTCCAAAATTTGTTGCAGCTTCAGTTAGATCAAGTTTTCTAACTGGCTTTGATTCTTCTTTTTTAGCTTTATTATCTTGTGATGATGCTTCAACTTCATTTTCATCTTGAGAATTTGTTATATTTAGAGTGTCTTCAGATTCGTCTTCACCTTTAAAATTAATTGGCGGATTAAAACGTACATTGCCCTGATCTTTAGGCAAAATTGCTTGTGGTGTTCCTATTTTTTGTAGGGTAGTCATTTAACACTCTCCTTATTTAAACTTTGATCTGATGATTAAAAACTTATAAAGCCAAAAAGTTGTTATTTTTTACTTGAATTGTTACAAAATATTAATAAATTTTGTTATATATAGGAATTTTTAAATAACAGAGTTTATTTTTTTCAGGTCGATTATAATATAAAAATGTGAATAGTGTAAGAAAAAGTTTTTTAGTGCTTAATATGTTTAAAAAAGGTGATTTATTCGAGATTAATATTGAAACCCTTGCTTATGGCGGGGAGGGAATAGGTAGGCTGAATGGCATAACAGTTTTTGTTCCTGATTCTGTTCCTGGTGATTATCTTAAAATTGAGATTGTCTCTGTAAAGAAGAATTATGCTCGAGGAATAATTCAGGAAATTATCAAGCCTTCTGAGTATCGTATAAGTCCTGTATGCTCTTTGGCTAAAGTTTGTGGTGGATGCCAGTGGTTACATATAGACTATAAGGAGCAATTAAGAGCTAAGAAAAAGATTGTTGAAGAAAGTCTGAAAAAAATTGCGAATATCGATATTCCTGTTCATGATGTTATTTCAAGTGACTGTAATCTCGAATATCGTTGTAAAATTCAGTTTCCAGTTCAGCAAACTAAAGTTTCAAAGAGAATTTTAGCTGGATATTATAAAAAAGGCACTCATGAAATAGTAAATATTAAATTTTGCCCTATACAACCTGAAATCATCAATCAAATTACACAGTTTACAAGGGAAAAAGCTCAAGAATTAAATCTAACTGCATATAATGAGAAAACCGGGAAAGGCTTAATCAGGCATTTGGTGTATAGATATAGCCAATCCCATAAGAATTTGCTATTGATAGTAGTGATAAATTCTCTTGATATACCTGATAAACTAAAACAGCTTTGCAAAAGTGTACAGGATAATTTTAAAGAAATTGCCGGAGTGCTGGTTAATTTTAATACATCTGGAACAAATATCATTATGTCTTACAAAACAGAGCTTGCTTGTGGCAGGGATTATATAGAAGAAAATCTTGAAGGGAAAAAATTTAAGATCTCAGCGGGTAGCTTTTTTCAGGTAAATCCAGCTGCTGCGGTTAAGATATTTAATGAAGTTCATAAAATTATAAAGAAAAGGGTAGAAAATCCAACAATACTTGATGTATATGCGGGAGTTGGTACTTTTTCCATATGGCTAAAAGATTTGGCTGCAAAAATCACTGCAATTGAAGAAAATTCAAATGCAGTCAGCGATGTCAGGGAAAATATTAAGTTAAATAAGTCAGAAAATGATGCTGATATAGATATTCTTGAAGGTAACGCAGACCGTGTCTTGCAGGATTTAATAGAGCAAACTAGTAATTTTGATGTAACTATACTGGATCCTCCAAGAAAAGGCTGCTCTGATGTTGCTATTGATGCTGTAGCAAGATTAACCAATAAGTTTATTATATATGTAAGTTGTAATCCAACCACCTTAGCTAGGGATATCAAACTATTAATGAAAAGCGGTTTTATTCCCGAGTATGCCCAACCGATTGATATGTTTTGTCATACTTACCATATAGAATCAATTGTTGTATTAAAACGAGAATAAAGCTTGGTGATAATATCAACCAACTTAAGTTAACGCTTGGTGTCTTTATAGCTGATAAACTTAGCTTAAAGTTATTAATTAACGTTGGAGTCCCACTTAAAGCTTTATTTAGAATTTTATAATTTTATCTTTCATTAGTCTGAAATGAGAGATTTATGTTGCTTAGATTTGGGGGCTTTTGTATTGACTAATGTTTAAACTGGTTTCAGGTAAAAAAGAAATTAATCTGGATAAAATTAAAATTAAATATGATAAAGACATATCGTCAGAACTCATTCAGGATTTATATATATCTATAGGTTGGCAGTACAGGGACATTCAGGATATAAAAAATTCTTTAAACAATAGTGTATTAGTTGTTACTGCTTGGGATGAAGAAACGTTAATCGGAATTGCGAGGGCAACTGGCGATGGTGTTTTTAATGTTACAATATGGGATGTTGCAGTTAAACCCATATACCAGAAGCAAGGTGTTGGAAAGTTAATTCTAAAATCCATGCTGACTAAACTTGACGATTGTGATATATCTTTAATTACTTTATATGCTGAGTGGGCAAAAAAAGATTTTTATAGTAAATTGGGTTTTGAAACTAATTTTAATAAAGTAGTTGGAATGTATAGATATAAAAATGGAAGATTTAGAGATAAAGAAAAACAGGAGGAATGAATGAAAGTTTTACTTACAAAGGACGTACAATCTCTGGGTGAGTCAGGAGATATAGTAGATGTAGCAGATGGTTATGCTAGAAATTACCTTTTACCAAAAAAATTAGCAGAAGCTGCAACTGAGGGCGCTCTAAAAAATAGAGAGCAAAACATAGCTAGAATTAAAGCTAAAGCTGAAAAACTTCACCAAGAAGCTTTAGAGCAAGCTGAAAAAATTAAAGCTCTTGGTCAAATTGATATTCATGCTAAAGCTGGTGAGAATGGTAAATTATTTGGTGCAATAACTACACGCAGATTGGCTGATGAAATCAAGGAAAAATCAGGAATAGAAGTTGATAGAAGAAATATTTCATTAAATAATCCAATAAACCATGTTGGTGAATACAAAATGGTTGTGAAATTAACTTCTAAAGTATCAGTAAACATATCTGTTGTTGTTGCTGCTTCAGAAATTATTAGAGAAGAAGCTTAATAACATTTAGGCTTAATAATAAAGTAACGAAACACCTAATTTAGGTGTTTCGTTACTTTTAGAAGTTATCATATTACTTGTATTGAAACAGTTTTTAGCTAATTATTTAACAGCATCAAACATTTTGAACATAGGCAGATACATGCCAACAATTACAGCGCCGACCATGCCACCTAGAAACACCATCATTATTGGTTCTAGAAGGGATGTTAAAGCTTCAACTGCTGCTTCTACTTCTGAGTCGTAAAAATCTGCGATTTTAGATAACATTGAGTCTAATTCTCCGGTTTCTTCACCAACAGCAATCATAGAAACTACCATTGGAGGGAAAACCTTGGATCTTTCTAGAGGTGCATTTATTGTGCCACCCTGTTTTACCTCTTCATATACTTCTCTGACAACTCTTGATAAAACTGCGTTTCCTGATGCTTCTTCAACTATTTCCAGCGATGTCAATATAGGTACACCACTTTTAATTAATGTTCCTAAGGTTCTTGTAAACCTTGCAACGGCTACTTTTTGTATTAGAACACCAAATACAGGCAATTTTAGGCTTATTTTATCTATGATATATCTGCCTTTCTCAATAGAGTACATTTTCTTAAATCCGTATGCTGAGCAGCCAATTAAGAAAATGATTAGCAGAAGCCATGGTGATCTTAAAACATTGCTTATATGGATTAACGTTTGTGTATAAGCAGGTAATTCACTTCCTAAACGCTCAAATATTTCTGAAAATTTAGGAAGAATAACTGTAAGCATAACAAAGAATATTATAGTAGCAAGAATAGTAACCACAGTCGGATAAGTCATTGCTGATTTTACTTTATTAGTAAGTTTTGCTCTGTCTTCCAGAAATTTAGCAAGTCGGTTTAGGACATCATCAAGTACACCACCAGTTTCACCTGCTTTTATCATATTGATAAATAAGTTGTCAAACACTTTTGGATGTTTTGCAAATGAATCTGACAGGTTTATTCCTCTTTCTACTTGATTTTTTATATCTTTTAAAATTGATGAAAATTTTGGATTTTCTGCCTGTTCAGCCAGAATTGTAAGAGTTTTCATCATAGCTACACCGGAATTAACCAGAACAGAAAATTGCCTGCAAAATACAACAAGGTCTTTTAATCCTACGCCAGTTAACCCTGCAAGCAGTCCATCAAGTTCAAAATCAAGGAAGTTTTTTGTTTTTACATCTGCATTTGAAATCTCAATTACCCAGAGTCCTTTTTCTGCTAATTGATTTCTTGCCAAGGTTTCATTTTCAGATATTATTGTATTTTTATGTAATGTTCCCTGTCCATCTCTTGCTTTATACTGAAACTGAGGCATAAGTTACTCCTTGTTTATTTAATCTTAGGAAGTATTAATTGTAAAATTAACCTAAAATTAGTAAGTGATTACTAACATTAGGCTATCAATCTTACATTGTGGGGGCAAAACCACCAATCATACGTTTAAAATCTTCAGGCCTGCTTGTTTTAGCTATAGCATCTTCTTGAGTGATAAGGTTCTTTTGATACAGTTCTTTAAGAGATGACTCAAGAGTTTGCATTTTATGCATTCCACCAGTTTGAATTGCAGAGTATATCTGAGCAGTTTTGCCTTCTCTAATTAAGTTTGCAATAGCAGGTGTGACAACCATAATTTCTTGAGCAAGTGCTCTACCCTTTTTCTGGCCATCTGGCTGAACTTTTGGGATAAGTGTTTGGCTGAATACTGCAATTAAACTGTTAGATAGCTGAATTCTAATTTGTTGTTGCTGTTCAGCAGAAAACACGTCAACTATACGGTCAACAGTTTGACTTGCAGATGATGTGTGTAATGTTCCCATTACAAGGTGACCTGTTTCAGCTGCTGTTAATGCTAGCTGTATAGTTTCAAGGTCTCTCATCTCACCAACCAGGATTATATCCGGATCTTCACGAAGAGCAGCTCTTAATGCGTTATTAAAACTTCTTGTATCTTCTCCTAACTCTCTTTGGTGGACAACGCTTCTTTTTGAATTGTGAATATATTCTATTGGGTCTTCAATTGTAATAATATGCTCTGTTTTATTGCTGTTAATGAAGTCTATCATTGCAGCCAGTGTAGTAGATTTACCGCTACCTGTAGGTCCGGTTACTAGTATTAAACCTCTGGGGCGTTCTGCTACTTCTCTGATTATGCTTGGTAGACCTAATTCATTGAAAGATGGTGGTTGAGTAGGGATAGAACGAAGAGCCGCACCATAACTACCTCTTTCTTTATAAACGTTAACCCTGAATCGTCCAATATCCTGAACTCCATAACTGCAATCCAGTTCCCAGTTTTGCTCCAAAGTTCTTCTTTGTTCGTTTGTTAACATGCTAAAAATTAGCCCATTAACATCTTCTTTTGTGAGTGGAGGATGATCGGTTCTAATTAATTTGCCGTCTATTCTTATGATGGGAGGTAATCCAACTGAAATATGTAAGTCACTCCCACCTTTTTGAAATACAACCTTAAGCAGATCATCTAATGACATAAATTTATTCCTCAACATTAATTATACATTGTTATTGGAAATAGGCTGACAACACCAAGGACATTCGTGCATTTCTAATGATACTTCACCATCGCAATTGTTACAAGTAGTATCGGCTTTATGATCTAATAATTTTAAACCGCATTTTGCGCAAGATATCCATCCTTCTTGTATAATAACTTTGCAGCGTGGACAAATCTTTTTGAGTTCGTATTGACAGAATGGACATTTATAAAATTCATCTCCGATAGGTCTTCCACATCCAGGACAAACCGAGGACATGCAATCTGAGGATAGTGTAACTCTGATTACTTCCTCTAAAGTAGTTAATCCTTCTCTTGCAAGTTCAAAACTATATTCAAGTAAGGTTTTCATTCCTGATTGTTGGGCAGCAAATTTTATTATTGAAGTATTGGCATCTTTTGCAATTAAATCTTTTATTTCATCATTAATTTTCATGACTTCATAAGCCCCGATACGGCCTTTATATCCAGTACCGTTACATTTTTCACAGCCAATACCATGATAATATGTTTTATTTTCAAGCATTCCTACTCCCAGATAGTCAAGGATTTGCTTATCCGGTGTATATGCTTCTTTACAGTGTGGGCATAGTTTTCTCAAAAGCCTTTGGGCGATTATCCCAATTATTGTGCTTGATACCAGGAATGGTTCTATTCCCATTTCCTGAAGTCGAATAATTGAGCTTGGTGCATCATTTGTGTGCAGTGTTGTAAATACCAGGTGGCCTGTAAGTGCTGCCTCTACAGCTATTTTGGCTGTTTCTTTGTCTCTGGTTTCACCGACTAGCATTATATCTGGATCTTGTCTTAAAAACGCTTTTAATATTTTTGCAAAATCCATACCAATTGATTTATTAACTTCAGACTGAGTTATTCCTTCAAGATCGTATTCTATAGGGTCTTCAGCTGTAGATATATTTACTTCAGGAGTATTTCTTTCACTTAAAGCACTATACAATGTAGTTGTTTTACCGCTACCGGTTGGGCCTGTTACGAAGATTATTCCAAACGGTTTGCTTATCATTTCGTGAACAATTTTTAAGGTTTCCTGGTTTGTAATGAGCTGATCCAATCCAAAAGATATATTTGATTTATCTAAAATTCTCATTACAATTTTTTCACCAAATTTGCTTGGTAATGTTGATACACGAAAATCAATAAATTTATTTACTATTTTGACACGAATTCTGCCATCTTGTGGCAGTCTTCGCTCTGATATATCAAGTTCTGACATAATTTTATATCGTGAAATAAGTGCATTTTGAATCTTTTTAGGTAATTTTTTGTAAATACTTAAAACCCCATCTTGTCTAAATCTGACAAAAAGATCTTTCTCCTGAGGTTCTACGTGTATGTCACTTACGCCTCTTCTTATTGCTATTCCTAATATGCTGTTTGCTAACTGAATAATAGGTGCCTCTTGTGCAGAATCTGTTAAATCTGCAATATCAAGATCATCAATTCTGGATTCTACCAGATCAATTCCTAATGATGTAAGCAGTTCATCAGTGCTTTGTTCTATAATCTCAGGAATTTCTTCTTTTTTAGGAAATTGGTTTTCTATAAATTTATTGAAATCATCTTCAAGAATTACGGTTTTTTTGATCTTTAAATCTTTAATTTCACTTAATCTATATTTAATTTCTTTTTCTGCTGCCAGATTATCAGGGTCGACCATAGCAAATGTAAATAAATTTTCGCTTCTTTTTATCGGAATAATTTTGTTATTAATAATTAATTCTTCAGGAAACGTATTAAGTAGCTCTTGATCGATTTCTATTTCGTGTAATTGTAAGAAATTTACTCCATATTGAAGTTCAAGAGCAGTTTTAAGCTGATCATAAAGATTTTCCTTAGAAACAAATCCAAGATCGCAAATTGCTTCTAAAAGTGACTTTCTTGCTCTATCTTTTTCTATAATTGCTTTTTTTAGCTGATCTGAGGTTAGAATAGCTGTTTCCAGCAAAAGATCATTTAGATTATTTTTTATCATAAACTGTATTTATTCCCTACTTAATTAACCCTTCTATTTTAATAATTTTTTCTGATGTTGTTATAGGTCCTTCAAGTGTACTTGATAGTGATGCAATTGCATCATTGTATTTTTTTATAGTTATTATTTTTTCACTGGCAAATATTATCATTTTATTTAATTTTGCTGGTTGAATGTTGGAAATGAATACTTTTAGGTTTTCAAATATAGCGGAAGTAATTGATGCCATCTTTTGAGGGTTTTCAGAGTTAATAGATCCTATTAGATTACCGTCTTTATCAGTAATCGCAGCTTCTGTTATGCCTTTTATATTTTTTATAACTGATAAATCTTGATTTGAAAAAACATTTTGTTCAATTGTATCTCTTAATAATGAATGATTAATTGGTTCAAACTCTTTATTACAATTGAAATAGAAAATAAAGTTCTCTACTTTTATTAATATATGAATATCTACTTGAGTTTCAAAAAATATCTTTAAAGGTTGTCCTATATTTAGTCGGGATAAATAATTCTGTGAGGTCATAAAGGCACCTGATGCCAGTGCCCCTATAGTTTGTTCTGCTCTGTTATCATTGATAAGGCTAGCAATAGTGAAACCTGCTTTATTTGATATAGTTGAATTCTTAATTTGAGGAAATTCTTTCTCTATTTGTGTAAGGATTTCTTTTAATTTTTCTCCTAGTTCTTTTGGAATTATATTTGCATTATCAGTTTCATTTTCAGATTGTGAAAATTCATTTAATTCAATAATATTTTCAATATCTTTATAATTAACCAGTAATTTTCCTATAGATGATATGTGAGCTGATGTTTCCCCTACTTTTTTAGGAGCTGCTTTCTCAACCAAACGTACATTTTCAGGAATGAACTGGTCTTGATTCTCAAATATGGACGTATTATACATATTTTGAGAAATATTTTTATCTTTGTATCCTGTTGTATTTTTTTCCAAACTTATTTCAGGAAGATTTCCCAAATTATTATCAAGAGATTGTTCTGTACATTTATTATTAAAGGTGTTATTAGTTGAATTTGTAATGATAGCATCTTCGAGAAATGATTCTTCAGTTGATATTTCATTGTTTTTATCAGAAGAATCATCATTAAATGTCTGTTCATCGGATTTTTTAGCAGTATAAGACGTTAACTCAGCATTTTGAAGAGCATTTTTTATACTGATAATTTCAGTCTCATTTTCTTTTGAGTTATTCTCTTGAATATTTATGGGTGATTCATTTGTTATCGCTGGGATATATTTCTTATTAACTTTATTTTCTTCAAGTTTGATAAGTAAAAATAGAGTGAGCGTACTTGTTAATAAATTTATGATTATAAGAAATGGATTAATATTGAGATTTGATGAAAAGTTTATTTCTTTAATTCCGATAATATCAAGGCAAAACAGGGACGATAAAGTTATTATTATAAAAAATATTGTATTGGCAAAGGATAGCCCCACGACTTGATTAGCGGAAGCCTTTTTGAATAACAAAAAGTTAATTGCAGAAGAAGCAGCAAACACTCCTGTTAATAACAAAGGAACTTTTATAGTAATTACAAGCTTTGGAATTAAAGTTACTATAATTGATAGTACTGCTCCTAGAATTATTATTACTAATGGCAGGATAATCCCTCTTAACTTGATTTTGTGCATATCATTCCTTTTCTGTCATATTATTTTAGTAATTATTTATTTTACTATGACATATTATAAGTCTCTTTTAGATGAACTAGAATAGTGATTTCGGAAAATACGATTTTATACATATAAACTTTAACAGTTCTTAATATGTATGAATGATACATTTATGAGCAAATAAAAAAGCTGTCGGATTACTTTATCTGACAGCTTTTTCTAGTATGTTAATGTAAATTACTCAATAGCTGGAGTGACTTCTCTAATTAATTTATCAATATAATTCTTAATATAAAGTTTGTGTGGATATAAAGCAGCTTTACCTAATAAATCAACATAATTCAGACAATTTTTTGATAATTTTTCATGAATTAAGTAGCTAAGTAAGTATGTCAAATGCCAGCTAGGTTCAAACCTAATATCTGGATTAGTATGTTTTACATAATTCAGCATATTTCTTGATGTAGTGCCTGATTTATACTTAATACCAATATAAAAAGCTTGTTTAGTAGCATTTTTAAAGGAAATATGGTTTAACTCATTTTTTATTTTTCTAGGAATTACGTTAGATTGAATTATATTTTTTTCAGTTATTTCAAGGCCTTCCTTAAACATATCTAAGTTTTTATTTACTTTATGAGAGAGGTTTGAGTCATGAATTCTGTAATAAGCAAGTACTTTAGGTATGTAGACAAACTCAAATTTTTCAGCCAGCCTCATCCAGAGGTCATAATCAGCTGCATATTTATATCTATTTGGATACATTTCTACTTTCTTAAAACAATCCTTATGCAAAATGACGTTGATTCCATTTCCTATGTTATTTTCAGCAGTTAGTCTCATTAAAGCTTCGTATTTCGATATAATTCCTGCGGTCTTATATGGATGCCACGGAATTAGTTCATCTTTCTCGTGATGCCAGAAGTTAACGCCAGTTATAAATACCTTATGATTAGGATTTTCTATGTATGCTTCTACTACTTCCTGTAAGAAATCAGGATGATATTTATCATCAGAATGAAGAACTCCAATTAACTCCCCTTGCGCTTGATCTTTGCACTTGTTAATGTTTGCATAAAGTGAAATATTTGATTCATTTTGATAAAATTTTATCCTTGGATCGTTATAGCTTTTTATTATTTCGACTGAACTATCGGTTGAAGCATTATCGCCAATGATTAACTCAAAATTTGTAAAAGTTTGTTCTAATACGCTTTCTATTGCTTCTCGCAAAAATTTTTCATAATTGTAATTTGGTAAACAAATGCTGATAAAAGGTTTCATATTTTCTCCTTATATTTTCTCAATTAACCTTGTAAACTAACTTTCTTGTTTTTAAGCTTCTTTTTAAGTTTCTTAAATGCTCAACCAGATTTAATGGGAGATAAGTTAGTATTAATAGAATGAAACTATTACTTTGAAATAATAAAGTTGGATCCGTATTCAACGCTTCTTTAAAGCTTTTTCTTGCTTTTACTGGATAATTATTTTCGAAATATCTTCTGCCGAGATATCTGTGCCTTAATGCAAATGCTCTATCTTTATATTTAAGATATCTATTATTCAAATCTTTATGATTAAAAATATTTTCTAAAATCTTGATGCCATATGTTTCATAGCTTTTGAAATCTTTACTCATCGTTTCATTATGAATTCTATACTTCAATAAATACTCATTTATGCCATAAAACTTATAATATATAGCAAATTTTAAGTAGAATTCCCAGTCAGTCATTCTTTTAAACGATTCATCAAATAATCCTACTTTTTCAAGACATTCTTTCCTGAAAAGAGCACACGAACCGTTATATAGGAAGTTAGTCATAAGGAGTTTATCTAAGACATTGCCGTTATGAATTATCATTGGTTGTGTACCAATATTATTATTCTGTTTATCAATAAGAAGTGTTCCACAGTATACCAGGCCGATATCTGCATTATTTTCTAAAATATTTACTTGTTTTTCAAGTTTAGTAGAGGTCCAAGTATCATCAGAATCTAAATGGGCGATGTATTCTCCCCGTGCAAGTTCCATTCCCTTATTTCTTGCAGGATTCTGTCCTTTATTTTCTTGATAATGGTAAATTATTCTGTCATCGTAGTATGAATTTACAAATTCTCTGGTGTTATCTGTTGACCCATCATCTACAATAATCAACTCTAAATCGTCATATGTCTGATTAAGAACTGATTCAATTGCATAACCAAGATAATCTAATCTGTTATAAGTTGTAATTATGACTGAAACTTTGGGCTTCCTCATAATTCCTCCTTCGACTTGCTAAAAATATGATTAAAAAAAGTATTAATTAAATCTATAAGTCAGTAAGCGATAGTTAGCATATAAAAGGGGTAAATCATAAAGATAATTTATTATCTGCAAAAGTTAGATTTTAAAAATCATTGGAAAATTGAGTTTAAAAAAGTTAAGAAAGGGCTTGAAAAATTTTTTCAGAGTGATAAACTAAGATTGTATAGTGAAATAATTCACGGTTGAGAAAAAAATATGATAAAAGTTAAAATTTGTGTTGGGTCAAGTTGTTATTTAAAAGGTGCAGAAAAGATCATTCAGCATTTGCAATCAGTCATAAATGAATTAGATATTAATGCTGATATTGAGCTTGCAGGTGCATTTTGTCTTGGCAACTGTGGTGATGGAATAGCAATAAGTATTAATGACAATATAAAACATATAACAACTCCTGAAGAGGCAGAAACTTTATTGAAAGAAATAGCAAAAAAGGATTAAAATGAGCATATTAACTACAAATAAAGTGAATTGTAAGGATTGCTACAAGTGTGTAAGACACTGTCCATTAAATGCGATTAGAGTAGCTGACGGACATGCCCAGGTTGATCCAGATAGATGTATATTAGATGGAAATTGTTATAAAGTATGTCCCCAGAATGCGAAATCAATAAGAAATGATATAGAAATTGCTAAGAACGTTATAAAGCAAAGTAATAATGTCATAGCAAGCGTAGCTCCATCATTTTTTGCATATTACAGCGAATCTAAAAGAGGTAAAATCCTTACAGCTCTCAAATATTTGGGATTTAATCATATTGAGCAGACATCACGAGCCGCATATACTGTTGCAAAAGCTCATTTTGACTTATATAAAAATACTGATAAAGCTGTAATAACCAGTTCATGCCCTGCTATAGTTAATTTAGTTGAAAAATATTATCCTGAATTAATTCCAAATCTTGCACCTATAGTAAGTCCGATGGTAGCTCATTATAAGATTCTGGAGCAAGAGCACTATAAAGATTTTGATATGGTATTTATTGGCCCCTGTGTTGCGAAAAAGCAAGAAATTGAAGGGACCAATATAGCTGCTTGTATTACTTTTTCTGAGTTAGATGAATGGATTGAGCAGGAAGAATTAGATATTGACAATCTTGAACCCATTTTTTTTGACGTTTTTTATTCGAGAACTTCTTCACTATTTCCACTCTTAGGCGGTTTAATTAAGGCTGCTGGATTAGATGACAGCAATTTAGACAATGAACTTCTTTCTGTTAATGGAGTTGAAAATGTACAGGAAGTATTAGATGCGTTAAAAACTAATAGACTTAAAGCCAGATTTATTGAGACTTTAGCCTGTCATGGTGGATGTATTATGGGTCCAGCAAGACCAAAATCCGAGCAGGAAACAAATTATTATGAATTAAAAACTAATATAATTAGTACATTTTCTGAAACAAAAAAATATAAGCTTGATCAAGACATTCTTGCAGAAAAAGCGACAGCAAGATATTATACAGACCGTTCATTGAAAATAGCTGAACCTGCTGAAGAAGAAATAAGAATAGTTTTAGCATCTATCGGTAAAACCAGGCCTGAAGATGAACATAATTGTGGTGCTTGTGGGTATGACAGCTGTAAAGAAAAAGCTAAGGCTGTAATTCTTGGCATGGCAGAAAAAGAAATGTGTATACCATTTATGAAAAGTCAGGCAGAGAAATTCTCCTCTATAGTTCTTGATGCTACTCCAAATGGTGTCGTCGTTTTAGATAATGACTTGAATATAATTGAAGCTAATCCTGCTTTTCTAAGGTTAATTGAGCTTAATAAAGTTGATCTGATAGGAAAGCATATCTCTTTATTTATTGATGAGCAGCCTTTTCAGGATGTTCAAAAAAATAATGATGAGATATTCGAATCAAGAACGATTTATAAAGATAAAGAAATAAAGAGAATAGTTTTCTACGTGCACGATAAGAAACTTATTACCGGTATATTCGTCGATATAACTGATATAGAAGCTCATAAAGCTGCCTTGATTAATGTTAGGAAAGAAACATTAGAAAGAGCTCAAAAAGTAATAAACAAGCAAATGCGGGTAGCTCAAGAAATTGCAGGACTGCTTGGTGAGACGACAGCAGAAACAAAAGTTTTATTAGGTCAATTAGTTAAGATCCTTCAACAGGAATAATAGATTATGTATATTGAGTATGAAATAAGACAGCTAAATAAGAACGGTGAAGAACTATGCGGAGACAATGTAGAAATTGTTAAAAATCCGGATAATACTGTCATTGTACTGTCTGATGGTTTAGGAAGCGGTGTAAAGGCAAATATTCTCTCTACATTAACAAAGAAAATAGCATCTACGATGCTTTCTAATGGTATGGAAATAGAAGATGTAGTCGAAACTATTGTAAATACTCTTCCTATTTGCCAGTCAAGAAAAATAGCATATTCAACTTTCACTATTGTTCAAATATTTGATAATAACGAGGTTAAACTTGTCGAATTTGATAATCCTGATACTTTCTTTATCCATGAAGGATGCCTAACCCCTTTTGAATCTGATTATACGAATATAGCCGGCAAAAATATAAAAATAAGCAAGTTTAAGTTATCAAAAGATGATTTTATAGTGCTTGTCAGTGATGGTTTAATTCATGCCGGACTAGGCGGAATGATTAAGCTTGGCTGGGGATGGGACAAAATAGGTAATTTCATTCAGAGAAATGCGATTGATGATGTTGACGCATCTGTAATAGCTGACAAACTCCTATTTATAGCAAATGAGTTATATCAAGGAAATATTGGAGATGACACTTCAATAGTTGTAATTAAAGCAAGAGATAAAAGAAACCTCAGTGTTGCAGTCGGTCCTCCGCTAAATAAAAATAGAGATTCTGAAATGGTAGATATGTTTATGCATTCACCTGGAAAAAAAGTCATTTGTGGTGGAACAACAGCAAATATCGTTGCCAGATATTTAAATAAAGATATACATGTAATTCTGGGAAATAAAGATTTAAGCGTTCCGCCAAAGGCTGTGATTGATGGTATAGACCTGGTTACTGAGGGAGTTATAACCTTATCCAGAGTTGTAGAGTTAATTGACAAAGTAAAAGAATACACAATTAAAAAAACTAATCATGGAATGCAGAATATTTATCAGCTTTATGGAGCTAAAGATACGGCTCAAACGTTGTTAGAAAATACGGTAAAGAAAATTGACTACACTCCAGAAAATCCTGCTGAAGAACTTGCTTGTGAGTTACAAAAAGCAGATAAGATCAAATTTATAGTTGGAAGAGCAATTAATCCTGCTCATCAAAATCCAAATTTCTCGGTACAAAGTGGTATAAAGCTCAAATTAATTAATGAACTTAAGGAGAAGCTTGAAAGGCATGGCAAAGAAGTTGAAATCGAGTATTTTTAAAGCCTCCATTTATTAGCCGTTAAGTCATTGTGAGGGGTGCTAATTCTGAAATAGTAATTGATCTATAGAATATAGCATAGCCAACACAGAATAATAGTGGTGTTATTGGAACGATTGATGACTTGATAATGTGGCTTAGCCACCTCACAATGACTGGCTTTTCTTTAATTAACTATAAATAAGTTTGAATACATAAACAAAGGAGCAGAATATGGCAAAACTAGAGCACGATAGAACAGAAGAATTGATGGAACAGCAAAGAAAATTTAACAAAGTTAATGAGATTATTCGTAAATACGAATATAAAAAATCAAATTTAATAGCAATTTTGCAGAAAGTGCAAGAAGAATATCGTTATTTACCGGAAGAGATTTTAACGTATATTGCAACAACAATGGGAATTTCACCGGCAAGTGTATATGGTGTTGCAACTTTCTATAGCCAATTTAGCTTAAATCCGAAAGGAAAATACGAAATTAAGGTTTGTGATGGTACAGCGTGTCATGTAAGAAAAAGCATGCCTGTATTAAATGCCATTAGAGAGAAATTAAGCTTAAATAACGGAAAAATAACTACAGATGACCTTAAATTTAGTGTTGAAACTGTGAGTTGTCTGGGTGCTTGTGGGCTTGCTCCTGTAGTAGTGATTAATGAAAAAGTATATCCACAAATGACACCGGACGCTATCAAGCTCATTATTGATGAGCTTCAAAAGAGAGAAGAATGCTAATAGGAGAATAAGCTATGATAGCTAATACGATAGTAGATTTAAAAAAAGAAAAAGAGAAAGCAAAGCAATATCTTCAGGAAATGGGCACCAGAGTACTAATTTGTGCTGGAACAGGATGTGTTGCTAATGGTTCACTTGAAGTCTATAAAAGATTTCAGGAACTTGGTGCTAATGTGGAATTAAAGGAAGAAAAGTATACCCCGATAAAAACTGGTTGTCATGGTTTTTGCGAAAACGGTGTATTAGTGATGATTCCTGAAAAACATGTGACTTATGCAAAAGTAAAACCTGAAGATGTTGATGAAATAGTAAGCAAACACTTAATTGGCTGCGAGATAGTAGAAAGACTACTTTATAGAGATCCTGCTACTAATAAATCTATAAAAAATAATGATGAAATCAACTTCTATGCTAAACAAAAGAGGACGTCATTGTCTAATTGTGGTCATATTAATCCAGAAGATATAAATGAATGTATTGCAAGCTCAGGATATCAGGCATTAGAGAAAATCTTAAATGGTTATACTTCTGAACAAGTTTGTAATGAGATGATCGAAAGTGGATTAAGAGGCCGAGGTGGCGGTGGATTTCCTACTGGTAGAAAATGGGGATTCGTACGTATTGCTGAGGGTGATAAGAAATATGTAATCTGTAACGGTGATGAAGGTGACCCGGGCGCATTCATGGATCGAAGCCTTATGGAAGGTGATCCTCATAGAATTTTAGAAGGTATGGCAATTGCAGCTTACGCAGTTGGCGCAGATGAAGGTTATATTTATGTACGTGCAGAATATCCTCTTGCAGTTGACAGATTAAAAAAAGCAATTGTGCAAGCTGAACAGTATGGTTTACTTGGTAAAAACATTTTAGGAAAAGATTTTTCCTTTATTGTTCATATTAAAGAGGGAGCCGGAGCATTTGTATGCGGTGAAGAAACAGCGCTTATTGCATCTATTGAAGGCGAAAGAGGCATGCCAAGACCCAAGCCTCCATTTCCTGCGAATAAAGGGTTATTTGAAAAACCCACTTTAATTAATAACGTAGAAACCTTTGCTAATGTCCCACTAATTATCAATAATGGTGCTCAGTGGTTTAAAGATTTAGGTACAGCAAATAATGCCGGCACTAAAACCTTTGCTTTAACTGGTGAAGTCAGAAATACCGGATTAATCGAGGTTCCAATGGGATCTACATTAAGACAAATCATATTTGATATTGGCGGTGGAATAAGAAATGACAAGAAATTTAAAGCTGTACAAATTGGTGGACCTTCTGGTGGATGTTTAACAGAAGAACATCTTGATATGCCGCTTGATTATGATTCATTAACAAGAGCAGGAGCAATGATAGGTTCTGGCGGATTGGTTGTACTGAATGAAGATACTTGCATAGTCGAGATTGCTAGATTCTTTATGAACTTTACTCAGAATGAATCCTGTGGTAAGTGTGTTCCTTGTCGCGAAGGTACTAAAAATATGCTGAAAATTCTTGAAAAAATTGTTGGTGGAAAAGCAACAATGGAAGATCTTGAAATATTACAGGAATTAGCTCTGGCTGTAAAAGATGGTTCATTATGCGGGCTTGGTAAAACAGCTCCAAATCCTGTATTGTCAACATTACAGTATTTCAAGGACGAGTATTTGGCACATATTGTTGAAAAAAGATGTCCAGCTGGCGTATGTCAGGCATTTAAGAAGATAGAAATTATAAAAGATCTCTGTAAAGGTTGCTCAAAATGTGCAAGACAATGCCCTGTTAATGCTATAGAAGGAAAAGTAAAAGAACCGTTTATAATTGATCAGAATAAGTGTATTAAATGCGGTGCTTGTATTGATGCTTGTCCATTTAAAGCTATTAAAGAGGTGTAATGTGTTAAATAAATTTAAAGGCAAAAACATTACTATTCAGGATAAGTTGAAGGTTTCTATAAAGGAGACGATTTAATTATGACAGAAACGTTAGTAAAAAATAAATTATATATAGATGGCCGTGAAGCTACTTACACGGACGAAAGAAATTTGCTTGAAGTTATAAGAAAAGCCGGAATTGAAGTTCCTACTTTCTGTTATAGACCTGATCTTACCATATATGGCGGTTGCCGTATGTGCGTTGTTGAGATCGAAGGTAGAGGTGTTCAGGCAAGTTGCTCTGTGCCTCCAGAACCAGGTTTAAAAGTCAGAGTTAATACAGAGAAAACAAGAAGAGTCAGAAAAGTTGCTCTTGAATTACTCTTAGCCAATCATAACAGAGAATGTACAACTTGTGAGAAGAGTAATAATTGTGAACTTCAAGAGCTTACTCAGAAGATGGGTATTAGAGATGTTAGATTTGGTAAAAGGGAAATTGAGCTTCCTATTGATGACTCTAATCCGTCTATTGTGAGAGATCCAAATAAATGTATTCTTTGTGGTGACTGCGTAAGAATGTGTAAAGAAGTTCAGGGACAAAATGTTCTCGACTTCGTTAATAGGGGTTCTGAAACAGTAGTATCTCCTGCGTATGGTAAAAATATGGGTGACGTTGACTGTGTATATTGTGGTCAATGTACTTCTGTATGTCCAACAGGCGCTTTAACTATTAAGTCAGAGATCGATAATGCATGGGCAGCTGTTTTGAACCAGCAAAAGGTCGTTGTAGCACAAATTGCACCTGCCGTTAGAGTTGCTCTTGGTGAAGCATTTGGTTTTAAGCCCGGAGAAAATACAATTGGTTTAATCGTTGCAGCGTTAAAGAAAATAGGTTTCAATCAGATTTTTGATACATCTTTTGCTGCTGATATGACAATTATGGAAGAAACAACAGAGTTTATAACAAGACTCCAAAATAAGGAAAAACTTCCTTTGTTTACAAGTTGCTGCCCTGCCTGGGTAAGGTTTGCAGAGTTTAGATATCCTCAATTATTGAAGCATCTTTCTACTTGCAAATCACCACAGCAAATGTTCGGCTCAATTGCTAAAAAATACCTGACAAAAGAATATAATATTGATCCTGAAAATCTTACAGTCGTATCAATAATGCCATGTACAGCTAAAAAAGCTGAAGCTCAACGCAATGAGTTTAAAAATAACGGCATTCAGGATGTTGATATTGTTTTGACCACTCAAGAATTAATCAGAATGATCAAAGAAGCAGGCATTGATTTTAGTAATATCGAACCTGAACCGTTAGATACACCTTTTGGTATCTTAACAGGAGCAGGAGTAATATTTGGTTCATCTGGCGGGGTCTCAGAAGCAGTAGTTAGAACAGCATATGAAATGGTTACCGGTAAACCGCTGGAAAAATTTGCTGTAACTGAAGCAAGAGGATTAGATAAATTCAAAGAGCTTACTGTAGACATTGAAGGCTTAAAAGTCAAAATAGCTATTGTAAATGGATTACAGGAAGCAAATGATCTTATCGAAAGAATCGAGAAAGGTGAAGCCCATTATGATATTATCGAAGTAATGGCATGTCCAGGTGGATGTATTGGTGGAGCCGGTCAGCCGCAGAGTTGTAAAGATACTTCTATTAAGAAAAATAGATCAAAAGGTCTTTATAAAGCTGATGTAGAATTACCAATTCATAAATCTCACGAAAATCCACAAGTACAAAACTTATATAAAAAGTGGCTTGAAAGTCCGAATAGTAAAATTGCTCACGAACTTCTCCACACTCATTATAAGAGCAAAAGAAGAATTTCAGGTGAGAATATTGAGCTAACTTCTGGCGACATAGAAGAAAAGAAATCAGAAATTGCTGTATGTGTTGGCACTTGTTGCTATATTAAGGGTTCTTATGACTTTATGGAAGGTTTAGTAAAACGAATAAAAGATAATAACCTTGAAGATAAAGTAAAAGTAAAAGCTACATTTTGCTTTGAAAATTGTGGCAAGAGTCCTACAATATCAGTAGATGGTGAATTAGTATCAAATGCAGTACCTGAAAAAGCAGGAGAAATCTTTGAAAAGTATATCGCCTCAAAATTTAACCTCGAATAGATATCTTATGTTAAAATTCTAAATATAGTATTTAAACGGAATAAGGTATGTAAATGAGCAAGAAAATATCAGTACCGACTTTAAAAAGGCTGCCAAATTATTACAACATAATTTGTCAGGCACTGGAATCTGGAGAGAAATATATTTCAAGTGCAAAAATTGCACAGTTGTTGGATATAGATGATACCCAGGTAAGAAAAGACATTGCTGCAACAGGGTATGTAGGTAAGCCTAAAGTCGGTTTTGATGTGAAAGAATTCAAGGCTCATCTTGAAGAGTTTCTTGGCTTTAATAATACAAAAGAAGCATTTCTAATCGGTGCAGGAAATCTGGGAATAGCACTGGCTAAGTATGATGGATTTAAAAAATATGGACTTGATATTCTTTCTTTATTTGACACTGATCCTCATAAAGTTGGCCTTAAAGTTGGCAAAAAAGAAGTTTTTGCCCTTTCTAAGCTGCCGGATTTAGTTAGAAGAATGAATATTCAGATTGCTATACTTGCTGTACCATCAGAAGTTGCTCAGGATGTTACAGATTTTCTTGTTCAATCAGGTATTAGAGCAATATGGAATTTTGCCCCTGCAAATCTCAAAGTTCCTGATTACGTGTTAATATCCAATCAGGATCTTGCTGCAAGCTTCGTAGTATTTTCATCACTAATTTCAGAAAGATAATAACTATATGAGTAAAAAAAAGAGCCATTATGGCTCTTTTTTTACTTTTCTTTTAGGAAAAAGACTTGCTAGAAATTGAATTAATCATCTTCTCAATTAAATAATTTACGTATAATTTATTAGGATACAGCATTAATCTGCCGAGTCTTGATGCTAGTTTTAACCATAGTTTAGGGAGTCGTTCATTTATTAGAAAACTATGTAAGAAAATTAAATGCCAGTATGGATCGGCGACTATGTTTGGATCCAGTTTTCTTTTACAATTCAGCATAAATCTTGTTAAATGTCCTGAGTTGAATTTGGTTCCCATATAGAATGCTTTATGAATACTATTACTGGTAGAAAAATAGCTAAGCTTGTCGTGCAATTCCTTATATATAATTTCAGATTCAGACAAATTTTTGTTTATTATCTTATAAACTTCGTCATCTCTGTCTTCTTGCCTAATGTTATTGCAGGTTGCATTTGAACTATGTACTCTATAATATGTCAGAAGTTTGGGTATATATACGAATTCGTATTTATTACCAAGTTTTAGTAAATAGTCGTAATCGGCAATATATTTGTACTCAACAGAAAACATCCCTACTTCATTTAAGCAATCACGATGAAATACTACGTTAACTCCGTTGCCTATATTATTTTGATGGAATAGTCTGATTAATACTTCTTGCTGTGACTTAATTCCACCTTTATTATATGGATGCCATGGTATTAGCTTTTTATTATCTGAGTGATAAAAGTATACATCAGTAATAAATACTTTGTGCTTTGGATATTCATTATAGGCTTTCACAATCTCTTCAAGGAAATTTGGTGCATATTTATCATCTGAATGAAGAATAGCAATTAACTCCCCTTGCGCTAAGCCCATAGCTTTATTGTTTGTTCTAAATGTATAAAGGTTTTTCTCATTTTGGTATAGTTTTATTCTAGGATCATCATAGCTTTTAATTATATCAACCGAGCTATCAGTAGATACATCATCAACTATGATTATCTCAAAATTCTGATACGTTTGCGCTAAAACACTATCAATAGTTTCACGAATGTAATTTTCATAGTTATGATTGGGTATACATATGCTAATCAGTGGTTTCATATTCCAACCTCTCAATTCATATGTGCATACTTACTCTAAATTTTTCTATTTTGTTATTATTCACTTATTAACTATTCTGAAATTCCTGGAAGACAGGGTTTTAGGGTTAATTAGATATAGCTGTACAAGTTAAGAGTATATTCTTGCAGAAATATATATAAATTTCCTTGCTCAGTCAGGGATAGTTAGGAGAGCAAAAAAATAATGTTGTACGATATAAAGGGATTAGGTGTATTGTGCCATTGGATTATACATAATACGGTACATAATAACTATACACAAACCGATAATTATCTTATATGCTTTGTTATAAGCTAGCTATTAATTATTAACTTACTTGATATCTTGCTTTTTAAGATATATTGCCATTAGAAAAATTCTTTAAATATTTACTGGTAGAGATTCTGCCTGATATTTTTTGTGATTCTTCTCTATTATTAAGTATTTGCTCTGTATTATATTGAAAATTAGGATCACGATAAGGAATACCGGCGTTAGTATTAATTAACCCCTCTTCTTTGTCGGATAATTTTATTTTTATTAGCTCATTTTTCTTAGCAGCTATAGTTCCAGATTCTTTTCTTCCTATAGGATCTGTTTTACCAATATAAAAACCAGCATCAATTAATCCTGCACGTACTGGTGCCGCTGCACTATATGTTGTGATATTTCCATCTTCTTTTAATAGTCTATAATACTCTTTGAATATATCTACTGTCCACAGTGTTGGTAATTTAGACGGGGTAAAGGGGTCATGAAATATATAGTCATAGCAATGGTTTAGGTCTTTTATTACTTGTCTGGCATCACAGATAAAAATGGTTATATTCAGTAAATCGCTCTTATATTCAGCAATCTTAACCCTATTATTTCTATTAGAAATAGACCGATAATATATATTATGTAAGGAGTTATTTTTTAAGCCCATGCATATAGAATTAGACCCCCCAGAAAAATCAGGCCCCAAATCAGGGCGTGTAAAATTCACGTCATATTTATAATCATTAGCAAAAGCTTCTATGTCTATGACGCTGGATATGGTTGTATTAAAAATCTCATTTACTTTACTATCAACGTAGTTAGGAGATTCTAGCGTAGAAAAAGCTAATACATTTGGGTCATATTCAAGTCCAGTAATATTTATTTTGCAGTTTGGATTGATTTTCCAGATCTCACTGACTGCTGCTTTACTGTTATAGCCAAGCCCAAAGCACATATCCAGTATATTTACGTTATTATTATTTTTGATAAATTCTAGAATTCCAGAAGGTATAACGAATTTTTCCAGTGCTTCAGTATAAGCGCCAATTTTACTATGATAAACGTCATTAACTATTGTATTAAATAAGCTTATAGTGCCATCTTCGGTTTTTATTGGGTAGAAATAGTTCATATTTATACCTTAAATAGTTTGATCGGTACAATTATATATCAAACGATAAAATTCTGACGTTAAAAATTGTTTAAAAGTTACGTCGATTTTAAGTATATTTTTAAAATTTAATATCCATATTTACGTCAATAATTTTATTACGTATAGCGCACGTAAGAAATAAGCATACGCAAAATATTTAAGTTATCTAATCTAAATTAAGTATTCCAATTTCTCACGTCATATTATATAATTGATTTAAATCAGTAAAATAATTGAGGGAATAAGAATGGAAGCAGCAGAGAAAATTATGTCCATAGCGAGCAACGAAAGAATCCAAGGCTTAATAATAGAAGCCGAAAACGAGCTTGCAAAAATCCAACCGGAAATTGCTTATTTAGAAGAATGTCAAAAAAAGTTAGTTGAACTTAACGAACAAAAATTTAAACTAAACTCATTGATTGCAAGTCTAAAAAGTCTGGTTAAAAATACCGACGTTAATAAAAGCAAGCGTGATAAAAATGAAGTTGGTGAAAATAATATTGAAGATGCTGAAGTCAAAATTGCTGTTAACGTAAGTAAAGAAGATGACGAAAATTCACGTAAAATATTTTTACCAGATCAAGCAATTTCTCAAGTCAGAAATTATTTGCGTACAAATAATAATTTGAATTATGAAATTTATAAAGGTATAGTCTTTAGCTCAGGACAAGCCACAACTGCTGACATTAAGCATTATTTAGTAGAAAATAAGGTCAAACAACCTAAATCAGGCAAGGGTTTTGAGGATGTAGAACTAAAAGAAATCTCATCCAGAGTTAATTATCTGGTAAGAAAAAATATATTAACCTCACCAGAACCGGGCGTATTTAGATTAGTATTTGGCTGGTGCGATATTCAATAATATATTGATTTGTAAGTTAACGAGTTAAATCAATAACCTTGGCGAGTTTATCAAGATTACTTTTACCTGCAAACCAACCGAGCATTTCCCCATTGCAATCTGATACTCGATAATTGTCGCAACTTTCTTCCCTAATTGAGCCAATGTTATGTGAATTGACTAAAATACCACTAGAACTTGTTCCCTTGTTTAATCTTGCTAAAGTAATCTTTTCATTAAAATTAACAGGATTTAGTTTCATTCTCAGCTTCCCCTCGTCATAGTAACTAATCTTTAATTATTCTATCTAAAACTTTAAATGCTTTATAGTGTTTTTCAACATCGTGAACTCTTATTATATTTACCCCATTTGCGGCAAGATAGGAGTTTATTGCTATATTAGCCTCTTCTCTTTCCTCTGGAGGTAGCTCTAGGATTCTTGCTATAATTGATTTTCTTGAAACCCCCACTAATAATGGATAGCCTAAAGACTTAAATTCACTAATTCTTTGCACGATTTCAATGTTGTGTTCAAGAGTTTTGCCAAATCCAATGCCCGGATCAATAATGATATTTTCTTTCAGTATACCTGCTTCAAGGGCTTTTTGAGTTTTATCATACAAGCTCTTAAATATTGAATCTACTACATTCTCTGGATAAGTAGGATTAATTTGCATAGTTGTGGGATCAGAAAGACTATGCATTATTATTACAGGACAACGCAGTTCAGCTGTAACTTTTATCATATCTGGGTCATGGTCAAAGCCTGCTACATCATTTACTATATCAGCTCCTTGTATAACAGCTTCCTTGGCTACTTCTGAATGTCTTGTGTCTATACTAATAATTACAGACTTATTTATTTCTCTAATGGCTTTAATAACAGGTAATACTCTTTTTAATTCCTCTTCTGGCGAAATTTCCACAGCTCCTGGTCTTGTAGATTCTCCTCCAATATCAATAATATCAGCTCCTGAGTCAATCATCTGACTAGCTTGAGCTACAGCTGCTTCAATATTTAAAAATTTTCCCCCATCAGAGAAAGAATCGGGTGTTACATTTAGAATTCCCATTATATAAGTTTTCTTTGACCAGTCAAAAACGGTATCCCTAACTTTTAAAGGTGGAATAAACTCATTTTGAAGCAATTCTAGAAGCTGTGAGGATAGATCTTTTAATTTAAATGGCTGGTATTTTAGTTTTTCGGCTAAATATTTTAATTGTGCCTGTGTGCATCCAAGTAGTACATCTGATTTTCCTACTTTACAGGTAATAACTTCTCTATGTACAGCTGCATCTGCTCCAATAGAGAGGGCCAATTGCTTTATTATATTAGCTGCTGGGGAACTAAGATTGTGTATTTTTACTAATTCAAACTGATATTTTGATAAAGCAGTTTTAATGTAGTGTTTGTCAAAACCTACATCTTCCATAACTGACTCAGCACTTTGCGGTGTTATTTTTCTAATATAAAAATTATTTTGCATTCTATTATTTTACATTAATAGCTTGCTTTTTTAACCATATTCAAATTATTAAGGATATCAGGCTTATTTGCAGCTATTATACTGTTTAATAATACTGATAAAAACCATAAATCCAGAATTTTATTGCCTAATTCTTTATTTTTTCGAATATAAGAAGTTAAGAGATATACTCTTAACCAGTAATTGTAAGGATAATATTCGGTTAAAATTGAGAAGAAGTGTGAATAATTATCTCTATAAACCTTATATCTAGCTGAATTATCTTCAAATGTTTTTTCAAAGAAGTTATCAAGGACCAGAAGAGTCTCTTTTACTTGTTTTGTAAAGTAGCTTTTATCGTACTCATTAATTAATAGCTCTTCATTTCTTGAAATGTATATTGCTTCTTGCATTTGACAAATATTATCATCAAAATTTCTAAATAACTTGATAAAAAAGTCCCATGTAAAGTTAAATTTTAGGTTTTGATTAAAGTTTAGCCGTTTTAGAACATCAGTTTTTATCATCAAAGATGAAATTGATGGTCTTATATTTCCAGAAAGAATAGATTTTAAGCTATTATGTGGCAATTGTTCATTTTTGTAGAAATATTCATAGTTTTGGTTGCATTTAACCTGATAATTTAAATCTGTATCTATGCCAAATCCATAACATGCCACCAGGGAATGATTTTGGATAAATTTTTCATATCTGAGTTTAAGAGCATTATATAGTAGCAAATCATTTGGATTTAAGAAGCAAACAAGATTGGAATTTATATAATGAATGCTTTTATTTAGTAGTTCTGGAGTGCTTTTTGCGTGATATAAACTGATATATTGAATTTTAGGGTTAATAACAGGATTGTCAATTTTGCAGCTTGAAACCACTATTATCTGAAAATCCTGATAATTTTGATTCAAAACCGATTGAATTACTTTATTAAACTCTTTAGTTTGTTTTTCAACGGGAATTACAACAGAAATATTATACATATATATTGCTCTCAGATTTTAAAGTAAATTTACTTTATCGTCTGATAAACTTTGTTTTGTAATCTATTCCCGGACTTTCTAAATTAAAGTACTAGATATCTAAATTAATCTTAAACTATGGATTACCAAAAAATAAGCAAAAAAAAACCTCCAAGGGGGTTAGAGGTTTAAGTCCAAAATAGAGAGTTAGAGGTCATATCTTTCTATGTCACTTATTATAAAACTAAAAAATTTAAATGTGTGCTAATTTTTAATGTAATGTTTACACTTATTTACAATATTGTAACTTTAACACTTATTCTGAATAACTCGAATTGCTTGTATGTTAAATAAAGAAAAATAAAATCAGTAAATTAAGTAAAATATTCAAGTTGGTGGGAATAAGGCCGA
>Ga0156446_1153_pt1 | contig 50125 bp, 41 predicted proteins | sample RifOxyA2_FD_108089 | JGI IMG/M metagenome (GOLD analysis project Ga0156446, IMG submission 108089) | Candidatus Melainabacteria bacterium RIFOXYA2_FULL_32_9 | reverse complement strand
TTGCTATTGCACTATGCCTGCCTGTTTTACCATCATCTGCCCTGTATGAATAAAATAATGAATTTTGGCAGCTAGTACAATCATCCAATGTATCAATATTTGTAACCCCTACTTCTATTAATTGTTGAGCGTTCAACTTTTTTAAATCCACTTGAACTTTATCAATATTTTCTTTAAATACACTATTATAATTTTCACTGATACTTTGCTTTAACTCAAGAGCCACTTCACTAGAAACAGGATAACAACATTGCCCAATTGTCGGACCAATAGCAACCTTTATTCCACCTACAGATGTATTAAACTCATTGGTGAATATGTTAACAGCTTTCTGAACAATCCTCTTTGCTGTCCCTCTCCATCCGGCATGAATTACGCCAATAACTCTTTCTTTAGGAGCATAAATAATTATGGGCGTACAATCTGCAAATAATAACATTAATACAAGTCCTGGAATTGCTGTAATTACACCATCAGTTAAAGATAAATCATCATTTATACTGGTTATAACCTTTATATTGTCAGTATGTTGTTGATCAGGATTTATTATCCGGTTATAATCCAGATCCAATACTTTACAAATTTTTTGCCTGTTCTCAATTATATAAGGCTTAAACTCAGGCTGATTAGCTGCTCCTAAACTAAAATAATTAAGTGGCTCAGGCGTATTACCACCAATTCTTGTGGTAAAAGCATGGACCAGATTCTTGTCATCCAGTATGCTGGATTTATAGTATTTAATACCTGATTTATTCTCTAAATAAAACATTTTTAAAGTTACCTGAATATAAAAGTTTTATAATATACATTATTCAAGTTGCTAGCCATATAAATTTATTGCTTAGAGATTGCCACGCAAGTATGATTTTGCTGATTATCCACGATTCCTGGCTCGCAATGACAATACGTAGTGCCTTTAGTAGTATTATTGTAAGGATTAATGACTTATGACAGTGCAAAGTACCTCGTAATGACGTCCAAGATTATTTAAGTAGCAACTTGAGTATACTTTATATTTTATATAATATTACAAAAGATATTAAGGCTCAAATTATAAGGGGATTGGTATGTTTGACGTAATTACAATAGGCAGTGCAACTCAAGATATATTTATTGAAAGCAATTTTGCGGAAATTCATGAAGTAAAGGATGCTAATTCAAGCAAATCTCTTCTATGTTTTGATTACAGCACCAAAATTGAAGTTGAACAAACAGCGCTGGATGTTGGTGGTGGAGCGGTTAACTCTGCTGTAAACTTCGCAAATCTGGGATATAAAGCTGCAACAATAGTTAAAACAGGAAAAGATATTAATGGAGAAGCTGTTTTAAGAAGATTAAAAGAAAAAGAAGTTGATAGCTCATTAATATTACAGACAGATGACTATAAAACAGGTTTTTCAGTAATATTAACAAGTTTTGAAGGTGATAGAACCGTTCTTGCTCATAGAGGTGCTAATAGTCACATTTCTTTAGATGAAATACCCTGGGATGACATAAAAAAATCAAAATGGATTTATATTGCACCTTTAAGTGGGAATTCCAATCTTGTACTCGATAAAATTGCGGATTTTGCAGAAGAAAACGGGGTCTCGATGGCGTTTAACCCTGGAACTACTCAAATTAAAAGAGGAGTTGAAGACTTAAAAAAAGTTGTATCAACAGCTGAAGTCTTAATAATGAACAAGTCAGAAGCATTCAATATTACAGGGATGCAGGAAGGGCATGAACAAGTTTATCAAAAGCCCGGAGAATTTGACCCCTGGTCACATAGTGTTCACGAGATGCTTTTTAGGTTAAAAACCTATAAACCTAAAGTTGTAGTCATTACAGATGGAAGTAAAGGTGTAATAGCATTCGATGGAGAAACATTTTACCATGCCCCTGCTTATCCTGCCAAAGTAATTAGCACCCTTGGAGCAGGAGATGCGTTTTCCAGTACTTTTGTCGCCAGCTTAATGAGATTTAACTGGGATATTGAAAAAGCCATTATATTTGCATCAATAAACTCTGCGTCCATAGTTGAGAGCTTTGGAGCACAGTCAGGATTAAAATCTTTCGCCGAATTAGAAAAAATTTATCAGCAAAATGAAGATTTTAAAATCACCAAGAAAAGTAAACAAGCTGAAAATATAGGCTAGAATAATAGAAAATAAGACTGATCGAGAAAGTCATTGCGAACCTTTTATTATGGATATTTTATAAAATCGAAGTTGTGAAGCAATCCCTAGGCATGTATCATTAAGATCACTTCGCAATTAAGATAAACGATATCTTCCGTATTTAATGGCTCGTGATGACTGCCAGACACATAATTATTACCTAATAAAATCGCTAACTATAGCTTTGATATTTGTTTTCAAGCTGTTCAAGAATATCTATAGAACTTGATACTTCATATTTAGCCACTCCTAATATTTCACTAACAGGCTGGATATCTAGTAGAGTACTCGTTAGAAAACAGCCTTTTGAATGCTTTAATTTATTAGGAGATATAACTGATTCTTCAATTTCAAAGCCAAGTTCAATAGCTGCAAGAATAATTTTACTCCTTACAACACCGTTTAATAGCCCGCTTGCAACTTCAGGAGTGTGTATTTTTCCATTATTATCAATTAAAAATATGTTTGATGTGGTTCCTTCAGCTAGGTTGCCATTGGTATTAAGAAATATTGCTTCATCACAACCCGCTGCATCCGCTTCATTCTTTGCAATTATATTGCTTAAATAGTTTAGAGTTTTGGTATAAGTAACTTTTGAATAAGGATTTCTTCTTTCATGCTGGCTCTGAATAACTTTATATGGTCTTTTTTCTTTTAATGGAGTAAAGCCGCATTTCTGTCCCCAGATTAAGAGAGATGGTTTCATAGGCTTCGGATAGCTCAATCCGGCATCAGTCATAAGCCCACGAGTAACAATTACCTTTATAAAACCTTGATCTATCTTATTTGATTTAATAATATTATCAATATTTTTCCCCAAGTCAGGTATATCAATTATAATTGGAATATCTAGACTGTTTGCATTACTTACAAGCCTGTTGGCATGTTCATCAAAGAACATTACTTTTCCATCTTTAACAGCTATGGTTTCATAAACTCCATCTCCAAAATGAAAAGCTCTATCAAAAAATTGATAATCAGACTTATTTTCTATTTTTATTAAGTTAAAATTCCAATAAACAAGCACAATTATTACCCCTTAATCAGCTAACTCCTATACAGTTTATGAATAAATATCACTATATTCATTCTCAATAGGATCAATATTACCTGACTATTTACTTGTTAGAATTTTCTGACAATCTTTAATAATTGAATCACACTACTAGTATTTTGTTTCAAAAGTTATGATAATCGTTGAGGTAAGGTATGTATGTTATTGGCCACTCTACTAGTGTATAGATCGACAAATAATATGCTATAATTCCCCGAATTGTCATCCTGAGGAGAGAATCGACGTGAGGATCTTGCCTATGTACAACTTTAATGTAATTTTAAGGCTTGAATAGTATATTGTATAGATTGCCACGGTGCCACAAACATATCATCAATGATTTTGTATATTAAAGAAAGATTGTTGACAATGTCACTGTGGCTTAGCCACCTCGCAATGACAGGGAGTTTGCTTTTAATATATTATTTGCAAATCTTACTACTAGATATAAATTATAAAATGTTTTAATTATTCTGCTTTTATAAACCCCATAACAGGTTAAGTATGACGGTTTTAAGATTAATCTAACTTTGGGGCCTTTTCAAGACTTCTTTCATCAATAACAGGTGCGTTTCCCCAGGAATAAATTACACCTTCTTTGTTTATTTGATACTCTTCTTTTATTTCGTTTCCATTTTCATCTTCAAGAATAATTTCTACTCCAATGCCAAGAGGATTTTCTGAATCGTCTAAAGACTCAAAAATATTAATTTCTAGTATATTTTTAATTTCAGCCGGGTTTTTAGTGCCAAATTTTTTTTCTAGAAGAAGTTCAACTAATTCTTTTTTGTCCATTTTTCTCAGGTTTCCTTGTATTACTAAATAATATTACTACAATCCATTGAAATACTAAATTAATATATCTTAAAAGAATAAAAAAAATAGTAGTGCTTCAACGATAACTGGTAACTTTAAACTAAGTCTAACTGCTTCAGTGGCTTTAATCGTTAACCTAAATTAGGTAATGGATATTACCAAAAAAATTATTAAAGTTTTTTGGAAACGTGCCGATATATATAATATAAAGCCATAGAATTGGGAAATTACCCAATCTCCTCCCCAAGCCTGATAGCCGCGCCCCTAAGACAAGTGCGGCTTTCCCTTTTGTTCATAAAATGAATTAATTGACTAAAAGTTTATTATTTTTGGTTATTAGATTTAATAAATAATTATTATCTCTTGTTAAAAAGACAAGGGCTGTTATAGTTATCGCAGCTTCAATAAGTCCGAGAATTAATAAATGTTCTGCTAGCATTATAGCTATCATACTACGTATTGTATATGGAAAATCAGAAGAGGTATTTACTCCTACCAGCAGGATTTGCAGTTTAAATATTAATATTAGTGATATTACCGAGAAAATTGATGAAAAATATGCGCTAATTCCTGCAATTAATGGTTTAGGAAAAATCGTTCTTAAGGTTTTTGAGGAATTTACTTTATTATATAAATAATAACCTGTAAAAGAAGTAATAAAGGCTAATATAAAGCTATTTACCGCAAAAGTACTTATCCCTCCATCTCCGAAAAAAATGCTTTTTATCATTAAAGCTGAAGTTATTATTATTAAACTTGTCCAGGGTCCGAATAAAATACTTAGCAGGGTAGCGCAGGTTATATTGCCCGGGATTTCTATTAAAAACGGTAGATCAAACATTAATATGGTAAAAGAGAAAGCGGTTCCCAGGATAATTATGGGGATGGAATCTAGTTTAAAGATTTTCCTTATTTTGTTGAATGCCAGAGCCCAGAGAGGAATCATTATTAAATAGAAGACTATGCTAACTTGTAATTCCAGGAATTCATTATGAATATACATATATAACGCCTCCCCTCGAATATATACGTTTATTTTTAGAAAATCTTTTATTATTTTGGGAAATATTAAAGGAAAAAGCAATTGGATTCCGGGGTATATTAAGGACGCAATAAAAAATACTTACGCATTTTTTATTGCTCGATTATTTGCTGGTTATAAGAAGTGCCAAAGGCACATATATAAGGTTGAAATAGTTAAAGACTTTAATAGTGTGACTGAGTCACCTACAAAAATACCTATTGGATTAGAATGAGCTTACAATTTCAAAAACTCGTCGTTTTCGAAATTGTAAGCTCTCGCTTCGCTCATCAAAATCCATAAGTATTTTTACGCTGTCCTTATTAGGTATACATAATAAAAAGAACCTCTTTAAGGAGCAACCTTAAAGAGGTGTTAATTATAACTGGATATTATATATACTAAACTTACTATAATGAATGATGAAAATTCAATAGGTAAGTTTAATTATATAACTTTTTGTATTATATGGCTTTTTGAACTTTATTAGCTTTTATACAGGAAGTACATATGCTAATTTTTTTAACTGTACCGTTAATGTTTGCTCTTATTGATTGTAAGTTTGGAAATTGGCGATATCTATGATGCTTGTTTGAGAAGCTTACTTTGTTTGCTTTTAATGGTGTTTTTCCACATACTGTACATTGTTTGGACATTGTTTTTACCTCTTATATTTTAATACTTAAACTCTTTTAACTTTTTCACTAACATATTACTTAAAGCCAAAATACTTATCAAGTATTTAGATTTATTTTTTATCTATATTGTTCCAGAAACCTGAGTTTTTATTTATTTCTGAAATGAGCTGCAGCGTATTGTCATTATTAGTTTGGGTTTATAAGATGAATCTTTCAGAATTTATAATTTCCATTAAGATTATTAAAATCATTTAGATGAAAATTCTAGTTGATATTAAAAAATCTTAATAATAAAAAAATAAGTTTTTGATAAATTATGATTTTTTTTACTCAATATTTATGGTTGGTTTGGGATTTTTTTTTGTTTTGTATAACGTAAAAAAAAATTTGTACTTAATATTTTTTTAAATTTTAGCAATTTTTTTTCATGCTCTTGTTTTATTATTATCAACGAATACTTATTTAAAAATACAACATATTTAAGTAGGTAGGGAAGCTAAATAAATTTGGTAATATCCATTACCTAACTTAAGTTATCGACTATAACCACTGAAACAGGCAGACTTAATTTCAAGCTATCAGTTTACGTTGTTGTACTACTATAAATTTTAATATTACGGTATTTCGTTAAGTATAAGTCAGGAGGTTTTAAATATATGGTAATCGCAGATGAATTGAGGTCACAGGAAGAAGTGAAGGACAGTGTTATGGCAAATGCTGAATTATTGAATTTGAACAACAAGAAAATCATTACAAAAGCAAACTTGCGCAGAATTGAGATTAGTGAGCTTCCAAATAAGCTTCCTGATTTTAAAACTTCAATCAGAACAAAAGATAATATTCTTGCTGATTGGATAATTCAGTGGATTGAAGCGGGATTAAAAGAAGGTAAACTTCAAAAGAATGATTTACTACCAAGAAAAGCCGCTCTTGCTGCACATCTTGGAGTTAGTATCGGTACTGTCCAAACTGCAATTAGATTTATTGAAGATAAAGGGCATGTTGAATCTAAACAGCGTATTGGTACTTTTGTCAGAGATATTAGTAGTCCAGCGGCAGAACTTAGAAAACAAACTTCTAAACGTGAACAGGCAATAGTGGCATTAAAGAAAATCATAGTTAAAAATTCATACTCGGTTGGTGAGCCACTTCCTTCATCAAGAGAATTAGCTAAAGTTATCGGTAGTGCACCAAATACTACACGTTTGGCTTTAGAATATCTTGCAAGCATTGGTATTATTGAATCAAAAGGTTGCAGGGGTAACAAAGCTAACTGGATTCTAAAAGATATACCTGTTATTGACGAATGCGACGAAATTGATGCAAATCTTGAATCAGATACTCTTGTAAATCAAGTTGAGCGTGATCTAAAAGAATTAATTGGCCAGAGATTTCAGGTTAATGATAAATTACCGTCACACTTTGAACTAGCTGATATTTTAAAAGTGAGTATTAAGACAGTTCATGATGCTATGAAACGCTTGGTCGAGCAAGGCATCCTTAAGTCTAAAAGAGGTAGATACGGTACATTTATTATGCGTTTACCATCAGAAGCTCAGTTTTATGGTAGTGACGCAGATTCAATTTTTGCTTCAGCTTTAGAAGCAAGTCTTTATAACTATGAAAAGGTTGAGCGTCATATGAAGCTCTTGATTAAAGAGAATTATAAAGTTGGCGATAAGCTTCCTGCAATGAGTAAATTAGCTTTACAATTAAAAGTTAGTAGCAATACCATTAGAAAAGCACTTCAAAGACTTTCTGAACAGAATGTTGTTAAGTTTTCTCGTGGTAGATACGGTGGTACTTTTGTTATTAGCATGCCACAGGTTGATGAAAGTGAAGAAACTTCATTCACCTGGTTATCTATTAACCCTGAACATATGGCTGTATATCGTACAGTTAATAAGTAATTCTTATAAAATGCTTATAAAGCCTCTTACTCAAAGTAAGAGGCTTTATTTGTTTAGATAAAATGACTAAATCATAGAATTTGTAAACTTTATATAAATTAAACTTATTTTTTATACTTATAAAGCATTTTTTAAGTTGGTTTATCCTTAAATAACTTAGGATTTTAAGGTTTATTAATAAAGTGAACAAATGTATGATTAGTGATGTTGGTTTTGGCTGTTTTTCTCGAAAAATAAATTCTGGAGTGCAACTCGCTTTCCAGAAAAATTTGCATAAAGAAAAAGCAGCTTCGTCACTATCATATTTAGATAAAGATGTATTTTCATCAGCTTTAAATCAGGAATACAAAAATGATATATCATTTCTAGGCAATATACAGAGAAGTATCAAAGAAGCTTGGAAGGATAGCATAGTTCGTGAAATGATCGAAAAGTCTGTAATGTGTGGTAATTTTAAAGAGTGCCCAGAATTTGGGAAAGCTTTTTTAGAACGTATTGATGCTCTTTGCTCTTCTAAGTTGTCTAATGATGAAATTTATAAAGAATTAAGCAAATTTTTTGAGAAAATTAGGCCTCAAATAGATAACAGTTTTGCTACAGATGATGAAAAAAGATTTCAAAGAAGGGTAGGGCAAGTTAAAGACATTTTAGGAAATAAGAAAGTCGAAATATTTACTGATGTTGGTTGTGGTGATGGAGAAATAACATCAGCAATAGGTAGTGCTTTAAAATTAAAGAAAGATAAAGTAACGGGCTTAGAAGTATATATAAGACCTGATAAAACTTATCCTTTCACAATTAAACAATTTGACGGGGTTAAAATCCCTTTACCTGATAATTCACAGGATTTAGTAACTTTATTTACGGTTTTACATCATGCCGAAAATCCTGATGGTTTACTTAAAGAGATTCGTCGCATCTTAAGTCCTAATGGTAAATTAATTGTTAGAGAATTTGATGCCAAGAATGATTCAGAGAAGCTTTTTAACGTTGTAATGGATGAAATGCTATACAAAGTTTATACGTCTTATGACGGTGTTCCTGTCAGGGAAGACGGTTATCACAGTTGCAGTGAATGGGAAATATGTTAGAAAAAGCAGGTTTTAAAATTGATAAAACCGTAAAGACTGAACCTAATAACCCTTATGATCCTTTTATGACATTATCTAGTAAGGCAAATATTAGTTTTGGCAATAACGCAAAAATAACCAGTATATCGAAGGTGCGGAGTCTGGATTTTGTAGCGTAATTTATTTATACCTGTTTTGTGTATTAGGATTAAAGAGCAAGCATTTTGATGTATCTAAAACTAATGACAATTCTTCTCCTACTTTGGCTTCAAAATCAGGAGATATTTTTGCTGTCAATGATTTATTATTAATCATAAAGTGTACAAGCTTTTCACTTCCAAGCATTTCAACAAGATCAGGAATTACTTTTATGCTTTTTGATTCAGTAGATCCGGTGGCAAAGTGTTCAGGTCTTATTCCCAGGATGACCTTTTTACCGGTTAGATTATTGCTTTTAATGATGCTTATTAATTCATCATCAACATTTATATACTGATCTGCTATTTTAAGAGTATTATCAGAAAGGGTTTCTACTTCAGTAAAGTTCATTGCGGGTGAGCCAATAAAGCTTGCTACGAAAATATTTTCTGGTTTGTTATAAATAGCGTTAGGTGTGTCTACTTGTTGAATGACACCATTATTAAGCACAACAATTCTGTCTCCCATTGTCATGGCTTCGACTTGATCGTGTGTTACATAAATAAATGTGGTTTGAAGTCTTTGATGCAGTTTTTTTATTTCTGACCTCATTTGAACTCTGAGTTTTGCATCAAGGTTAGAAAGTGGTTCGTCCATTAAAAACACAGCCGGATCTCTAACTATAGCTCTTCCTAATGCAACTCTTTGTCTTTGTCCGCCTGAGAGTTGTTTTGGTTTTCTTTCTAAATATTCTGTCAAATCTAAAACTTTTGCTGCTTCTTTTACTCTGTTATCTATTACATCCTTCTTGAATTTTCTCATTTTGAGGCCGAATGCCATATTGTCATAGACATTCATATGAGGATACAGAGCATAATTCTGAAATACCATTGCAATATTTCTGTCTTTTGGGTGTACATTATTGACAACTCTGTCTCCAATGTAAATTTCTCCGGTTGTTATATCTTCAAGCCCGGCGATCATTCTTAATATAGTTGATTTACCACATCCTGATGGGCCAACTAGCACAATGAATTCTTTATCTTTAATATCGAAGCTTGTTTTCTTTATAGTCTCTGTTTTATCGTAAATCTTGGTAATATTTTTTAATTCGACTTTTGCCATATTTTCTACCCACCCAAACTCTGTAATAGTCGAAAAAGTATTTAATGAATAAAATTGATTTAACTTATTCCTAAAAACTTTTTTAGTTTAACGTAAGATTTTTCTTTACACTGTATTTTAACATGGCATTTCATTAATATTCACTAGAATTTTTTGTATGTAACTTGAATAGTTAATTACGTTTGATAATATTTTCTATGTTGATTGAAGTGTACGAGTGTCTTTGTATTATAATTTAATAGATATGTAAGTTAAAGGTGCTAAGTTGCTAGTATTCAGAGAGATAAAACCCAATCTTATTCCTGCATCATGTCTTGCACAGGGCGTGTTTGACGGAGTGCATCTTGGACATCAAAAAGTCATTATAGATGCTATAGAAAAATCTAGAACTACTGACGCATTAGCTACAGTGGTGACTTTTGCTAATCATCCTCAGTATATTACATCAAAAAATTCTCTAAAATTAATTACAAATCTTGAAGATAGACTTGAATTGTTTGAAGCTTTAGGGGTTCAGGTTGTTCTTTTACTTGATTTTACTGAAGAATTGTCTAAGATATCCGCTGTTGAATATATTAAAAGTGTATTGGTGGAAGGATTGAATGTTAGGCACATTAGCATAGGTTATAATCATAGATTTGGTTCTCAGAAAAAAGGTGATCATAAGTTGCTTGAGAAATATGGTGAGCAATATGGTTACAAAGTTACTGTAATTCCTCCTGTTGCTATAGAGGGTCAGGTGGCAAGCAGCTCTGATATAAGAAATTTAATTTCGAGTGGTGATGTTGATTCGGCTTCAAAATTGCTTGGAAGGCCATTTTCCATTAAAGGTGCAGTAATTCAAGGGAAACGAAGAGGAACTCAGCTTGGTTTTCCTACTGCTAATATGGAATTGCCGGAAAACATGATATCTCCTGCTGCCGGGGTTTATTCGGGGCTTGCTTATATTGGTAATGAAAATTATTTTGCGGTGATTAATGTCGGCAAAAGGCCAACTTTTGGAGATCTTACCGTAAATCTTGTGGAAGCTCATGTATTAAATTATAGTGGAAATTTATATCACAAGAATATAGAAGTAGCTTTTCTTAAAAAACTGAGAGACGAAAAGCGGTTTGCTTCTGAAGCTGAATTAGTAGAGCAGATTAAGCTTGATTGTCAGGCCGTGACTGTTCTGGCTCCCAACTTATAGTCGCAAGTGCACCTGCATAAGTTTATGAGATTGCCACGCGAGTATGATTATTTCTTCAAGTCACGATTCATGGCTCGCAATGACAGCGAGGTATTATTGGAATGATTATTGACCAAAGAAAGTGCGAAGTACCCTTGTAATATTAGCGGTATTATTGGAATGATTGATAACCAGATACAGTGCGAAGCACCTCGCAATTGACAATAAAAATTTGTTTATTGGATAGGGACTCTAAGTTTGTAAATTTAGTTAACCGTTTTCGGGCATTCATATTTAAAAAGAATTTAAAACGGGTATCATGGAACAATAACTAAATTAATTAAATAATAGATTAAATCGAATCGTGTACGTAAAGTCTCAGAGTCAATGTACTTATGACTATTGTACAAAATTGTGTTTATGTAATAATTTTAGTTATAGATATTATAGAAAACCGATTATTAAAATAAATAATTAATTTAGTTAAATTTTACTTTTTAGTGTCAATATTTTTTTAGATCTGTTTTAAAGCAAATAGGGGAAATTAGTCGGTACTTCTTTAAGTTGGAGAGTCTGTTAGAATATCGTTCTGTAAGGGGTTATTTAAATTAGCTATGGTGAGAGTTAGAAAAAGTATTAAGATTTCTGGTATTATTGGGTCTAAAGCTTTTATTTCTTATGTTTATTCTTTAGTTAAAAAGTTTGGACTATCAGGTTGGGTTAAGTACTGTAATGAATTTATCATTATGGAAGTTGAGGGTGATAATTACTCAGTAATTGAGTTTGTATCATCTATTTGTGATAACGCTAAACCTATGTCAAAAGTGGTAGAGTTTGAATCACATGATGTAACTGTTTTAAACAGTAATAGATTTTATATTATTGAGAGCGATTCTGAGTTTAATTACGTTGAACCTGTGCCGCAAGATACAGCATTATGTGATGACTGTGTAAGTAAGTTATTCGATTCTAAGTCAAGGAAACATAATTATCCGTTTATTGCTTGCAATAAATGTGGCCCTAGATACAGTGTTATTAATTCTTTGCCTTTTACCAAGGAAAATTCTTCATTTGGTGAATTTGAATATTGCTATGAGTGTCAAGAAGATATAAGTAAGGAAATGTTAGATGGGGATTTTTCTAACTGTCATGCTTGTGGGCCAAGGATTTGGCTAAAAGATAAAAATAAAGTCTATCTTAATCAGGAAGAGAGCTTTAAGGTAGCTGCCAGAATTATTGATCAGCAAGGAATAATGCTTTTAAAAAGTATTAATTGCTTCTATTTATGTTCAAGCGCTTTTTCAAGTGAAGCAGTAGAAAAAATCAGGGAAATAAAAGTTAGAAGAGATAAGCCTCTGACCGTAATGGCAAGAAATATTCAGGAAGTAGAAAAATTTGCTTATGTAAATGATGTTGAGAAGGAATTATTAACATCAAAAGAGAGACCGGTAGTTGTATTACGTATTAAAAATCCTGATTACCTTGCTTCGAATGTAGCTTCAGGATTTGATCGAGTCGGCGTCATGCTTCCTGTTAATCCAATTCATTATTTGTTATTTGATAGCGGTAATTTCAATGTTTTATTAATGAGTAGTGCCAATAAAAGCGGTCAAACAATTGAGATAGATAATCATAAGGCTGAATCCGCATTTGGGGAATTGGTTGATGGGATTTTATTCCATGATTTAAATATTAAAAATGGATCAGATGACAGTATTGTTACTGTGGCCAATAACAAAAAGTACTCATTTAGATTAGCTAGAGGCTATGCTCCTAATAATAGACTCCTAATGGATATGGATTCTTGTCCTGTAGTTTTAGCATGTGGAGCTCATCAGAATTCTACCATTGCTCTTACTACTCCGGATGGTAGAATCCATGTTAGTCCTTATATGGGAGATTTAGATACATCTAATGTTTTTGATTTGTATAAAAAGAATGTAATATTGTTTTGCAAGTTATTTAATGTATCTCCAGAACATGCCGTATGTGATTTAAATCCTGATTATTTTTCTACAAGGTATGTAAAAACATTAAAAATCCCATATTCGCAAATGCAGCATAGTTATGCCCATTTGATTAGTTGCCTTGTTGACAATGATATTGCAATAACTACTCCGGTTATTGGCGTAATATTTGATGGTTCAGAATATGGTGCTGATCAGACAGTTTGGGGTGGGGAATTCCTTGTTTCAAGAGATTTAAAATATGAAAGAGCAGCTTATATTCCTGTTTTTAAGATGATTGGAGTTAAAGGAAAAGAGTCTCAGATTTATAGGTTAGGTTATAGTTTATTACAAAAAGCCGGAATTGATATTAGTCATCCTGCGTATAAGAATTTAGAACTTAGTCAGGAAGAAGAATATATGTTTTCCAGCTTGATGAATAAAGGTGTAAGCTCGCCCTTGACTTCATCAGCAGGAAAATTGTTTGATGCTGTTGCTGCAATAGTTGGAGCTGCCAGACATTCTTATTATGAAGAATATTCGGCTCTCTATCTTGAAAGTTTGGCTGATAAGAACTGTGAAGATATATATTTACTGAAAGATTACAATATTAAAAATATTAATAGCCTGATACAGTTTATAGCTAAAGATATTGAGTTAAAAGAGCCTGTTTCTAAGATACTCGGTAAATTTCATAATACTCTTGCAAAAATGGTAGCTCATACTTGTCTTGAAATAAGCAAGAAAAAGGGAATTAAGCAGGTTGCTTTATCTGGTTCAGTCTGGATGAATGTGCTTTTACTTGAAAGAACTGTTAAAGAACTTGAAAAAGTTGGTTTAATGCCTTTAACACATAAAAATATTTCGACTAATGATGAGAGTTTAAGTATAGGCCAGGCTGCATATCTTGTTCATAAAATCAAAAGAGATAAAATTCTTGATTATAAAGATAAGTCTAATATTATAACCAGTGAGATTTTCTAGTGGATTTGGTGGATGTAGGCTCAGAAACCAGACGTTCTAATAAGTTTTCTAAAAATTATAAAGATTTTCATAAGAAATTCCTTCAGTACTATTATTTTTAGCCTGAAGGATCAGAATTATTTATAAATAGAGTTCATAAAGTGTTTAATTTAATTATTTATTAGTCTAAAATTAATATTAAACTTGATTTTAGTTGAGGGAAAATAATGAACCATTTTTTTGATAAAAATGAGCCCTATAAATTGCCTGATATTAAAGGTAGATTTGGTGAGTTTGGTGGGAAATATGTGCCTGAAACTTTAATGTCTGCGTTAACTGAACTGGAAACAGCGTTTAATCAGGCATGGGAAGATGAGAATTTCTTAAATGATCTATATAGTTTAATGAAAAACTATTCAGGAAGGCCAACACCTTTATATTTGGCGACCAGGCTTACTGAATATTATGGAAAAGCTAAAATTTATTTAAAAAGAGAAGATTTGAACCATACAGGTGCTCATAAAATCAATAACACCCTGGGACAGATATTGCTTGCTATAAAAATGGGTAAAAAACGCATAATAGCTGAAACCGGAGCGGGTCAGCATGGTGTTGCAACGGCTACGGTTTGTGCTCTCTTTGGCCTGGAATGTGAAGTCTACATGGGTGAAGAGGATATGAAGCGTCAGGCTGTTAATGTAGATAGAATGAGACTATTGGGCTCAAAAGTCACACCTGTATATTCCGGTAGTAGGACACTTAAAGATGCTACCAGTGAGGCCATTAGGGATTGGGTGACAAATGTGGAAAATACCCATTATATAATAGGTTCAACTGTTGGACCCCATCCATATCCTAAAATGGTTAGATGTTTCCAGTCAGTTATAGGAAATGAAACCAGATATCAGTCTTTAGAGATGGAAAAAAGATTACCTGATTATGTCCTTGCCTGTATAGGCGGAGGAAGTAACTCGATGGGCATGTTTTATAGTTTTATCAAAGATAAAAATGTAAATTTAATTGGTCTTGAAGCTGCTGGATGTGGAGTGGAAACAAATAAACATGCTGCAAGCCTTACTAAAGGTAGAGCTGGTGTATTGCATGGGTCTATGAGCTATGTGCTTCAGGATAATTATGGGCAAATTGAAGAAGCGCATAGTATTTCAGCAGGACTTGATTATCCCGGTGTTGGCCCGGAGCACAGTTACCTGAAAGATACAGGCCGGGTTAGTTATTTTCCAATTAATGATGATCAGGCTTTAAATGCATTTAAGCTCCTAACAAGACTGGAAGGCATAGTACCTGCTCTTGAATCCTCACATGCCCTTGCTTATTTAGAAGAACTTATGCCCAAAACAAAAAAAGATGATATTGTCACTGTCTGCTTGTCAGGCAGAGGTGACAAGGATGTAGAAAGTATTTTGAGTATTTTAACAGACAAATAGAGGCGAGTATGGATAAAGTAGAAAATAAAGAAATTGCTGAAAAATTTATAAAGGAAGCCGAGTTTCTTGCAAGAGGTGCTGAGGTTTTACCTGGTGGAGTGATGGAACTTGCAAAAAAACTTCAAAAAGCAGATGAAACAGGAACTCCTTTAAGAGTAAAACTGGGACTTGATCCTACAAGACCTGATTTACACCTTGGACACACTGTTGTAATGAGAAAATTAAAGCAATTTCAGCTTGCAGGGCATCAGGTTATATTAATAATTGGTGGTGCTACTGCTATGATAGGTGATCCGTCGGGTAAATCAGAAACAAGACCAAGCCTTAGCAGGGAAGAAGTTGATGAAAATGCTAAAACTTATCTGGATCAGATGAGTAAAGTTGTTGATGTAACTAAAGCTGAAATTGTTAATAATGCGGACTGGTTGCATGAGATGAAATTAACTGATCTATTAAGACTTTCATCTAATGTAACGGTCGCTCAAATGCTTGTAAGAGAAGATTTTTCTAAACGTTATACTGAAGGTAAACCAATTTCTGTACATGAATTTTTCTATCCTCTTATGCAGGCATATGATTCAGTAATAGTAAACTCAGATATTGAGCTTGGTGGAACTGATCAGAGATTTAACGTTCTTTTAGGCAGGGATATTCAGAATGCTTATGGTAAGACAAATCCTCAGATGGTAATACTGTTACCACTTCTTGAAGGCACTGACGGTGTTGTAAAAATGTCCAAATCATATCCTGAGCATTGTATTAGCTTGACTGATGATCCTAAAAATATGTATGGCAAGATTATGTCTATTCCTGATAACTTAATTTTGAGATATTTTGAGCTGCTTACCGATGTCTCAACTGAACAATTAAGGGATTATCAGAAGGAATTAGAATCTGGTCAGGTAAATCCAAGAGATTATAAGATGACTCTGGCTCGAATTATAGTAACTGAGTATTATTCTCTTGAAGAAGCCCAGAATGCCGAACAGGAATTTATAAATATATTCCAGAAAAAAGGTGTACCTGAGAATATAGAGGAAATTAGTGTCAATGAAGGGACTTCATTAATTGATTTTATTGCAGAAAAAGGTCTGGCGCAAAGTAAAGGTGAAGCAAAACGCTTAATTCAAGGTGGTGGAGTTAAAATTGATAACGAAAAAGTCACAGATATTGGTCAAAAAATTGGATTTAACGGTAACGACTCCTTAATTCTGCAAGTTGGAAAGCGTAAATTTGCCAGGTTAGTCAAATTATAAATTTTATCGAGATAAAATCATAAAATAGCGGATTTGTTAGTTATTATAACCTTGTAAATAAAAAGAGACTTCAGTAATGAAGCCTCTTTAGTCTTTTGAATACGCAATTATAATGCTAAAAATAAAAGGTAATAAGCAATAATAATGATAAGTAAAGGCAGAATAAAGATTCCAACTATCCCAAAACATTTCGCTACTGTTTGGAGTGATTCCATTAGATAAAACCCCATAATTACCCCACCAGAACTATCTTAACCGAATAATTGACTTAAGGCATTACCTTATTAAGCTAATTTGGTTATTATCTATTATGGCAATAATTTTAATTTATACTATAAATAATAATTATTTGATATTCACAAAATCATCAGAAATACCTTCGTGGGTATAATTCTTCAAGACTTGATTTTACTTTTTTCATAACCTCTATCCTGTTTTCATTTAATTTTGGTCTGAATAGTCTTGCGCTTTTATACCAGACAGGTTTATCTAGAGCTCCAGCACTATCTATTCCTATAACAAGATCAAGATTTTGAATGACAGCAGTGTCTGAGAAATCATTAAATGTTTCTCCAAGGTTTAGGTAAATCTTTTAACTGCTCAATCCCATAGCCTTTTTGTAATGAATATATTTGTGCATTTGGCAATTGGAACAATGATTATCTAACTTCTTAATTTATTTAATCTGTTTCAAAAAATCAGTATAAAATAAACATTACTGTTCTACATATTTTCAAAATTACTATGAGAAGCTTAAGCATAATCAGTAATTTGTTTATTATTATAGTCTTTCTAATATAGTTGCAGCTTTAGGAATTATATTTTTTACATTTAAAGTTTTTTAACTAAAATTTCAAAAATAATTCCCTGTTATGTTTTTAGGGAATCTTATTTACTTGAGCTTCTTTTATTCAGTAATAATTGCAATTTACATACACGTATATTTATAAGTAGTTGAAAAAATAAGAATTTCCCTGTAAATACCCTGTTTTTAAATTTTCTAAAAAGAGAATAATGCTGTTAAGACTGCAATGTCCTGTTTTGAGACTTCATAATGAAAAAAAATCATTTTTGGATGCTTGCTACTGGTGAGATTTTTTATATTTTTAGTTTGACTCAAGGTAGATAAATTTTATATATCAGATATTTCATAATTCTATATTTTATAGGCAATTTTTAAATCTATTTTGTTTTTAATAAATTAGAGGTGTTTTTATGTATAGATAAATTTGGGGGTAACTTATGAGCAGTCCTAGTTTACAAATGAATGGTAATGTTGATGCTACTGCTTTAAAAACAGAAATTCAAAGCTTAAGTAAAAAGAAAGAAAGTATTTCAAAGGATGATAAAGAACCAAATATAAGTATATTTATTGATCCTGAAAAGCGAGCTAATGAAAAAAGAACTGAAGAAAATAGGGTTCTTGAAGAAAACTGGATTAATTATATAATTAATATGTTAGAAAGAATGGCAGCATCAGCAGAACGTATGAACAGGAATTTAGATGGTGGTGATGCAGGACGAGATTATATTTATGATAGTCCTGTTCTTAATGCTCAAGCAACAAAAGAAAAAGAAAATAAAAAAGCTAAAGAAAAACAGGAAAAAGAAGATAAAAAATTAAAAACTAAAAATGATGAAAAATAAGTAATTAGTGGTCTAAATAAAAAAGAAAATTCAGCTAACCAGCTGAATTTTCTTTTTTATTCACCTGATATAGCAGTATCTGTAATAGGTTTCTTGCAAATCATAGTTTTTAACCGTTCTAAAACGTGTTCAGCTGCACCAAGTTTTAATAGTTTGCCTGTAATGAAATATACTATTATGCTTATAACTCCACAAATTGTGAGTTTTAATGTCAGATAAAGTAAGGTATCAGGCATTGCCTGTTCGAAATACCATTTAAATCCAAAGGCAATAGCTGACATAGTTAGAGTAGCAAAAATGATTTTTAACGTAGGAGATATAAACTGCTTAAACTCAAGATCGATCTTGTTTCTGATAAATATTGCCAGCAATAAACAATTAATAATAGTCACTGCTGTAGTAGATAGAGTTATGGCTCCAATGCCAAGATGTCCTATGAGCATAAAATTCAGGGTCGCTTTGACTATAATTGAAACCATAGCTACGTAAAATGGGGTTTTAGAATCATCAAATGCATAGAATACTCTAGTTAAGGTATCTCTTGCTACATATGGGATTATTGAGATAGATAAATATATAAGAGCTAAACTTACCATATATGTATCGTTAGCATCAAATTGGCCTCTTTCAAGCAGTAATTTTATTCCATCTTGTGCAAAAATAATTATGAAAGCCAGAATTGGAAAGGACATAAACCATAATGATGTTAAGCCTCTATGGAAATAATATTTAAGGGAGTCCCAGTCTCTTTTTCCAACAAATGTTGAAAACATAGGAAATAATGGAACCAGTAAGGCTGTTATTATGATTCCAACAGGGAATTGAAAAATTCTATTTGCATATCCAATAGCAGTCCAGGCTCCTGCGATTAATTGAGAAGCAAAGAACATATCTACATATATATTTATTTGCCCTATGGTTGTTCCGATCATTGCAGGGAGGAGGATTTTTCTGATATTTTTTATTTTTTCATCGAAAAATTTAAATTCAGGTTTATATGTAAAACCTGATTTGAAAAATACAGGTAATTGTATTAAAAGTTGAACTAATGCGCCTATTAAGGTGCCCCAGGCAAGAATTATTCCTGTAGAATCGTTTCTAAATACTAATATTGCTCCGATTATTACTATACTTACCATTGTTGGGCTTAGGGCAGTAAACATAAATTCTTTATATACGTTAGAGATTCCGTATAATATCCCTATAACTCCACCTATTAACATTATTGGAGCCATTATTTTTAATTGTAATGTTGCCAGATTATGCAATTCTGGACTTGCATTTGCTGCTATAGCTTTTATTATTGGATCTGCAAATATCCAGACTAATATGGTTAATGCTAAAAAGCATATGCCCGTTATTGTTATAAAAGAATTTAAAAGACTTTGAACTTCTTTTGAAGGTTTTTCTTCAATATCAGGTATTATTTTAGAAAAAACAGCAATTGTTGCAGTATGAAAAGGTCCACCTAATCCCCCAAGCAGAATTAATGCAAATGCAGGTATTTGATAAGCATAGAAATAAGCATCACTAATTGTAGTTGCACCATAAGCTCCAGCTGTCACCACATCTCTTAAGAATCCTACAAGTTTACTCAGAATGGTTATTACTGCTATTAACCCAGCTACTTTAATTAGATTACTTTTTGTCATTTTGGTTTTTTACTCTTCAAGTCTAGTTAACACTTGTTTTGCTCGTATTTGGTGCAAAAACCTCTATCCATGCTTTTATATTTTTTGCTTTTTGCTCTTCGAGGGGATAGTATACTATTTCATTTACTCCTTTATAGGTATATTTATCAAGATTTATTTTAACTTTATCACTATTTAATTCATCTTTTGAAACAATAATCTCATTTGAGTTTACTGTTATTTTAAGATTATTTATATGATCTTTATTATCTATGATTAAGCTTGCCTTGCCAGTAGGAGAGGTAAAGGTTTGTGTTATTGGTGTTGTGATATTTCCTGTAGTTAATATTATGGGCCAGGTGCCTATAGAGATGCCATCATAATAATGTTGAAGTATCTTATCAAAGGTATAGCCGGACTTGCTCATATAACCTGCACCATATTGACTCATACCAACACCATGCCCCAGTCCACCTCCAAATGCTTCTATTTGTACAAGGTTCCCGTTAGAATCATATATATTGTTGAAAATTACGTTAGCGCTTGGAAGTATTTTTCCTGAATTTTCAAAAACTCTTCTAATAACCAGTTCTTTTAATACGTGCCATTCTCCATTATTTGTTATGATTTTTACAATCATAGCTTTGCCGGATACTCCTCTTGATAGTACTTCTATCTTTTGCAATGTTCCTATGTTAGATTCTTTTTCCGGTTTTGGGTAAATAAATGATGGGGAATAGTATTTAATAAGATTTTTATTAACAATTGATTCAAGTTCTGCTCTTGACCAGGTTTTTGTCCATCTGTAGTAATGTGAGTTTACGTCAAAACTAGGGGGAGAAGAAGAATAAAAATTTCTTGCTGCTTTTTCACTATTTAATACTGGAGTTCCTGCAATATCAGGTTTTCCTTTCAAATATGGTAATGGAGTTGCGGGGAATTTTGTACTTCCTGTTTCAGAAAAAGCATTTTCATAATTTTCTGTGTATCCGCCGGCAGTAGAACTGTATAATGCCAGGATAACATCATCATTATATAAACCCACAAGTCCTTTTGTTTCTTCTATAGCTTTGTTTGATAAATATTCTTCTGTGTTATACCCAAAATATACCTGACATTCTACTGAATCACAGATGTCGAATTGAGAATATTGTTTTACCCTTGGCTTTATTGCATAATTTCTTGCAGCCACTGTTTGAGCTTTTAGTGCTTCTAAGCCAAAATGAGTAGGCAATTCATTAGGTACTACCCCTTTTAGATAATCTTCTAGGGGTAAAATATTTACAACAGAAAATTTATTATTTTTTGTTGGGGATTTAATTATTTCAAATTCCCCTCGATAAAGCGCAGGTTTTCCTTTTCTTTTCAGGTCAACTATTTCAAAAGGTGTATTATTTTGAGACTTAATACTTATTGGACCGATTATATTTTTTGCTATAGGTTTGTCTGAATTATAAACGGACATCATTGTGTCAGTTATTTTAATTGTGAATATATCATTTCCTGCTGAGTTTGCTATGGACAAACCAGTGTTTTTATCTATAAACTCAAATCTTCCTCTTGAAGTAATACTGATTTCATCATACTCAAACTTACTAAAATCATTTGTGCTTATTCCAACCCTAATCATATTTTTATTGTTTGTGGGGTTGAAAGTCTGTGCTTTTGTCATTAGGAAATTTTTATGCACAAATATTAACCCTGCAAGAGTAATAATAAAAATTACGATAATTAATATGATTCTTTGTTTCATATATTGCCCCTTTTTGGGATTAAAATTGATCTAACATTCATTATTATATGTATATCATCTTTTAGTCTATTTTTATGATCAAGTTGTCTGTATATATAGGTTACCATACTAATTTTATTTTGACGGTAATTAAGATGTTAGGGTTTAAACAGAAATTTTATTCTCATAAATTAAAAACCTTTAGTTTTCAGGATTATTCAAGAAAAATTTTTTATTGTAATTTTCATGACATTGATATTAAAAATCTTGTTTTACAGTCATATTTTAAGACAAATAAAATCTATGAACTTATATCAAATATTTATGTTTATAGATTTCCTCCTATTTTAAATTGGCCTGAAGGCGTTTATATAGATATTCCTGTTGATTTTATTATTGCTATAAGAAGGATGCTTGAACATTCTGGTGAACTACTTTTAAATAATATAAATGAATTATGCTTCTCTTTAAACACTGATTATAGCTCTTATGGTGATAAAATTATAATAATTCCACTTGAATATATTACAGGTGAATATGATAAAAGCTTGTTTCTTGATACTTTTGCACATGAATTAGGGCATGTTTTATCTGAAGAGTTATTGCAGAACAAGATAATATGTAAGCAAGTTCAGGCCTGGCATAAGATTATTAAATATTACAGTATGAAATCCAGTAATAATCTTTTTTATGACCCAGGTATATCTCAACTTAGCCTTGATAAATACCAATTTGAAGATTACAGAGAATTTTTTTCTGAATTATATTCTCAAATATTAAATTATTATAGTGATTTAACAAGACACGTTTGTAAAATTGAGTTTGATGAGGCTCAATATGCTTATTTAAATGTGATTGATTTATTGATGAATTATGTCAAGCCTTTTTCTAAAAGAGAGAGGCTTGAATTGATAAAAAATTTGAATTTATCTTAATTATTATTAGTTTCTCTTTCTTTTTTCTCTTGAAATGCTTTTAGTAGGATTTCAAGAGCTTTTTCCGGTTTTTCGTTTATTTTGCACCCGGCAGCAAATTCATGGCCACCACCGCCAAATTGCTTTGCTATGTCATTTACAGGTATATCTCTTCCTCTAAGACTTGCTGTAGTTGCACCATCGAAAGTCTCATTTAACATCATTGAGGCTTTAACACCTTTAATATTTGGAAGTATTATCTCGTAAATTTTCTTCAATACTTCCTTAGCTCCTGCCCTGTCTTTTTGTACTTCTTCAGGGTAGGCTTTTTGGGTTTCCTGATCTTGAATATAGTATGCTATAGAACCATCATTAGAAAATTCAATGTTTTGTAAGGCTTTTGTGTACACATCTAATAGTGGCTTTGAGATTCTATCCATACAGTTTCTATATATATTTTGTACATCTATACCTGTTTTGCTTAAATCAGTTGCATCTTCAAAAGCTTTGACAGGATCTTTAGGAAATCTAAAACCTTGTGTGTCTGTAAGAAGAGCCAGATAAAGATCTGATGCTATGTTTTTAGTTAATTTAACTCCTAATGGCTTTACAAGCTCTTTTATAACTTGAGATGCAGAAGAGGCATTTTCATCAACAAGGTTTATTTTTGCATAATCTTCGCTATCAGGGTGATGGTCAATTTTAATAGTTTTATCTGCGTTATCGAATATTTTTGCTGCATTAGCAAGCATATATTTTCTGGCAGCATCAACAGTAATTACCAAATCGTATTTCTCGTTAAGAATATTTCCAGGAGTTTTCTTAGTTATGTATTGGAATGATTTTGTATCTTCTAAGGATTTGAAGTTTTCAGGTATGTTGCCTACAATAAATGCTTCTACCTTTTTAACGTTCTTTTGTTTTGCAACTAGTTCTCTCATTGCTGCAAGTGAGCCTACAGCATCTCCATCGGCTGATACGTGAGTTAATACGGCAACTTTCTTAGCATTTTTTATTGCTTTAACTATTTCATTTATTTTGGCCTCTTTTTCCGGATCAGTTGCTTTTCCTGCAAAGCTTATAAGATCGTTTTTATGAGTATTTCTAAAAGGTACAATATTATTATATTTGGGTTGAGCTAAATTTGATGGCTGGTATTTAGTGAAATTAGTATTCGAGTTTACAATTGAATTCATAATTACTCCTTTGGGGCTAGAATAACGATTTTCAAATAAGTAAAAACTCCTAAATTTAAAAAAATGCTTTTTAAATTTAGGAGTTTAAGATAAATTAACATTTATTACTCTTAAGTATGTAATAAGATCCTATCCGAGAATTCAAAAAAAGATGCTTAGAGATTGCTTCACAAGATAAATTTTTAAAATATCTCTGTTGAAAAGTTCGCAATAACAGCGGGATATTATTGCAACAATTGATGACCTATGACAGTACGAAGTACTCGCAATGACTGCAATAATTTATTTGTAAGCTTTTTCTCGTTCTTTTTCGAGTGTTTTTCTGTTTAATCCTGTATCTATAAAATCCCAGGGGAGGATTTCATCATAAGGGATTTCTCTAAGCGCATACCAATCTAGCTCAGGAATATCCAACTTTTCTTCCTCGGTTAATTCTTTATAAGCTCTGCCCCAGCTGCCCAGCGTACCTGAATATTCATAAACTTTTTCCAATAAAGGCGCTAATCTTCTATCTCCTCTTGATAAAACTGCCTGAATGTAGTCCCATTTAAGGCTTGTCGGTTTAAAAAGTATCCCGGCTTTATTTAGTTCTTTTTGAAGATAATTGAGCTTATCCTGCAAAGTCTTATTTTTTTCTCTTTTATCCCATTGTAATGGAGTGTGGGCTTTAGGGACGAAGGAACTTATACTCAAAGTCAGCTTTAATCCTTTATTTTCTTTTTTTATTTCTTTCATTAAGTTAATAAGCTCGGTAATATCTGCTTCTGTCTCAGAAGGAAGTCCAATTATGCCGTAAACTTTTAAGCCTGTTAAACCATTTTCCCTGGCTATTTTTATTCCATTAAGTATGTCTTCATTAGAAAGATTTTTATTGATAAATTTTCTTAACTGTTCACTACCGGCTTCAATCGCTATTGTTGTATTTCTTTGGCCTCCTTCAACAAGCATTTTTACTATTAATGGGGTTATTTTATCTATTCTTAAAGAAGATACAGAAATCTCAAATTCTTTTTCCTGTCTTTTAGCTAAAAGATATTCGCAAATTTTTTCAAAATGTGGATGTTCGGTTATTAAAGCTCCAAGAAGTCCTATTTTGTTAGAATATTCAAGTCCTGTGTCTATTGCATTTAGGATGCCTTCTAAATCAGGATATCTTGCAGGTAGACTTAAATAACTTGCAAGGCAGAAACGACATCTTTTTGGACAGCCTCTGGCTGTTTCTATTAAAAACATATTAGGAAATACAGATTTTTCTGTAAGAATCGGGCTATAAATGCATTTACTTAAGTCCATTATGCATCTTCTGGTTACTGTTTCTTGAGCTTCTGGTATATCTGGGGTAAAAGATTTAATTGTATTATCGGGATGATATTCAATATTGTACAAAGACGGGACATAAATACCTGAAATTTGAGCAAGATATATTAACTTTTCTTTTTTACTTAAGTGACGAATTTTTTTATAAGCTGTAACAAGTTCAGGAATTATTTCTTCCCCTTCTCCCGTTATAATAAAGTCAAAAAACTCAGCATAAGGTTCAGGATTAGCAGTTAAAACGGGCCCTCCCCCAAAAATAAGAGGATATCCCTCTGTTCGATCTGAGGCTTTGAAGGGTATATTATATTTTTCTAAAATCTTGAATATACTCAAAAAATCCAGTTCGAAAGAAAATGAAAAACCGGCAAGTTCAACTACGCTTATTTTATGCGTAGTTTTTTCAGTGTTAGTAAAAATTCTTTCCGGATAAACGTCTTTATTTTGGTCTGAAATTCTGAATAAGCTTAAGTATCCCAGTGATGCCATGCCAATTTGGTATGTACTTGGAAAACACCACCAGAATGGAATAGCATCTTTTTCTTTTGGAGCAGGTGTATATATGAATTTCTCTTCGTTGAATTTATTTGACATAGAGTTACTATATCATTTTATTTTGTTTGAGTTCAATAATAGTTTTTAAATTATAAATGAATATGATTTGATAGTAGAACAGAATTTAGATAAGATTAAAGTAGTCTGCTAGATGAAATAATAATGGTTAATAATGTTAAATTTAGATAAAAGAATTGATGAAGAAAGATGTTTTGAGCTTTTTGAGGTAGATAATCTCATTGAGCTTGGCATGTTGGCCGATTTAAAGAGGCAGGAACTGCATCCTAATTCTGAGCCTGTTACTTTTGTTGTTGATAGAAATATTAATTATACAAATATTTGTTCTTGTAAGTGCAAGTTTTGTGCTTTTTACAGAAATAAAGAGGACGGGTATGTTCTTGATTATCAGACTATAAAAGCAAAAATTGATGAGCTTGTTGCTGTTGGTGGTACTCAATTACTTCTTCAAGGCGGGTTAAATAAGGATCTACCGCTTGAGTACTATACTAATTTAATAAGTAATATCAGGAGAGACTTTCCTGCTCTTACTATTCATGCCTTTTCTCCTCCGGAAATTTCTTTTATAGCTAAAGAAAATAATATTAGTCCAAAAGAATTGTTGCAGGAGCTTGTTTTATATGGTTTATCTTCCATTCCAGGCGGTGGGGCTGAAATTTTGTCTGATGAAATCAGGACTAAAATTAGTCCTAATAAAATTTCTGCAAGAGAATGGTTAAATATTATGGAAACTGCTCATGAAATTGGATTAAGTACTACTGCTACTATGGTTTTTGGAGTTGGTGAAAGACCAGAACATATAATTGAACATCTTTTGAAAATTAGGGATCTTCAGGATAAAACAGGAAAATTTACAGCTTTTATTCCCTGGACTTTTCAACCTAAGAATACTGAATTAGGTAGTGGTGATATTTATTATAGTTCTGGTTATGACTATATGAAGGTGTTAGCAATTTCTCGTATAGTTTTAGATAATATTCCTAACATTCAAGCTTCCTGGGTAACTCAGGGATTAGAAGTTGCGCAGCTGAGTTTGAGCTTTGGCGCTAACGATTTTGGTGGTACAATGCTGGAAGAGAATGTTGTTAAATCTGCTGGAGTAGAATATAAAACTACTATAGATGAGATAGTTAAAACAATTAAAAGAGCAGGTTTCACGGCAGCTCAAAGAGATACGGCCTATAATATAATAAAAACTTACTCTTAAATTATTGAGTTAATTAATGGTTTTATTGTTAAGGAGAGATAAATGGTAGAAGCAGTTAATCAATCAGTAATGCCTTGCACAGCTAAGATTAATGATGAAAATCATCTTGAAATAGGCAGTTGTGATGTGGTTGAGCTTGCTGAAAAATACGGCACTCCACTTTATGTTTTTGATGAAGAAACAATTAGAAGAAGCTGCATGGGATATAAAGAAGCATTTTCTCAGTATAAAAATAGTTTAATGCTTTATGCTTCAAAGGCTTTTATGACAAAAGCCATGTGCTGCATTATAAAAGAAGAAGGCTTTGGGCTTGATGTGGTTTCAGGCGGGGAAATTTATACCGCTGTTAGCGTAAATTTTCCTATGGAAAAAGTGTTTTTTAACGGAAATAATAAAACTATAGATGAACTTGATCTGGCTATTGAGTCAAATGTTGGCAGAATTACGGTGGATAATTTCCTTGAGTTGGCTCTTTTAGATAATCTTGCTAAATCAAAGGGGTGTAAAGTTAATATTCTTCTTAGAATCACTCCAGGAATTGAATGTCATACCCATGAATATATTCAAACAGGTCATCTTGACAGCAAATTTGGTTTTGATTTATCCCAGCTTGATGAAGCTATAGAGTTGATAAATGAACAATATTCAAATCTTGTATTAAAAGGATTACACGGTCATATAGGTTCTCAGATATTTGAAACTCAAGTTTATTATGATGTAGCTGAAGTTGTACTTGGACAGTTTGCATATATTAGGGATAAATATGGTTTAATCCTTGAAGATATGAATGTTGGAGGTGGCTTAGGTATCAAATATACTGAAAGTGATGACCCACCTTCAATGGAAGAAATTGCCAAAGTAATTGTTAAATCAGTAAGCGATAATTTGGCTAAATATAACCTGCCAGAGCCAAGATTAATAATTGAACCCGGTAGAAGTATAATTGGAACAGCCGGTGTGACTCTGTATACAGTTGGTAGTTCAAAGCAAGTTCCTGAAGGAAAAAAATACGTGGCTGTTGATGGTGGCATGGCTGATAACCCTAGACCTGCTATGTATCAAGCCATTTATCATGCCGTAGTTGCCAATAAAGTTAATGCTGAAACAAAAGAAACTATTACAATTGCGGGTAGATTTTGTGAATCTGGAGACATTTTGATCGAAAATATAGAACTTCCTCTAACTGAACCTGGTGATATTATTTGTATTTTTGCAACAGGTGCTTATAACTACTCTATGTCCAGTAATTATAATAGAGTTCCACGACCTGAAGCAATTTTGGTTCAGAATTCCTCATCAGATGTTATAATAAAAAGAGAAACCTACGGGGATTTGGCAGCTTTGGATAAAGTGCCAGAAAGGTTATTCTGTCAACTTTAGAGGATGTCTTATATTGTTCGAATACTTACAAAAAGTGAAACATCATCCGTTCATGGACTTTCTAATGACCATGAATCCGCTTGATGTATTTGAGTTGATTATAATAATCTTTTTTATCGTTGTATTTGGACTTGCTGCGTATAGATGGTATAGACATATTAAAGGAACACCGACAGAGCGTCTCTTGAATGGTGCTCTTTTAGTGCTGTTTGCATTATTAATTAGTAAAGTATTTAATCTGCAAATACTTGGCAGGTTGCTTGAAGGTATTGTAAGTATCATTGTATTTGGTTTAATAGTGATATTTCAGCCTGAATTAAGAAGATTATTGGGATATTTGGGTCAGCCAGGGATTTTAAGTAAGAATATTTTTGCTTTTGGAACTGAATCTGAGGTTAAAAATACTATTAGTGAGCTTACTGAGACTGTAAAGCATTTAAGTAAGTCTCATATAGGTGCTCTTATTGTTATTCAGAATACAACCGGTTTTGAGAATTATATTGAAGTTGGTACCAAAATAGATGCAAAAGTCAGTACTGAATTATTATTAACTATTTTTCACCCTAATACCCCATTGCATGATGGTGCCGTGGTTGTAAGCGGAGATAGAATTGTTGCAGCTGGAGTTTTATTGCCTTTAACTGAAGATCCTACTTTGAGTTGGAAATTTGGTACAAGACATAGGGCTGCTATTGGTATGTCAGAAGTGTCTGATGCTGCTTGTTTAGTTGTATCTGAGGAAACAGGAGATATTTCTCTAGCACAAGGCGGGTTATTAACCAAGTTTATCTCAGCAGAGGACTTAAAAATCGAATTAGATTTTCTGTATGGGTTTGCTGAACCAGGTAGTGAAAAAGCAAAAGAACGTACCAGATTTGCTTTTCCTTCATTCTTTTCCAGAAAAGTTCTTTAATCTAATATCATCATAAGGCTGTTTCGTATTGTCATTGGTTAACAACCCTTCCAGTCATATCTCTAACATTATGATGTGACATAATCACTTTTTTCAGTCATCAACCCTATCAATAATACGCAATGTCATCGCGAGGGCTTTAAGCCCGTGGCGATCTTTCCAAATAACAATTATAAGCAATAAGCTACATTGGAAAGATTGCTTCGATACTACGTTCCTCGCAATGACAGATATACGTTTTTTATTTCTTAAATGGCTTCTAGTCTCGTCCTTACTGATTATATGGTCATAATAAAATTTTTTTGCTAGTTTCAAAATTTGCTAGCAACTTTCTTTTTTACAAGTTTTATAGCTATATAGTGTATGTAATACAATTTAATCTTTGTTTACAAGGAGAGAGAAAATTATGATTAAGCCAGTGTCTTTTACACAAAATCATGTTCCACAGTTAAAAGTTCAGCAATCTGCTAAAATGCCTCAAGGTCTAGATTCAGACCAAGTAGCATTTGGCAGTATGCAAAATGTTGTTAAAACAGTAATTGATAAAGGAAATAAATTAGACGACAAGATGATTAAGAAATTTTTCTTAGGTAGTCGTGAATTAGCCACTATTTCTATAGGAACTATTGGTGCTATTGCTGCTCCACTTGTTTTTGGTTTAACTAATCCTTTAGGATATTTTATTGCACCAGCTTGTTTGTGGTTAAGTCATATGGGAGCTATACTCAAACGTTAAGTATACAGCTTAAGTCATAACAAAACAGATGAGATCAGAGTCTCATCTGTTTTTAATCTTTAGGGTCTTTTAAGACTTTACCGTAATGCCCGACAGCATTACCGTAATTATACTGTGCGTTCTGGGTATTATTTAATTTGATATGAGAAATTTAAACAAGTAACTGATGAGAAAATCCTTTGACTGTTAGATCTTACAAGTTAAATAAAGGATCTGGCATAATGTGTAAAACAAAGCTTATTCATATTGGTACTTCCGGCTGGCATTATAAGCATTGGTTAGGAACTTTCTACCCAAATAATTTTGCTGAAAAAGATTTTCTAAACTATTATAAAGACCATTTTTGTACAGTTGAAGTAAATAATAGTTTTTATCATCTGCCACAGGAAAAAACAATTGTTCAATGGAGAGAGACAGCCCCTGAGGACTTTATTTTTTCAGTTAAAGCAAGTAGATATATCACACATATGAAAAAGCTTATTGATCCGGAAAAATCAACATCCCTTTTCTTTGATAGAATTCAGGCTTTTGGCGATAAATTAGGGCCTATACTTTTTCAATTGCCTCCACGTTTTGGGTTTAATCCAGAACGATTAAAGGCTTTTCTTAATATTCTTCCCAAGAATTATAAACATGTGCTTGAGTTTCGTGATCCGAGCTGGTTTAATCCCATGGCTTATGATTTGATGAGAGAAAATAATGTAGCATTTTGCATATACTATTTAGGCGATTTTCAATCACCAAAGGAAATTACAGCTGATTTTGTTTATATTAGATATCACGGTCCTGTTACTCTTGGAGCAGGATTATATAATAAAGATGAGATAAATGGGTTTTCAAACGATATCAAGGGTTATGTTGATCAAGGAAAACAAGTATTTGCATATTTCAATAATGATCAAGCAGGATTTGCAGCGCAAAATGCTAATGAACTTCAACAAATGTTGAGCTAGAGTATGTTTGAGAATTCAAAAAATGATGCTTAGAGATTGCTTCACAAGATCGATTTTAGAAAATATCCATAATAAAAGGTTCGCAATGACTGCAATAATTTATTGTGCTTGCTTAGAAAATGTTAAAATACACTAATAATAAAGAATGTCATTGCGAGGTGCTTCGCACTGTCTTAAGCCATCAATCTTTCCAATAATACGCACTATCACCGCAAAGTAACAGAGTCACTTTTTTAAGTCATCAATCATTCTAATAACATGCACTGTCATTGCGAGCCTGCAACGCAGGCGTGGCAATCTATCTAGTGAACATTGGAAAGACGGTGACACAGTCACTTTTCTAAAATCATCAATCTTGATAATAAACTATGATTGTAGACTTTAATAGTGCAGCAAAGCTGCCTCCTGTAATGACAGTTTGGACGATTTTAAAATTTTATAAATACCGCAAATATTAGAAATCTATTACCAATCATTAAATATTATTCTAGGCAAGCACCTAATTTATTTGTCGGATAAGCTCTTAATAAGCTGTATTATGCAAAATCAAATGAAGAAAACTTGTTATTCAGTCTCTTTCTTTTTGTATTCGTATCCTTTTGCGAAATTTATTGCTTCTTCTTTTGTATTTACATCACCTGAAATTTGAGCTTCTTTGAGTGCTTTTAATACTCTTCCTACTTCAGTTCCTCTTGGTAAATCCAAGATTTCCATAACCTCATGGCCACTTAATAACTTTGGAAGCGCTTCTTCCTTTTCAAGAGATTCTTTGTATTTTTCAAGAAGCCAGTATAGACCTTTAATATTGTTATTTACGATATTCTCTGTAATTTCAGGCCCTCTTGCGCTTAACCTGTCTGCCATAGCTATAAGAAGAATTTCCGGGGTCTCTTCACCAATTTTTCTAAACATTCTTAAAATAGCTTTTTCTGTGACTTCCTCATCAGATTTTAATAGCTGTGAAGGGTAAAGATGATATTTTATTATCTTTGTCATATATTTTATCGAGTTTTTGCTGAATCTTAGACGTTTTAAAATGTCTACAGCCTGTTCTGCTCCTATTTCTTCATGTTTTATGAATCTATGCCTTCCAAGTTCATCAATCTGCCAGGTGGAAGGTTTTCCTATATCATGAAGCAGTCCTGCTATTTTTAACAATGAAACCAGCTTAATATTAGCAGCGGGTTCCTGATTTAAACGCTCTTTTACCCACTCTGGCATGTCTTGTACATTTATTTCCAGTTGTTTTACTGTTTCAATTGAATGATCAAGAAGACCTAGATGATGGTGTAAATTTGGTGGGATTTTTCTCTGAATGCTGATTTCTGGCAGGATTTCATCTAAGAATTCAATATTCTTCATTAAATCCAGATTAACAGCTGTATGATTTGACTCAAAAAGTTTAACCAGCTCTACATTGATCCTTTCTACTGAGACACGATTGATCAAAGATTTATGAGTTTTTATGTAATTTAGCGTTTTATCTTCAATGTTAAAATTCAGCTGAGCTGCGAATCTGAATGCTCTTAACAATCTAAGAGGATCATCTATAAGATTTTGCTCTGATATTGCCCTAATAATCTTATTATTTATGTCATTTGCACCATTGTGCGGGTCTATAAGTCCTGATTTTTCTCCATCTATCCTGTAGGCTATTGCATTTATCGTATAATCTCTTCTTGCTAAATCCTCATATATATCCTGTTTTACACAACTTGCAAAATCAAGGGTATTCTTCTTGTCAGGCATGATGACTCTTGCTATATCAAAGTCTTTATCCAGTAAAACATAATATCCGTTGAAAAACTCAGCAGCTTTTTTGGCAAATTCAGCTGCACTTTCACCTTTAATTGCATAATCTCTGTCATAACCACGACGATCAAGTATTAAGTCTCGAATATATCCACCAACAAGATATAATTCTGTATTTTCTGAGCATAAGCTCACCAGAATCTTGTTTATTACCTCATTTTCAATATTATTAACAATGTTATCAGAGTTCATATTCATAGATTATATCCGATATTGCAGTTATTGATGCTGTTTCGGCTCTTAGGATTAAATTGCCAAGGCTTACTAAAGTGATGTTTTTTGACCTGAATAATTGTAGTTCTTTATCATCCCAACCCCCTTCAGGGCCGATAATAACCAGTATTCTGGAATTCTTTATAATATTTTCTTTATTTTGCAATAAAAGCTTTTTAATAGAAAATTGAGCGTCTTTTTCTGCACAAACAAGCTTAACATCAAAATTGTTTAATTCAATTAACTCGTTTATGCTAATAATCTGACTAATTTCTGGGATAGTAACTCTCTGACATTGTTTTGAAGATTCATAAGCGATTTTTTGCCATCTTTGTATCTTCTGATTCTTATCTTTTTCTGATTCCAGTTTTACAACTGTATTTTGGCTGATAAAAGGAATAATGGTGTTTACGCCAAGTTCAGTTGCTTTTTGTATTACTATATCTTGTTTCTGCGATTTTAAAATGCTTTGTGCAAGAGTAATATCAATATTTAGTTTTCGTGTTGGTTCGTATTTATCTAAAATTATCGTTTCTATTGAGTTAGGCTTAATTTCAGAAATCTCTGTTTCGTATATTAATGATCCAGGATCAGTTAAAATAAGCTTATCGCCCTTTTTAAGTCTTAAAACATTTACTATATGATTAATATCATTTTTTGAAGTGATTAATATATTATTATTAACTATGTTTTCGCTAGATATAAAAAATTGAGGCATTGGCTTATTTCCTCTGGTTTTCAGGTAAAAGTCATATTGGCTGTAATCAAGAAAAATCAATATTATTCAGTTTATTACAAAAATATCTTCTCCTCCATATAGAGGATTAAATATGAAATTTGTTAAAGTTTTTTTAAGGTGAACCGATATTAAATGTAGAGAGTGAAAAACAACTAAATAAGTAAAAGGGAGAGACTCAATAAACTTATATTTATTGATAACGAGGATTTCCGGGAGGGTTTAAATATGAAAGTTTTTACAGTTTTTTAATTACGACGTTTTTTAAGCTTACTTTATAAAAGTCTAATGATTTATGGATTAATCAAATGACTGAATATAAATAAGCTTAGGAAATAAGCTAACCTGATAAGTCCGGGATGGATTTATGAAAGGTAATTAAGCAATCAAAATAGTTTAATGATTAGTATCTGCTAATTATTACAGGGACTTTTGTTTTCAAATTTACAAAAAATGACAGTGATACTGGCTTTAGTTTGTTATGTATAAATTTTAGTTTACAAGGAAGTAAATTTAAGAATACAGGGAGTGTTTACTATGTCAATTATTATCAACAACAACGTTGCATCTTTAATCGCACAAAGAAACTTGAACAAAAACACATCTAACTTAACAAAATCCATTGAGAAATTATCTTCGGGTTACAGAATTAACAGAGCATCAGATGATGCAGCTGGATTATCAATTTCAGAAGCATTAAGAGGTCAAATTAGAGGTAACAAACAAGCAATCGGTAACGTACAAGATGGTATTAACCTGCTCCAGATTGCTGAAAGTGGACTTACCGTAATAAATGAGAACCTTCAAAGAATAAGAGAACTATGCATTCAAGCTGCTAACGATACTAACGGTTCAGTTGAAAGAACCTCAATTCTTGCAGAATTAAATGCACGTATTGATGATATTACCAGAATTGCTAAGAGTGCAAAATTTAATAATATTTCCGTACTTGATGGTACTGCTACAAGTACAAAGTTACAAGTTGGTGCTAATTCAACTGTATCAACCAATACCATAGATGTAGCTAGTGTTTTAACAGATACTCAATCATCAACAATCGGAGTTACTATTGCTATAACTGGTGGTGCATGGACTTCAACTTTAATTAGAAGCTATTTAGGAGTAATAGACTCAGCAATTACCGCAATATCAACAAAGAGATCAAATATAGGTGCTTTACAAAATAGATTAGAAAGTACATTAGAAAATCTTACAGTAATGAATGAGAACATTCAGGCATCAGAATCCAGAATTCGTGATCTTGATATAGCTAAAGAGACAGCTAATATGGTTAAAAATCAAATACTTCAACAAGCATCTGCTAGCGTGCTTTCCCAAGCCAATCAAATCCCGCAATTAGCATTATCATTACTCAGAAGTTAATTAGAAACTTCAATAACACGATGAGCTAAACACATAAATTATTAATATGATTTATTACTCAATAAAAACTAATTCTAGTTTATCCAAAATTAAAGTCATTAATTAAAGAACATAAATTATTTAGAGGGAACTTATGGTAAATACAAGGAGAGTGAATCATGTCATTAACAGTTAACAACAACATTGCATCTTTAATTGCCCAAAGAAATTTAAACAAAAACACGGTTAGTTTAACAAAGTCCATTGAAAAATTGTCTTCAGGTTACAGAATTAACAGAGCAGCGGATGATGCAGCAGGATTATCAATTTCAGAATCATTAAGAGGTCAGATTCGTGGTAACGCAAGAGCAACCAGTAATGTTCAGGATGGTATTAGTATGCTCCAGATTGCTGAAGGTGGGCTCACAGTGATAAACGAAAACCTTCAGAGGATGAGGGAACTCTGTATTCAAGCTGCTAACGATACTAATGGTTCTACTGAAAGAACAGCTATATTGTCAGAGATAACTGCTCGTATTGATGATATTACCAGAATCGCCAAGAGTACCAAGTTTAATAACATATTCTTGCTGGATGGTACAACAGCAAGTTCCACACTTCAAGTTGGAGCAAATTCAACAGCATCAACTAATACGATAAGTATTGCTAGTGTCTTAACAGATTCACAAGCCTCAACAATCGGAGTTACTATAGCCATAGCCGGTGGTGCTTGGACATCAACTCTAATTAGAAGTTATATCGGTGTATTAGATACAGCTATTACTTCAATAACAAGTAGAAGGTCAAGTGTAGGTGCTTTACAAGGCAGATTAGAAAGTACATTAGAAAACCTTGCCATATTGAATGAAAATGTTCAGGCATCTGAATCTAGGATCCGTGACTTAGATATAGCAAAAGAAACTGCTGGTATGGTTAAGAGCCAAATACTTCAACAAGCTTCTGCAACAGTTTTATCTCAGGCAAATCAAATTCCGCAATTAGCATTATCGTTAATGAGATAAAATAACAAGATAAAAAATATTGAGAGAGTATAAAGAAAAATTTATAGTGGTTTTTTCAACAAATAACCTATCCCAATAAAAAACACTCTCCCTGTAAACTGGGTTAGCTCTTAAGTTAACCCTTTTTTTTTATGATTGATATTTATCTCGATATTTTTTTAAAATGCTTTTTATCTCTTCCTCAGTTAAGTCGTACCATTCACGGTAATAATTGCCCACGGCAAAGAAATAAGTGCGTTCAATTAATGGACAGATCACATGATCAGTAAGCCTTGAAAATTTTTCGTAAGCACTTCCTGAACTTACCGGTATTGCCGCTGTAACTGAATTTGGCCGCATGTCTTTTATGCTCTTTATAGCTGCAATTAATGAATAACCTGTTGCAACTCCGTCATCAACAATTATTACATCTGATGATTCTACTTTTTTCTGATTTATGTCCCCATAAACCTCTATTCTATGATGTATTTCTTGCATTACATTGTTTGCTATTCTATTTATTTGGTCTTCTGAAAGACCAAGATAAGATACGGTTTCTTCGTCTATTACCCTTTTTCCATCAGCTGTTATTGCTCCAAATCCTGCTTCGGGATTACCTGGAACGGGAAGTTTTTTTACTATTATCGGATCAATGTGAATTTTGAGTTTATCTGCAATTGCCTCAGCTACTTGAATTCCTCCCCTGGGAATAGCTAATAAATAAGGTTTTTGAAGATTTAACTTGCTTATTTCTTCAGCTAAAACTTCGCCTGCCTTTTCTCTTGATTCATAAATCTTGTAATTATCCATAAAAAATATTCCTGATATTGGAACTCAAATTAATTCATGGCATATAAATATTGCTCACACATTGGCTATTTGTCCTATTATATGAGGAGATTCCAATATATAAGCAATTTGGGTAATTAATGTAAGTTAATTAATACGTAGTATTAAAAGTTCTATCTCCTGCATCACCAAGTCCAGGGAGAATATAACCAAATTCATTGAGGTTACTGTCTATACAGGCTGTAATTATTTTTACACTTGGAAATTTTGAATGTAACCTGCTTATTCCTTCAGGTGCGCTTATCAGGCATATAAACCTGATATTTTCTTCTTTGATATTCAGATCGGTAAATAGTTTAATTGCTGCAATTGCTGAACCACCTGTTGCAAGCATTGGGTCAAGCAGGTAAATGAAAGTATCTTCAGGATTATTAAAACTTTCTGGTAAATTATTATAATAAGAGACAGGTTTTAAAGTTTTTTCATCTCTATATAGTCCGATATGATGAACTCTTGCATTTGGTAAAAGCTCGCTGGCAATTTCTGAAAAAACCAATCCGGCTCGTAGGATTGGTGCAACAATAACTTCTGAATCAGGATCAATTATATCTGCTTGAGTCTCTACTAATGGGGTTTCAACGATTTTATTAATAATTGGCAGGTTATCTGTAGCATTTAAAAATAATATTTGAGCCAATCTTCTTGTTGCATTTCTAAAAAGTTCTGCAGTAGTGTTTTTATCCCTCATAACAGTTAAATTATGAAGAGCGATAGGGTGGTTGCATACCAGTATATTTTCAGATTTTTTTAAACTTAATTCCATATTATTTTCACTTATTTAAATTAACGGATTCCTATAATAATCTAATACTTCCAGAAATATTATTCAATAGTAATTTAAGTTTACTCTGAATAAAAGTCTGTTTTTGCTGATTTTTCTTTATTCTGTCTGTAATAAACGAGTAATATGTTGGGCTAGTTATATTATAGGATTATGCTTGTAGGAAAATTGTGATAAATAATGATAGAAAATGATAATTTATGCATAGGAGTGATTTGGTTGAAGAAATTAGTAATTTATGGAACCGTTTATCCAGATATAGTTAAACTTATTAATGCAATTAATCGTGTAAATCCTGAATGGGAGATACTGGGATTTATTGACGATAACGTGCAAAAACACGGAAAATTAATTTTAGGAATTCCTGTTTTAGGGGGCAGGGAAGTAGTAGCTGATTTAGTTAAAAAGGATAAAAACATTTATTTTTTTAGTAATTATTTTGGTTCTTTATCTGAATTTAAGAGAAGAATAAACTTATTTGAGTTTTATGGTTGTAAAATTCCAACGCTTATCCATCCAGCAGTAGACATAATTCATAGTGAAGTTGGTCTTGGATCTTTAATAGAAGAAGGTTGTAATATTGGCACTAGGGTAAATATAGGTAATTTTGTTACAATCCGCCCATATTGTATAGTTAGTCATGATACAATACTTGAAGATTATGTTTCTATATCTCCAGGTTGTACAGTTGGGAGTTCTCTGGTTATAAAAGATGGGGCATTTATTGGGGCTGGGGCAACTATTTTACGCACTAAAAATCTTGGGCGAAATTGTATTGTAGGAGCAGGAGCAGTTGTGGTCAATGATGTTCCTGATGGTATAACTGTGGTAGGGGTTCCTGCAAAAAAGATGAGAAAAAATCTCTTTAGGAGAATTGTCAGGCGTTTAAATAGAGATATTAAACGTATTAAACAGGATTATATTGCTAAAAAGCAGATTAGTTCTTAACCGTTTTGATTTTAATAGATTAAAACGGTTTTTACTTAGATCCTATCTGACAAATAAGTTTTTGCTGTCATTGCGAACCTTTCAGCAGGGATATTTTTTAAAATTTATCTTGTGAAGCAATCTCTAAGCATTATTTTTTGAATTCTCGGATAGGATCTTAATCATAGTAGTTTTGTGTTAAAAAGGTTCGATATTTGAGTAGGCATATTTCAGGGTTTTTAGCATAATTGCTGGTTTAGAATATATCTATCTAACTATTTAATTCGTTGATTATTACAATTTCTTTTAATATTAAGTGGTAAATTGTCCTAGCCCTACTGGCTAGACTTCTTATTTTTTTATATAAGTCTAGCAATTTAATTATTGGTTTGGATTTAATATATTCGAATACATATATAATAAGGATTCTGAAAATGATATTTAATGATGATGTTTTAAGATTTGGCAGAATAATAAATAAAGCGCAAAGCAAGCGTCAAAATGGCATGCCTAAATTAACGCAGTTAAGCCAGGACACAGTTTGTTTAAATCAGGATAAGGTTAATTTTAAGGGTTTTTTTGGCGATTTATTTGGTGATAGCAAAGAGATGAAAGAGCTTCTTAAAAGTGGAGCTGATAAGCAATTTTTAAAAGAAGTAGAAAATAGCTTATGGGGTGATACTAACGCATTATATGCCCATATAAAGTGGGAAAACATTAAAGGAACTCCTGAAAACATAAAAGCTATTTTAATGGCTACTCAGGTCACTCCTAAAAAATCCTTAATTCCATATTACGGAGAAATTTTAAAAGAACTTTGGAATGTTCCAAAAGAAGCAGTAGTAAAAACACTTGAAGAACTAAAAATTAATCAGGAAATTCTTGATCCATTAGGATATAAGGATTAAATAAAATGAAAATTAATATGAACAGTTTTATGGGCAATAATTATGTTAATAAATCTCAGAAAAGTTTTCACCATGATATGCCTAAGTTGCAGCAGTTAGATCAGGACACGGTTAGTTTAAGTCAAAATACAGTTAATTTTAAAGGATTTTTTGGTGATTTATTTGGTGATAGTAAAGAGATGAAAGAACTCCTTAAAAGTGGTGCTGATAAGCAATTTCTTAAAGAAATAGACAGAAGCTTATGGGGTGATATTGCTGCATTACGTGCATATGTGATGGATGAAAATATTAAAGGAACTCCTGAAAATATAAAAGCTATTTTAATAGCTACTCAGGTTATGCCCTCTGGAAAAGACCTAATTCCTGATTATGGTGAAATTTTAAAGGATAAATGGAATATTCCAAAAGAAACAGTTGTAAAAACACTTGAAGAACTAAAAATTAATCAGGAAATTCTCGAGAAATTAGGATATAAGGATTAGATTCTGTCTATTTTATCGTTTATAAACTTTCCAGTCTGAGAGCCGTAATAGGATCCTAATCCTAAACCTATTAAAGAGCCAACAGGACCTAGCAGGCTTTGACCTATAGCACCTAAGACAGCTCCACCGGATAATAATGATGAAACATTAATTCCCGATTTTACTGTTTGTTTTGTGCCATTTATCAGGTTATCTTTTGAATTGTCTTTTTGGGTAAAAGCTTTTATTATGGAAGGTATTTCCAATATTGAAAGGGTTATTATGCTTAGAGTTGGAATTCTGAGCATAGATTTGCCGAGTATTTTTGAAATTAAACTTCCTTTAATTTTTGATCCTTGTATTACTCTATCCATAAAATCAATACGTGAGGTGTTTTTGGCCAAGTCGTCTTGCCAGCCCAATTTTTTTAGGAATTTTAGACCTAATTGGGTGTCATAAAGAGTTTTATCAGCTTTATATATTTTTTTACCTATAGATTGCAAAGTACTATTTTGTGAATCATTGAGTTTTTTCAGTCCAGATTCAAATAAAGTCCCCCTGAAGAAAGAAAACTTAGGTTGATAACTATAAGGAATGCTTTTATCTCCTTTTCCAAGAATCTGGTTAACAGCATTATTTACATCTCTTGTATCTTCAGGTAAGCAAGCTGCCAAAAGTCCAAATTTACCTAAGCTTTTTAGAATGTCACCTTCTTTAAAAGATTCCTGTGCACCGTCAAGTTTTCTAACAAATGGTACAGGGCTCAATAATGCCTTTGACTTATTTTCACTATCAGCTTTTTTTTGTAGAGCAAAAATATCAAGAATATCTTTAATATCCTCAATATCTCTGGCTAATTTAGGATCTAGCGTGGCATTATGCTTATCATATTTTAAGCGAAACTCATTATAAGCAGGCAAATCTTGATTTGTCCTGCCTGATTGGTAGAAATATTGAGGGTAATTAATATTCCTGACCATTTCCCTTCCCAAATCGCATTTTTATCTAAAAGGAATTTCTTCCTCTATTTATATAAAAACAATATTTGTATAATTATTGCTAAAAACTTACACAATAATTTAATAATTTCTTCAATAACGAGATTCTCATATTTCTTCCTTATCACAATGATAGCGCTGAAATATTAATTACATCCTAAAAGATTGGTTAATAATCGGATTAATTTATTATGAGAAAGTAAGAAAATTTAGATTTAATAGAATCTCAGCCAAAATGTTTAGAAAATCTATTGTAAGTGGAGTAAATAAGTGTTAGATCAGATATATCAGTATATAGCGTACGGCTACTCAGTTTTCCCTGTTTATTCAGTAATGAATAGCAAATGTACCTGTGGAAAACAAGACTGTAAAAGTGTTGGTAAACATCCCAAAACTCAGAATGGGATTAGCGATGCAACAGATAATATTAAAATTATAAAAGAAATGTCTGAACTGTGGATGGGCTCTAATATAGGAATAGCAACAGGCATGGCATCAGGAATCGTTGTTTTAGATGTCGATCCAAGAGATGATGGGGATGAGTTATTGAGCGTACTTACAGCGCAATATGGAGAATTCCCCAAAACAGTAACTGCAATAAGCGGTGGAAATGGAATGCATTATTACTTTAAATATCCTAAATCAGGAATTATGACCAGAAATGCTTTTAGGCCAGGACTTGACTTTAAGAGTGATTATGACTGGATTATAGCACCACGAAGCCTTCATGCTAGTGGAAATATTTATAAATGGAAAGATGGAGCTAGTCCCAATGATGTGCCTTTAGCCCCATTGCCTGACTGGTTATCAAATTTAATAATAAATTCTTAAAGCAATAAAGCCTTCTAGTTATAGAAGGCTTTATTATTATGGACTTATGGTTTATACTTTAGCGCTTAATTTACCAGCTTCTTCTACCACTTTTTTCAGCGATTCTAAAGCATCTGGAGATAATTTATCAAGGCCGTTTTTTTCAGTTTCTCTTGATGCTATAAATTTGATTCTGTCATGCATTCTTGCAATGAATTGATTTTTGTATTCTTCATTGCTGAAATCCGCATTAAAGTCTTCTAATTTAAGAATTTCTATATCAGAGAAGCTTTCCCATCTTTCAAATTTTGCTGTACCTTCAACAATAGCTTCTATAACACCTAAAGTATGTTTGGGCTGAACTTTTTTGCCCATAAAGCTACCAGTATTGAGGATATAGCAATCTACACCATCTTCGATTAATGTTTTAAATCTGCTGTAGTCCATTTCAAGAGGATATGTTCTGAATGGGTTAGCATATGGTTCAACAACAAGAGCATTAGGATCAACACCCTCAGCTAATCTTTCAGCTGAAGTTCTCTTTGTAGCTAATGTTGCACCCATTGCTGATCCTAATGAAGCACCTTTAAGCTTTAATACAGGTGGGATTGTAGGATCTTGCATTAACCAGAAAATAGCATTAATAGGTTCATTTACTCTATCTACTCTGTTTGGTGACCAGAGCTTTGATTTTACAGCACGGCCATTGCCGTTTCTGACATCTTCTGTCACCGCATAAACCTTGCCGTCTTCATACATAATGGCGCCATTGTTTTGAAGGGTAAGAATAAATTTATTATCATCACAACCCATTGGGTAATCCTGGGTTTTATCGAAATATGCAGGTTCAAGAGCAATTGAGTATTTATCTTTAACGTTAATAATGAATGCATCATCATGAAGTACTGTTACATCATATTTATCATCATGTTTAGCGTGTGTAATTGTTGATTTACCTGATCCTGATAACCCGAATACCGCAACAGAGTATTTTTTATCATTTGCAAGATTGTATCTCTTTAATCCACCGTGACAAGAAGCGTATCCATTTCTTGCTGCAGCTCCCCAGACAAGAGTTAGAGTTCCTTTTTTGTGTTCTCCAAAGTATCTCATTCCAAGTATTGCAGCACAATTATGTTTTGGATCAAAGAATGTTAAGCCGTATGGATAGTCTGGATGTGTCCAGTCAGGATCTGAGAAGATGTAGATGTCACCTTCAGGTATTTCTCTTGAATTTTTGTACATTTCGCTGTACATTTCGTTGATATACTGGAAGTTTAATAGCCAGCTGTAAATTACGTTCTCAAAGCCTTCTGGAATTAACAGGTGAGCTTTAATCATAAAGTCTCCTTCTAAACCAACAACAGCTTGAGAATGATACATTAATTTGTATCTTGTGCCATAAACAGCTTCTCTGATTATTGGTAATAACTCAGACATATCGCAGCCTGGTTCTCCAACAATCTTACGGGCAGCTGCACATCTGCCAACAACAGTTCCATCATTGAATAAAAGCATATTGGCTTCTTTTGGTAACCCTTGCTTTTCAGGTTCGTAAACCGGCATGCCAGTTAATTCGATTGTCCCAGAGCTATCTTTTGCGAGTTTGTAAGCTTCTGATACAGTGTAGACATTTTCTACATTGTTTCCAAAAAATGCTGCTTGAATTGTCGTTCTCGGGGCAGAAGTAAGTTTTTTGAATTCTTCAGAATTCGTAAAATGCTCTTTTGAACCCATGACCTTCTCCTTTGTTAAGTAAACTATATACTAAACTTAAGTATTAACCAATTATAGCTAATAATACACCTGCTGCAACGGCGGAACCGATAACTCCTGAAACATTCGGCCCCATTGCGTGCATCAATAAAAAGTTATGAGGATTTGTTTCAAGCCCCACTTTGTTTGCTACTCTTGCTGCCATAGGAACAGCAGATACACCAGCAGCCCCAATTAATGGATTAATTTTATCTTTTGAGAACCAGTTCATTACTTTTCCAAGTAATACGCCAGCTGCTGTGCCAAGACTAAATGCTATTAATCCTAATAAAAGAATTCCTAATGTTTCTGCCCTTAAGAATTGATCTGCTGACAACTTTGATCCAACAGTTAATCCTAAAAGAATTGTTACTATATTAATAAACTCATTCTGTGCTGTTTTTGATAATCTTTCTACTACTCTTGATTCTCTTAGTAAGTTACCGAACATAAGAGCGCCAATTAGAGGTGTTGCATCAGGTATGAATAAGATGGTCAATGTTAGTACAACTAATGGGAATACAATTTTTTCACGTTGTGATACAGGCCTTAGCTGCTTCATCTCAATTGCGCGCTCTTCTTTAGTGGTAAGAAATCTCATAATTGGAGGTTGAATAATTGGTACCAGCGCCATATATGAATAGGCCGCTACTGCAATAGCCCCTAATAAGTGAGGAGCAAGCTTTGAAGTTAAAAATATTGCTGTTGGACCATCAGCTCCACCGATAATACCTATTGACGCTGCTTCTGGTAAGCCAAATTGAAATCCAAAGTATTTAGCTAAGAATAAAGCACCTATAAGTGTGGCAAATATGCCAAATTGAGCTGCTGCTCCTAATAAAGCAGTCTTAGGATGGGCTATTAACGGACCAAAATCAGTCATAGCACCTACACCGATAAATATGAATAAAGGGAATAAACCTGATTTAATACCGAATTCATATATTATGCCAAGAAAACCATGTGGACCAGCCATATCAGCAATTGGAATATTTGAAAGAAGTCCTCCAAATCCAATTGGTATAAGCAATAAAGGTTCAAAATCTTTTTTAATTGCAAGCCATAACAGTAAAAAACTTACTATTATCATTATGAATTGACCTGGTTCCATTGCTGAAAATCCGGTTGATTTATATAAGTCTTGAATTGATTGTGATAATTGCATTTCTTGCTCCTTTGACTAATTGATCCATACTAATATTTGTCCAGTTTCTACCTGATCTCCAGGTGAAACCGTAATGGATGATACTGTACCGGATTTTGTGGCTTTAATCTTGGTTTCCATCTTCATTGCTTCAAGAACAAGCAGAGTTTTTCCTTCTTGAACACTATCACCGACATTTACTTTTATTCTTAAAATAGTTCCTGGAAGAGGTGATTTAATAGCAATAGCATCAGTAGAAGCTGCTTGATTCTTAACTTTTAATGCCATTTCAGGTTCCTGAATACCTTCTTTAACATCAATTGTATAAGTTTTGCCATTAATTCTCGCTTGATATCCATCAATTACTACTGCATAGTTCTTATTATTAACTGTTACTGTATAGCCTTCAGCTTTTATTTTTGATTCTTTAGGCTTAATATTCTTTCTTACTCCTACTGTAGCTTCGCCTTTCAAGAATGCGATGCCTTTTTCTTTACAGGTTGCTGTAATAAATATATTTTCATCAGTTTCAGGCAAATTTGCAGCTTGTAACATTTTTTTAGCTGCCTCAATCCCTTTTTTTGGATCTTCATCATTAATTTCAAGGGGATTTCTTGTTGTTGGTTCAAGACCAAGTTGCTCTGAAGCTATTTTTACAACTTCTTGATCTGGTGGAATTGGAGTTTTTCCAAAATAACCAAGAACCATTTTTCCGTATCCGTCAGCAATTTTACTCCATGGATTAAACATTACGTTATTAAATGCTTGTTGGAAGTAGAATTGAGAAACAGGTGTTACTGAAGTTCCGAATCCACCAAGTTTAACTACCTCACTCATAGCTTTGATTACTTCTGGATATTTATCTAAAATGTTATTATCTCTCATCATTTGAGTATTTGCTGTTAGTGCTCCGCCTGGCATTGGAGAATAGATAATAAGAGGATCAACTGCTAAAGCCTCTGGTGGCATGAAATAGTCTTTCATACATTCTTTAAATACTTCTTCAGCCTCTAAAATCTTATTAATGTCTATTCCAAGGTCATATTCTGTATCTCTGAGGGCATGCCACATAGTTATAATATCAGGTTGTGATGTGCCACCTGAAACAGGAGCCATTGCTAAGTTTATAATATCTGCACCTGCATCGAGAGCAGCTTTATACGCAAGAACACCAGTACCTGCTGTTTCATGAGTATGGAAACTTATCTCGATTCCTTCAGGAATCATAGCTTTTGCTTGTTTAATGGTTTCATAAACTTTGGAAGGAGTTGATGTACCTGATGCATCTTTAAAACATACAGAACTAAAAGGAATCTCAGCATCTAGTATATTTCTTAGCACTTGTACATAAAATTCAGGTGTATGTGCGCCTACACATCCAGGAGGTAATTCCATCATAGTAACTGTAACTTCGTGCTTTAAGCCAGCATCAACTATACATTTGCCACTATATACTAAATTTTGAACATCATTTAGTGCATCAAAATTTCTGATGGTTGTGGTTCCGTGTTTTTTAAATAACTCTGCATGAAGTTTGATAATGTCGCTGCTTTGAGATTCAAGGCCAACCACATTAATTCCTCTGGCAAGGGTTTGTAGTTCAACGTCTGGTCCTACAGTTTTTCTAAATGCATCCATCATAGCGAATGCATCTTCATTACAGTAAAAATATAAAGACTGGAAGCGTGCACCACCACCTGATTCGAAATGTCTAATGCCAGCTTCTTTTGCAGCCTCTACTGCTGGTAAAAAGTCTTTAGTAAGAACTCTTGCACCATAAACTGATTGAAATCCGTCTCTAAAAGACGTGTCCATTACTTTAATTAATTTTTTACTCATGACTTACCCTTTTATATACGCATTTACTGCTGCTAATACTACCGCTACTTCATCATTCTGCTCAATTGCTTTTTCAAGTTTATCCTTAATTTTGATTTCTTCAGGAAAATACTTTGAAATTAATTTTAAAACTTTTGCTGTCGTATTCATGACACCGATCATTATACCTAGGAATACAAATACTACAGACATTCCAACTACCATTAATATCAGGCCTTGCGTTATTAAATCGCTATCGTTTACAGGCATACAAGATCTCCTATTGTTATTGTGCTTTCTTCCAGATTGTTTTTGACTATTAATAAAGAACCATCATCGTTAATTCTTGTTGCAATGCCGTTATCTTTTTTTTGAGGTTTATTGATTACAACTTTACGGCCAAGAAATAAGCTTCTTTGCTGGTATTCTGCTTTTATACTTATAAACCCTCCATTAAGAAAGAGGTCATAATCCATAAAGAATTCATCAAGTAATTGTTTAATAAACATGTCTTTATGGACAGGTTGATTAATTTCTAAATTCAACGCAGTTGCTGGCTGATCAATTTGATTTACATCTTCTTGAGCCAAATTTAGATTTATACCTATTCCAAGTACAAAACCTTTTAGAGCATTTCCTTGAGTAGAAATCTCACTTAAGATTCCTGATATTTTTTTACCATTAACTAATACATCATTAGGCCATTTTATTTCTGGATTTACACCGTAGCTTTCAAGAATCCTGCATAGCACTACTGACATATACTGAGTAATATTGGCTAAAGGTAAATTATTATCTAATGTTGGTGAGGGTTTTAAAACTATAGACATATAAACATTACCCTCAACATCGGAAATCCATTTACGAGCTAACCTTCCTCTGCCGCTGGTTTGTTTTGCTGCAACAATGACTTGCCTATCACTCAAATTAGCAAGATTTTTCAGTGAATATGTGTTGGTAGAATCTATTTCATCAAAACAAAGTATGTTGTAATCATATACCATTTTACACGATCTCTTTAAGTATAAATTTCATTGTTATAATGCTAGTTTAGCTTTGGTGCGAGGTTAATATTACTCCAAATCTATCATACAACAAAAAATATATAAGACAAGATTTAGTGATAAACGGAGTTTTAATACTTAACTTAATGTAAATAAAAATTTTAAAAAAATCATACCTATATTAGTGGTTTAAAAATAAAAGTATTAAAAATTTTGCTTATTTTTTCATATTTTAAATTTGTGTAGTTAATTTTAGGCATTTAAAATACTTTTTATATTTGTTTTGTTTGAGCTTTATATATGTTTGTGAAAATTTGAAATGGCTAAAATTTAATGATTATTGGAGAAAAGACTAATGTTATTTTTTAAGATTATTATCATTACTGTATCTTCATTCCAAAAGATATAATTTACATATGTATTCTTAGTGTTTAAGCTTTATTTTTTTAAAATTTTATTAGACACATATAATAAAGTATATTAAGATACTTATTGTAAAGTGTCTTAAGTAAAAATAATAAAAAATTGTTTATTTAAATATTAAATTGTAATATGCATAAAAGCTAAAAGCTTTATTAAGTAATCTTAAAAACTTAGAAAATAAAGTAAAAAAGACTTTACTATCAAGAATTACAGAGTAACATTAACTTAGTGTGGAAGTATGTAGAATAAGGGATTTTAAAAGTGAAAACTATGTATGAAGATCATGTTCAAGAAAATGCTACAGAGTTAAATCCACAAACTCAGGAACTTCAAACTCTTGTGGCTGAGTCAAAAGTTGCTACCACTTATTGGGAATATTTAATTCCTGGTCTATTGTTATTGGTAGCTGTAGGTGTTCTTACCTATTTAAAAATTAACGTATTTGCAACAGAAAATCTTGCTTATTTAGGAGTTGCTGGTGGAGTTACAGCATTAGTTTTTGCAGGCGCTTTAGTAGGCAAAATTTTAAAAGCATCACCCGGAAATGCAAAAATGATTGAAATTTCAAAATACATTCAGGAAGGTGCAATGGCTTTTTTAAGCAGAGAGTATAAAATTCTAAGTATTTTTGTAGTTGCAGTATTCGGTGCTCTTGCTTACTTTATTGATTGGCAAACAGCAGTTTGTTTCCTTGTTGGTGCTAGTTGTTCTGCTACGGCAGGATTTATTGGTATGACAGTTTCTACAAGGGCAAACTCAAGAACAGCGTGTGCAGCAGCAACTTCTCAAAATTCAGCTTTACGTATTGCTTTTTCAGGTGGAGCTGTTATGGGTATGGTAGTTGTAGGCTTAGGCTTACTCGGTTTATCAATACTCTATTTAATTTTTAAAGATCCTAATATGGTAAATGGATTTGCATTAGGCGGTAGTTCAATAGCATTATTTGCTCGTGCAGGTGGTGGTATCTATACAAAAGCTGCTGACGTCGGTGCAGACCTCGTTGGTAAAGTAGAAGCAGGTATTCCTGAAGATGACCCAAGAAACCCTGCTGTTATTGCTGACAATGTAGGTGATAACGTTGGTGACGTTGCCGGTATGGGTGCAGACTTATTTGAATCTTTTGTTGGCTCAATTATCGCTGCTATGACATTAGGTATGGTTTACTTCCAAGTTAATGGTGCATTGTTACCAGTTGTTATTGCAGCAGCAGGTATATTGGCTTCAATTATTGGTACATCTTTTGTAAGAACAGATGAGAAATCAAATCCTATGATGGCTTTAAATGCAGGAACATTTGGTTCTGCTATTTTAATGATTGCACTTTCTTACGTTGCAGTAAAATTAATCCTTCCTCAGAATTTTAACGTTTTCTGGTCATTGGTTGTTGGTGTTCTTGCTGGTTCTGCCATCGGCTTTATCAGTGAATACTATACATCTTCTGAATATAAACCAGTTAAAGATATAGCTAATGCTTCATTAACAGGTGCAGCAACAAACATCATAGCAGGTCTTGGTGTTGGTATGATTTCAACTTTTTTACCAATATTATTTATTTGTGGTGCAATGATTGTTGCATATAAAACAGGTGGAATGTTTGGTATAGCATTATCAGCTGTTGGTATGCTTGCAACAACAGGTATTGTAGTTGCAGTTGATGCTTATGGTCCTATATCTGATAATGCAGGTGGTATTGCTGAAATGGCAGGCTTACCAAAAGAAGTTAGACAAACTACTGATAAACTTGATTCAGTTGGCAATACAACCGCTGCAATTGGTAAAGGGTTTGCCATTGGTTCAGCTGCATTAACAGCTTTAGCGTTATTAACTGCGTTTACTGAAGTAGTTGGACTTAAAGAAATTAACTTGTTAAAAACAGAAGTTATAGCTGGTGTATTATTTGGTGCAGCGTTACCATTTGTATTCTGCGCTTTAACTACCGGTGCTGTTGGTAATGCTGCAGGTAAAATGGTAGATGAAGTAAGAAGACAATTCAGAGAAATACCTGGTATTATGGACGGTACAGGTAAGCCTGATTATGCTACCTGCGTTGATATTAGTACAACTGCTGCGTTAAAAGAAATGGTTATTCCAGGTTTACTTGCTGTTGTTACCCCAGTAGCATTTGGTCTACTACTTGGTGCTGAAGCATTAGGTGGTATGTTGGCAGGTGCTATTGCGGCAGGTGTGTGTTTGGCAATTATGCTTGCTAATGCTGGCG
>Ga0156446_1025_pt1 | contig 82656 bp, 74 predicted proteins | sample RifOxyA2_FD_108089 | JGI IMG/M metagenome (GOLD analysis project Ga0156446, IMG submission 108089) | Candidatus Melainabacteria bacterium RIFOXYA2_FULL_32_9 | reverse complement strand
GAAAATGTCTTGCAAGGCAACTTGTTAACATTGTTTGGAAAATTCTTAAAGATTAATCTTTTTTAAAAATCGATAGAAATATCTAACCTACTTTACTGTTTTATCCTAATATTCGATCACACTAATTTTGAATAAATTACCACTCAAGATTTTTTGTCATATTTAGGATATCAGGTAAGATTCTTTCACATGTCATTCTGAGGAGAGAAGTGACGTGAGAAACGCATTGTTATACTCTTTTGAGATTGCCACGCAAGTATGATTATTTCTTAAAATTACGATTCATGGCTCGCAATGACAGAAGAACTTTTATAGATTTTATTTTAGCAATTTTAAAAGAGCTTTTCTTTTTTCAGGAGAAGTAAGTAGTTCATTTAAAAGTTTTAATTCTTCATCTGTAAGATTATATTTATTTTTTAACTCTTGTAAAGAATGAATAGATTCATTTTTGATGAACATCTCACCTTCACCAGCTAAAAGCCAATTGATATTTACGTTAAATTTATCTCTTAATATTTCCAAGTATTCTAAAGGAGGTTTTCTTTCTTCTCTTTCATAACCCCCAAGCGTTCTTGCTGGAATATTCACAATTTGAGAAAATTCTTCCATAGTTAATTTTTTATTTTGCCTAACTTGCTTCAATCTATTACCAATACTCATTTTTATTTATCACCATACTAGATTAATGTTTACAAAAGCTTCTCAAAGTGTGTTGACAATTTTACTCAAATAGTGTAGTCTAATAACATATCAAATTGATTAAATTTTTATTTAAAGATACCATAAAAAGCCATGAAAATTTATGGCTTTGGTTTGAGTTTTGTATTTCGTAAAAACTTTAATGCTATAATGATATATAATTTTAGTATTATATATCATTATAAATTTGAATAAAGCATATAAAATATGTCTTTTTCTTGAAAAAGGATTAATGAAATTTGCCAAACAAAAGAGGATTTACATTAGCAGAAATATTAATTACTCTGATTACAGTTGGAATAATTGCTGCACTTACCGTTCCTGCTTTAATTCAGAATGTTCAAGATAATATAAACAGGAGTGCATGGAAAACAGCTTACGCAAATTTTGATCAAGCCACCAAAAGAATTCTTATAGATTATGGAGGTAGTTTTAAGGGTATATTTGAAAATAATAATGATCTTGGTAATAAATATAAAGAATATATGACATACACAAAAACTTGTTTAGAAGGGACAAGTCAAGGTGATTGTTGGCATGCTAGTGGAGTTATCAAAAGCTATGCAAACCCTAATAATGTTATAATCGCTCAATGGGAAAATGGAAGTAGCTTTATATTGAATAATGGTATGTTAGTTTATTTCTTTTCTGTAGACAAAGATTGTAATAATGATGACTGTGGCGATATTGTTATAGATGTTAATGGTTTTAAAAAACCAAATAGAATAGGTTATGATATATTTGGGATTACAATATATACAAATAAAGTAAAACCATGGGGAGATGGCAATAATTGTTCAAATGGGGGGGAAGGTTGTTCATCATATTACCTTTTGCATTAAAGAATTAGTCAAACAATTGATACTTTTATTTACCAATACAGAAGTTAGAGAAAATATTATTGATAATCTCCTCAGAAACAACCTCTCCGGTTATTTCCCCCAAAAATAATAGGACTGATTTTAGGTCTATAGATATAAAATCTTGAACCTCTCTATTTTTAGAAGAATTTAAAGCATGGAGTAGAGAATTTTTAGCATTTTTTAAGCATTCTTGCTGCCTTATGTTAGTGGAAAAATCACTATTTACAGATAAATCTATAGAAAAAATTATTTTTTCTATTTCTTTTTTGACCAAATCCAGTCCTTGATAAGTTTTTGACGATACATAAATTACATCATTATCATTTATTTTACATGTCATTAAATCGGCTTTTGTTCCTATTTTTACAAGAGGTTTATCTTTTACTTCTTCATAAATAATCTTGTCTGCAGTACTCATGCCTTGTGAAGAATCATATAAAAATAAAACCAGATCAGCTTCTTTAATACAGGCTTTTGCAATATTTATACCTATAGATTCTATATAATCACTTGAACATTTGCTTGCTAATTCTCTAATTCCTGCAGTATCAATTAAAGTAATCGGAACTCCACCAATATCAATAATTTCTTGAATAATATCTCTTGTTGTCCCTGGAATATCGGTGACAATAGATCTTTCTATGTTAAGTAAAGAATTAAATAAAGAAGATTTACCTACATTAGGCTTTCCGACAATAGCTACTTTTAAGCCATATCGCATTAAGTTAGAAGTTGAAGCGGTATTTAAAGCAAAATTGATTTTTTCTATCAAAAAATTAATTTTTTCTTCAATATAACTATATTCAAGTTCATCAACCTCTTCAGGAAAATCTATTGCGGCAGTCATTAACGATAATAAATTTACTAAATCTTCTCTTAAACTACTTATATATAAAGAAAGTTTACCTGTTAGATTATGAGCTGAAATAGAGGAAAAAACATCTGTTTTTGAGTGAATTAAATCAAGAACAGCTTCTGCTTTACTTAAGTCCATTTTTCCATTTAAAAAAGCTCTTTTAGTAAATTCTCCAGCTTCTGCCATTCTTGTCCCTGATTCAAGACAAAGGTTGAGGACACTTTTAACAATATTAACTCCGCCATGACAATGTATTTCAATTACATCCTCGCCGGTATAACTTTTTGGAGCTTTAAATGCAAGAACAATAACTTCATCTAAAGGAGTAAAATCAACTAAATCATTAACCAGCGAATGTGACTTAGTCATCTCACAATGGCATGGGGTATTATTGGAAGAATTAGCAACCGGAGACAGTGGCTTAGTCACATTGTAATAACACGAGGTATTACTGGAATGATTGATGACTTGAGACAGTGACTTAGTCACCCAGCCATGATAAACTTTTCCGGCTTCAAAATCAGGCACTTTTTTTTCATTAAATTTACTGGAAAATATTCTGGAAATTATATTAAAAGAATTTTCTCCACTGATTCTAATAACACCAACCCCACCAGTTCCAAGTGGGGTTGCTATTGCTGCTATTGTATCTTTTATATTATTTATTACCATTTATTTTTTTCTTTTTTTCTTCTTAGGTCCAGAAATTTGTGGTTGACTGGCTGTTTCATCTTCAGAAACTTCTTTTCCTGTAACTGTTTTAACTTCTGAAGGAATCTCATCAACAATAGTTTTAGATTTAGAAACTTTTTCTTTTTCTATGCTTTTATTAATCATAACTGTTTGAATAACTTGAATTATATTACTTACAACCATATATAAAAGAACACCGGCTGGAATTGGGAAGAAAATAAACATTGAAGTGATCATTACAGGCATTATTTTGCCCATTTGATCTTGCATAGCCTTTTGAGAAGGATCCATTGCTGTAGCACTGCTCTGAGTTGTCATTACTTTCTGAGATAAAAACATTGTTATACCAAAGAGTAATATTAGAGCCAGAACATCATAATTAAATGTTGTTTTTACTCCTTCTGTTTCAATTTGAGCTGCAAGAGAAGAATCCGTTTTATTAAAAGTAATATGTTCAATTTCCTTAGTACTATTATTAATTACCGGAATATCAATTTTTTGAACTTCGCTTAATTTACCAGATGGTAAATCGAGTTTATCCAAATTAACCTGTAAGCTTAAAGCTTCTCCAGGAATAACTTCCTGTTTTTGATCTTTATTTATAAAGATTTTGTTTGGATCTTCAACCTTAACGTCCTTGATAATACCCTCTTTTGTATAAACAGTCACATATTTACCACTTGAGAATGTATCTCCTTTTACAACACCAAAGCGTTGATCACCTGCTTCTCCGGCATGACTTCTAATAGGAGCATCAAGTCTACTTATAAAGAAGAAAGATGAATTACCAGCAACTTCTATAAATTGAGGACTAATAAGAGCTGTATAAAGCAAAATAAATATAGGCATTTGGATTAGTAAGGGGAAACATCCTCCAAAAGGATTGAAACTGTGTTCTTTGTAGAACTCCATCATTTTCTTTTGCATTACTTGAGGATCACTTTTATACCTATTTTGTATTTCTTTAAGTTTTGGAGATAATTCCTGCATTTTTTTCATTGATTTTTGCTGGGACACACTTAAAGGCCACATAACTACTCTGACCAAGACAGTCAAAAGTATAATTGCCCAGCCGTAACCACCTGCTATTTGACTTAAACCTTTTAATATTTCTACTGTAATCGTTGTAAAATCCACTATTATAACCTCATTACAAATTAATATACTTATGGAACCGGATCAAAACCACCCGGATTTAATGGATGGCATTTTATTATTCTTAATATACCAAGAGAGCACCCTTTTAAAAAGCCGTATTTAATAATGGCTTGTTTTGTGTATTCAGAACAAGATGGATAAAATCTGCATACACGAGGAGTATATTTTGAGACTTTCTGATAAATTTTTATTAATAAAATTGCTATTTTTTTCATTTTTTTTGTTTTTATAACTAGAGCCGTTTAAATTTAAATAAAATAAAATATTTAATTTCCCATCAAATCTGGATTTCCATACCGTTTATTAGCTTTCCTTAAGCACTCTACAATATTATCATATACTTCTTTGTAATCAACTTCAAGAATATTTGGCCTTGCTATAAAAATTAATGTTTCCCACTGATTTATAGGAATTTTTGTAGTCTTTTTTATATTTCTATAAGCTTCTCTCATTAACCGTTTAATATAATTTCTTTTATTAGCTCTTTTATGAACTTTTTTTCCAACAACAAAGCCTACTCTGGGAGATGTTTCTAAAGAATTTTTTAATTTTCCTGTATATAAAATAAGTAGTGAAGTTGCTACAGATCTTTTAAGATTGTAAGTATAACCAAATTCACTACTTTTTCTAAGTCTTTCAGGCTCCGGTAACACCTTTATGCCCTATTTTTAGCCACGATTGCTATTTTATGGCGCCCTTTAGCTCTTCTTCTGTTAAGTACATTTCGGCCGTTTGGGGTGCTCATTCTTTCTAAAAAACCGCTTTTACGTTGTCTTTTTCTCTTTGTTCCTTCGAGTGTGCGTCTCATTTCTTGAACTCCTTTTATATTTCGTTTTGTTTATTGATTTTCCAATTTAAGGTTTTTACAAACATGTTTTTGAGTATAACACTAAATTATCATACATAAAAAAAATTTTTTTGGGAACTTAACTACATTATCATATCATTGATTATCCCAATGAAGATTATAATTTGTATATTAGGACTTAATTCATGTAATAAATCATTTTCCCTGGCTCTCCTCATTATATAACAAACAAAACATGCAATTTGACTATATTTAACATGTTTTAATTCTAAATAAATATTACAAATATCATGAAAAACTAGCAATTATTTCTAAAATATATACTTTATATAATATATATATTAAAAAACAATTAATCATTATAAAATCAAAAAGGGGGAGAGTATATGATTAACTGTAAAAATACTATAGGAAATATGGATTTACTATTAAATAAAAACTTTAGTTTAGGTGGAAATCCTGTTCAAGGAACACCACAAGGGCAAGGAAATAAAAACGACATAAGTATATTTGAGGCTTTGAAGAATGATTCGAAGCCTCAATCTTTTTCTAATGATTTTTCAAAATTTGATACACAAGCTCCAGCATTAGATACTAATGAAACATTAAAATCATTCATTCAAACATTAATGACTTTAGTAAGTAATTTAGCAGCTAAAAATCAAATTCAAAACAATCCTGCAGCAGCACCAACCGCTACACAAGGAGCATTAACTCCACCAGCAACAAATCCAACAACACCAACACTAGGTGGAGATAAACAAGTTCAAGGTGATAAAACAGGAAAACTTTCACAAGCAATGCAATTAGTTAAAGACTACGTACAAAAAACAGGAAATTTAAAATTAATGCAAGCGTTACAAGATCCAAAACTTCAAATAATGGGCGCAGATCTTCCAGCTATGGCACTAGGAATGCAAGAAGATAATACTATTCAATTAAATAATAAAAACATGGATCAAAGATCAGTAGAAGAAATAGCCTCTACACTAATTCACGAACTTAACCATTACTCATTAAACACAACTAACTCCCTAAAACAAGAAATGCAATGTGAACAAATAGCAGAAGATTTCTTAGATTACCTAGGAAAAGGTGAATTTGATGATGCAAACGAAGTCGCACAAATAGATGAATCAGTTAGAACCAGATACAAAGGAATGGGTCTTCCAGAAACAGCTTAAGTATTTAATGCATAAAATAAAGCATTAATTCCCAGAGAGAGCATAGCCCTATTTACCCCTATTAAAAAGACTGCCCCAAAGGTGGTCTTTTTAATGTCAATTTTCAAACTTTGGTAATATTTATTACCTAACTTAAGATATAGACTAAAGCCTTTGAAACAGTCAGACTTAATTTAAAGCTATTAAGGAACAAACAAAAAAATATTGCGTATTTTAAAACGCAAATCTGTCATTGCGAGCGAAGCGAAGCAATCCATTAAATAATGCTATAATTTGGATTGCCACGTCGGGCTTTCAGCCCTCCTCGCAATGACAATATCACTTTATGCGTAAGTATTTTTTGTTACCTCCTTAGTTTACGTTGTACCTCTACTCAAACTTTTATTGAAAAAATTTGAATAAACAAATAAAATGTTTTCAATTGGAAAGGTAAGGAAAAATAAATGCTGGAAAATATAAAAATAGGTTTTATCGGTGCTGGAGTTATGGGAAAAGCCATTATTAGTGGCTTAATTAAATCAAAGTTTGTACCTGAGAATAATTTAACCGCGTCTGAAATAACAGAAGAAATAGCAAAAAAAGTATCTGGAGAGTTAGGAATAGAAGTTATATCAAACAACAAAGATCTTATAAAAACATCAGATGTTATCATTTTGAGCACAAAACCCTTCATTATAAAGAATGTTTTAGAGGAAATTAAAGAAGATTTAACTAAAGAAAAAATAATAATTTCTATAGCTGCTGGAATAAGTACTGATTTTATAGAGAATATTTTAGAAAAAGAAGTTCCTGTTGTTAGAATTATGCCTAATACTCCTGCTGTTGTAGGAGAAGGAATGTCAGCTATATCCAGAGGTAAATATGTAACCGATAACCAGATAGAACTAGTAAAAAGAATCTTTTCAAACATAGGAAGATGTATAGAAGTTCAAGAGAAATATATGAATGCAGTAACCGGAATAAGCGGAAGTGGTCCGGCTTTTATTTATCTAATAATTGAAGCTCTAGCTGACGGCGGTGTAAAATTAGGGCTTCCTAAAAAAATAGCAATAGAACTTGCTGCTCAAACAGCTCTTGGCGCTGCAAAAATGGTACTTGAAACAGAAAAACACCCATCTGTTCTAAAAGATGAAGTAACAACCCCCGGAGGTTGTACAATAGCAGGTTTAGCTGTTATGGAAGACAGTAAAATAAGAGCTGCTCTTTCAAAAACCGTTCAGGAAACAGCAAAAGTAGCATCTGAATTATCTAGTAAATAATAAATACAGGATAATTTTATCCTGTATTTATTATTTGAAATCCTAATATTTTATCCTACAAGACCACTATCGTCTGATTCACTGGCTTTTACCATAATGGCATGTTGAACAGGCTTTTCTTTTTTGATTGAAGCGTTGTATGATGGCTCAATTTCATAACCAAAATCTTCTTGATATTTTTTCTGATTTGATTCATCAACAAGTTTTTTCGCTAATTCAGCTATTTCATAAACAAGTTTATATCTGCTATCTGTTTTTTCGTTTAAGTCAGAAGCTATTTTTGTAATTTGTTCCATTATCTTTCTCCTATTATTTGATATTAGATTGTAAATTAAGAAGATTATCTATGTATTCTAAATATAATATACCAAGAAAAAACTTTATTGCCTATTAATATAAAACAAACTCTTCTTAAAATTATAGTAGTGCTCCAACGTTAACAGATAACTTTAATTTAAGTCTATCGGCTATAAAGACATCAAGTGTTAACTTAAGTTAGGTGATATTATCACCAAATTTTTAAATTTTAAGAAGAGAGGTGTAAAATTAAAATTAGATATCGATTTATGGGTAAGTATAATGCTAAGAGTTATATTGGTTGGTTATGGTGAATTAGCTTCATCGCTTATGTTAGGAGTACTTGAATCAAAACATGAGCTGGTAGGAATTTTGCGCTGGGAAAAAACCAAATCTAATAAATTGCTTTTCTTTTTAAAAAATATTTTTTGGCCAGATCAGCTAAGTTCACTTATAAAGGCTAATAAAATATCTGAAATAGAGGCAGAAAGCATAAACAGCGAAAAATTTATAAAAAAAGCGTTAAAATTACAGCCGGATGTAATAATAATAGGATCTTGGGGTGAAGTTATAAAGAAAAATACAATAATTTTGCCTAAAATAGCCTGTATAAATTGCCATCCATCCTTACTACCAAAACACAGAGGAAGTAATCCATATGCATCAACTATAATACAAGGCGAAACCAAATCCGGCATAACTTTTCACCTTGTTAATGAAAAATTAGATGAAGGACCTATTCTTCTTCAAAAAGAAATTATCATTTCTAATGATGATACAGGAGGAAGTCTTAGAACAAAGTGCTCATATACAGCTAAAGAAGCTATAAAAGAACTTTTAGAAGGACTTGAAAATGCCAGATTTTTACCTCAAAAACAAGACGAAAAAAAAGCAAGTTATTTCCCCCTATTAACCGAAAATGATGCTAAAATAAACTGGAATTCTTCTGCAGATTCAATATACAATCAAATTAGAGGCTTAAACCCCTGGATGAAATGCTATACTCGCTATAAAGATCAGTTTTTTATGATAAATTCGAGTAAAATAATTGATCTTAAAAAACCTGTACATAAACCAGGGAAAATTTTAGTAAAAAGTAGTGACGATTTATTAGTATCAACAGCTGATCCTAAAAAAGCCATATTATTAAAAAACATTGAAATTTACGGATTTTTAGGAAAATTATTGTCTCGTTTTTACATAAGATTTTTTGTTAAAACAGGAAATTTCCTTGGAAAATAAAAATTTTAAAAACAATTTATTAGATTTTGTATAAAAAAACTTAGCATATATAATAACCCCTCTGGGTAGGAATTAACCCTACAACTGAGGATTTAATTTAATGAAAATCTTGATTAATAATTTATAGTAATAAAGTAACTCTTCAGTCCAACTAATTTCCACTCCTAGTAAGTTAAACCTCCTTTAGGAGGTTTTTTATTAAGGAAAAATTGATAAAATAACTTGAATTGCTAATCAATTAATTTTAGCCAAAATTCTCAAAAACCCACCCCTGCCACCCTTAGGGTGGATAAAGGGCAAAAGCTGAGAATGAGATTATTTAGCTCCCGCTTCGCTCTTTATCAAATCTATATAATTTTTGAGAATTTTAATTCAGTTATATCAAGCTTTTTATTGGTCTAGCAATTCAGGTTGAATAAAAAGATCAATATCCCTTTATATTAATCCTGATTTTTTATAAAATGATCAAAGAGGTTAGAATAATAAGAATACAATGAGAGTTAGTAAATAAAAGGTTTATTTATGATCCATAGAGAGTTTGTAAGAGAGATTTTTTATTTTTATCCTGAAAGATTTGGTTATAATTCTCAATCAATAGAGGATGTTTATCTTGTTGGAGAATTTAATCAGTGGGGAAAAGAGATCCAGAAATTAGAAAAATATAAATTAATAAAAGATAAAACCAATAAATGGATTGGTATATTTGAGGTACCTAAAGGTAAAGGTTTCTACAAATTCTTTTTGAATAAAAACACGTATACTCCAGATATGAGCTTGCTATCTTATTCTACAGTTACAACGCCGGATTGGGCCCAAAAAGCCACCTGGTATCAAATAATGGTAGATAGATTCTATAATGGAGATAAATCAATAATTCCACCAAATACAGTTCCATGGGATTCACCTCCTGATTTTTTCAATAATTTTGGTGGTGATTTAAAGGGTATTAAAGAAAAAATTCCTTATTTCAAGAATTTATTCGGTTCTCTTAAAAATAAAGCCTTATACTTAAATCCTATTCATGAATCATTGTCATCAAATCATAAATATTGGCCTGAGAATTTTGAAACCATAGATCCACAATTTGGAAGTGAAGAAGATTTAATAGATTTAATAAACGCTCTACACAATGAGGGAGCAAAGATAATAATTGATTTAGTCTATAACCATACTGGATTAAATCATTATGCTTTTCAAGATGTTCTAAAAAAAGGTGAAAAATCAGAATATTTCCATTGGTATAGAAAATTACCACATCTTCCGGGAGAAAGAATAAAAATACCTGTTTTAGAAAATTATCTTGATGATAAACCTCAAAATATTGTAATTGAGAATGATCCAAGAAAAGAAAATTATGATTCTACAAAAGAAAGCTATATAAATGTCTGGTGTGGAAAATATAAATTTCCGATAATAGAGCCTGAAAAGTTCAAGAATGCAAACGTAGAGGAGATTTTAAACAACCAACTTCATTATAAACTAATCCATATCTATAATGATCCTAATTATAAATGCTGGGCAGGTTTATTTGAACTGCCTGAGCTAAATACAAAGGATAAAAACCTTAAAAGACATCTTTTTGACTCCTCAAGAAAATGGATAAAGTTGGGTGTTGATGGTTTTAGGCTTGATGTTCCTGATGTGATAGCAGATTCCCATCAATTCTGGAAAGAATTTAGGCAAGAAATTAGCGAGGAAGCAATATTAATAGGAAAGAAACCCGAAGATATTTATGTAGTTGGGGAAATATGGTCTGGCGGGATACTCGGATCTACCTATTTATATGGAAATGAAGAATCAAAACCCGAAAGATTTGATGCTATTATGAATTATCCGGTAAGAGAAGCTGTTTTAAATTTCTATTCAGGAGAAATATTAAACAAAGCAACGGATGCAGTATTTTGTCAGGGAGAAATTAATGTTTCAGAATTAGATAAAAATCTGCATAAAAACATTGAATATATGTCATGGGGAACTGATCAGGTACAATTTAACGTGTTTTCAAGTCATGATACGAGAAGAATTAGAACAGTATTAAAAGATGATAGAAAATTAAAAGCAGCATTAATTATGCAGTTTACGCTTCCTGGCGCTCCGACTATTTACTATGGAGATGAGCTTGGAATGTTAGGAGGTAGTGATCCTGATAACAGGGCTACTATGAGGTGGGATGTTTTTGATGATTTATTACATTATAACAATGAAGCATCTATATTTAATCTCTATAAAGACCTTATAGACTTACGAGATAATAATTCTTGCCTTATTAATGCTCCACTTTTAACATTACTAGTTGATAACGAAAATAAAATATATGCTTATGCTAGATATATCAATGATTCTAACTGTGTAATTGTTATAATGACAAGAAATGGTTTGAATAACGATTTAAATATTGATATTTCAGAAATGCCATTTGAGAATAAAACAAGCTGGAAAAATCCTATTTCAAACAAAGACTATATAAATTACGGCAGAAGTATAACAATACAGCCTGTCGATTTCAAAGACAATTTCGGACTAATTTTAATGGCGGTAAAAGAATAAAAATATTTGGTAGTAGTAAAAACTTAAAGAGATTGTCATGCTGAAGCATAAATCGTCAATACTAAGTTATAATCTTGTCAACATCTTGCCAGTTTACACTTATTAAGGACAGCGTAAAAAATACTTATGGATTTTGATGAAAAATCCAATAGGTATTTTTGTAGGTGACTCAGTCACACTATTAAAGTCCTTAAACTATTTCAACGTGTACTTATATATGTGCCTTTGGCACTTCTTATAACCAGCAAATAATCGAGCAATAAAAAATGCGTAAGTATTTTTTATTGCGTCCTTAGCATATCTGGAAAGATCCCGAACCTCTATGATACTTGAAATATTAACCTTACTTAATGCTTCGGGATGACAGCGATAGATTATCACTTAAATATATACCATCAATAAATATTCTTATGAAATATATATGTTAGATTCAAACTTTTCAGTAGCTAGAATAGCTGCACCTATTATGCCTGCATAGTTTTCAGCTTTAGCATGAAGAACTTTTACATAGGGGACAACAATTCTTTCATTTAATTCTTTTTCTACTTTTTCAAAAGTTACAAACTTAGCCATACCACCACTAAGAATTATGCTATCAGGATCAAATATATTAGAATAAGCTACTAATCCCAAAACAACCAATTCTTCCCAATGATCGTGAACTTTTTTAGCAAAAGAATCACCGACACTTAAGCCTTCGATAATATCATAAGTAGTTAAATCTTCAGGATTTTTATCTTTTAATAAGCCCGTTCTTTCTTCAGGAGGAATTTCTCTAGCCATTTCCTGAGCATTTTTTGCGTAACCAGTGCCTGAAGCATAAGCTTCCCAGCAATCCCAGCCACCACAAGTGCAAGATCTTTTCTTACCCCAAATAATAGGAATATGACCACATTCAGCAGCACCACCGGATTTGCCCTTTAGAAGTTTTCCATCTACTATAACTCCACCACCTATACCAGTTCCAAGTGTAAGAACTACAGTATTTCTATCACCTTTAGCGTTGCCAATTTTATACTCAGCATATCCTGCAGCATTAGCATCATTTTCAATAAGTGTTTTAAGACCATATTTTTCTTCAATTATTTTCTTAAACTCAATGGTATTATAACCTTTAGGTAAATTACCAGTGGAACCGGTAACCCTTGAATTGTCTAGATTGACTGTTCCAGCTGTAGCAATACCAACAAATTTAGCATTATATTGATCTTTTAGTATTTCTATAGCTTCAAAAATAGTATTTACTATACCTTCTATGTTATTAGGTGTTCCAAAAGATAAAACCTCACTGATTATTTGACCATTATTAACAGCAGCTGCACTAATTTTTGTACCGCCAATATCTATTCCTATTGAAATCGACTCTCTATTATCCATTTTTGTCAAACCCTCAACTATTTTTATGTTATTCCAGACTTAAATTGATAAATCTTTTTGTTATTAAATGAGGTCTTGTAATTGCTGATCCTATTACAACAGCATGAGCTCCTAAATTAAAGGCAGTTTTAACGTGTTCAGGAGTCCAAACTCTTCCCTCTAAAATTATAGGACAATCAGCCATCTTTACCAAATTTTTTAACAATTCGAAATCAGGTTCATCACTATTTTTATCTAAAGTATAGGTAGTGTAACCGGAAAGGGTTGTAGAAATAATATCAACTCCAAAAAGCTTGCACATTAACCCTTCTTCTAAGGTTGATACATCAGCCATAGCTAAACAATTTAATTCAGTCTTAATCCTGTATATTAATTCAGCCAGATTTTCTTTAGGTCTTTGTCTTGAAGTACCATCTAAAGCTATTATATCTGCTCCTGCTTCAGCAATAGACTTAGCATCATTAAAGTCAACTGTGATATAAACAACGTTTTTCCAATTTTCCGGCAAAGGATCAGGTTTAGTTATACCAATGATTGGTAAATCTGTAAACCTCCTTGCTTCTTTAATGTCATTTGATCCGGCAAGTCTAAGTCCTAAGGCTCCCCCAGAGATAACAGACTTTACCATTGCCATTAAGCAATTATTTTCATGAAAAGGTTCTCCAGAACTTGCTTGGCATGATACAATTATTTTTTTGTCAATTTTATTGATAATTTTACTCATATTAATTCTCTGAAATTTTTATTTGAGTTAAGAATTCTTGCTCTACTACATGCTTAATATTGCTTTTTTCTTATATTTTTGGTTTTCTTGAAGTAGCAGATTTATCTAAAAAAGATATTAAACTGATAGTTTAGTAAACATACTCTTTATAAAACAAAATTGTGAGGCAAACAATAGTCTAAAAGACAAATTAAACATAATAAATTTGATTCACAATAACTAGATTTCAGTTTATGTCTAAAAAAAACAAAAAAAATATACTTTTAGGTACGCATTGTTTTATTTTTGTGGTAAATTCTATTTGTAAGTAAAAATAGTAGTCCAAACAAAAACAGAAAAAATCCAAAAAACTTGGAGGAAAGAAAATGTCGATCGGTTCTTTTGTATTTATGTTACATAGCCACCTCCCATATTATAGAAAAGCTGGAATGTGGCCCTTTGGCGAAGAAAACCTATATGAATGTATGGCTGAGACTTATATACCGCTTCTCAATGTGATCGGCGATCTTTATGAAGAAGGTATAAAAGCTAAATTAACAGTGGGAATAACACCTATTCTTGCTGAACAACTTAATGACGAGCATCTTAAAGACGGCTTTGTTAAATATTTAGATTCAAGAATTGAATCAGTATCAGAAGATTTAAATCGCTATCCAAATGATAGTGTTGCTCATTCTCAACATTTAAAATACCTAGCCAAGTACTACTATGACTGGTATACAAATATTAAAGACAGTTTCCTGAATAGATATAAAAGAGACTTAATAGGTAACTTTAAAAAATATCAGGATTTAGGTTGTATAGAAATTACAACATCAGGTGCAACTCACGGATTTTCTCCTTTATTAGAGACAGATTCATCCTTAAATGCTCAATTTAAAGTCGGATCTGATACTACTAAGAGATTATTTGGTCGCAAACCAAGAGGAGCATGGCTTCCAGAATGTGCTTACAGGCCTGGATATGAAGTAACTACACCCGAAGGTACAAAATATTGGAGACCTGCTGTTGAAGTGGCTATGCAAAACAATGGTATAGAATATTTCTTCGTAGAATCTCATCAAATTGAAGGTGGAGTTTCAGTTGGAACAAGAAGATCAATAGGTGTATATGGAAATATTGAATATATTCCATTACCGCCAAGACCAGCTACAGGTTTATCAACACATGAAGCTTACTGGTTGCCGGATGCTCAAGTAGCTGTAATGGGTAGAAATGACAGAGCTGGCTACCAAGTATGGTCTGCGGCTGATGGTTATCCTGGTGATGGCTGTTATAGAGAATTCCATAAAAAAGATGATAATTCCGGTATGCATTACTGGAGAATTACAAGTCCAAGCACAGATCTTGGCGATAAAATGTTATATGATCCAGTGTTAGCTATGTCAAGAATCAATGAAAACTCTGATCACTATACAAATTTTGTTTATCATATGCTTAATGATCATAAAAAAGCTACCGGTAAAGAAGGTCTAATAATGGTATCATTTGATACAGAATTGTTTGGACACTGGTGGTTTGAAGGTGTTGAATTTATTAAACAAGTTATTACTAAATTCCATAAATATATGGAAGGTATAAATAGACAAACTGCAAGTGAATACCTTGATAAAAACCCACCAACAGCTGCTATTTCCTTACCTGAAAGTTCTTGGGGTCAAGGTGGACACTTTTGGGTCTGGAGAAATCATCAAACAGAATGGATGTGGCCAATTATTCATGCATGTGAGAAAAGAATGCAAAACCTTGCAGCTAAATATCCTGTAATTCCACAAGATAAATTATTGCTAAGAGCTTTAAATCAAGCTGCAAGAGAAAATCTGCTAGTACAAAGTAGTGACTGGCCATTCTTAGTAACAACCTGGCAAGCTAGAGATTATGCTGTTGAAAGATTCAGAAAGCATCAGGAAAACTTTGAGCGTATTGCCAGTATGATTGAAAACAATAACATTGATGAAGAAGGTCTAACCTATATTGAATCAGTAGATAATCCATTCTCAGAAATAGATTATAGAGTGTATACTCCAATTCAAGAAGGTAAAATTCCTCAACATGAACCAAATTTACAACCTTTATATTAATAGACTTAATTTAATAAAGAGAACTGGTTTATTATAAACCAGTTCTCTTTATTTTGACTTTCTATAAGTAATATGTGATTACTTCATCTTTTCTTAACTTTCAATTTATGACAAGCTAAAGAGTCTTTATGATACAAAATACATTCAGAGCAGGTACCATTACATGGTTCAAGATGAATAGTTACATCGATATTTTTAATCTTTTTTTCAAGATCTTCTTCAATTTTATCGCAAAGGTCATGACCTTCTTTTATGGTTAGATTTGTTGGTACAGTAAGTGTAAACTCAATTAATCTTTTAGCTCCGGCTTTTCTGGTTTTAAAGCCCTGAAATTTAATGGCCTCTTCAGGTATATATTTTTTAATAGTACTTTCAATAATTTTTCTTTCGTTTTCAGGCAATGAAGTATCGAGAAGATTTTTAACCGCAGTTTTAGTAAGATCATAACCTGTTTTTATGATAAATACAGCTATAATTATAGCTATTAATGGGTCAAGGACGAATAAACCGGTAAATTTTATTATTATTAAACCTAATAAAACTCCTAAAGAAGTATAAACATCAGCTCTCAAATGTTGTGCATCTGCTAGTAAAGCAATGGAATCAGTTTTTTTAGATATTTTAATTAAATGAGCACTTACAAAAGTATTAATAATTACTGAAGCAAACATAACTACAATACCGGCGGTTGTATTTAATGATTCTATTGAACTACCTTTTATTTTTTCCAAAGCCTCATAAATAATATAAGCAGCAGCAACAAGTATTAAAACACCTTCAACCCCGCCTGATAAATCCTCAAATTTCTCATGACCGTATTGATGTTCGGTGTCAGCAGGTTCAGATGAAATTTTAACAGAATAAAAAGCTAATATAGATGCAAGTAAATCAGTAAATGAATGTACTGCTTCTGAAATTATACTAACACTACCTGAAATTATGCCTACAAAAAGCTTTGCAATTATAAGAAAAGTGTTTGAAATTATGGATAAAAAAGCTGCTCTTTTTTTTGTATTAACTAAATTCAAATTTTAGATTCCTAATAAATCTCAAAATAAACGTTTTAAAGTATAACACATCAGATAATAGTCTTTCATTAAAAAATTTATAAAAATTTGTTTTTTATTGATATCAATATTTTTTTTGTTTAGGTTTATTTTTATAATAAGGTATTTATTTAATTTAAAAAATAAAAAGGAAGGGATAAAATGAATCCTATAAGTTTTAAAGGGTTTTATATAATTAATGGGGGTTTAAACGAAGCGCAAGATTCTTTAACTTCTATTGTTAAAACTAATAAAGAAAAAAAAGTTCCAACTTATTTTGAAATAAATCTTAAGGTTAGAGAAAGAAAACCTGAAGTAAAAGCATATGTTGCAACAGGAAGAGAAGATATAGCAGAATTCAGAAAAGCACATGAGGAACTTTTAGGGGTTGAGAGAGATTGTAGAGCTAAACTACCTAGAAATCCTTCTATGAAAGATAATGATAAACTTAGCAAATGTTTGAATAAAGCTGAAAAATGGAAAGCTTTTACTCTTAAGCATTCTTTTTTAGATAAGATATTTAGTGCAGATTTAATTAACAATCTCTTAAAAAAAGATAAATTTGATACAGTAACAGGTGAAATAATAGAATAAATTCTAAACAAATAAAAAATGAGGTCTAAACCTCATTTTTTATTACTGCTTTAAGCTGTCGCTGGTTTTCTTTTTCTTATATCTTTGCTTCTCCACATTGCAAGGAATGTACTGGCATTAAAAATACTTGAATATGTTCCTATTGCAATACCTAAAATCATTGCAAATACAAAGTTTTTAGTAGTACTTCCACCCAAGAAATATAATGCAAGTAATGTGATAAGAGCTGTTAATGATGTATTGATACTTCTAGCAAGAGTTTGATTAACACTTGCATTAACTATATCATTGAAAGACATCTTTTTAGCAAGAAATCTTGAGTTTTCTCTTATCCTGTCAAACACAACGATAGTATCGTGTACGCTAAATCCTATAACAGTTAAAATAGCCGTTATAAACAAACTGTCTATTTCAACATTAAATAAAAGACCTAATATAGCAAATACACCACATACAAATAATGCGTCATGTAAAAGAGCAATAAGTGCAAACATTGCGTAATCAGCTTTAAATCTAAAAGTTAAATATCCAACAATAGCTATGAATGATAATAATAAAGCAAACAAAGCATTCTTAAATAATTCATTTCCAAGTGTTGGTCCAATTGAACTAGTTTGAAGAAGTTCATAATTACCAAACTGATTTTCTAAAGCCTGATTAATCTTAGCAATTTCATTGTTAGACTTTTCGCTATCTAAAAATCTTGTTCTAATTGAAACAATGGAATTAATATTAGATTTTTTTGCTTGAGATGCTTTTTCAATGATTTTAGTATCTTCACTAGCTCCAATATTAGCTTTTGTTGCTTCAATCTTGACTTTCATCTCATTATTTGTCTGTTCAAGTTGAATTACAGGATTTTCAATTCCAGCACTCTCAAGACTTTTTCTGATATTTGCCACATCAGAACTTGTTAATTCTTTCTTAAAACCATATTGAAGCATAGTTCCACCAGTAAAATCTATTCCCAATTTCATCGGTGAATGATTTATTACAGTTGAATAAATCATAGCTATAATACCTGGAACTATTAATAATAATGAAATTGTGATCCATAGCCATTTATATTTAACGACGTCTATTATATTTTTATCTCTGAAAAATGGATTACTCACTTTTTATCTCCTTTTTACGTATTACAGTTAACTCAATATTAGTCAAGAACGCCTAATTTTGCTTTTCTTGGATCTGTATCTGCAACTTCAAACATCTTTTTAATTTGTTCTTTCTTTAAACCAAACCATCCTGGATTTTTAAGCTGTCCGGTTCCAAAAAGAAGATGCATAAAGTTCTTAGTAACTGTAATAGCTGTAAACATACTAACCATAACACCTATTGCAAGGGTTAAAGCAAAACCTTTTACAATACTTGTTCCTAAAAGGTAAAGTATCATACAAGTAATAATCGTTGTCATATTACTATCAAAAATACTTGTAAAAGCTCTGTCAAAACCTGCATTTATAGCTGTAAATAAAGTTCTTCCGGCTTTTAATTCTTCTTTGGTTCTCTCAAATATTAGAATATTAGCATCTACAGCCATACCAATACTCAAAATAAAGCCTGCTATACCTGCTAGTGTTAAAGTAATCGGTACAACCTTGAATATAGCAAATATTATAAGTCCATAAATCAATAAAGCTATGTTAGCAATAATACCTGGGACTCTGTAATAAATAAGCATAAATAACATAACTAAAGCAAGACCTACCATTCCAGCAATCTTACTTTTTTCAATAGAGTCAAGACCTAAAGTTGGACCTACGGAGTTTTCTTCAATGATTTTAGCGGGAATTGGCAATGCACCTGCATTTAAAAGGTCAACATTTTTTCTAACTTCTTCAATAGTAAAACCTTCTTGTCCACCACTAATTTGAGCGCTACCACCTAAAATAGGTTCCTGAATTACAGGGGCAGACTGTAATTCACCATTAAAGAATATAGCCATTGGTTTTCCAACAAGTCTTGCTGTTAAATCAGCAAATTTTTTGGATCCTTTGTCATTAAATTGTAATAAAACAGTCCAATGTCCGACTGAATCTGTACCAACAGTTGCTTTGCTTAAATCTTTACCTGATAAACCTGTACTTACCCAAGTAGGTTCACCATTAAAGCCCATTTTTTGTTCTTTAAATTCCAGTTCAGCAGTTTCTCCTAAGTATTCTTTTGCTTTTTGAGGATCACTAATATTAGGTATCTCAACAAGCAACCTGTCTTCGCCAACTCTTTGAACCAGAGTTTCTGCAACCCCTAATTTGTTTACTCTATTTTCAATTGCAAATTGAAGACTGTTCATCATTTCATCAGTAATTTTGCTCACATTAGCAGGCTTTTGGGCTTCAAGAACAAGTCTTGATCCTCCAATCAAATCGAGGCCTAGTTTTGTTGGCTTTGTAAGTATAATAACTATACTTACTGCTACTAGACCTAAGATGAATAAAAGCATAAATTTTCTATTTTTCATTATCTCTCCATCCAAGTCCTAAAAGTTATAAAACACTCCTAAAACAATTATCCCTATTATTAAATTATATTTCAATAATATTTATCAAGAAATGGGATTAATAATTTATTAATGTTTTATAAAATTAATAAACGATTATCTCCAATTAACCTTTGTATCAATAATACCGAAAATAAATCTGTTTTTATAATACTAATAATAAGGAGAATATTAAATGGCTACAATTATCTCTAAGGATGAATTGAAAAATGAAATATTAGACATTACCCTAATTGACGTCAGAAATTCTAATGAATACAAACATTCTCATATTCAAGGAGCAGAAAATATACCAATGGATGAATTACAGGTAGAAGCTCAAAAACGGTATAATCCAGAGAAAAAATTAGTAATTTATGGTGAAGATGATAAAATGGGTCAAAAAGCTGCAAATAAACTTGAAGAAGAAGGTTTTAAGCACATAACTCTTTATAAAGATGGTTTTCAAGATTGGATTGATTCTCATTATCCTACTAAAAAAGTTGATTTAGGAAACAAATTAAGAGAATAAGCTTTAACCCCTGCATATTGCAGGGGTTTTTATAGACATAAAAATTTTTGAGACTTAGTCTATTGAATTTGATTTAATAATAAACCCATAAAATAGTAGTTATCTATGTAGGCAAAGTAAGTAAGAATATTAAGTATGATAACAAAGCTAGTACATGTATTATAAATATTTGTTATTTTACAAAGATCAATAATATAAAATTAAAAATCCTTTAAAGAAGTCTTAATCTTTTAAAGCCTAGTACTCTGTTAAGAAAGTTTTGTCGGATAAATTTTCTCCGTCGCTGGTGCTAACGCACATAATTAAGTCATTACTGGAATGATTGGTGACTGAGAAAAGTGACTGTGTCACAAATTGACATGAAACAAAGGATCCTGCGAAAACATACCCGACTGCAACAATCATCATAATTAAATTAACAGAGCACTAGTTTGGCATTAATCACTAAAAAATTTTCCAAAAAATATCTTATATAAAAATAATTACTAATAAAAAAGGAAATAGCAAAAAATGGCTTATAAAGTAGGTATTTTAACACTTTTTAAGAGTAATAATTATGGCACGTTTTTACAATGTTACAGTTTAGCTAAAGAATTAATGAAATATAAAGACCTTAAGGTCGAAGTGATAAATTGTGCTAGTCAGAAATCAGAAAAATGTCAATTTTTGAGCGTTAGAGATCCATATAATAAGATTAATAGTATAAAAACGTTAATAAGGTATCTAAAATTAAGAAATATAGCAAAGAAAAAACTCCCATTATCTAAAAAAAGCTTTACAAGTGACAATTATGAAAAGGCAATAAATTTCATAAATAATCAAAATTATGATTTTATAGTTGCTGGAAGTGATGAAATATGGAAAATACTTCCTGAATATAGTTTTCCAAATATGTATTGGCCTAACCATAAAATAAAAGCAAGAAAACTTGGCTATGCAATATCAGCTAATAGAACAGATTTTAGCTTATTTTCGAATGAAGATAAAAATTTTATATCCGACATGCTAAGAACATTTGAATATCTAGGTATACGAGATAATACAACCATAGAACAGTTATCAATGTTTGATAATACTGTTAATTTTCAAAAAAACCCTGATCCAGCTTTCTTGTATGAGTTTGAAAATACTCCAAACTTAGAAAATAAATTAATTAAAAAGTATAAACTAGACTTACAAAAACCTATAATAGGTGTAACGATGCGTAATTCAGCATTAGGTAAAGCAATTGTAGAAAAGTTTGGATCAAAATACGAGATCGTGTCTATTTTTCGTAGTAATCCATATATTAAAAACTATATTTATGACTTAGATTACTTTGAATGGGCCAGAGTATTTTCTTATTTCTCCGGTATTGTAACCGATTTATACCATGGCACTATTTTTTCAATTAAAAATGGAACACCTTTCATTTCGGTAGATGATAGTGAACTTTACTTGCGTTACCCAGGTAAAATAGAAGATTTATTAGGGGAAGTTGGATTAAGAGATAATTATTTCAATATGAAAAGTGAGAATTTTGATATTGATTTAATGTTAGAAAAACTGCAATTTAATATAGAAACAAGAGAACAACAATATCAAATAATGCAAAATATATGTGAAGAAAAGAAAAAAGAGGCAAAAAGTTGTATAGCTCAAATTGTAAAAATAATAACAGATTCCAGATATCAAAAAATAACAGAAGAATTAAATACAACTCTTTATTAGAGCCTGATATTTTTTAGTAAATCTTTAAATTCTTGAATATCATTAAAATTCTCACGAGCAGATATAATATATTTCTCTGCAATCTCAAGACAGTGTTTTAGATCTAATAATCTATATAAAAGCTCTTCTTGTTTTTTATTCTCCATAATATACCCCCTTTTTGTACTTAAAGTTTTTACGAAATACAAAACTCCAACCAAAGCCATGAAAATTTATGGCTTTTTATGGTATTTTTAAGAAAATAATCAAAGTAATAAGTTGATTAAATAATACACTCAAACGAGTGTATTGTCAACTACAAAATATATAATTGAGTGTTTTTAAAAATGAATATTAATAACAGGCTTAGAAAAATTAGAAAAGAAAAAAAGCTGACCATACAAGAGTTTTCAACCTTAATTGATGTTCCAGAAAACACCATTAGTAACTATGAAAGAGCCGTAAGAAAACCTTCTGTAGAATATATTCAAATTCTAATTGATAAATTAGATGCAAATCCTCGATGGATTCTTACAGGACAAGGTGAGATGTTTTTATCTCAAGAAGCAATATCCTTAAGTAACTTAAAAGAGAAATATAATCTTACAAATGAAGAATTAAAGCTTTTAAATGAACTACTTACTTCTCCTGAAAAAAGAAAAGCCCTCTTGAATTTGTTGAAATAAAATCTATAAAAGTTCTTCTGTCATTGCGAGCCTGCAACGCAGGCGTGGCAATCTTTTTATCATACATCAACAGATAAAATTATAAACCATGATATAAATCTTGCCAGGATTCATTAAAAGAGTTAATTAAATCTAGCTTCTTTTTTCTTGAACCAGCTTTTATCTGTTTTTCTCTTAATATTGCATATTCTATATAATCAAATAATAAGTTTATTTTTGTGTTCATAAATTCTTCTTATTAAATCATTAGTGACCCCAGTGTATAAAACACTCTCTTCAAAATTAGTTATTATGTATACAAAATATTGTTTTTGCATAAATATTTTCTGATTTTTCTTTTGTTATTAGTACAGTCACTTTTTTATACTATTAATTAATAATATTCAGTGTCATCGCGAGGGCTGTAAGCCCGTGGCGATCTTTCCATATTAGTCTTATTGCATTAATTGTATTATGGAAAGATTGCTTCGTCACTGCGTTCCTCGCAATGACAATTCTCATTATTTGGGATCCTTGTATCTGTAAGTTATTATTTATTCTATAAATCAAGAAATAAATAATTTTTTTAAAGATTTCATTGATTTAACTTTTGAGCTATTTCGATAAGTTGTTCTTTATATTTATAAATATCATCAAGACATTCTATTGGATTTTTTAATTCCTTTTTATCGTCACCTATAAAACCTATATATTTTTGATTTGTATTGAAATGAAGCCTACATATAGTTTTACGGTTATTATCATCTAATAGCACATTGAAATAACTTAATGTATCCCTATAAGCAATTCTTTTAGCATCAATCAGATTTTTCAGGATAGTTTTAACTATAAAATAGCCTTCAAATTCTTCTTCTGTTGTTATAATTTTGCTCTTTGAATCTTCTTTCTTAGTTTCTTCCTGTTCTTCTGGTCTTAAGTCTTCAGATGAACTTGAGATAACAGATTTAAAACGTTCATTCATTAATTCATTCACAAATTGCTTAAAGGCTTTTTGTGTAATTTCTGTAAATTTTTCAATTACAGTCTGGGTTAATCTTCCATCATGTATTTTGGAAGCAAAAAATCTAACAAATTCTTCTGAAGGATTATTATATTCTCGGTTTAATATATTTTTTATTTCACGAGTATATTTAAGTTCACTTGCTGTACTTAAAATAGAAACTAGATCAAAGGCTGACTTGCAAAATTTCTTTAATTCTGAAATTTGATTATCATCAAAATCTAACATATTAAATATAAAGAAAGGTTTTTTATCTAATTTATTTGATTCTTCTAAATCTGTAAAAAACTTATAAACGACACCATCTGTCAAAACAGCAAATCTGGCTTTTGTTACACTAAAATATCTATAAAGTTGGGAATCATGTTTTTCTAATTTATCTCCACAACATTTACATTCAATAAGAATAGCTGGTTGATTATTCAGCATAATTGCATAATCAACCTTTTCACCTTTTTTTACCCCAATATCTGCAACAAATTCTGGAATGACCTCATTAGGATTAAAAATATCATATTCTAAAATTTGGATTAAAGGCATTATAAAAGCATTTTTAGTTGCTTCCTCTGTTAGTATTTGTCCTTTTAATTTTTTTATTCTTTCACTTAATTCTTTAATCTTGTCTACAAAATCCATAAAAGACCCTTTCCAGAATATTATCGCCAAATTTGCTACAAAAATTAATTAACAATTTACAATAAACATAACAGAAAGGTTTCTAAATTTGAAGATAAAAGTTTGTATTTTGCAAAATGAGCTATAAGTTAGTAGCTCGTAGTATGGGATTTTTCCCGTGGGAAAAAGATTTTTAAGTAAAAGTATCCGTTTGGCCACTGGAATTGGGTCCATTTGGTTACTAAAAACCATGTTATACTTATAAAAACGGTTCTATTGTCATTGCCACATTGAAATTACAAAGTAATTTCAATGTGGCAATCCTTCCAATGTTATATGTAAATATTGAAATATGGATAGATTCCCGAGCTTCCGAAGGAAGCTCGGAATGACAAAGAGAATAATCATAGCAACAAGCCAAAGTATTACTACAATTGATTTTACTATCCAATAACTAAATAGCCACCAGCTAAAAATTTCATTAATATTGAATTATAGCAAACCCAAAAGGTGCAAAAGAGTTACAAATCAGTTGCAAAAATCATAAAAAATAAATCATTCTTTTAAAACAAAAATGTTATTTATTTGAAACAAAATAGACTTAATCATTTTCGTATTATAGAATCAAACATACACAAAGGAAGTTATAAGGTTTTATCACATGTTAGAAGAAAGTCAGAAAAAAGTCTGGGAACAGATTCTGGTTAATTTATCGGGTAATATTGATTATCCGGCTTTTGAATCATGGATTAAACCTGCAAAATTTGTCTCTATTGATGAAAAAAGCCTTACTATATCAACCGTCAGTAATTTAAATAAAGAATGGATTAATAAAAACTATTCAGATTTAATCAAAAAAACCTTAAAAGAAGTTACAGGAAAAAAGCTAAATTTAAAAATAATTATTGATAAAACCACAGAAGAAACACTACAACAAAAACTACCTTTAGCTACAGCTCAACAAGAAAATAAAAATATCCCGTTAAACGAATTTCAAATAAACGCACTCAGAAGCACTTCTAACAACCTTAATTTAAAATACACATTTGATACTTTCGTAATAGGTTCACACAACAAATTTTGCCACGCAGCGGCTTTAGCTGTTGCAAAAAATCCTGGTAAAGCTCACAACCCTCTTTTTATATATGGAGGGGTGGGGCTTGGAAAAACCCATTTAATGCAGGCAATAGGGCATTATATCCTGGCTCATAATTCCAGTTTAAAGATTAAATATACTAATACAGAAACTTTCGCCAATGATTTGATTAATTCTATTAGAAATAACAATACTTCTGCTTTTAGAATGAAATATCGTCAAATAGATGTTCTTTTAATTGATGATATTCAATTTATTGAAGGAAAAGAAACTACTCAGGAAGAAATTTTTCATACATTTAACACTCTTTACGAATCTGGAAAACAAATTGTTTTAACAAGTGATAGACCTCCTAAAAATATATCAACACTGACAGAAAGACTTAGAAGTCGTTTTGAATGGGGACTTTTAGCTGATATTCAGGTTCCTGATATTGAGACAAGAATAGCTATTTTAAGAAATAAAGTTGAAAGAGACAAAATGTCCGTTCCAGATGAGGTATTAGCACTAATCGCTACAGCTTATCAAAATAACATTAGAGAACTGGAAGGGGCCTTAAATAGAGTTGTTGCTTATGTCAGTATAAATGATTGTCCAATGACTGTTGATGTAGTCAGAAATATAATCAATTTTTCAGGTGCAGGAAGTAATCTAACAATAGATAAAATAATAGAAACAACAGCAAGTTATTTCTCAATAGAACCAGCTGAGATAAAAGGGCAAAGTAGATCAAAAGAAATATCTCAGGCAAGACAAGTTGCTATATACCTGACAAGAGACATGACAGGATCCAGTTTTCCTACAATAGGTGATGCTTTTGGTGGTAGAAAACATACTACCATTCTCTATTCTTTTGAAAAAATGAAAGAAGAAATGCAGGTAAATAAAACGCTTTATGAAACTATAAGCGAAATCTCAAAAAGAATAACTTCTAATTGCTTATAATAACAAGTTTTTTATGAATTAATACCCAATAAAAAACGAACCGGTTAGGTTCGTACTGTCTGGAATTAAGAATAGCTGGAAGTATGAAAAAGATTACTATTATAAAACCAGATTCATACTTTGCTCACAATTCTCTATATGGATATAAAAAAATTGGACACCTGGGTTATTTTCTAAAAAAGGGTACTGTTATAGAATCCCGTATACCTAGTCTAGTATTGAATTACATGAATTGTTGGAGACGAAAAAACTATATATGATAAATATATTCATTGCAACAGCCTGATAATAAATAAAATCTTATATGTAATGTGCAAATTTGTTTTACACAAAACACAATAAAAATTTTATATTTTCTTAAGATCTTAGGGTTTTACATGGGTTGACAAATGAAGAATTTTGATAAATACTAGGAGTGTAAATAAAAAGTGTAGCGAGAACACTATTTAAAACGAGGCAGAAAAAATAGATCATGTTAGTACAAAAAATAAATCCAAATACCATACTCTCTAATAATAAAACTCAGCCAAAGCTTGACGTATCATTTGGTTATCGTGAAACTTATAATCCAATAGATGTAATAAATGCCGATGAATATGCAAGAAATAAATTTATAAAAGCTAGTCAGCCAATAAGCGGACCTGATTATGTTCAAGGTGAAAGATCAATAATCCCTTACCTATTAGATATGGTAAGAGGAACAATACGTGCAATGTCCAGTAATAGTTTATCTCCAGAAGCAAGAAAAGTTAGAGAAGGCTTGGACATTATTGCATAATTCCTAAAAGAGATCATAAGGCAGAATAAATTCTATAATCCCCCTTTAATTCTTTAATTAACTATAAAAAAGAGTTTAAAACTCTTTTTTATAGTTTGAATATAATTCGTAAGTGAAAATATTAATTTAATATGCCAGCTATGGTTGCTGACATATAAGAAGCCATAGTTCCACAAATTAAAGCTTTTATACCCAATCTTGCTAAATCTTTCTTTCTATTGGGAGCTAATTCTCCGATACCACCAATTTGTATTGCAATTGAGCTAAAATTTGCAAATCCGCATAAAGCAAAACTTGCTATAACTATAGATTTTGGAGAAAGAGCAGATTCTTTAATAAGAGGAATAAGATCTGTATAAGCTACGAATTCATTTATAACCATTTTAGTACCCATCAAAGCTCCAACAGAGTGTGCTTCATTCCAGGGGACACCCATTAACCATGCAAATACAGAAAATACAGTACCAAAAATATCTTTAATACCCAAATGTTGTAAATCAAGTCCAATAAAATCAAGAGAAAGGCCAATAATTGCCAGATGTTTACCTGCAAACCCGGTAAAAGCATCTAACATTGCAATTAATGCAATAAAACCTACTAACATTGCAACCACGTTTATTGAAATTTTCATTCCGTCACTTGCACCATGAGCTGCCGCATCTATTAAGTTGATACTTGTTTTTTTAATATCTAATTTAACCTCACCTTTGGTTTCAGATTCTTCTGTTTCAGGATAAACAATTTTTGAAACTACAAGAGCTCCTGGAGCAGCCATAATACTAGCGGCAAGTAAATACTCAGCAGGAACACCCATAGATATATAAACAGCCATTACACCACCTGCTATACAAGCCATGCTTCCTGCCATAGAAGCAAGTAACTCTGACATAGTCATGCCAGATACATATGGTTTAATCATAATCTGTGCTTCTACTTGTCCAACAAAAGCGCTAGCTGCGTTTGATAGGGCTTCACTACCACTTACTCCCATTAATTTGTGTACAAGTTTAGCTACAACGGAAATAATCCTTTGCATTAAACCTATATGATAAGAAATACTCACAAGAACAGCGATAAAAATCACTGATATTGTCAGCTGAAATACAAATAAATATCCCTGTCCCGGTCCAAAAGTTTGCTCAACTAAAGGTACATTAACTAGTGGCCCAAAAACAAATTCTCCACCTTCCAAAGCATAATCAAGCAGTTTTTTTACCACATATCCTAGAAAAGCAAATATTTTTTGACCAAGAGGAACTTTAAGAATAAATACAGCAAGGGATATCTGAATTAATAATCCTGAAATTACTAATCTCCAGTTAATAGCCTTTTTATTATTAGATAAAAGATAAGCAATCCCTAATATTGCGATAATTCCAAAAATTCCAAAAAATCTATCCACACCAAGCCCCTAACTTTACTTTGTAATTTAACAATATTGTACTGGAAAAGGGCTGAAAAATTACACGATAATCTAGAAAATATTAATTTTTAAAAATATTAGGTGATTTATATCACTTAACTTAAGTTAACGCTTAATGTCTTTGTAGTTGATAAACTTAGCTTAAAATTATCAGTTAGCGTTGGAACGCTACTAAAACATTATTTAAAATGCTTCGGAAACGGGATCTCTGTTAATGCAGTCCATTGCTATACCGGCTGTTTCAGCTAATTGTTTTGGGACATTAGGCAGGTTAGCTAATTGTCTTAAGAGATCTATAGAACGCTTAAACGTTCTTACAAGGTCTCCTTCACCAATTTCAAGATTTTTAATAAGTTCTTCCCATTCTCCTCCGTTAGCCCAAAATTCAATTAATGGTGAAAAATGTGGATTCAAAAGTATAGGAGTATTAACATCATGCTTCTTTTGAGCTTTCCATACTTTTTTTACTACTTCTCTGGATTCTATAATTGCTTTTCTAGCTTTTCCACTTAATTGGAATCTTGTATATAACTGAGTTCTCGGTTCTTCAGTAACAATAGCACAAATAACAGATGCTAATTCAGCATGAGATAAACCATCCAAAATTCCACTTAAGATAAGTTCTGCAAAGAATAATTCATTTTCTGATCTTATAGATGCAGTCATGACACCTTTTTCAGTAGGATATTTATCAACAAGATATTCTAAATCTTCTAAAACACTCATTAAATTAACAAATTGTCTCCAATAAATATCTCTTTCATATTCTATTTGTTCATTTACTTTTTTACTGCGACGTTCAAATCTTTCTGAAATATCAAGATTTCTAATATGTTTTTTATATTGTTTACACTGATTACATTTAGTTTTTTCTAGCTGCCTTAAAAGATCTTTAGTTTTGTTTTCATATTCAATAACTTCAGGAGATCCTTTTCTTCCGGCTTCTTTTGCTTGTTTTCTCAGGGTATTTGTAATTTTTCTATATTGTATATAAGTGTTCTTAAGTTTGTTATAGCTTATTAAATCTTCTTCTGTTAAACGATAAGGACAATTAATGTTTTTTAGCTCATCAATTGTTTCATTAATTTTTTCTTGTTCTCGAATCAAGAGTTTTAATCTTTCAGTAGAACTGTAATATCCGAAACTCTTAAGAATCAATTCTCTGGCATCTTCTACAGTAAATCTTTGAAGAAGATTTAAAACCATAGAATAGCTTGGAGTGAATTTGCTTTCAAGAGGATCAGAAGCAGATGAAGCTAAAATACCAACTTCCTCAGGTGATTGAAATGGAGTTCCAACAACAGTAACATAGCCAACTTCATCCATGCCACGTCTTCCGGCTCTTCCTGACATCTGTAAAAACTCACTAGCTGTTAAAATTCTATGACCTTCATCAGTTCTTTTACTGATAGAACTTATTACAGTACTTCTTGCTGGCATATTTATACCGGCAGCAAGTGTTTCTGTTGCAAATACAACCTTAATTAAGCCATGTTGGAATAGTTTTTCAATTAGAACTTTCCAGCCCGGAAGTAATCCGGCATGATGGCTTGCTACTCCTGAATAAATATATTCTAAATACTTATGTTTGCCTAAATAAGGATTATCTAGAATATATTCATCTATAATCTGTAAAAGTCTTTTCTCTTCAAACTTATTCAGAAGTCTTAATTTTGAACATTCAGCCATATTTTCATCACATTTTTTTCTGCTAAAAGTGAAATATATGGCAGGAAGCATATCTTTTTCGTGTAAAATTTCTACTAATTGAGAAACAGGAGCTTCTTTAACTCTTTTAACAAACTTTGGTTTAGGTTTTTCGGCCTTTATTTTTGAATTTAATTTGCCCCCTGGTGAGAAAAGAGGTAGAATATCATCCAATTTTGATGGTGAATAATAAAAATGTCTTAACGGTACAGGTCTAAAATCACTATTTACAAGCGCTGTCTTTCCATGAACAGTATTAATCCATTCTGTAAGTTTGTCTGCATTTGCAATAGTGGCAGAAAGGGCAACTATTTGAATATTATTGGGGCTATAAATTATGCTTTCTTCCCAAACAGTACCCCTTTGTTCATCATTCATATAATGGACTTCGTCTAAGACAACATATTGAACATTTCTAAGATTTTCCTCGATACGTCCCAGATTTGTTCCATAAAGCATATTTCTAAAGACTTCAGTTGTCATTACAACAATCTGAGCATCTCTGTTGATAGAAATATCTCCTGTTAGCAGGCCGACTTTACTTTCACCGTAAGTTCTTGAAAAGTCATTGAATTTTTGGTTACTAAGGGCTTTAAGAGGAGTTGTATAAAATATTCTTTTATTTGTTCCTAAAACTTTTTTAACTGCATATTCAGCTATAACTGTTTTACCGGCACCTGTTGGAGCACAAACAACCACGCTTTTACCAGTATTAATATGCTTAATAGCTTCAAGCTGAAAATCATCCAACTTAAAACCAAACTCTTTTTCAATCTGTTTTATTTCATTCTCATTCATTCTTCTAATTTTAGCACTTATCCTTTCTAAATACATAGAATAAATAATAAAAGAACGTAACAAGAAGCTGGATTTAGCTAAAATAATATTTTAACTACTTTTTATGCTTATAACCATTGCTATTTATACTTCATAAAAAATCTTAAAAAATTAAATTAAATATGCAATTTTTGTTTTATTTTGTTTTTATTAATAAAGATTATAAAAACAAGGATAAAACAAAGTGATTCTACAGGATTTTTCCAACAACAAATATATATATCCAAAAAATAATTTAAAAAATAACAGTCAAAATATTAATATTTCAAAAAATATTAATACAAATCAGACTTATCCAGTTAGTTTTGAAGGTTATATTTATGTACGTAGAAAAAACACTCCTTTTTTTCCTGAAACACTAACAAAACTTTATCCAGATAAAGAAATAAATTTTCAAATAAAAGAAACACACAATCGTTTTTATACGACCCAGCACGCTGAAGAAAGAATGAAAGAGAGAAACGTTTCAGTAAAAGACATACAAGATACGATAACCTGTGGACAAATTTATGAAGATAGAAAAAATCCTGGACAAATTGATTATAGTTATAAGCAACCAGATAAAAATAGAACTTTACTTATTCCTACGTATAAATCAACAGTTATAACAGTTATCCCTAAAGATCAAGATTATATGCGTCATAATACGAGAAGGTATAATAGAATAACGAATCTTGAAGAGGCTAGAAATAATAGATTTGAAAAAACAGGATAAAACTATACTTTCAAAATTTGGAACAATGTTGAGAAAAATCCTATTGTCCAGTAAAAAGTCAGAAAACCTCCAAGAGAGGGAATAATAAGTAAAGTTAGAGTTTTTCCAAAAGATAATTGATATGTTTTGATAATAGCTTTAATAACTAAAACCACAACCCATAACCAAACAAGTAATCCTAAAAATATAGCAAATATATCAGCTAATAATCCAGCTGTTTTTAATAATTCTATCGGGCCAAGAAATACCCAGGGAATTAAAGCAAAAGCTGAAAGAGTTAAAAATATCTTGATTTTGCCTGATTGGCCAAAAATACTTGCTACCAAATCAAGGAAAAAAGCAAAGAATAACCAGCTTAATAAGCCAAAAAGTAAAGCTCCAAATATACTGAGACTTAACCATATTAAAGTAGCAGTCCCATCAAAAGTTTTAAAATTTAAAACAGGATTTAATATACTAATGAATAAAACTATTAAAAATCCTTGAAAAAGAGGCGGATTTTCACGTAAATTATCAAAAGTCTTATCAGGTGAGAATAAAAGTCCATAAAAGCTGTCTAAAAAGTTGTTCATAGTTTAAGTAGTGCTCCTAAAACATCAAACGTTAACTTTAAAAATAGGTGATATTGTCACCCATGGTTTACTCCCATACAAATAAAGGTTGATGAGGATATTTTGAGCTTAAAGGAATTAATGATGAGGTTAAATCTTTTTTAGGCATAATAGATTCTGAAACCCCAAAAAGAAGTCCGCCAAATCCTGAAGGTACGTTATATTGTACAAGAGGAATTTCATCACGTAATCCTTTAAATTTTGCTTTTGCCATTTTTGTTACAGCTTCATGAGATTCGTGTAAACCTCCTAATTGATCAACAAAACCTAATTTTTGAGCTTGCTCTCCTGTAAGAATTCTTCCATCAGCATATTTTCTTAATGTATCAACAGTTAAAACAGCTTTCTTTACATCATAATTATCTGTTCTTTTTACTCTCCCTTGAATTATGGCATTTACAAATTGTTGATAAGTAGAGTTAATTATATTTTGAAGTAAATTTCTTTCATCGGGTAATATTGGCCTATAAGGAGAAGCCAGGTCTTTATATTTACCACTTTTTACAACGTTTGCTTGAATTCCAAGCTTTTGATTTAAAAGTTCTTGAACATTAAAAGTATTTATAATAACGCCAATACTGCCTGTTAAAGTTCCAGGTTCTGCAAAAATTCTATCAGCAGCGCTGGCTATGTAATAACCGCCACTTGCAGCTAAATCTACCATTGATACTACGACAGGTTTTTTCTTTCTTAATCTTAATATAGTATTATAAACTTCCTGAGACATAGCTACGGTACCACCGGGGCTGTCAATTCTAAGAAGAACTCCTTTTACAGAATCATCATTAATAGCCCTTCTTAAAGACTTTAAAACACTTTCTGCTGAAGTCATATCTCCTAATACTCCACCGGATGATTCATAAGAAATAGGACCTTGTAAAGTTATCAATGCTATTTTATTGCCTCCAGGCATGCCAAAGAAGTTAGAACTTTCTTGAGCGTTTTCTACTTTAGCTTTTTTAGGAGCGACAATTGTATTAACAGTTCCTACAAGAATACTGAATAAACATAAACCTATTATTATAAGTGCAAGAATTCTGGTATTCATATATTATTCCTTTTCCTCAGCTTATTAAGCAATTAGTTTTTCAAATTTTGAAAGTTGAGAATTTGTTCCGAGTGTAATTAAATAGTCTCCTGCTGTCATTACAGTATCTGGCGTTGGATTAGTTATAAACTCACCGTCTCTCCTTATTGCAATTATGATAACACCGGTTCTTTGTCTGAGTTCAGAAGATATAATAGTTTGATTTTCCAAAGGGGAACCGTGTTTTAATTTGAACTGTTCCATTTTTAATTCTAGTTCATGACCTTTAGTATGCATTACCACATCTAAAAAATCAACAACCAGGGGCTTAATTACAGAAGATACCATTCTTCTTGCGCTAATTTCGTATGGAAGTATTATAGTTGTTGCTCCAGCTTTCTTAAATTTATGTTCATTAGAAGCTTTGATACATCTTGATACTATTGTAAGTTTAGGATTTAAGCTTTTTGCTGATACTGTTAGATACAAATTATCAACATCATCACTTAAAGCACAAAATAAACCCTTTGCCTTTGTTATTTCAGCCTTTTCTAAAACACTGTCTTCTGTTGCATCACCAACAATGTAATTAATATTTAAGCCTTGAGCTGTTGTTTCAAAGTCAGGATCTTTATCAATAACCACGAACTCAAGTTTGCAGTTTTTTAACTGATTAACTATTTCAGATCCTGTTCTTCCATAGCCGCAAACAATGTAGTGATCTTTCAATTTTTTTAATCTTGTTTCCATTTTTCTCTTACTCAATACTTTTCCAAAATTAACAAAGAGAATGTATTCTGCGAATTCAGCAACAATATATAAGAATAACATTACTCCAAATAATATGTATATTATAGTGAATATTTTACCTGTTGTTGAAAGTGGGCCTATAAGACCATAACCAACCGTAGTCAATGTTTCAACACTCATAAAAAGAGCATCTAAAGGTTCCCATCCCTCTATTTTCATATAACTAACAGTTCCAAAAATAATTAGAACAATTAAAATTCCAATAGGCCTTAAAACAAGAGAAATTAAAGATATTCCTTTATTATTTTGTGAATTCATGAATTATTTATCCAAAATATAAATTTCTTATGAAATACTGCCGGTTTTTAATTTTTCCAGGTTTTCTTTAAGGATTTTTAGCATAGTGTTTTGATAGTTATCACAATTTTCCTGAGTTGAACCTTCAAATCTTAAAGTAAAAGTAGGTTCAGTGTTACTCTGCCTGATTAAAGCAAAACCACCGTTAAATACAATCCTTAAACCATCTATAGTTATAATTTTTTCAATTTTTGAACCAAACATATCTGGATTATTGTCTATTTCTTTTGCTAAGTTCTCAAGAACCTTTGTTTTTAATTCGTTAGGACATGGATTTCTTACTTCCCTTGAAGTATAAGCCTTAGGTAAGTTATCAATTAATTCAGATACTTTAAAATTAGGGTTTTTAGCTTTATTTTTAGCAGCTATTTCAATAAATCTGCAACCTGCATAAACGGCGTCATCATGCCCAAAGAAACGGTCTTTAAAGAATATATGGCCACTCATTTCTCCTGCGAGAATTGCGTTTTCTTCTTTCATTTTGGTTTTTATGTAGGCATGGCCTGTTTTCCACATTATTGCCTGTCCGTTATTTCTATTTATTTCATCAAATAATATTTGTGAGCATTTAACTTCTGAGATGAATACAGGTTTTTTATCTGTTTGTTGAGAATTTTCTAAAATATCAAGAGCAAAAAGAAGCAACAACTGATCTCCAGGTATGCTATATCCGGTATTATCAATTATTCCGACTCTATCAGAATCACCATCAAAAGCAATTCCAAAATCTGCATCAACTTCAGCAATTTTTTCTTTTAACAAAACAAGATTTTTTTCGTTAGATGGATCAGGATGGTGATTTGGGAAATTACCATCTGGTTTTGAGTAAATATCAATAACCTCACAGCCCAGTTTTCTGTATAACTCAGGTGCAACAACTCCACCTGTTCCATTTCCACTGTCTACGACAACTTTTACCCCTTTTCCGATTTCACCAAAAGAGTTAAAAACAAAGTTTATATAATCAGGCACCAGATTGTATTTTTTGTATATTCCTGGTCTGGAATTGTTTGAAAATTGACCTTTTTTTGTAATTTCTCTTAATTCAACAATTTCTTCTTCTGATAAAGATTGTTTATTGCAGGTCATTTTAAGACCGTTATATTCTGGCGGGTTATGGCTTGCAGTTACTATAAGAGAGCCTACTAAACCAGAAACCCCTTCTTTGTTAAAGTCATTATACTCGGAAAAATAACCAAAAGGAGTGGGTGCTATTCCTATATCAATAACATTCACACCACTTGATAATAGTCCTTTTATAAGCGCATCTGTTAGTTCAGGAGAATGTAATCTTGCATCCTGTGCTACGCTTACCCAAAAATTTACATCACCAGATAAAGACAGTTTTTTTCTTACATACTCAGCATATGCTTTGCCAACCTGTTCAAATAGTTCAGGTGTAATAGCACTTCCAACAAGGCCCCTTAAATCATTTTTTCCAAAAGCTTGGTCGTTAAATTGCATACCCACTTTAAAAACCTTTCCCACAAAGTCAATTTAATTTAATGATAAACAATAAAACAGTAAAAATCCAGAAAAGTTTTTCTCGTATTTTAGATCAATAATATAAAAAATTATATAATGATAATGTAGCTGATTTTTTAGAGTTTTTTATAAAAAGAGAATTAAGAAGATTGTTGGAAGTAATTAAAAATAAAATATCGGAAATTTCATCTAAAGATTTATTCTGGGCATGGTTGTTTATTTTACCTGCCTTTATTGGGACTTTGATTTTTATTATTATTCCTGTTTTTGGGTCTTTTGGAATAAGTTTAACAAAATGGAATCTTATTGGAAGCCCGAAATTTGTTGGTTTAGATAATTATATAGAGTTATTTCAGAATCCCGTTTTTTATGAAGTACTCTGGAATACTTTTTATTATGCTTTTATAACAACTATATTTGGAATAATACTTCCTCTTATTATTGCAGTAGCTATTGATAGAAAAATAAAAGGTACAACTTTCTTTAAAACAGCATACTTTTTACCGTTTATTACACCTATGATTGTTGTTGCAATTGTATGGGCATGGATTTTTGATCCTAATTACGGGATTCTAAACTGGATTTTAGGGGTTGGTGACAAGATAACCTGGCTTTATGATAAGAATTTTGCCATGCCGGCTATTATTTTAGTCAGTATCTGGAAAAATATTGGCTATAATATGGTAATTTTCCTTGCAGGTTTGCAGGCAATACCTGAATCTGTAAATGAAGCTGCTGAGATTGATGGAGCGGTTGGGGTAAAGAGATTTTTTACAATAACATTGCCCATGTTGAGTCCGACAATATTCTTTGTTTCAATTATGACAACCATATCTTCTTTTCAAGTCTTTGATTTAATATACCTGATGACAGAAGGTGGGCCTGAAAATTCGACCATGGTAATGGTTTACTGGCTTTATAAAAATGCCTTTGAATATTTTAAATTAGGTACAGCTTCAGCTATAGCGTATATTCTATTTATGATTATACTGGTATTGACTTTAATTCAATGGGTTACAAGAAAAAGATGGGTAATGAATGAGTAATTGTAAATATAAAAGTTCTATTGTCATTGCGAGGAACGCAGTGACGAAGCAATCTTACCTATTGGGTATTATTGCTATAAGTTGTAATCTAGAAAGATTGCCACGTCGGAGCTTCGCTCCTCCTCGCAATGACAAGGGATAAATAGGAAAGATTGATGATTAATAAACTAAAAAAACTTAATATAAAAGAAATTATTGCATATTTGATACTAACAATTGGTGCGGTGTCAATGCTTGTGCCATTTTTATGGATGGTGGCTACGTCTTTTATGGGACAAAAGCAGATTTTTAGCTATCCACCTGCTTTAATGCCAAATCCATTTATCATAAGCAATTATTATAATGTTACAAAAGTAATCCCTGTTGCTCAATACTTCTTTAATAGTGCTTTTGTTGCGATTTTAACTACTGTAGGACAAGTTATAATTGCCTCTATGGCTGCTTATGCTTTTGCAAGATTAAAATTTAAAGGCAGAGATGCTTTATTCTTAATATTACTTGCTACTATGATGATTCCTCCCCAGGTTAATATCGTCCCATTATTTTTTGTAATGAGAGAATTGCATTGGATAAATACTTATCAGGCTCTTATAGTACCAGGTTTATTTGGTGGTTTTGGGATTTTCCTATTAAGACAGTGGTTTAAAGGTTTACCTGCTGATTTAGAAGATGCAGCGAAAATTGATGGATGCAATCCTCTTCAAACTTACTGGAAAATAGCCATGCCGCTTGCACTTCCTGCCATTGCTACTTTAGGAATTTTTACTTTTATTACTACCTGGAACAGTTTTATGTGGCCATTAATTGTGACTAATTCAGACACAATGAGAACACTGCCAGTTGGACTTGCTGTATTTAAGGGAAGTTTTAGAGAAACAACCGAGTGGGGACAATTGATGGCATGTGCTCTTATTGCTGTAATACCTGTTGTTGGAGTATTTTTACTTGGTCAAAAATACTTTATTAAAGGTATTATGATGGGTGGGGTCAAAGAGTAAAGAAAGTAAATTACTAAATAAGAAGAGAGAAGAAAATTCTGATAAAAATAGCTTACGGATGCCGAAGCGTCAATAATATCTTGTAGGACTTTTGTTTGAGCCTGCTTTGCAGGCGAGTTAAGTCCGGCGTAGGTATTATTTAACAATCGAGCTTCGAGCAGCCGTTACTGTAAGTGGGTTTTTGTTTCTTTTTGGTACTTTTTCTTTATTTTTGTTATAGGTAAAAATAAAGAAAAAGTACATGAATAGTGCTCTACAATATTATAAATAAAAGAATTACTTTAAAAAGAGAACTTCTTAGGCCATCTATTTCCATGAACTCTAATGTTATTTAGAATTTTCTCTATCAATGAGTTCGATTTTGTAGCCTAAAATTTCTGCAATAACTTCAAATTCCTCAAAACGTAACGTTCTTTTTGATAATTTATTAGAAAGGTTTTGCCTGGAATATTTTTTACCGGTAAATTCAGTCATTCTTGAGGCTAATTCTGTTATTGTCATATTTCTTTTTAATAGAAGAATTTTTACTTGTTCTCTTGCAGGCATTTCGAACCTCAAAAATATTATATATAGATAATTAATATGATAATATGGGTTTTTCAGTTATTTTGAATTTTTTCAAATTGTATTTTATAGCCTAAAATTTTTGCTATAAGTCTAGCTTCTTCAAATTTAAGCGTTTTTCTTGATAATTTTTGAGAAAGATTATGCATAGAATAATTTCTGCCTGTTTCTGCTGTCATTTTTCGAGCAATATCAGTCAATGTAGAGTTCTCTATAGCTAATAAAACTTTTATTTGTTCCCTTATATTCATAATTTTATATTGACACAATTTAAAGGGAAAGATAATATAATCATTATAAAGCTGATTAATTATACAGAAAGCTGATATTATGCAACAAAACTTAACTGATAAAATATATCAGGAATTAGATATGATTCGCCTTTTATCAAAGATGTCCCATTTTGCCATACAAAGTGAAGCAGAGAATATTGATCAGGATAGTTTTATGCTGGTTTTTGAAGATATAGAGAAACGATGCTGGCAAGTATCAGAACTTATAGAGATTTTAAAAGTAAATTAAAATCTCTTTAGAATCTATCCGAAAATTCAAAAAATGATGCTTAGAGATTGCTTCACAAGATCGATTTTTACAAATATCCCAGCTGAAAGGTTCGCAATGACAGCAAAAATTTATTTGTCCGATAGGTTCTTAATACATAATCCCAGCAGCGCCGATTTGATGTAGTCTTATAAAATTAGTTTTACCTGCAGCTAAATATGGTAATCCTCCGGTGATAATAACCTTGTCGCCGGCATTTAAAAAGGTCTCTTTTATGAGCATTTTATCCAAGTTTTTAAGTGTTTCCTCTGTAAAGCTTTTTCCAAAGTCCATTTTATAAGGAAAGACACCCCAAAAAAGATTTAATCTCCTGCAAATTTTTTCATTATCTGATAAAGCAATTATCGGAACAGATGGTTTTTCTTTTGATAAAAGTCTTCCTGTAAAACCTGATCTTGTAAAAGCAATAATTGCACTAATTTCTATTTCTGATAACATTCTTACTACTGCTGTTGCAATAGCTTGAGATTCTACTTCGTAAACTTCTCCTTGTCCCCAGAGAGAAACATTATGTTTGTAAATATTACTTTTTTCTGTGTCTTTTGCTATTGAACTCATCATATTTACAGTTTCTACAGGATATTTTCCAATAGCTGTTTCACCTGATAACATAATTGCATCTGAACCATCAAGAATAGCATTAGCAACATCACTTGCTTCAGCTCTTGTTGGAGTAAGCTGTGTTATCATAGATTCAAGCATTTGAGTTGCTGTAATTACAGCTTTTCGTCTGCAATTTGCTGTACATATTAATCGTTTCTGGACCAAAGGCACATATTCAGGTGATATCTCTATTCCTAAATCGCCCCTTGCGACCATAATTCCGTCTGATGCTGAAATTATATCTTCAAGATTATCAAGGGCTTGAGGCTTTTCTATTTTTGCAATAACAGGGATATCCCCACCAAATTTATGTATATAATCTTTTGCTGTAGTTATATCAGCTTTTGATCTGACAAAAGATAAAGCAAAGTAGTCAACATCGTGTTCTATTCCAAATTTTATGTAATCAATATCTTTATCTGTGATAGCAGGTAAGTTTATTGACTCTTCTGGGATATTTACCCCTTTTCTAGAGATTAATGTTCCGCCATGAATAACATTGGCTTTTATCGAATCAATTGAGGTTGATAGGACTTTAAGGTGTATTTTTCCATCGTCGAGAAGAATTCTGTCATTTTTTTTAACATCATTTACTATGCCAGGATAATCAACAGGAATTACATCAAGTTTATCCGTTTCCATAGATGGAATTATAGTTATTTCCTGATTATCCTTAAGTTCAATTGGTTCTTTTAAATTCCCAACTCTAATTTTAGGTCCCTGAAGGTCAAGAATTATAGCTATATATTCATCTAGAGATTTAGAAACTTTCCTGATTATTTCAATACTGCTGGCATGTTCTTCTTTTGTACCGTGAGAAGAGTTTATTCTAAATACTTTTGTCCCTGCTTTAATAAGATCGTTAATTTTATCTTCTGTATTAGAAGCAGGTCCAATAGTTGCAATTATTTTAGTTCTTGTTGAATATTCCATTATAACCTCAGATATAAATATCGATAGAAACTTATTATCAGTATATGATATATTAGTCGATCATTTTAAAAAAGTTATAAAAATTTATGGGTGATAATATCACCTAACTCAAGTTAACATTTGATGTTTTAGGAGCATTAATAAAGAATGTTTAAGCTTTATAAAGCTGATTGGATTTTGCCTGCAAATGGGCAAATAATTGAAAAGGGTGCTGTTTTAGTTAAAGATAGCAAGATTTTTGATGTAATTAATCAGAATGATCCAAGAAATTTTGAAAATACTGATGAAATCATAGACTATGGAAAAGCTGTAATTACACCGGGCTTTATTAATCTGCATACACATTTACAATTTACCAATTTAACAACAAATATTGATCAAATTAGTAATTATAATATACAAAATCAATCCCCAGGTGTTTTTATAAACTGGATAACAGAGTTAATAAGCCAGTATTCAAAATGGAATATGTCTCAAAAAATCAATTCTCTCCAAAAAGGGATAGAAGAGGCTCTTTTATCAGGGACAACCTGTGTTGCACAAATATCTAAAGAGCCTGAATTCTTTGATATATTTAATACCAGCAAAATTAGAACATATCTTTTTTTGGAAACGTTCTCGAATAATGAAGAATCAAGTAATGTAGAATTCAAAAGCTTAAAAGAAAAAATCAATATAATTCAACAAAATAAGTCTGAATTAGTAAATTTTGGAATTTTTCCACATTCAATTTATAATGTTCATCCTGTGTTATGGAAAAAAATATCAGAATTTGCTTGTGAGAATGATGTTTTAATTCAGACACATTTAGCAGAATCACAAGCAGAAATGGATTGGCTTAAATATGGTTATTCTGATATTGATTTAATTCATAAACTTGTTGGCTGGGATAAAATAACTCCAAGTAAAATCAATATAAATCCGGTTCAATATCTTGAGAAATTGGGTATATTAGAAATTTTAAACGGTAATTTAATTCTTGCGCATCTAAATCAACTTCAAGAAGAATTTTTTGAAAAGCTATCAGAATTCGATATTAAAATAGCTCATTGTCCTAGAAGTAATATAATTTTACACAATAAAACAATTGATATTGATAAAATCCTGAAATTACACAACTTATTCGATAAAATAGGGGTTGGAACTGACAGCAAATTCAGTAATTATGATTTAAGTTTAATTAACGAGGCTAGATTTATTAAAAATAGTACAGGTTTGGATTCATTAAAACTGCTTGATATGTTAACAATAAATGCAGCTAAAATATTAAAGCTTGATGATAAAATAGGTAGCCTAGAAAAAGATAAAGAAGCAGATTTTCTGGTTTTTGAGCTTGATAATAATGAAACATACATGGATTTTATAGAAAAAAAGGGCCCTAATATGGTTTATATCCAAGGAAATCAAATAACTAAAAGTAAAAGATTAGTTTAATATTTTAAAACGGTATTTATAATGGTTTTTAGTCATAAAACAACTGAATATAAACTGGATAATGGTTTGAAAGTTTTATTTCAAAACCATCCTTGTTCTCCTTCAGCTACTTTCATGGTCTGGTATAAAGTTGGATCCAGAAATGAAACACCTGGTAAAACAGGTATCTCTCACTTTTTAGAACATTTGAGCTTTAAGAAAACAGAATTTTTTGACAATGGGCAGGTTGTAGCTGAAATAACCAGGAATGGCGGAGCTTTTAATGCCTTTACCTCAAGGGATTTTACCAGTTATTATGAATCTTTTGCTACAAATAAGCTTGAACTTGCAATGATTATTGAATCACAAAGAATGCACAAACTGATTTTACAGGAAGATGATAGGGAAAAAGAAGTTGGCGTGATTTTATCAGAGTTAGAAAAAAATCTTGATAACCCCTATAGTGTACTCGAAGTTGGTTTAAGGGAAAAAGCTTACATCCATCATCCGTATAAGAACCCTATTATAGGCTGGGAAGAAGATATAAAGTCTATTACACTTGATGATTTAAACGAGTATTATAATAATTTTTATGCCCCAAATAACGCTACGATAGTAGTTGTAGGAAATTTTGATCAAAAACAAACTCTTGAGTTGATTAAAAAACATTTTGGCTCAATTCCTCCAAAAGAAATCAACTATAAAATTACAAAAGAGTCTCCTCAAAAAAGCACAAGAAGAACAATAATCAAAAAGCCAGGAAGCAGCCCTATAGTTAAGCTGGCTTACCATATTCCATCAGCTCAAAATAAAGATATCTTCCCCCTTATAGTCTTTAGTGAAATGTTAAATATTGGTGTTAGCGGTAGAACATACCAATCTTTAGTCGAAACACAAATTGCTACTGATATAAGTGTGAGTGCTGAAGTATCAAAAGATCCGGGGTTATTTACTATAATAGCTACATTATTTCCCGGTATCAGCCATAAAGAAGCAGAAAAAAGAATTTTAAACGAGATAAATAGCATTATAGATAGTAGACCACCAACAAAAGATGAAATAGAAAAAACTAAAAGGCGTATTACTTCAAGTTTTGAATTTAATAGAGACGGTACTTATAAGCTTGCGTATTTATTAGGGTATTATGATACCGTAGATACGTATAAATTTGTTGATAATTACGTTGACAATATCCAAAAAGTAACTATCGATGAGATTAAAGATGCTGTTAAAAATTATCTTGATATATCAAATGCAACAATAGCGGATTTTATTCCTTCTCATGCAGAACCTAAAAAGTTCGTTGCTACTTACGATTACACTCCACATGAGACAATACATCATATATATAAAACCCCTCCAATATTAATAGAGGATAAGATTACGGCTGCTCCTATAAGTTTTTCTAAAAAGACGCTAAATAATGGTATGAAAGTTCTGTTTACTGAAAATAAAACTAGCAATACAGTAAAATTATACGGAACAATCTATGCCGGGAATATGTTTTCTTCTCTGGTTAATCCTGCTTTACCTTCTGTATGCGGTGGCATGTTAAATAGAGGATCAAAAGGAAAATCTAAGTTTGAAATAGCAGATGAAGTTGAAAGTAGAGGAGCTTCAGTTGGCATTAGTAATATAGGGGAAGCTGTTAATTTTTCTTTATCTTCTACAACTAACGATTTTCCTTTTATTTTAGATATTTTGGCAAAGATTTTGATGGAGCCTTCTTTTCCTGAGGATGAATTTGATAAATATAAACATCTTTCAATAGCTGGAATGAGGCAGAAAAAATATATTCCAGCCTATCTTGCAAGGTTAGCATTCAGTCAAATGGTGTATCCAAGACATCATGTGCTTTATTCTTATGCTTTTAGTACTCAAGAAAAACAGATTAAGCAAATTACACTTGATGATGTCAGGAGTTTTTATGAGACTTTTTATTCATCAAATACTGTAATACTTGGAATAGCAGGAAACTTCAAAGCTGAAGAAGTTTTTAAGTTGGTCGAGGAAAGATTTGGGCACTGGGAACCCAAGAAAATGCCCGAACCACAAATTAAAAGAATATCTTTACAGAAAAAATATAAAGAAAAAGCAATCTTTGTAGAAGGCAAAACAGAAGCAGAAGTGATTTTTGGTCACTTTGGAAATTTGGCTAGAAAAGATCCTGATTTTCATAAAGCTACAGTTATGAACTTTATTCTTGGAGGAAGTGGAGCACTATCTAGCAGAATAGGTAAAAGAATCAGAGAGGATTTAGGGCTTGTTTATAGTATTTCCTCAGGATTTAATGCTCTTATGATTCCAGGTTCCTGGTCAGTTAGATTTGGTGTTGATACGCATTATGCAGATATAACCATACAGGCTTTAAAAGAAGAACTAGTGAGATTTATTGAGGAAGGTATTACAGATAGTGAGCTCGATCTTGCCAAATCCTGTTTAATAGGATCATATCCGTTAAGGTTTGCAAATAACAGCGGAATAGCAAAGTCTTTATTAATAAATGAATTCTATGAACTTGGGGACAATTATTTAAATGAATATCCGTCTATAATAGGTGAAATTACTAAGGAAGATGTAAATCAAGCTGCAAAAAAATACATACATCCTGAAGTTGCATCTGTGGTTAAAGCCGGAAATTTTAAATAAAAAGGTTTGAAATAGATATATAGTTTTAAGAATTAGATCAGTATTAAAATTATAAAAGACTAATATTTCATTATAAATTATTAAAGTGTTAGATTGGGTTATTCTTTGCGTTGTTATATAAATATTTTGTGATCGAGCACTAGAAGTAAGATTTGTAAATAATATGTTAGGAACAATCCCTGTCATTGCGAGGAGGCAAAGCCACAGTGACATTGTCAACAATCTTTCTTTAATATACAAAATCATTGATAATATGTTTGTGCCTCTGGCACCGTGGCAATCTATACAGTGCGCTATTTAAGATTAAAGTTATACATTGGCAAGATCCTCACGTCGCTTCGCTCCTTAGGATGACAGTTTGGGAGATTTTAGCATATTATTTGTCGATATACACACTAGTTTTCACCAATTATACAATTATAACCAAGTACTTATTAGTTTAGTCATATGGTTATACCTATATCAGTTATTGTTGGTTGTTTATCCGTTATGATACTGTTATTACAGGCAATAGAGCCATTTTGCCCGCAAAACGTTCTAATGGAGTTGTAGAATGAATATTACTGATAATTCTAGAAAAACAAAGGTATTACTGATTCAACCTTCCCAAATAGATGATGATGGAAGTATAAGAAAAAATACCAAAGGTTTATTTCCAAGGTTAGCCTTGCCACAACTTGCAGCAATAACCCCAAATGAGTTTGAAACCAGCATTATAGATGAATTTATTGAAGATATAAATTTTGATGCAGACATTGATTTAGTAGGTATTTCTACAACTACAGCTCAAGTTCCAAGAGCTTATCAAATTGCTGAAGAATTCAGAAAAAGAGGTAAAAAAGTTATTTTTGGAGGAATGCATCCTTCCTTATTACCTGATGAAGTTCAATTATATGCTGATAGCATTCTTATAGGTGAAGCTGAATACTTGTGGAAAGAAGTTCTAAGTGATTTTAATCAGGGAATATTAAAACCAAGGTATGAAAATACAACAAGCATAGACTTAACAAATATACCGTCTCCAAATTTAAATAAACTTTCTTTAGATAAATATGCTGTTCTATTTAAACCCATACAAACAACCAGAGGTTGTCCTTATAATTGTGATTATTGTTCAGTTACAAACTTTTTTGGAAAAACTTACAGGCATAGATCTATAGATGATGTAGTCAGAGAAGTTGAAGCTCTTGATTCAAAATACATTTTTTTCGTTGATGATAATATAGCTGCAAACCCTAAAAGAGCTAAACAGTTGTTTAAAGCGCTTACTCCCTTGAAAATAAAATGGACTTCACAATGCTGCATGAGTATTATATATGATGATGAAATGCTTGAGCTTGCAAGAGATAGCGGTTGTATCAATTTAATGATGGGGTTAGAGAGTTTATCTCCTCAAAGCCTTGAAACAGTGAATAAAAAATCCATTAATAAAGTAGATGATTACTTCTATATGGTGGATAAGCTTCATAAATACGGCATTACCTTAATGGCTTTTATGATTTTTGGCTTTGACTTTGATGATGAAACTGTTTTTGATAAAACATGTAAATTCGCTGAAGATGCAAAAATTGATTTTCCCTGCTTCTGGATTTTAACCCCTTATCCTAATACACCTCTTTTTGACAGAATGGAGTCAGAAGGAAGAATTATTCAGCGAGACTGGTCTAAATACGATTGTAATCACGTTGTATTTCAACCCAAACTAATGTCTCCTAAAACATTACAAGATGGTTATAATTATGCCTGTAAAAGGGTTTATTCCATTCCTAGTATTATGAAAAGATTTATTCTCCCTTCTTCATTTACCCCAACATTCAATAGAGCAAAAAGTCTTTTAGGTATAATGCCGCCTTTACTTACACAATTAAAGTTATTTAGGGAAGGCAGTATTAGAAAATGCTTCCTGGCAGCAAAATATAGTTCACATCTAAATTAAAATAGTAGTGCTATAACGTAAATTGATAGCTTTAAATTAAGTCTATCTGTTTCAAAGACTACAATCTGTAACTTAAATTAGGTGATATTATCACCAAAAAATAAGCTTCCTTATTAAGGAAGCTTATTTCAAACATTTTAAAAATTTATGCAAGTAAATTTAATTTTTTATCTTCTGATAAATTTTCTTTTCTCAAAGTTAAACCAGCAATAATTTCTGATGCTACACGTAATTGATTTTCTTTTTTGTCTAAATGTTCTTTAACAGTGTTTACACTCTTGTCTTGCAGCCATTTTTGAACCTTGCCTGAATCCTGATTTTCTACAAGTAATTCTTTTGTTCCAGGGTCATAATCTAACAACCTGGCAACTTCCACATTGTGATCTTTGTTTTCTTTCACAATAGTAGTGTTTTTAGGTAAAAAATAAGCCTGATTTCCCCTAATAGCTTCCATTCTTACTTTAACTCCAATAACCCTCGTTTATAGTTACCTATCTATTCTACACTAATTTTAAAAAAAATTAAGTATATGAATGTACTACTTTTTATAATTTTTACAAAAGTCTACATAGTGTAAAAAATTAATCAGGTATAAATTATTAGAAGAATAGGCTTTTTTCGCTTAAAATAAGCTTAATAATTTAGCTGATAGATGAATTTTAAAATATTTTAATTTGTTTATAATTTAAAATAGTTGGGAGGTACCGAAATTAGTAGTAGGCGCCTCCCAATGCTTTATGTAAAATTTATTCTGTCAGGTAATAGCCAGATGTATAAATTATTATAGACTCTTTACCTATTTGGTTTTTAAAATTATTTGAACATGGGATAACTTCATAATATGATCATAAAACTAATTAATAGTATAAGGAGTTTGAAAGAATGAAGGGTAAAAGATTAAAAATTCAATTATTATTGCTATTGCTTATGAATTATTTCACTTTTGCCTTGATTACTAATATTCCTGGTATTTTACTGCCATTTTGGAAAGAAGATTTTGCATTAAGCAGTACTTTGGTTAGTTTTCTGGGATCAGCATTCTTTTTAGCATATGGTTTAACCTCATTACCCCAGGGAATATTGCACGATAATATTGGAAGTAAGAAAACCTTGTTATGGGCAGTTTCACTTGTGCTAGTTGGTTCTATGATATTTGCATTTATGCCGAAATACGAAGTTGGATTAATTTCATTATTTATAATTGGAATTGGGGTAACAGCCCTTCAAATAGTTGGAAATTTATTAGTAAAAAAAGTGGATGATAATCCTGCTAAATACTCTCGTAATTTAACATTAGCTCAAGTTTTTTGCGGAATAGGCGGGGCTGGTGGTGGATTCCTTATTGGTTATTTAATTAAAGACCTTGGATTTCAGTGGACATCCATATATTTTATTTTCGGAGGTTTAGCTCTGTTACTTGCGGTATTTGCATTAACCATTAAAATTCCTGAAACAGCTGTAGAAGCGGGTTATTCTAAACCTACTAAAGAAGATTATTTAAAACTTCTTTCAAATCCCTTAATGTTTCTTTTTGCTTTAGGAATTTTTATTTACGTGGGTATTGAAGTAGGCATTGCAACCTGGATTTCAACATTTTTAATGGAAAATCGAGCCGTTGATATCTTGTTAGCTGCTAAAATAGTATCTTTATATTGGATTTTTCAATCAGTTGGTCGTCTTATTGGTGGTTTTGTTTTAAATTATTTGCCAGCACCAAAAGCTTTAATAGAATATGCTTTAGCAGCTTTAGCCTGCTTAATAATTGCTGTAGTAGCTCCAACAGCAAATCTCTCTATGATAGGATTTATAGCTGTTGGTTTTTTCACTTCAATTATGTTTCCAAGTATATTCTCATTAGCCGTTAATTCCTTTGATAAAAGACAGGAAGGAACAGTGGCAGGAATACTTTGTTCAGCTATAGCGGGTGGTGCAATAACTACACCGGTTATTGGTTTTATTTCAGCATTAACTAATTCATTGACATTGGGTTTATTGGTAGCAGGTACAGTATCCTTCTTGTATATTGCCCTTGTTGGAATAACAACTCTAAGAAAGCCTGTTTTAATTCCTGTGGATTCAGGGATTACAGAATCAAACATTAATCCTGAGGTTAAAGAAGAAATCACAGCATAGTTCAGCAAAGAATTTGAAGAATTTTCATCAAGAAAGATAATTTTTCTTACATAAAACTATAAAGATCTTCATAAAATAGCAACAAATTATATTAATGGGTTTTCATGCGAAGTAAGATAAAGAATAATTACTAAATATTAAATTAAACGAGGTAATAGAAATGAATATAAGCTCATTTCTCTCCACAGCTAAAAACACATCTCTTGGAATTTCAACAGCTTGTATGATTGGAAGGCCTATAATTACTATGTCTAATAATAAAGTTCCTATTGAAACCAGGAAATATACAGCAACAAGAGAGTTTTTCACGGAGCTTTTTAATATACCTATTATATATTTATTTGTATCAGCTGCAGAAAATCTCGTTTCTAAGCTTGTAGCCAACCAACAAGGAATAAAAGATTTTTCTAAAGAAATGCTGGATAAAATAAGATTAACTGAAATGACTAAATTGGGAGTTCAAGATCAAAAAGTGAAAACAGCTCTATTGCTTACTTCATTTGTTGGAACAGCTGCAACAGTAGCTGTTATTACGCCATTATTAAATAATGCCTTGTTAGGTAAAATTATTGATCGTTTACCAATGGGCAAAAGTAAAAAGCAAGAACAACCTTCTCAAGTAAATGCAAATGTTTTTGAAAAGTTTAATAAGTTAAAGCTAAATGGATAATTAAAATAAATAAAAAGAGCCTTGATTTAATCAAGGCTCTTTTTGTATTTTAGAATATTAAGTATCGATATTTTTAACGTAAACAGCATTTGATTCAATAAACTCTCTTCTTGGTTCAACTCTTTCACCCATAAGAATATCAAATAATCTGTCACATACAATAGCATCTTCGACAGTAACCTTTAAGAGAGTTCTGTTTTCAGGATTCATTGTAGTTTCCCAGAGCTGCTCAGGCATCATTTCTCCAAGACCTTTAAATCTCTGGATATTAAGACCTTTTTTACCTCTTTCCTCAACTATTCTTCTTAGTTCATCAAACGAATTAATAGCTATTTCTGCTTTATCATCTAATACAAGATTTAAACTCTTTTCTTCTTCTAAGAGGAAAGATCTAATTACAGGATATGCTTCTTTAATTCTATTAAATTCAATACTGTTTATAAGTAAAGAAGTAATAGAACCAGGCTCTTCAAAATTAGAAGAATCTATAAATATACTATTTTTGCTTGTTTCAGTATCAACTTTAACACCAGCTTTATAGTCTAATTTAGCAACATTATAATTTGCTTCATGATCACGGAAGTAATGATTAAGATATTGTGCAATTTCTTCAAGTTTTTCAGCTGATTCGAAGTCAGCTACTGTAATACCAGAACCTATTAAACCTCTTATTACAATTTCAGGCGTGCCATTAATAACTGGATTTCTAAATGAATTATAATAATTAGACATATTGGCAAGCAATTTAGCCAAATCATCACCCTGACAAGATTTGTTTTTCTTGGAATCAAATAAGAATAAACCTGATATTCCACGATCTCTTAAAAGCTTGTCTAATGCTCTGTCATCGTATAAATATTGTGATTGCTTACCAACAGTAACTTTATAAAGAGGTGGTTGTGCAATATATACATATCCATTTTCAACTAATGGTCTGGCATATCTAAAGAAGAATGTTAGAAGTAATGTTCTAATATGTGCTCCATCAACATCAGCGTCTGTCATGATGATGACTTTATGATAACGGAGTTTCTCCATATCAAATTCTTCTTCATCTTTACTAATACTTATTCCAAGTGCTTGAATTAAAGATTGAATCTCATTATTGTTATAAATTTTATCTATTCTTGCTCTTTCTACGTTAAGTATTTTACCTCTAAGAGGAAGAATAGCCTGGAACATTCTATTTCTTCCTTGTTTAGCGCTTCCTCCAGCGGAATCACCCTCAACTATATATATTTCGCACTTATCAGCTTCTCTGCTACTACAATCAGCAAGTTTTCCCGGTAATGTGGAGTTTTCAAGAACACTTTTTCTTCTTGTAAGCTCTCTGGCTTTTCTTGCTGCTTCTCTTGCACGTGATGCTTGAACTGCTTTTTCTATAATAGCTTTTCCACATTTTGGATTAAACTCAAACCATTCTTGGAGTTTTTCTATTATGACTCCTTGAACAATGCTTTGAACCTCACTATTACCAAGCTTTTCCTTAGTCTGTCCTTCAAACTGAGGTTCAGGAACTTTAACACTGACTATAGCTGTCAAACCTTCTCTAACATCATCACCAGATAAATTATCATCATTTTCTTTAAGGATGTTATTTTTTCTTGCGTAGTCATTTAAAGATCTTGTAAGAGCATTCCTAAGTCCGGTAAGGTGTGTTCCACCGTGATGGGTATTAATATTGTTAGCAAAGCTTAAAATTGTTTCACTATAAGCATCAGTATATTGAAATGCTACTTCAACATAAACATCATCTTCAGACTTTTCAATATATATTTCAGGATGAAGAGTTACTCTATTATTGTTTAAATACTCTACATAACTAGCTATACCACCTTCAAAATGATATATCTCTTCTGATTCTGTTTCTTCATCAAAAAATATAATTTTCAAACCTTTATTTAAGAAAGCCATCTCTCTTAAACGACTTGAGATTACATCTCTATCTATGCTTGTAGTTTCTTTAAATATTTCCGGATCTGGCCAGAAGGTTGTTTTTGTACCTTTTTTATCTGTCTCTTTTGTTTTTGTGACAGGTGTATTAGGTTCCCCTCTTAAATATGTTTGTTTATAAACCCAGCCGTTTCTGGAAACTTCAACGACCATTTTTTCAGAAAGTGCGTTTACAACCGATGCACCAACACCATGAAGTCCGCCAGAAACTTTATAACCGCCATCGCCAAATTTTCCTCCGGCGTGGAGTACAGTATGTACAATTTCAAGAGCGGATTTTCCGGAATCCGGTTTTATTTCTGTTGGAATACCTCTACCATTATCTTCTACAGTTACACTTTCATCTTTATGTACAATTACTTTAACTTCTGTACAATAACCGGCAAGAGCTTCGTCTATAGAATTGTCTACGATTTCGTAAACTAAATGATGTAAACCTCTTTGACTTGTTGACCCGATATACATGCCAGGTCTTAATCTAACAGCCTCTAAACCCTCTAATACACGTATATTACTGGCATCATAAGTCTGAGATGTTTTTTCAACCATTGTTTATAGCCTCTGTTTTCTTAAATTCCGTATAACTGATTTATAAAAAAATCTATTACCCTACACTTAATTTTAACATACATCGTTGTTTTGGGCCAATGTAACTTTACATATCACTCAACAAAGTCTGCAAAATCGAGAAAAACGTATTTATATGGAATACTTTAAACCTCTAATTAATTCACAATTAGTGTATAACGAAAAAAGACCCTCTACAAGCTTTTTATCGTTAGTATATGTTTTTACGATATTACAATTCATTATAAAGACAGTGGAAAAATACTTATTTCTTAAATAAGGATATTAATAAAGTTTTATCCACGAAGTTCCTGGTGATACCAGATTTAAGGAAGGTAATATAAAAGCAGTTTTATATTCATCATTATTAATTCTTTTTAACTGATTTAATAATCTTGTAGCTTTGCGTTGATATTTTAAATTTTTCAGCTCTTCTTTCTTTTTTTGAATATCTTCTTTTAATTGAGCATATTTTTTCTTACATTCATCAGACCATTCTTGGTAGGCACATCCAGGAGCAAGAACAAGAAAAGGAGAATCAGGAAAATCTCTGCATAGTGAGGGTCTATCTTCGTAAATCATACAACTGTTATTATCAGCAAGAAATCTACAATAATAAAAAACTATATTATCTGCATTAACTTTGCCGCATTTCTGTTTTTGAAGAACTTCGAGATTTTTCTCAACAACTCTCTCATTTAACTTTCTCACATCTTCAAGACTTGAATAAGGAATAAATATGGACAAATAATCTCTTGCAAATTCATCATTTTCAGCAGCTTTTTTTAGTAAAAGTACTCCTGGGGTTGAAGGCGAAGAAAATCTGCAACAATTGCCTGTTTTTTTACATTCAGGAGAAGTAACATCTAATAATTTTGACCATTTATTCATAAATATCTCTAATATTTATTATATTGCTGAATTTTTGTACTACTGATTGGAATATAACCTGGAATAATTACTATTTTTTTCCCTCCGGGAAGTTGAAATTCCAGTCCAAATAAAACAGTTTTATATTGATAAGATAATTGTGTAATAACCCCCCTTGTTAAAGGGTTCCTATAATCAATAACAAACCTAATTAGTGGTTCTCCGTTTGGTGCAGCACCACTTTTATATTCATATGCAGCAAAAGGTTCTTCGGATTCATTATCTAGAATGATTTTTGAAGATGTTGATAAAATGTCTGAACTTAATCCCAATGATGATAAACGAGATGCAACATAATCAGCTGCTTTATCAGCTGCGGTATTTTGACCTCCTGAAAGAGGAATATATTCATCAGTAGCAATAACAGCTGATTCAAGAGCTATTTGTTGAACAGCTTGAACATTTCTCCAGAATAAAGCATATTCTATTATTCCAAATAATAAAACCAGTAAAATAGGTATTACTATTACAAATTCTATTAAACTTTGCCCTTTTGTTCTCATTTTTTCTTTCTTAATCCGTCTGTAGTCCTATATGATTTATAGTATCAGATTTTATATTAGCTGCAATTATGTAAAAAAATTATTTTGATGATGCCTAGATCGTAAAACGGAATAACCCTCTAAGCCAACCCCAGATTGTTTTAGAATTAGGAATTAATGCCATATCATAATATTTATCATAGCTGTTGATTATATTTCTTGGGATTTCTTTAGCATCTCTAAGTAAGAAGGCTATCATTTCCAAATACTCGTCTTGTTCTCTGGCATATTCTTGATCCGTTCTGTTTTTTTCATCTGCTTCATAATGGACTAAGGCATGCCAGGCACATTGTATTGAGGGATCCGTAATATCCGGGGGAAAAAGCTGTATTGCTTCTCTTACACATAATGTTTTTAGGATAACTTTGAAAATTAATTCTGACACCAATTTTCTTGCTTCAATAATAGATAAAATTTTCTCTTTTTTTCCCATATTATTTTATATCATTGAAAACGAATAATTATCTAGTGGTGACAAGTAAATTCTCGTCTTTAACTTTCTCAATTGCCCTTAAAAATTCACTAAAATTATCATTATAATAGCGTTTTAATAAATTTTTAATTGCTGTTTCACCTGCTGATTCTCTTGAAATTTTAGATCTGTAACAATATTTCTTACCTTGTTTAACTCTTGTAACAAGCTTCTTTTCAACAAGGCGATCTAAAACCGTTTTTACAGTTGTGTATGCCCATTTTTTATTGTTTACATTTATTTTAAACTGGATATTAGCAACATTTATTTCTTCATGATAATTTTCTTCTAAATTCCAGAGAGCATTTAAAATGATATTTTCAAGATTGCCCTGTTTTGTGTTCATGGTTTAAATTCTCCAGACTTGTATATATAATAGTATACGCTTTTTTGATAAAAAATACCTATAAAAAAGTTATATATTTTTAAATTTTTTACAAACAATCAATAAAGAGTTTTATTTATATTTTACTAACTCTAATTACCAAATCTCTAAAAGGCTATTATTGTTCAATAATCAACATCAAAATCCAAAATTTCTATAAAAAATAATTTATAAGCCAATATTAAAAATGTCTGGTTATTTAACCAGACATTTTTAACTATCTATTACTAAAAGCGACAGGATCGGGGTCAAAGCCTACTTCTCTTGGACCAAAATTAAAACTCGATGAAGACGATTGAGATTTTGTGGAAGAATTTCTTGAAACAGACCTGTCTCTGTAGATTATTAATCCATTACTTAATTTAACCATTTCATAACTAGAGTTGTTTTCTGGTTCATCGCCGCTTACGTTTTTTTGTAAATTACCTGTGTTTACTATTGAAGTTGTACCACAACCTGTAATAATAAAGGTTGATGCAACAATAATACATGTTATAACTTTTAATTTAAACCATTGCCATGTCATAGCAACCGGCCTTTAAGTCTTTTATCTTTATTTAAACTTTCAATATTAAGTATAAACCTTTTCATGCTAAAGTTCAACATACTAAAGTTAGAAATTTTTAACTAAAATAAGTGTATTTAGAATACTTATAAGTAAATTTATTCATTTATAATGTTGAAATAAACATCTTTTAATCTCTTTTTGCTCACATGAGTATAAAGTTGAGTAGTTGATACGTCACTATGACCCAGAAGCTCTTGAACAACTCTTAAATCCGCCCCATTTTCAAGTAAGTGAGTAGCAAAGCTATGCCTTACAGTGTGTGGAGTTATATGTTTATTAATAAATTTACCCAGGTTTCTTATTATGTTGTAGACTTCCTGTCTTGTAATTTCCGTGCCATTTTCCGTAAGAAAAAAAGAGGTTTTATTTAAGTTATATTTGCGTAAAATGAAATTTCTTTCTTTTAAATAAACATTTATAGCTATTTTGGCCTCTTCTCCAATAGGGACAAGTCTCTCTTTTGAACCTTTTCCAAAACATCTTACATAATCCTGTTCAAGGTTTACATTGGAAAGCGCTAAATTAACCAGCTCTGATACACGTAAGCCTGCTGCATACAATAATTCAAAAATTGCTCTATCAAGACTTGTAAGGTTCTGAGAAAGGATGTTATTAATCTCGTTTGTTGTTAAAACTTTTGGCAAATGTCTGCTTAATTTTGGTTGTTCAAGAGTAAGGGTTGGGTCATGATTTATCAATTCCTGCGATATCATCCACTTAAACCAACCTCTTAATGAGGCTATTTTTCTAGTTATACTGGTTGGAGCATATCCGGAATTTCTCATTTCTCTAATGTAAGAATTAACTATAGAGCGAGTTATATTTTCAAAGTTATTAATATCGTTTTTATCAAGAAATCCAATAAAAGAGGTCAAATCTCTTCTGTAAGCCTGTTCAGTGTTATTTGAAAGACCTCTTTCAATAAAAAGATACTCAATATATTCAGATAAATAGTCAAAAAAATTGTTCGATATTTTTGTCATTAACTTTTCTCAAGTAATTTAAACTTTTAGCTTTACCTGACAAAATTCTAAATCCGTTTCTTAAATAGGTAAAGTTTATTAAGTTTATATTATAATTGTGTGATAAGAGTAAGAATCTGGAGAAGAATAGAAAGAGTTTGGCATGCTAGATATAAGACTTATCAGAGAAAATCCGGATAAAGTTAATGAGCTTTTAAAAAGACGAAATCCCGAGTTATCGATAGATAGCGTAATTGATATAGACAAGCAAAGAAGAGAAGTTCAAGTTAAAGCTGATAATTTAAGAGCTGAAAGAAAAAAGCTTTCACAGGAAGTTGGAGGCTTAAAAAAAGCCGGGCAGGACACAACGGAGCTTCAAGAACAGGTAAGAAAAATAGGTGAAGAAATAAGACAATTAGAGGTTTTAGAAGCAGAACTTAATGAAGCTCAAAGAGATATGCTTCTTGGAGTTCCTAATATTCCGGCAGAAGAAACACCAGTAGGTGTTTGTGCAGAAGAGAATGTGGTAATTAAAACTATAAGCGAAGCTCCAAAGCCTTCTTTTAGAATTAAACCTCACTGGGAAATAGGTCTTGATCTTGACCTTATTGATTTTGAACGTGGTGTAAAGATAGCAGAATCAAGATTTACTATTTATAGAGGAGCTGGAGCAAGACTTGAAAGAGCAATTATAAACTTTTTCCTTGATCTTCACACAAGAGAGCACGGATATACTGAAATATTACCTCCTTTTCTTGTAAATGCTGCATCCATGACAGGAACAGGACAGCTTCCAAAGTTTAAAGAAGATATGTATAAATGTGAGGGAGAGGATCTTTATCTTATTCCTACAGCAGAAGTGCCTCTTACTAATATTTATATGAACGAAATACTTAGAGAAGAAGATCTTCCTCTTTATATGACCGCATATACACCTTGCTTTAGAAGAGAAGCTGGATCAGCCGGTAAGGATACAAGAGGACTTATAAGACAGCATCAATTTAATAAAGTTGAGCTCGTTAAACTTTGTACTCCTGAAACAAGCTTTGAAGAACATGAAAAATTAACAAGAAATGCAGAAAAAGTTCTTGAATTATTAGAACTTCCATATAGAACAATCCAATTATGTACGGGAGATATAGGTTTTAGTGCTCAAAAGTGTTATGATCTTGAAGTTTGGATGCCATCATCTGAAGGTTATAGAGAAATTTCAAGCTGTAGTAACTTTGGAGACTTTCAGGCCAGAAGGGCTAACTTAAAATATAGATCCAAAACAACAGGAAAGCCTGAATTTATGCATACTATTAATGGTTCAGGATTAGCAGTAGGAAGGACTTTTGCAGCTATTCTTGAAAATTATCAGCAAGAAGATGGCTCTGTTAAAATACCAAAAGTATTACAATCATATTTTGGTAGTGAAATTATTCGTTAACTTATTTCTGATTATCAAAAATATGGCTTCAGTAAATCCAGGAAATAATGTAACATGTTTCCTAGATTCTTTTTTGTAAAAACAAACTTATTGATTCATAAAAACTGTCTGGAGAAAAATTTTATGAACATCGAGTCAGAAATAAGAGAACAGGAAAATTCATCTTTTCAGCCATTTGATATTGAAGCATTTCTACAATTATCTGTCAGTCAGGGAATTTCTGATGTGCATCTCAGAATCAATGCGCCTCCTATGGTCAGGAAAGATGGAATTATGATGAAAACGAAATTAGCTCCATTAACTGCTGAAGATATGAACCAGGTAATTGAGAAAATTGTTCCTCAAGAAGTGCGCGCTAAAATAAGTACAAATTATGATGTTGATTTTTCTATAGAAATGCCTGGGGTTTCCAGATTTAGGGCTAATATTCTCCATGATTTGGGCAAAATTGGAATGGTTCTAAGGGTTGTTCCTTTTGAGGTTCCTTCTATAGAAGCTTTATCTTTACCACCCGTATTAAAGAACTTTACAGGATTAAATAATGGTTTGATACTTGTAACAGGGCCTACAGGTAGTGGTAAAAGTACAACTCTTGCTTCAATACTTGATTATTTAAATCAAAAATATCAAAAACATATAATCTCTCTGGAAGATCCTATAGAATTTATCCATACAAATAAAAAATGCATATTTACTCAAAGACAACTTGGAATAGATACCGATAGTTTTCCAAATGGCTTAAAATATGCGTTAAGACAAGATCCGGATATAATATTAATAGGTGAAATGAGAGACAGAGAAACAATATCAAGTGCTCTTAAAGCAGCTGAAACAGGTCACCTTGTATTTTCCACTCTTCACACGACAGATGCTGTTCAGACAATAAACAGAATTATTAACGCTTTTGAGCCTCACGAAAGGGAACCTATCAGATTGCAAATAGCAGCTACATTACAAGGAACTATTGCCCAAAAGCTTGTAAAACGTGCTGACAATAAAGGACGAATTCCTGCAACAGAACTTTTAGTTGTAACTCCTGCAGTAAGAGATTATATTGCAAGAGATGAAATAGAGAAAATCTATGAACTTGTAAAAGCAGGTGATTATAATGGCATGATGAGTATGAATATATCATTACTAAGACTTGTACAGACAGGATTAATTACTCAAGAAACAGCTTTACAGTCTTCAGATACACCTACAGAAATGGAAATATTACTTAAAGGTGCTTATCACGGAGTTAATAATTCATAAATAGATTTACATAAAAAGGCTTGAGATAAGCTCTCAAGCTTTTAATAGCCCGTCTATTAAGCTGGGTTAGTTGAAACTGTTTTACAGTTACAGAAAATTTTATTTATTTTATTCACAGTTCTTTCTCCCGGGCCTACCCTTAAATCCAATTCTTTCATTAATACACTTGTCCGTGCCATTTCTCTCCTCTTATCTCTCTCTTATGATATATTTTTTATATGCTATATAAATATAAAAACTTAAAAACCATGAAAATTGCCTCTTTTTGAATGTTTTTCTTTGGAACTTAATAAATGATGAAATTAAGAACATAAAAATTTTTTATTACGCCTTATTGCTCACTCGTAGTGTGTTCTCTATGTTTATCTGCTTTTTCAGGATCAAGATAAGAATACTGTTTAACATATTCAAATCCAAACTTATCCAGATATAGATGTAAAAACTCTCTAAAACCTATTGAGAACCATAAAGGAGCAAAGTAAATTCTTTGACAAATTGCAGAACATAATTCATTAACTTTTAATATTTGAGAAGGAGTCATTCCTTCAAGTACATCATAATGAAGTCTGGTTGATAAATCTTCTTCATCTTCTCTAATGTTTGCTATAGAGAATTTTTCAGGCTCTTCACGCATTTTTGTATGTTTTCCTAGTGAGAAATTACTTAATCCATATGAGTTAATTATTTCTTTATTGTCGATGATCATATTTATCGTCGTCATTGCTTCTTCAGAAGTTTCTGTAGGAAAACCAAAGAATAAGAAACAGAAATTCCATATTCCAGAATCATTTGCAAGTTTTAAAGGTTCAAATCTATTATCTATATCAATACCTTTATTAATTAAATCCATAATTCTTCTAGAACCGCTTTCTACGCCCCACATAGTCATCCTGCATCCTGCTTTGTATGCAAGGTCTAAAAGCTCTTTTGTAAAACCTTTTTCTGTCCTGGCATAAATAAACCATCTTACATCCAGATTATTATCAAGTATAGCTTGACTCATTTTTCTTAAATATGACGGAGAAATAGCTTCATCAATAAACTCAAAGTGCTTTATACCATATTTTTCATTTAATACTTTCATTTCCGAAATTAATTTCTCACAGGATTTAATATTATAATTTACGCCGAAATCGTGGTCGCAAAATGTACATTTTTTCCAGTAACAACCTCTTGAGGCTTGTATTGGTAATACAATTTCCGGAGATAAATAAGCTTTTAGATCAATTCCTGCTAGGTCGGGATCAGCGATATCATCCAGTTTTTTTGACTGACATTTCTCATTTATTACAACCTCTTTATCTTTTAGATAAAGTAAATTGGGTATTTGTGATAAGTCTTGATTTGTTTTTATGGATTCAATCAGTTTTATAACAGGTATTTCACCTTCTTCGTATGTAAGAGAATGACAGAAATGCTCGAAAAATTCAGGTTTATCTTTTAAAGTATTTATTACTCTTGTGAAAAAGTTTCCACCAATAGTTATATGAGTATTTTTTAAATTATCTTTTAATAATTTTGCTAAAGTTAAACCACTTACTACTTGAGAGAAAGCATTAATAGAGATTCCTATCATTTTTGGGTTTAAGTCAGATATTGAAGAAAAAACCAGCTCATAATAATCAATAAAAGGATTCTCATCTTTATTGCTTGTAGCCTCAATTACAGATTCTAAAGTCATCTTGTGATTTCTATTTTTGAAATCTCTCAGCATAATTTTTGATGGAAAATACGGTAAGCTAGCTATATCAAGACCTTTTGTAATTATATTAAAAGCCCACGCCATTTTTTGGGGGTCATAAATTTCTTCTGTTTGCAGGATATTTTTGGCTTTATTTATATTATTTATTACTGTGTCCCAATAAAGTTCATATTTTTCGATTTTACTTTCTATCTCATGATAAAGATCACTTGCTCCTGAGAAAGCATTTACTCCTTCATCAGCTATTGAATTTATAAATTCTTCTCCAAGTTTCTCATGTCTATTATTTACTGCGACTCTGCACCAGGTTAAAAACTCAGGAGACAATATTCTATGAAAAAAATCTATATTTAAATCTTTAATAATACAGCTATATCCAGCTCTCTTTAACTCACCTGCGAGTATTGGTAATGCATAATACGGACTTAACGGTGTCCATTGAGGAGGTAAAATCATAAGGACATCAAGATCATTAAATTGAGAATCTTTATTCATTCTATTATTCTCCTAATTAAGTTTATTAAAGTCTGTATATTTGAAGTATAGGAAATTTTTCAATAAAAAAGAATAGATTTTAAAAGGGAAGGAACTTGAAATATATATTTCAAGTTCCTTAGAATCTTATTTTAAGTATCTATTGCTGCTTGTTTGCTAATTGCATAATAGCAGCTAATAAATTCTTAATTTCTGTTTCTGATAATTGCTGTGGATTTTGTGCTTGATTGACCATTCCATTAAGTTGAGAAGTTCCTTTTGTTTGTGTATTAGCGACATCTAAAGCCGGGGTTTGCTGAGCAGGGTTAGCTGCTGCTGGTTGAACTCCTTGTGCTGCAGGTGGTACGTCGTCACTACAGTATTTACAACCTTTTCCTTTGCAGGCTGGACATTCAGCTTTATTCCAAACAGGTTGTCCTGTTTGATTAAATTTAGCTATTCCTTCTTGTATGTCTGTTTTTTGAGGTGCTGCCGCTGGTGTTGCTTGTCCTGCTTGAGCGTTAGGGGTTGCGGCTGTTTTTTGAGCGGTTGGATCTTGAGCATTTGCACCAGCTGCTTGATTTATGTTGTTTAACCCATTTTGTGCTCCATTAGCTGCTGCTTGACCACCTACGGATAATACTTTGTCATCTTTTCCGTTCATTTCACCGTCGCCACCGGCTTCTATTTTTACTAATCCATGTTTGGCGGATTTAACTTCAAGAATATCCCCTTTTTCGATTTTTTCTCCGTCTTTTTCTTTTCCGTTTTTATCTTTTACTGTAATTTCATCTTTTTCTTTGGCTGCCTTAGCCCATTCTTTTAAGTTTCCTCCTTTATTTTCTATACCCATTTCAGTATTTAAATCATCAACTATTTTTTCACCTTCTTTTTTAGAGACAGCCCCTTCTTTAGGTGTTTCGTTATTATTGTTAGCATTTGCTGTTGGAGCAGCGTTTGCAGCAGGGGCAACTGTAGCATTTGCATTTGCAGTAGGAGCTGCAGCATTATTAGGAGTAGCCATTAATGCCATTTTCGGTGAGAAAATAGAACCTGTATCTACACCCAAATTTGATAAAGACTGTCCTGATGATTGAGATAGATTTTGGATCTGATTTGATATTTTAGCCTTTGCATCTGGGGTTTGAGCTGATCCTAATTGAGTTATCAGTTTACTTATTTGTGATTTTAAGTCTGTCTGATCCTTCAATTTGTAAAAATCTTGCATTGGATTACTACCAATCGCATTTACCATACTTGTGTCCCTCCAATCTTTTTCTAACCTTTGACTAACTCTTTTTAACTCTTAATTGTCTCCATCTCCGTTGCCATTTAGTCCCATAAAATGAAAATTGCCAGTCTCTTTTTCAAAGTCCTGGCAAATCTCATTTATTTTGTTTATTGTTTTCTCTACTATGTCTTCCCCCAAATCCAACTCTCTCATTAACACCTTGATTCGTGACATTTTCTCTGCCCTCCTTTTCTTCTTATACTTAATTATGTCCCTCATATGTTATATAAATATAAAAACAATAATACCATGAGAATTGTCTATTCTTCATGGTTTTGGTTAATATTTGTCTTTTTTCTAACTTAAGACACTACTTAAATAAGCATGTCATTATTGAAAAGTGAATATTGACCAATAATCGTTTTTACAAAGCAATCTCAAAGCAAAAATTTATGTAGCTTGTACTCTGACTCTTCTTAATTAATGAAACAATCTATTAGGTTTGAATTTGTGAAAATCCTGACAAGCTCCCAAACTACTCTAAAAGCCAGTTATTTTAACCAGAATTAATTATAAATTTTTTAAGATTCTTGATTTTATTCTCTTTTTTAAAGAATATTTATCATATAATAAGCAGTAAAATTAGATGATAAAATATATTACAAGCCACAAACCATGGTTTAGTTGAGGATTATATGAAAGAAAAGTTAGAAGAAATAAGAAATTTAGCATTAAAACAGATAGATGAAACTGAAAATCTTGAAGAAATAGAAAATATAAAAGTAAAATACCTTGGAAGAAAAGGTGAATTAAACACAATAAGACGTGGAATAAAAGATTTATCCCCCGAAGAAAAACCTGTTATAGGTGAACTGGCAAATACTGTCGCTTATGAAATTGAGAATAAATTAGAGAATAAAGGTGAAGGACTTTATAAACAAGCTATAGCACAAAAGCTGGAAGCAGAAAAAATTGATGTAACTTTACCTGGTATATATAAACCTTATGGAAAACAACATCCTCTAACTTCAACAATTAATGAAATCATTAATATATTTCAGGGACTTGGTTTTTCTATAGTTGAAAATCAAAATAGCCCTGAAGTAGAGACTGAATACTATAATTTTGATTCTCTTAACTTCCCGCCTGAGCATCCTGCTAAAGATATGCAAGATACATTTTATACTAATATTGCCCCACAAGTGCTTTTAAGAAGCCAGACCTCAAATTCTCAAATTAGAGAAATGCAAAAGAAATCTCCTCCATTAAGAGTTATAAGTCCGGGAAGAGTATATAGATCTGAAGCTGTCAGCAGTCGTAAAAATAATCTTTTCCATCAGGTAGAAGGTTTTTTGGTCGATAAAGACGTAACTTTTGGAGATTTAAAAGGAATATTAAACGAGTTTATAAGACAATATTTTGGACAATCAAGACCTACAAGATTTAGAACAAGCTTTTTCCCTTTCACAGAACCAAGTGCAGAAATTGACGTTCAATGCATAATATGTTCAGGTAAAGGATGTCGCACTTGCTCAGGTACTGGCTGGCTTGAAATCCTGGGTGCAGGCATGATTGATCCTAATGTACTTAAAAATGTAAACATCGATCCTGAAATATATACAGGTTTTGCATTTGGCATGGGAGTGGAAAGACTTGCTATGCTGAAATTTGCAATCAATGATATAAGGCTTTTCTTTAATAACGACGTACGTTTTCTGGAACAGTTTTAAGATAACTTATAATTATGTTAAGGGTTGATAATGCCAAATATAGTACCTATAGAACTAATAGAAAATAAAATTTATGTTATAAGAGGTCATAAAATCATGCTTGATAGTGACCTGGCTAATCTCTATAATGTCGAAACAAGAGTACTTAATCAAGCTGTAAATAGAAACATAGAAAGATTCCCAGATGACTTTATGTTCCAACTCACTGATGAAGAGTGGAAAAATTTGATATCACAATTTGTGATATCAAACAAAAGTAGAGGGGGCAGACAAAAACGACCTTATGTATTTACAGAGTATGGGGTATTAATGCTTTCCAATGTTCTTAACAGCAAAAAGGCTATAGTAGTAAGTATACAAATAGTTAGGGTATTTACAAAATTAAAAGAAATAGCTCTTACAAACAAAGAATTATCTCAAAGGCTTGATGAACTTGAAAATAAGTTTATAAACTATGCCAAAGAAACAAGAACAGATGTCAACGATATATTTAGACAGTTAAATCAATTATTAGAAATTACAAAACCAACTAAAATTCAACAAATAGGCTTTAAAGTTGATAAATAGGCAAGAAAAGGAAAAAATATGCAAGTTTCATTAGAATGGCTAAACGAATATGTAGATATAAAGAATATTTCATCTGAAGAAATAGCTCATGGGTTAACCATGAGCGGGTTGGAAGTAGAAGAAATAGAAAAAACAGGTGCTGAATTTTCAAATGTAGTTGTAGCAGAAATTTTAGAAATAAAACCACACCCTAACGCTGATAAATTACAGCTTGCGACTATTTTTAACGGCAAAGAAGCAAAAGAAGTGGTGTGTGGAGCAAGAAATATTGCAAAAGGACAACTAATACCCTATGCAAGTGTAGGATCTGAAGTTAAAGACAACAAAACCGGAGAGATATTTACCCTGAAGCCTGCTGTAATTAGGAGTGTGGAATCACAAGGAATGTTGTGCTCAGCTGAAGAGCTTGGTCTAAAAACCTCAGACTTTCAAGAAGAAGATGGTATTTTAATCCTAAATAGATTTAAAGAAAACTTAAAACCAGGACAGGATATTAAAGAAATATTAAATATTCAGGAAAATTCCATTATTCACGTGGCACCGACCGCTAATCGTGGTGATGAGATGTCCGTTATTGGTATAGCAAGGGAAGTATCAACGATCTTCAATAGAAAGCTTAAATACCCCGAAATTAAAAATACACAACTTCCTGAATATTCTGATTTTAAAGTAGAAATAAAAGATGAAGATACCTGCAAATATTATGCAGCAGGTATTATAAAAGATGTAAAAATAAAATCATCTCCAGCCTGGCTTGTAAGAAGACTACAGGCTTCAGGAGTCAGAAGTATTAATAACGTTGTAGATATAACTAACTACGTAATGATTGAATACGGTCAGCCTCTTCATGCTTTTGATTGGGATAAATTAGAAGAAAATTATCTCTCTGTTAGAAGAGCTTATCCTGGTGAAAAAATAATTACTCTAGATGAGATTAAGAGGGATCTAACCCGTGATTCTGTCTTAATAGCAACAAATAAAGGGCCTGTTGGATTAGCAGGATTAATGGGAGGATACAATTCAGAAGTAGACAAAAATACTAAGAATATTGTCCTTGAATCTGCATATTTCACTCCTCCGACAAATAGAAAATCTGCAAAAAGCGTAGGTTTAAGAACAGAAGCCTGTGCAAGATTTGAAAGAGGAGTTGATATTGAGTCAGTAAAACCTGCTTTATTAAGGGCTATAGACTTGTTAGTAGAGTTAGCTGATGCTAAAATCTGTGGAATATCAGAAACAGGTGATAATAAATTACCCGATATTGAAATAACCTTAAGATTCAACCAAATTAAGAGAATTTTAGGAATTGAAATACCCGGTAATAAATGTATTCAAATATCGGAACATTTAGGATTTGAGCTTCTAGGCAAGAATGATTTCTCTGCCAAGTTTTTGGTGCCAAGTTATAGAGTTAATGATGTTACCAGAGAAATCGATCTTATAGAAGAAATAGGTAGAATTTATGGCTATGACAAGATTGAACCTACTTTACCAAGGAAAACTCAAGCTTCTGAGATAAGCAAAGAAACCGAAACTATTAACCATATAAATAAACTGCTTCTAAGTAGTGGATTAAATGAAATTGTAACTTCATCTTTGACAGGGACACCTTTGCTTAACTGGATTGGAATGAATTATAATGATAATGAAGCAGTTAAAGTCTCAAATCCACAATCCGATGAATATACAATGCTCAGACAAAGTCTAGTTCCTAGCATAGTTCAAATCGTTAAATATAATTTTGATCAGGGACAGAAAAATATATGGATCTATGAAATTGGAAAAACTTTCTTCTTAAAAGGAATTCCTGATCAAAGAAATTCTGGTGTAGAAGAAAATAGAATCATATCCGGTGCTATTACTGGAAATATGGCTTCCAGTAAATGGCATAATCCTCAAGAAACAGATTTCTATACTTTAAAAGGAATTGTTGAATCTTTAATAAAAGATTTAGGCTTAGAAAACAGAGTTGAGTATCATCCTGTTTCTAATATCTCATACTTGCATCCAGGAAGGACAGCTGAAATAAGGCTGCTTGGCAAAACACCAGTCTCTTTTGGAACCTTTGGAGAGTTGCATCCTGATACAATGGAAAAATGCAAATTAGCCCAACCTGTATACATTTTTGAGATTGATCTTGAGAAAGTATTATCTAATATTACCTATACTGCACCAAGATATAAAGAATTGCCTTTATATCCTGCGGTTTATAGGGATATAGCATTTATAATCCCTCAAAATATCTCATATCAAGATATTGCAAAAACAATCAAAAAAGTATCTTCAAATCTATTTAAAAAAGCAGATATTTTCGATGTATATCAGGGTAAGCATGTTCCTGAAGGTTCAAAGAGTTTAGCATGTAGAATAACTCTTCAGGACCCGAATGCCACTTTAACTGATGAAAAAATAGATGTTGAAATAAGTAGAATTAAAGAAGGACTAAAAAAAGCTTATTCTGATATCAACTTTAGAGAGTAGCTGAGTCAAAATGACTGGTCTAAATACTAGGTATGATCTTGCCATTCTGGTGACACAGCCACTTTTCAAAGTAATCTATTATTCAAACAAGAACTTAATTATATGCAATGATATAGGCACATTCTCAGATAAATAATTCTTCCATTGAGGACTTATATGTGTGCGTTAGCACTGAAGGATATCAATATTAAGTGTTATGTTAAAAGATATATTGCAAAATAAAAAATGTTTTAAGCTGATTTGTGGAGCTGGAAATGAGAATATAGAAGAAGTAGAAAAACTCGTGGCTCTTTATGCAAAGGCTGGCGCTAATTTTTTTGACTTATCAGCAAGTGAAGAGGTTATGGAAGCAGCATTAAGAGGACTTAAAAGAGTTGTTCCCGAAAGTGAACTCAAAAATTACCACTTATGTGTAAGTATTGGAGCAAAAGATGATCCACACTTTAATAAAGCAGTTATTGATAAATTAAAATGCGTTTCCTGTGGTAATTGTATAGAAATTTGTCCACAAAAAGCCATTATTCTTAAGAACAATGAATATCTAATTAACGAGAAACGTTGTATTGGATGTGGTAATTGTAAATCAACCTGCTTAACTACTGCTATTTCTTTTTATTCTAAAAATACATCTTTTGAAGAAATTCTCTCACCTATTGCTAAACATAATATTAGTTGTATCGAGCTTCATGCTTCCAGTAATAATGAAGAAGAAATATATGAAAAATGGCAGAAAATAAATCATAATTTTGATGGAATCCTGAGTATTTGTCTTAACAGGGCTCATTTTGGAGATATCAGGTTAATTGAGCTTATAAAACATCTATTAAACGAAAGAAAAGACTTTTCCACAATTATTCAGGCTGACGGTTGTGCAATGAGCGGACTAAATGATGAATATAAGACAACTTTACAAGCAATTGCTATGGCAGAAATTATTCAAAATGCAAATTTACCTGTATTTATTATGATATGCGGCGGAACTAATTCAAAATCATCCGAATTTGCAAAACTTTGTAATCTTGATATCCATGGAGTAGCAATAGGATCTTTTGCACGCAAGATTGTCAGACAATATACCATTCGTGAAGACTTTTTTGAAAATCAGGAAACATTTAATCAGGCTCTTAAAGTTGCTAAAAATCTTGTTGATAAAACCCTTAAATATCTAACTTAGGTTATTATATTAATAAAAGGAATCTATTCTTATTATGAATATATTATTAACCGGTGGAAGTGGTTTTATAGGAAAAAATATTTGTGAATCTTATTTGTCAGATAAATACAATATTCTTGCCCCAACTCATGATGAACTAGATTTAATCGATGATATCCAAACTAGAAAGTTCTTCCTTGAAAATAAGATAGATGTAGTTATTCATTCAGCCTGCAAACCCTGTCATCGTAATGCAAAAGACCCTAGCAATATTCTTTATACTAATGGAAGAATGTTTTTTAACCTTTTAAGAAATTCATCCTATTACCAGAAAATGATTATATTAGGATCAGGAGCTGCTTACGATACTAGATATTCTATTCCCAAAGTAACTGAAAAATACTTGGATACTTATATTCCTGTAGATGAACTTGGTTTTCAAAAATATATTACAGCAAAACAAATAGAATTAATGGATAACGTGATTGAACTTCGCATATTTGGAATATTTGGTAAATATGAAGATTATGCTATAAGATTTATCTCTAATGCCATCTGTAAGACTTTATATGATCTGCCTATAACAATAAAACAAAATAGAAAGTTTGATTATATTTATATAGATGATCTAATGCCAATACTCGATCATTTTATTTTCAATACAGGCAAATATAAAGCCTATAATGTTACACCAGACAACACTATGGAACTTTGTGAAATCGCAGAAAAAGTTATAAAGGTATCTGGAAAAGATCTTCCAATAACAGTTGAACAACCTGATCTAGGTTTAGAATATAGTGGAAACAATGATCGTTTATATGAGGAAATTCCTGGTTTAAATTTTATCTCTATTGATGAAGCTATAGTTAAGTTGTATAACTGGTATTCAAAAGATTTCCATTTAATTAACAAAGAATTTTTACTGATTGATAAGTAAATTTAATGAAATGATAATATAATGAGAACAAATAATATAATTTATAAGAATTAAAATATAAATAATGCTATCTTGGATTCAATAAGGGATAATAACTTTGAATAGCTTAGAAAAAAGAATGATTGGAGTACTTGAGAACCTCAAGGAAAATTATCATGTAATCGGAGTAAAAGCCGAGTTTGAAGCTGAAGGTACACGTCTTGAAGAAGCTCTAAGATTAAAAGAGGTAGTATCAAAAGCGGGGCTTGACCTAACCATTAAAATTGGCGGATGTGAAGCATTAAAAGATATGTATGAAGCCAGAGTAATAGGTGTATCAAGAATAGTTGCACCTATGATTGAATCTTCTTATGCATTAAGAAAATTTTTAACTGCCTCAAAACTAGCTTTTTCACCAGATGAACGTGAAGAAATTGATTTTTTAATTAATATAGAAACTATCACTGCTTTTAAAAACTTGGATGATATTTTGAACTCAGCTTCTATTAATGAGTTAGACGGCATTATTCTAGGCAGGGGAGATATGTCCGAATCTTTAGGCCTTACAAGAGATGATATAAATAAACCTGAGATTCTTGAAATAACTAAAAGTGTCTTAATGAAAGCAAAAGAAAAATTTTTAATATGTGGAATCGGAGGAGGAGTCTCAGGAGATTCCTTGCCATTCTTTAGAAACCTACCTATAGGATTTTTGGATTTTTATGAAACCAGAAAAGTTATTTTCAAATGTCCCGCAGCTACTGATAAAAATGCATCTGAAGGCATATTAAAAGCTGTAGGTTTTGAACTAATGTGGCTAAAAAACAAGGCAAATTATTACGGACTAATATATAATGAAGATAAAGAACGCATAAAAATCCTTGAATCACGTTATGAATCTTCTATTTTGGCTGCTGGAGGACTTATAGAATAAATAGCAATGATAAAAGTATCTGATTATATCGTTAACAAACTTGCCCGGTACGGAATAAAACATGTTTTTATGATTTCAGGGGGAGGTGCAATGCACCTCAATGATTCTTTTGGTAAATGTACAGATATTCAGTATATTTGTAACCATCACGAACAGGCTTCTGCAATGGCTGCTGAAGGATATGCCCGAGTAAATCAAAAACTGGGTGTAGTCTGCGTAACAACAGGCCCTGGTGGAATTAATGCTTTAAATGGTGTATTTGGCCAATGGACTGACAGTGTTCCTGTTTTATACATTTCAGGACAGGTAAAAAATGAAACCACTTTATCTTCCTGCCCGGAACTAAACCTGCGGCAGCTTGGTGATCAGGAAGTCGATATAGTAAATGTAGTTAAACCTATTACCAAATATGCTGAAATAGTTAAAAATCCTCATGAAATAGGCAGGGTGCTTGATAAAGCTATATATATTGCAACTCATGGCAGACCAGGTCCTGTCTGGATTGATGTTCCTATTGATGTTCAGGCAGCTATGGTTAATGAAGACCATTTAATAAGATATGATAAGTCTGAAGATGCGATTAACACTAATATCACAGAATTAAAATCTAAAATTGATGAAATAATAGAACTGCTAAAAATTTCTAAAAGGCCTGTAATAATAGCAGGTCATGGAATTAGAATATCAAATGCACAGGAAATGCTGCTTGAGGTTCTAGAAAAATTAAAGATCCCTGTTGTGACAACAATTAACGGATTTGACCTAATTCCTTCGAATAACAATTTATTTGCAGGACGAATTGGAACTGTTGCTACCAGATCAGGCAATTTTGTATTACAAAATTCTGATTTAGTTATCTCAATAGGTTCACGTAATAACGTCAGACAGATTAGTTACAACTGGGAATATTTTGCTAGAGCAGCCAAAAAAGTATTAATAGATATAGACCCGATAGAATTAAAAAAGCCTACAATCTCACCTGATATCGCAATAAATGCTGATGCTGGAGATTTCCTTACAGCATTCAAAAAAAGAATAGAAAAAATCCAACTTCCATCCTGGCAAAACTGGATAGAATGGACTAAAAAGAGAAAAGAGCTATATCCTGTTGTACTGCCTGAGTACAAAGAACTAACTGAATCCGTCCACCCCTATTACTTTATGGAGATATTAAGTAAATGCTATAAAGATGATACTTTGACTGTTGCTGGTAATGGAACTGCTTTTCTGGTTATGTTTCAGGCTGGTATTGTCAAAAAAAATCAGAGATTTATCTGGAACTCAGGCAATGCATCAATGGGATATGATTTACCTGCTGCAATTGGGGCCTGTTTTGCAAACAACAAGAAAGATATTATATGTCTTGCAGGTGATGGAAGTATAATGATGAATATTCAGGAGCTTCAAACTATTTATCATTATCAACTGCCTATAAAATTATTTATATTAAACAATGATGGCTATATATCAATAAAGCAAACTCAAACCAACTTTTTTGATGGTAGATTAACAGCTTGTAGCAAGGAATCAGGTGTAAGCATGCCAGATTTTATTAAGATAGCCGAGGCTTTTAATTTGTCTACTGTTAAAATTGAGACACAACATAATCTGGAAGAACAAATCCGATCAATCCTAAACACACCCGGACCAGTAATTTGTGAAGTAAAACTCACTCCTGACTATATATTTAGCCCAAAACTTACTTCAGAACATCTTCCTGATGGTAAGATGATATCAAAACCTCTGGAAGATATGTACCCTTTTTTAGATAGAGAAGAGTTTAAAAGTAATATGCTAATACCTGAGGCATATAATGGATAAAAAATTCATAAAATTCTTATTTATAGGTGCTTTGAATACTTTTTTTGGATATTCTATGTATTCCCTTTTCTTACTTCTAGGTTTTCATTATTCTGCTGCGGTTTTATTTTCCACAATATTAGGCGTGCTTTTTAATTTTAAAACTGTTGGAAAGCTTGTATTTAGAAACTCCAATAATACCCTTATATTTAGGTTTATAACAGTCTATACAGTTATATTCATACTAAATATAATCTCTTTAAGTATTTTTAAGATGTATAAAATAGACCTACTTTTAGCGGGTGCTATAGTAATACTGCCTCTAGCTGTGCTATCCTTTGTACTAAATAAAAAATTCGTGTTTGAGGGTAAAAATTAACATGAAGCTAATTAGCGTAATGACCCCGTGTTATAACGAAGAAGAGAATGTTGAAGATATCTACAGCAAGGTAAAAGAAATCTTTAATGGACTGGAAGGTTATCAATACGAACATATTTTCATTGATAATTGTTCGAAAGATAAAACTGTAGACATATTAAGAAAAATAGCCGAAGAAGATAAAAATATAAAAGTAATAATTAATGCTAGAAATTTCGGACATATTCGCTCTCCATACTATGCATTACTCCAAACAAAAGGGGATGCTGTGATATCTCTTGCAGCTGATTTTCAGGATCCCCCCGATCTTATTAGAGATTTTATTAAAAAATGGGAAGAAGGATACAAACTTGTTCTTGCAGTCAAGACTGAAAGCAAAGAACCAGGCCCTATTTTCTTTATAAGAAAAATATATTATGACCTGATAAACAATTTATCAGATAAAGATGTCGGCTTAGTAAAGAATTTTACAGGATTTGGTCTGTACGACAGGATTATAATTGATATATTAAAGAATATTGATGATCCATATCCATATTTTAGAGGACTTATCTGCGATATAGGTTTTGAAAAAGCCATTATAGAGTTTGTGCAACCGGAAAGAAAAAAAGGTATTACCAAGAATAATTTTTATACCCTATATGATATGGCAATGCTTGGAATAACAAGCCACTCAAGAGTTCCTTTAAGGATAGCTACTTTTCTTGGTTTTGGTTTGTCTATTTTGAGTTTACTGGTAGCTTTAACTTATTTTATATATAAATTGGTATTCTGGTATAACTTTAATGTAGGGATGGCACCTCTCGTTATAGGATTATTCTTCTTTTCATCCGTACAATTATTTTTTATCGGAATAATTGGAGAATATATAGGTTCAATACACACCAGAAGCCTAAAAAGACCTTTAGTTATTGAAAAAGAGAGAATTAATTTTTAATTTCCCATTTAAAAAATATTATCCAGAATACACATAATTTATATTTTGATCGTGATCCAGCATTAAATAGCAATATAGCAGCTTAAAGACTTATTTAAGCTGCTATAATCTTATATTTATGCAAATTTTGGCTAAATAATATTCTCTCTAATTGCTTTAACAGCTGCTTGAACTCTATCATCTACGCATAGCTTTTGTAAAATACTGCATACATGGGCTTTTGCCGTATGAACACTTACAATAAGCTCTTTTGCAATTTCTGTATTACTCTTTCCTTTAACAAGCAGTTTGAGTACTTCAAGTTCTCTTTCTGTTAATTGAGCTCTTGCATCAGGAGCTTCATTCGAATATAAAACTTTTGTTGATTCTGGTTTTGGGAATAAGTTTAAAGCAACTTTTGCAATAGAAGGATCTAACCATGCGGCGCCTTGACTAACAGTCTTAATAACATTCACAAGTGTATGTGGTTCTATATCTTTTAAGCAATAAGCATTAGCACCAGAACCTAAAGCTGCAAGCACTTCTTCATCTCTATCATGAGAAGTTAAAATGATAACTTTTATATTTTCATCAAATGTTTTTATTTGTTGAGTAGCTTCTATTCCGTTTATTTCTGGTAATCCAAGGTCCATAAGTACAACATCAGGTTTCAATTCCTTAATAACTTTTAAACCCTTTTCTGCATCCTCTGCCTCACCTACTACAATTACACCTTCATACTCATTAAGAGAAGATCTTAAACCAACTCTAGTTAGTTTGTAATCCTCAACAATGACAATTTTTACTTCTTTAACTTTTGTACTTATCATAACCTACTCCTATATAACAAACGTAAAGCCACAGATTTTATACTTGTATAATTTATTACCTGATTTGAGATTCAAAAGTCTATTACTATATTAGTAAAATAGATATATGACTTTCAAAAAATTACCCACATGGATATTTATAATAAAACCAAGTGTCCATTTATAAGAATATAAAAACAAAAATTATACTAAAATTGCCAATTATTTTTTAATATATTTAAAGTTTCACCTACTATGTAGAAAGAACCAGATATTATAGTCAAATAAGAGGTTGAATCACAATCATTTTGTGCAAATAAATAAGCTAAACTTATAGATTTTTCTAAAGAACTAATTGAATAAACTTTTTTCGTAAAGTTTGTTAACATATAGCTTTCTTTGAGAATATTGGGATCAACAGCATTTTGCGACCTGGATTTTGTAAATATAACTATATCTTGAGGGTTAAATAAAACCTCTATTATTGATTTATAATCCTTAGTATTTAATGATGAATAAATCCATATTATTTTTTTATCAGGAAAATAATAGTCTAAACTCTCTCGGAGGGATTTAGCTCCTGATAAATTATGTGCACCATCTAAAACAAGATTTTTTTCTTTGATATATTGTAATCTACCTGGCCAACTAACTTTCTCCAGTCCTGATTTCACTTTCTCTGATGGTATTAAAAAACCTTGATTATTCAAAACTTCTACTGTTTTTAGAACTAAGGATAGATTTTTTATCTGCCAGAGTCCTAATAAAGGCAAATTATATGTATCATTCTCTAATATTATCTTACTGTTTTCCTGCTTATAGATTGAAGGATCTACTAAAACCAGCTGGCTCCGATTTTCTTCTGATATATTAGCAAATATATTAATTCCATTATTATTTTTTAGCGTAATAACAGGCACATTATTTTTAATAATACCGGCTTTTTCATATGCAATTTGCTCTATAGTATTTCCAAGTCTATCAACATGATCAATATCTATTGATGTTATTACTGATATTAGAGGTTTCTTAACTATATTAGTCGCATCTAATCTGCCTCCAAGGCCTGTTTCAAGAACTACAAAATCAACTTTATGTTCATTAAAATAGAGAAAAGCAAGTACAGTTAGAATTTCAAACTCAGTCACATGGATATCATGTAAATTAGCCAGATTAACTATTCTAAAAACCAGTCGGGCAAAATCTTTTTGTAGAATATCCTGCCCATTTATCTTTATTCTTTCTGTATAGTCAATAAGATGAGGGCTTGTATAAAGACCTGTTTTATAACCAGCTTCAGTTAAAATTGAAGCCAACATAGCACAAGTTGAGCCTTTTCCATTGGTTCCAGCAATATGAATTACTCTTAAATTATCCTGAGGATTTCCTAAAAGATCTAAAAGTTTACTTATCCTTTCCAGGCCTAATTTTATATGAAATTTACCCTGTGAAGTCAAAATAGACAGGGCTTTATCGTAAGTATAAAGCCCTTCTGTTTCTTGGTACATTTGTGTATTTATGTCAATGCCTGCCAATTTATCCTACCAATGATTTAAGTAACTCTTCAACAGCCTGATATTGTTGATTTATTTCGTTAATACGCTCATTCGTCTGTTTAACAACAGTTTCAGGAGCACTTTCAACAAATCTAGGATTATTTATTCTTGCTTCTAATCCTTTCTTCTCTTTTTCAAGAGCCTCAATTTTTTTCTTCTGTCTTTGAGTTTCTTTATCAATATCTATAAGACCTGCAAGAGGTACTATAATTCTTGAAGTGCTAACAACTGCGGTTGCAGATTGAGCCGGTATTTCCTTTGGCATGCCAAGATTTACTTCCATCTGATCAACTCTGGCAATTAAACTGACATAAGGTTTTGAAAGCTCAAAAATCTCTTTTTCACAGCTATCTTCAGAATATACCTGAATATTTAATCTGCTTGAAGGAGGAATATTCAAGGTTTGTCTGATATTTCTCAAGCTTCTTATAGTATCTATAACAATATTCATACTGTTTTCAGCAGTTGTATCTTCTAATTCCTTATCAGGTTGAGGATACTTAGTTAGCATAATAGTATTACTGTCATCCTTATAGGCTTTACCCGGTAAAAGCTGCCATATTTCTTCTGTTATATGTGGCATAACAGGATGTAGCAATCTTAAGGTTCTTTCAAGGATAAATCTAAGAACTCTTTGAGTGTTAGCTCTTTGAGACTCATCTTGTAATTGAATTTTTGCTATTTCTAAATACCAATCACAATAAGTACTCCAGAAAAATTCATATAGCACATGCGCTGTTTCACCAATTCTAAAGTCAGCAAAATTCTTATTAACTTCTTTAACTGTTTCATTATATCTATGTAAAATCCATCTATCAGCGATAGTTAGATTGCTCGTATCTATTAAATTATCATCCATATCCTGAAGATTCATTAACACAAATCTAGAAGCATTCCAGATTTTGTTAGCGAAGTTTCTTCCATACTCAAACCTGTCATCAGAGACTTTAATATCCTGACCACCATAGGTTACAAGACTGGTTAAAGTAAATCTAAGCGCATCAGAGCCATATTTATCAATAATTTCAACAGGATCAATGGTATTACCTTTGGATTTACTCATTTTTTGACCATGTTCATCACGGATTAAACCGTGAATATAGACATTTTTAAATGGAGATTTATCTGTAAACTGGTATCCCATCACAACCATTCTTGCTACCCAGAAGAAAATAATATCAAAACCGGTAACAAGAGTACTTGTTGGATAGAATTTATTAAAGTCAGGAGCATTAGTATCCGGCCATCCCATTGTTGAAAATGGCCATAATGCAGATGAAAACCAGGTATCTAGAACATCTGTATCCTGAGTAATGTTTGAACTAGGGCACTTAGTACACTTTTCCGGTTTTTCCGTAGCGACAATCATTTCTCCACAATCATCACAATAATATGCGGGTATCTGATGTCCCCACCATAGTTGTCTACTAATACACCAATCTCTGATATTCTCCATCCAATCAAGATAAATCTTAGTCCATCTTTCAGGAATAAAGTTTAGTTCTCCGGTACTAATAGCTTCAATAGGTCTTTTAGCAAGAGGTTCCATCTTAACAAACCATTGCTCTGAAAGATAAGGTTCGACAGTTTCACCACAACGTTGACAATGACCAACATTATGTTCATGAGGAACAACTCTGACCAATAAGCCATGTTTTTCAATCATTTCAACGGCTTTTTTTCTTGCTTCATATCTGTCTAAGCCTCTCAATTCATGAGGAACAAGTTCATTATCGACCAGCTTACCGTCAATATCCATAACCCAAAGAGGTTTTAAACCATGACGTTTTCCAATTTCATAATCATTAGGGTCATGGGCAGGAGTTATTTTTAAAGCTCCTGTACCAAATCCTATTTCAACAGCTTCATCAGCAATAATTGGAATTTCACGTCCTGTTAATGGCAATGCAACTGTTTGTCCAATCATATCACTATATTTGAGATCATTTGGATTAACTGCAACAGCAACATCACCAAACATTGTCTCAGGTCTTGTTGTAGCAACTACAATAGCTCCATATTTATCTTTTAAGGGGTAGCTAATCTCCCATAAATGCCCTTGCTCTGTTACATATTCAGTTTCTATATCACTAATTGCAGAACGACATCTTGGACACCAATTAACTATGTATGAGCCTTTATAAATTAAACCCTTGTTGTATAAGTCAACAAAAACTTCTTTTACTGCTTTTGAGCAACCTTCATCAAGGGTGAATCTTTCTCTTGATAAGTCAAAAGAGGCTCCTAATCTTTTGAATTGGCCTAAAATTCTGCTTTTATGGTCATTAGCCCAATCCCAGACAACTCTTAAGAATTTTTCTCTTCCAAGATCATGTCGTGATAAGCCTTCTTCCCTCAGTTTTTTTTCAACAACGTTTTGAGTTGCAATACCAGCATGATCTGTACCCGGAAGCCATAACGCTGCATACCCCAGCATTCTATGATACCTTATTAAGATATCCTGCAAGGTTCCATCAAGAGCATGCCCCATATGAAGAACCCCTGTAACGTTTGGAGGAGGTATTACAATACTATAAGCAGGATTAGGATTACTTACATCTGCTTTAAAGCAGTCATTTTCTTCCCAAAATTTATATATTTTTTCCTCAGTTTCCTTTGGATTATATGCCGTTGGTAATTCTTTCATTAACAAGACTCCATTTTACTTTTAAATGTTAACTATCCTTTTTCCATAAAATATCATAACCATAATCCTTAGTTCAAATGATTTAAAGTTAAAATCAGATGATTTTAAGTTAATATTTTTTTATTTTGTTAGCAAGAACCCATTTATTGTATGCTATTATAAATAACTTAAAGATATATTTACTTTAAAAAGAGGAGTTGAAACATGCTTAAATATAAGCCGAAACAATTATTTTCACTTATATTAGCTGCATTATTTACCTGGTCGGGTAGTCACAACTATATTTTAGCACAAAATTCACTTAAACTTACCCCAAAAACACCAACCATTGTTGAAAAAACCACAGTTACTAATATTCCAGAGGTAGAAATAGCCCCTGAACTAGAAAAAAATATTAAAGCTTCAATTATAAGTGTATATGGAGAGGACAAATTAGACGCAGTTTACAGTAATGTATTAAAACTCATTAAAAAAGCAAGAGAAGAGCGTAATGATAAATTAAAGCAAGATGATATTAACAGAAGCTCTGATTGGTATAAAGATGAAATCGTTTATATGTTTTATGCTGATCAATTTGGAGTTAAAGATAAAAATTCCGCTAACACCTTTGAAGGTCTGATAGGAATGTTAGATTACCTAAAAGACTTAGGAGTCACAACATTATATATTCTTCCATTTATGGATTCACCAATGGGCGATGCAGGTTTTGACGTAAAAGATCCTAAAAACGTAAGAAAAGACCTGGGAGGAATGGAAGAGTTTGAAAGATTTGCTATGATAGCAAGGGCAAAAGGATTTAAAATTAAGGCTGATTTAATTTTAAATCACTTCTCAGATCAACATAAATGGTTCCAGGATGCTCTAAAAGGTGATTTAAGCAAGTTAGATTACTTTGTAGCTACAAATAAAGCACCTGCTTATAAAAGATATCGTGATGAAAATATAGGCATAATAGCAGAATACCAAGAAGATAATGGTTTAGTATCAAAAAGAAGAGTTATTTTCCCTGAAATTTGCGAGAACAACTACAGAAAAGTTACGATTAGTGGAAAAGACTATTATGTTTATCATACATTTTATCCATTCCAGCTAGATGTTAATTGGGAAAATCCTGAAGTATTATATTATATGCTTGATGCAATTGCATTCTGGGCAAATAATGGTGTGGATATATTTAGATTAGATGCAATTCCATACTTTATAAAAGAAAAAGGAACAAATGCTGAAAATTTACCAAAAACTCACGACACAGTTCAGCTCCTTAGCTCGTTCTTACAAGCAATTGGTCCAAGATCAGTATTGCAAGCTGAGGCTTGTCAATGGCCAAAGGATATTTTGCCTTATTTTGGTGAAGAAAATAAAATAAAAGTAAATAATGACAAACAGTTAACAAGAACCGACGAAGTTCAAATAGCTTATCACTTCCCTTATATGCCAGCTATATGGGCATCATTAGTTACAGGTGATAAAGAGCACTTCTGGAAAGCTTATCAAAGTACTCCTCAAATTCCAGATTCTTCAACCTGGGCAATATTCTTGAGAGTTCATGATGAATTAACTCTTGAAATGGTTGATATTGAAACAAGAAAACTTATATATGACAAACTCATTTCAAAAGGCGCTCAATTCAGAGAAGGTTTTGGTGTAAGTGGTAGAATTGCTAACTTCCTGGATAATGATCCTTCCAAAATTGGATTAGCCTATTCCGTTCTTTTATCACTACCTGGTATACCAATAATCTACTATGGAGATGAAATTGGTGCACAAAACAATTGGGAATACGCTAAAGAATTCGCTAAAAAGCGTGAAGCAACTCAAAAAACCAAAGGCGAAAATTTAGAAGTAAAAAGCTACTTTGATAGCAGAGATATAAATCGTGGTCCTATCGAAAAAGCTATGTTCTATAATGCAACAAGAAATAAAAGCGATTTAAGCAATCAAATATACAGAACAATAAGAAATCTAATTAAAGTTAGAAAAGAGAATTCTGTACTAACAAAAGGAACATTAACCCCGGTAAAATCTAACCAAGAAAGCATTTTCTCTTACTTAAGAGAGAATGACACAGAACAGGTATTGGTCGTACATAATTTATCAGATAAGCCTGTTAAAACTACTCTTGATCTACCAAGAGATGTTGTAAATAAAATAAGTAAAAGTCATCTAAATGATCTTTTAACTAATAAACAAGTAAAAATTAAACAAATCTCTAGCGGGTTAAAAATCACCCTTAAGCCATACCAATCTTTGTGGTTTAAATTATAAAATCTGATATTAAATAAAACTAGTTTTAATCTCCTCTTAAACTAATCAAAATATAGATTAAAGAGGAGATTAAATTTTGAAAAAAAATGATAAAATAAACATATACTGGTGACAAAATGTTAACCGATAAATGAAATAATATGGTTAAAACCAGTATGCGGAAGGTGGCTAAACCACATTATTAAGTTCTCAATTATTTTAACGAGTACTTTTGTACCTTTGGTACCGGAAAAAGCGGGTAGCAAGGCTGCACCATTAAAGTCTATAATCATGGTCTTAATATCAAGATTGATGACTTTAGAAAAGGTGACTCTGTCACCCGGTTTTATCAAAGACTAACTAATTCTGGTATAACTATTATAATTATTGTAACAATTTTGTTAAAAGCTCAATATAACTAGCAAAGTTCATGAATTTTCGGGTTTATTCATGTTGAGAGGTCTGGGATTAAAACTACAAATTTGTTGTAAACTAAGTCCAAAAGGAGGAAGATCGAATAACGTGGAAGCGAGATACGGCATTAGCGAAAATATCAATAATGCAGATCAGACTTTAAACTTAGCTAATCAGGCTAAGCTTAGAGCTACTTCCCATAAATATTCACGAAATTTAACTCCTTTAACGCAAAATAAAATTGCCTTTACCGGTTCTACAGACAAATTCTTAAGCTCTCTTGGTCAAGCAGGGAAAAACCCGACATTTCCTCTTGTAATAAGTGCTTTAGGAGCACTGTTATTTAGGGTTCCTATCATAGGTTCAGATAGAAAGACTCCTAAAGAAGAAAGAACCTATGCTGCAACCTGGCTAGCTGTTATGTCAGCAATAGGCCTAGGAGTTCAACTTGTTCTTAATAAGCCTGTAGGAAAGTTCTCAGATACTATTGCTAAAAACTTTTTAAATATTAAAAAACCAACTACGGCCCAAGAATTAACCAGAGTTGCCGGAGCCTCCAAAGTATTTGAATTTTTATCCTGGGTAGCTGTACTAAATACCGTAAATATTGTTATTGCCAGATACTTAAAAAGGGGTATGGACTTTATAAATGAAAAGCTAAAAGGAAAGCCTCCTTCTAAAGATTCTGAAAAACCCACAACTCCTGAAGAAAAAGACAAACAGAAAAAAATAGATAATTCAATTTTTGCGTGCCTTGCTGCTATAGGTGGTTTTGTTGGATTAAATATGGTTGGACGCCTAACGGGTCGTGGCCCAATAGCAACTAAATCTATAATTAGTGCAGGAAAAAAATTAAATCAAGCTTTTAATATTTCTGGAAATTTAAAAGATTTATTATCAAAAACCAAAGATTCACTAAGTAATCTTTCCAAAGACAATGGATTCATAGGCAAAATATCTAAAAACTTGAAAAAAGCAATGGCATGGCCTCGTAGTGAAAAAGGCCTTAATTGGTTTGCCAATCAGGCTGACGCTCCAGACAAATGGCTTGATCGTGCGATATTATCAAATATGATAATTCGTCCTTTAATTCTTCTACCAACGGGGCATTATTTTACAGTTATCAGCTCCTTTGTTAATGAAGCACTGGCTTTAATGGCTATCAAAAAAATAGGTAAGCCCGTTGTTGATAAACTTACACCAAAATTAGTTTCTGCCTTAAAAATATCTGCTGATAATCCAAATGCTGCAGCTGGTGCTGGAGTTTTACTGGATCAAGGAATTAAAAATATAGGTTTAGTTTGTATTGGAATGGGATTTTTAAATAATGTAATATCCCGCAATATGCTAAAAATGTTTAAAAAGCCTGAGGAAGATAAAAAAGAAAACAGCTCTACAAATAACCTTAAATATTTTAGCAATCCTTCCGTAACCGTGAAATCAGGCCCGCCTAAAGATATGGATGCCTGGTTAAAAAGTCTTAAATATAGACCAGCTAGTAATTATTTTAATACTAAGTCATCTGCATCTCAGAATTAATATTTATGCCCTGAAATATGCGATTTTAGATATTTAAAATTTAAATAAATGTCCGTAATAATCTGTTGACATCAAATAGGTAAACGGATTAATATAATTATGCTTGCGAATACCCTCAAATATTTAATCTTGAAAAATATAATAAAGATTAAATAAGAAACAATTTAATAGAAGTTAAGTCTTATAATATAAATTGTTTCAATACAAACTTCCTAGGTACGTCGGGATGGCGGAATTGGTAGACGCGCACGTTTGAGGGGCGTGTGGAGAAATCTGTGAGGGTTCAAGTCCCTCTCTCGACATTTTTAAGCAGGAAAAGTGGCGTTGCCTCTGAAAAACAGGGGCTTTTTTATTTGTTCTTTTTGTCTAAAATAAACATAATAACTTGAGTTGCTAAATAGGCAAATTTAGCTTCTGTATTAGATTATAAGCA